>Ga0160428_1000050_pt1 | contig 151892 bp, 169 predicted proteins | sample SolpanmetagenomM_FD_108198 | JGI IMG/M metagenome (GOLD analysis project Ga0160428, IMG submission 108198) | Solar panel surface microbial communities from Lawrence Berkeley National Laboratory, California, USA - M | ecosystem: Engineered > Built environment > Solar panel > Unclassified ... | reverse complement strand
TGAAGATCGGCAACATCGGCCGCCGCTTCAGCGGTCGCTACATCGTCACCGCCGTGACCCATACCTACTCGCTCTCCGAAGGACTCACCACCCAGTTCGTGATCAGCGGGAAACGCGCCTCGAACCTGATGGAGACCCTCGGGGGCGGCGCCGGTGCGGGAGGCGCGGCGGGCGACAACGCGGCGGCCTCGAAGACGGACTACATCGTCGTCGGGATCGTCACCGACAACAACGACCCCTCCGAACTCGGCCGGGTGAAGGTCAAGTACCCGCAACTCACGGAGGACCACCAGAGCGACTGGGCGCGCGTCGCATCCCCGATGGCGGGCGCGGGTCGCGGCTTCATGTTCCTGCCCGAGATCGACGACGAGGTGCTCGTCGCCTTCGAGCACGGCGACATCCACCGTCCCTACATCCTGGGAGGGCTCTGGAACGGCGCGGACAAGCCGCCGCTCAAGACGTCCGACGCGGTGAGTGGCGGCAAGGTCCGAAGGCGGAGAATTCGGACGCGCTACGGCCACGTGCTCGACTTCGACGACAACGGGACGATCCACCTGCGAACGGCGGGCGGCGAACACCTGATGCTCTCCGACGGCGTGGGCGTCGGCTTCGTCACCCCGACCGAGCACCAGGTCTACGCCACGAACGACGGGCAGGTTGTGATGACGACCCAAGACGGGGCGCGGGTCGCGATCGTGCAGGAGTCGACGTTTATCCAAATGTCCGATCAGGACGAATCGAACTTCGTGACGATCGATTATGGGACTGGCGAGGTGACGATCACGGGCGCGACCGCGGTCAGCATCTCGGGCGGGGCATCGGTCAGCATCGATGCTCCGAACGTCTCCATCAACTCCGGCGCGCCCGCCGTCCCTTCCGCGCCCGGTGGGGGCGGAGGCGGCAATCCCGATTTCGAGGTTCCGCCGGGCGTCGCTCCGCCCGGTCCCAACCCCCTTCCGCCCCCACCTCCACCTCCACTCAGATAACCGATGGAAACCCTCGCCACCCGTTCCGGCAAACTCGTCGCCCTCGACCTCGAGGCCGAACTCCTCACCGTCGACGACCCCGTGCGCGGGACGCGCGTCGTGATCGACCTCGCGACCGACCGGATCGTCGTCTCGACGGCGGGCGATCTGGAACTGAACGCGGGTGGGCGACTCCGGCTTACGGCGGGCGAGTCGATCGATCTGGAGTCCAAGGGGACGCTGAACCTCGTGGGACAGGGCGACGCGGCGCTTCGCGGCAAGGTCGTCCGGATCAACTGATGCCGACCGGCCCGGCCGCCCGCATCGGCGATATGACCGCCCACGGCAGTCCCCTCGCGCCCGGCCCACCCAGTCCGGACGTCCTGATCGGCGGGATGCCCGCCTGGCTTGGCGTCTCGGCGGCCGCCCTAGACGCGATCATGGCCGCCGTCGCCCAGGCGGCGGAAAGCGTCGCCAAGGCCGCCGCCGCCAACGCCGCGGCGGCGGGAACGCCGGGTGCGGCGGCGGCGAGCGCGAACCTGGCGAAGGTCGCCGCCGACGGCGTCGCCGCCGTCGGGAACGCGATGGCGGCCTCCGGCGCGAGCGTCCACGCCTGTCCGATCGTAAAGGTCTTGATCCCCGACGGTCCCGGAGTCGACATCACGCCGAGCGCGACGGTGACCATCAACGGCAAGCCTGCCTGCCGTGCGGGCGACACGATCCAGGAGATGACGAGCGTCAACGCCATCGCCGTCGGCGATCCGACGGTGATCATCGGGGGCTAGGGCAGCCCCCGATGCAGCGATGGCGCTTCGTCCGGCTCCCCTTTATCTCGGACGAAAGGGGTGAACGGACAAAGCTATGGGACGGATAGCGCGTCGTCCCTTGCCGTAAGCCGCCGAATCTCTCTCGTACCCAGCCTGACCTAAAAGGGCGCCTTCCGAAAGATCGTCGTCTTTGGCGTCAAATCGCCCAATCCAGGTTTCTCTGCCTGTTAAAATATGGTTCAGGACCCATGCGGAACGCGACGAAGGATTTCCTGGGCTCGGGCTGGCGCTTTCCGCCCAGGCTCGACGACCGGGGGCAGATCGAGCTGGTCCACGAGGAGGCCGATGTGGAAGAGGCGATCCGGATCGTCTTGGGCACCCGAAAGGGCGAGCGGCCCATGCGCCCGGAGTTCGGGTGCGAGATCCACGACCTCGTGTTCGCTCCGAACGATCCTTCTACGATCGGTCTCGCGCGCCGCTACGCCCAGGAGGCGCTGCTGATGTGGGAGCCCCGAATCGACCGGGTGGACATCCAAGCCGCCCCTTCGCACGGTGAGAGCGCGATCCTGTTGGACGTCCGCTACCGCATCGTCGCCACCAACTCGACCCGGAACCTCGTGTTCCCCTTCTACACCATCCCCGGAGGCGAGTAGTCGATGGCCCTTCCGGCTCCTAACCTGGACGACCGCAGCTTCCAAGCCATCGTCGACGACCTGAAACGGCAGATCGGCCTGCGTTGCCCCGAGTGGTCGGACCATAACGTTTCCGACCCCGGCGTCACCCTGATCGAGCTGTTCGCCTACTTGGCCGAAGGACTTCAGTACCGGATGAACCGCATTCCGGAGCGCAACCACGTCCGGTTCCTCGACCTCCTAGGCGTGCGTCTCGGTCCTCCCGTGGCGGCTCGCACCGATCTGCGCTTTAGTCTCAGCCGCGCCGTCGAGAACGACGAGCAGGCGGTGACCCTCTATGCGGGTCGCACCTCGGCTTCGACCCTTCGCACCGAGGCCGACGACGCGGTGGAGTTCGCCACCGATCGCGACCTGCGGATGGTATTCCCGAACCTGCGCCACCTGGTCGCGATGCCCCAGCCCGACGCGCCGGGCGCGGAGCGGTCGGGTCAAGGCGCGCGCGACCTCGCCCGCGCGTTGGGTGAGGGCGGCGAACCGTACGCGATCTACAGCCCCGTCCCTCAGTCGGGCAACGCCCTCTACTTCGGTTTCGGCAACGACGTGTCGAGCAACGTCGTCCAACTCGACGTCGCCTGCGTCACCGCCGCCGCGACCGGACTCAACGAGGCGTACCCCGCCCAAGTCTGGGAGGTCTTGAACGGCGCGACCGGCGTGTGGCAACGCATCGAGGTCGTGCGGGACGCGACGTACGGCTTCAACCGCAACGGCGCCGTGGATCTCGCCTTACCCGCCGTGATGGACGAGTCGGTGGTCGCCGGGCGCCGGGCCTTCTGGCTACGGGCGCGCTACACCACGAACCCGATCGACGTGCCGCCCCTCGGAACCGACGGGCGCGTTCCCGACCCCTACCAGAAGCCGCCGGAGATCACCGCCGTCTCCGCCCGCACGGTGGGCGGGACCGTCTCCGCGAGCGCCTGCGGAATCGTCCGCAACGAGCCCCTGGGCGTCAGCGACGGCAAACCGGGCCAGACGTTCCGGGTCAAGTATCCGCCCACGCTCTCGCTCCGTTCGGAAGAGACGATCCTCGTCGGCCCGCTGGGCGATCGTCCGAACGACATGGACGGCTGGGTGCCCTGGACGCGGGTCGACGACTTCAGTGGGAGCGGCCCGAACGACCGCCACTTCACCTGCGACGAGCTGACGGGCGAGATCGCCTTCGGCCCCGCCCTGGAGAATCCCGAAGGCGGCGTGAACGTCTACGGGGCGGTTCCCGAAAAGGGACTGGTCGTCGGCATCTCGGGCTACCGCACGGGGGGCGGCGTTCGGGGCAACGTCCGCGAGAACACGGTGCGGACCCTCAAGAGCGGCTATCCGTACGTCGCTGGAGTGACCAACCCCCGCCCCGCGACGGGTGGGCGGAACGAGGAGGAACTCGAGCACGCGAAGATGCGCGCCCGAGAGTCTCTCAAAGTCCGAAACCGCGCGGTGACCGCCGAGGACTTCGAGTTCCTCGCGGCGAAGGCGTCGTCCAGCGTGGGCCGCGCGCGCTGCGTCCAGCCGCTGCAGGCCGATCGCCCGAACGGGCCGCGCGCCGGGACCGTTCGCATCCTCGTCGTGCCTGCCCTGCCGCGTTCGGTCACGGTTCCCCGCCCTGCGGACCTGCGGGTCTCGCCTCGCGTCGCCGAGACGGTCAAGACGTTCCTCGACGAGAGACGTCTCCTTACCACGGTGGTCGAGGTCGCGGAGCCGGACTACCTGTTCGTGTCGATCGACCTGCGCATCGTCGCCGACCCGCGTGTGGACGCGGACGGAGTGGCGCGGCGGGTGCAGGAAAGGCTGGACGAGTACCTCCATCCTCTCTACGGCGGGCCGAACGGCGACGGCTGGCCCTTTCGGCGGGCCCTCACGCTGGCCGACGTCTACGCCCAAGTCGGGGCGGTGCGGGGCGTCGCGTTCCTGCTCGACGCCCGGATCGCGACGTCGAGCGTGGTGAACGACGATCAAGGGCTGCTCGGCCCGGAGGCGCCGGTGCCGATCGAGACGGGCGTGCGGCCCGCCGAGAACCAGCTTCTCGCGACCCGGCAGCATCGCATCCGGATGGTGCCAATGGAATCCGTAGGGGCGGAACTCCCTTGACGACGCTCGAACGCGCCTCTCTGCGCGCGACCCTGGAACCGGACGCTCTCGCGATCGAGCTTCAGCCGAGGCCCTCCGAGGCGTACCTCGCCCGGTTCGCACCGATCTGGCACGAAGCGGAACCGGCTCGTCGGGTCGTCGTGGAGGTCGAGGCCGAAGAGCCGCGGCGGTTGCGGCTCGTGGTCAAGGGTCTGCGGTCCGGCTGGGCGCGCTGGGAACTCCTCGCGCGCCGGGCGCGGGAGTTGGAGGGAGGCGCGGCCCTCGACGAGCAGGATCGCGTCTCGGAGTTCGGTGAAAGCCTCGTCGCCCTCTTTCGGGCGGGCGAGCGGCGCACGTTCCACCTCAATGTCAGTCTCTATCTCTTACCGGGCGTCGAGCCGGGCGTTCGATTCTTCGAGGTCGCGATCCTCGACGATGCGACGGGCGAAACCCTGCGGACGCTGACCGGCTCGCTTTTACTCGACCACCCGGACAGTCGCCTGCTCGCCTCGCTTCCCGCGCTCTACGGCGAGGCGATGCGCCGCCTGACGGAGGAGGAGGGACAGACGCCGTTCTTCACGCGCTACCTCCTCGGTTTCGAGGACGCCCTCAAGCCGATCCGCCGGGCACTCGACCGCATGGACGCTCTGCTCGGCCCTTATTCCACCCCCTCCGAGTTCCTGATGTGGCTCGGCGCCTGGGTCTGCCTGCCACCCGAGGAGGGCTGGAGCGAGATGAAGCGGCGGCGACTGATCCACGAGGCGGTCGAGCTGTTCCGCTGGCGCGGCACCCGTCGCGGCCTTTCCCGCTACCTGGAGATCTACGCCGGGACGGTTCCGGAGATCGACGACCAGCCGGTCCGAGGCATGCGCCTGGGACCGCAGACCCGCTTGGGCTATCCCGGCACAAGCCTGGGCGACATCCCGCCCCACACGTTCGTCGTGACCGTGGCCGTGCCCGACCCGTCCGCGCTCGACGAGGCGATCCTGCACGACATCGTCGCCTACGAGAAGCCCGCCCACACCGCCTACACCCTGCGCGTGGTCCCACGCGCGACCGCTTGAGCCATGGCCGCCGATCTTCTTTCGCAACGCATTACGGGCATCCAGCCGTTCAACGAACTGCCTATCGACGCCGATGTGTGGCGCGAGGCCCACGGTCAGCACCATGCCCACCGCGCGCTCCACGCCGCCTGGGTCCACCGGCCGGGGATCGTGTACGGGCTGGAGGCCGTGCGCTCCGTCGGCAACGATCGCGAGATCGTGATCGCGCCCGGTGTCGCCATCGACGCGCAGGGAAGGACGATCGTCCTCTCCGAACCCGCGCGATTCACGCCCGAAGAGAAGGGGCAGGCGTACATCATCCTCACCTACGAGGACACCTTGGACGCCCGCTCCGAGATCGTTGTCGGGGCGGGGAAGAAGCACTACCGGCTGGTGGAAGGTCGTCGGGTAACGCTCACGAAGGAGCTTCCCAAGACGCCCTACCTGGAACTGGCCCGCATCGACCGCTCCGGGAAGGCGTCGGCGATCCGGGACGCGAGGGTGGCGTTCGACCCCGCCGAAGACGAGCTGAATCTGCTCTATCGCCAGCTCGCCTTCCCGCACTGCTTCGCGGATGGCGGCGTGGGCGAGCTGGCCTTTCTTCCCGTCGTCGATCCCGGCGCCTGGAAACCGAACCGAGCGGGACTCTACAACCTGATCCGCGAGTCGAACGGCCTGGGCTTCCACCTAAACTTCGAGGGCACCTTCAACCTGCGCACCGCCGGAACCGACGCCGATCCGCTGATGCTGTACGTCGCCTGCGGCGGCGAGTTCCAGCCTCCGAGCGGCGAACAGCTCGACGGTCTGCGCCGCTACCTCGACGGGGGCGGCACGCTTTTCGCGGAGGCGGCGGGCGGCGACGCGGGCTTCGCGAAGTCGTTCGCAGCGGTCGCGGAGGCGGTCGGCGCGGTCATGGAAGACGTCGCGTCGGAGCCTCGCATCCTCCAAAGCCACGCCCTCTTTCCGCGCGCTCCCGGTGGGGCGGCGAGCGGCGAACTCGAGGCCGATCTGGGACGCGGCGTGTTCCTGAGCGGTCGCGACTACGGCGGCGCTTGGCAGGGCCGCGTTCCGAATCCCGACGCAGAGGACGCCCGTGAGCGGGTACGCCGCGCCGTGGAGTTCGGCCTGAACGTGGTCGCCTTCGCCGCCCGACGCCGGCGCGAAGCGCAACTCGCCCGAATCTGACGCATGGAAGACCTCGCTCCCCCGAAGACCGTGACCGATCCGCCGAAAGGCGCGACGCAGATCGTCGCGCCCGGCGAACGCGTCGAGCTGCGGCTGACGTGCCGCAACGACGCGGACAAGGTCGTCACGTTCTCTGCGGAGATCGAGGGCCTCGGCCCCTGGGCGGAAACGCGGCCCCGCGCCGTCGCCCCGTTCGATGTTGGCGCCGTTCTCGTGACCGTCGCGCCCTCTGCCGACGCGGCGTCCGGAGACTATCCCTTCTCCGTCCGGCTGCTTCTGGACGGCGATCCCTTCGATCCCCTCGTCGGCGTTCTGAGGATTCAGGGCGAGGGAGCCGCGGCCTTGCCGCCCGCCGAGTTCGTCGTCGCGAAGAACACCGTCGATCCGCCGATCGTTTCGCAACCGATCGGAGAGGATCCGAAGACCGAACCGGTGGTCGTCGCGCCCGTCGTTCTGGAGCCGCCGCAAGTCGAAGCGGCGCTGGTTGAGAACCTGAAGCCTGAGCCGCCCAAGCCGATCCCGATCCCCGTTTCTGAGGCGCGGGTGGTCGCCTTCGAGGAGCCCGAACCGATCGAAGAGGAGGAGAAGCCGCTCGCCGTCTCCGCCGATCGTCAGATCGCCGACCCCGCCGAAGGCGCGGTCGTCGCGGTCAAGCCCGGTGAGACCGTCCTCGTCACGTTCTCCGTTCACAACGACAAGTCGGGCGTCCGTACCTTCGTGCTGCAGGAAGACCGCTCGCTCGCCGCCGACTGGATCTCCCTCGTCCGCGATCAGGTCAACGTCACGGCGGGCGGATCGGGCGACGTCGCCCTGCTCCTCAAGCCGCCGGTCGGCGCGGAGCCGGGCGGCTATCCCCTTACCGCCTCCTTCGGGCTTATGGGACAGCCGCTCGCCTCGTGCTACCTCACGCTTCAGGTAATGCCGGTGCCCGCCGTCTCGCTCGCCGCGCCGAAGGCTTCGAACGGGGTGTTCGCGCCGCTGTCGCGCTTCGTGCCGTTCGATTTGAAGGTCGCTTCGAACGGCAACACGGACACCGCGTACCGCGTCGCCGTCACCGAGGAGAACGCCGACGAGGAGGGGGTGACGCGCTTGCGGGAGTCTTACGAGACGCCCGCCTGGCGCTACGTCTTCGACAAGGAGATCGCTAGCCTCGTCTCGCCCCGGGCCGGCGCGCCCGCCACGGCCATCGTCCACCGCCTGCGAATCGTGCGTAAAGGCGTCTGGTGGCTCGGCTGGCGCGAGCGGCACCGGGTCAACGTTCGTGCCATTCCGGTAACCGATCCGGCGAACGGAGCGAAGACGGGCAACGTCGCGACGCTCGTCGCCTCCCGCTGGCGTATCTTGCCCCTGCCCGCGTTCGTCATGTTGCCCCTCGCCGCTCTCGGCGTCGTGCTGCTCTCCAGCGGCGCGTCCGACTTCCGCGTGACCAACGCGAAGCAAGGCGACGATGGGACCTACTACGTGGTCGGGACGCCGAACGCCGGTTCCCAGCAGGAGGTGCACCTGCGCTGGTCCGCGCCGTTCTACGCCCTGCTCCGGCTGAACCGCGTTCAGGAAGGCGCGAGCCAGACCGTTCCGGCGGGGCGTGGCGAGGCGAAGGACGCCCCGACGGTGGCGGAGTACGGCCAAGCCCAGCGCACGGGCTACGAGATCGGTCCGCGCCTCGTCGGCGGCTCGGAAGGGGTCGCCGTCCGCTTCGTGCCGACCCGAACCCAGGGAAAGCTCGCCCTCTCGGCGGGTCTCGGCGAGGCGAAGGCGGAAACGGTCGGGGACGAGAAGGTGAAGGTCGCCGCCCGCGACGTGACCGTGAGCGTTCCCCGCTCCGGTTCCGCGCGCCTGAACTTCCAGAACCTGACCGGCGCGAACGGCGGCGGCGGGCAGACCATCGTGCTCTGGACGACCCACGCTCCCACCGGCTTCCGTGTGAACGATTTCCTCACCTCCGGCGGCAACCAGCCGATCAATCCCGGCGCGACCCTGACCGCGAAGATCCGCGTCGATGGAAGCGGTCCGTCGAGCGGCGAAGAGGTCTGGGAGATGCTGACGACCGACGGCGCGCCCCAACTCCTACGCATCCATCTGAAGGTGGCCCCGTGAAGCTGCTCCATCCCGAGATCGACGTCGTGCCGGGCCGCAAACCCCAGAAGCAGCCGCTTCCCGAAGGCTTCGTCGGGCGTGGAACCGCCACCCTGCGCCTGACGAACGCCTCCGCCCGGCAGAACAGCTACACCGTGCGCGTCCGGTGCGAGCAACCCTACTGGCAGGACGCCTGGGTCCACGTCTCCGCCCTGCCCGCCGCGACCGACGCGAACGCGCCGCCCGCCGACAAGCCCGACCAGCCCGGCCCGCGCGGCCAGTCGCTCACCCTGTTCGTGCGGGACGACGGTACCCGCGACGTGGTTCTCGCCTTCGATGTGCCGGAGAAGCCTGAGTGCCGCGCCGGGGTCTACAAGGCCACGGTCGTCGTCGAGTCGCGGATCGTCAGTTCCGACCCGCGCCAAGCGCGAAAAGAACGCATCGTCGAGATCCCGATCACGGTGATCGTGCGGCCTTTCTTCCGCTGGACCGTCTCCTACGCGCCCGATGAGCGGCGGGTCGGTATCCTACGCCGAGGCGTCGAGTTCGAGATGGTGGTCGAGAACCAGGGTAACGACTGGCTCTACGTCGGCCTGAAGCCGCCGCGACCCCAGCAGGCTCTCGTGAACACCCTCGCCCAGAGCCTCGCGGTCCCGCCGCTTGAACCAGGGTCCACCTCCGTCCGCTCTGTGCCCGTGCGGGTCGTTTCGCGGCTAAAGGCGATCCGGGGGCCGATCACTCCGACCCCGATCCCGATGGCGATCGAGCGGATCGACGCGCCGACCGTCGCCCCGCTCGCCGAAGAGGCCGCGTTCGGTCCGGGCGGCTCGAACGTCGGCGGCGCGGTGGTCGCGAACGATACGGGCGATCTCGCCACCCCGACGGCTCCCGCGAAGATCGTCTACAGTCCGCCGATCCCGGACACGTTCACCGGCTTTTTCGAAGCGGCCCTGCGCAACGCGCGCGGCCTGGTGGGCCTCGTGATCGGCGGACTGCTCGCGTGGCAGGTCGCGGCCTACTCCTACGAGGTCTACTTCAAGCGGATCACCGAGGTTCATTCGAACCGTTCTCAGGTCAAGGTGGGCGAGCCCTTCCGCGTCTCGGGCAAGAACCTGATCGGGAGCCAGATCCTCCTGTTCGATCCCCAAACCAAGGCGCCGATCGGGGAGCCGCTCGATCCGAAGGTCGAGCCCCGGAGCGTATCGGAGAACTACGTCATGGTCACGATCGCCGACAAGGGGCTTGAGGGCAAGCACGTCGTCGTCGGCGCGAAGCGGCTGGGCAAGCTCACCTTTCTCAGCCCGCTCCTGCCGGTCGTCAAAGACCCCGCCTCGCTCCTCGTGGGCCAGCCGCCCAAGCCCACCGCCGGCCCCGCCTCGGGCTCCGTAGCCGCGACCGTGCCGCCCGGCGGAACCCTGACCATCGGCGGGGTGAACTTCGGCGAGACGCTGGGCAAGGTCCTGATCGACGGCGTCGCGAGCAAGGTCGTCGGGTGGACAGACGACGCGATCAAGGTGAAACTGCCCGCCGAGAAGGCGTCGGGCGACACCGTCTCGATCGCCGCCTTCACCGCCGACGGTCGGGGCGTGTCGATCTCGCCCGCCACCGTGATCGTCAAGCTTGCGGGCGAGGTCGCCGTCACCAACCCGCCCGTCGATCCTTCCGCCACGGAGCCGGTGATCGGACCCGACGGCCAGCCGGTCTCGTCTCCCATGGTCGGCGGCAAGGGCACGACCCCGCCGCCCATCTCGCCCATCGATCCGGTCCGTCCCTCCACCGCTCCCGGCTCGCTTCCCGCCGCCTACCGCCTTCTCGTGAGCGACCGAAGAGGCGACTACGTGGCCGCCGTGGACGCGACGCGGAGCGCTCGAAGTACAGGCGATCTCGCGGTGCGGGCCTTCGCCCTCGCCGCGCTGGGCCGCACCGACGAGGCGAAGACCTCGGTTCGGAAAGCTTTGAAAGTCGCCGGGAATCGTCAGAAGGGGGAGGACGTCGGGCTCTGTCTTCTCGCCCTCTCGCGGATCGTCGAGACGAGCAACCCCGCCGCCGCGAAGCAGGGCTACGCCGAGGCCGATTCCCAGCTCGAAGAGGTCGCCCCCGGCTTCGTGTTCAAGGACCTCGTCATCGCTCGTTACAAACTGGCCTCGAACAGCCCGTTCGAGGCCAGGATCATCCTCCGGGACGCCCTGAAGAAAGGCCCGGGCGAGAAAGAGCGCGCGGCCATCGCGGCCCTCCAGAAGCGTGTCGGTGAATAAATGCGACGATCCCTCGTACCGTTCCTCTTGTTTCTGCCCCTCTCCGCGAGGGCGGACCGGGCTCTCGTCGTCGGGGTGCAAGAGTACCGACCCCTCGTCGCCGCCAGCACCCTCGGGGGTTGCTTGAACGACGCGCAGGGCATGGCCGCGCTCCTGAAGAAGGAGGGCTTTACCGTCAGGCTGCTGACCAATCTCGACGCGACGCGCACCGGCATCCTAGGCGAGATCGAGCGAATCGCCAGCTCGATCAAGCCGGGCGAACGGTTCGTGTTCTACTTCGCGGGCCACGGCCGGAGCGTCCCCCACTACGCTCTGATGCCGAGCAACTGCTCGCGCGAGGGTAACGACATCACGCCGGAAGAGCTGCACGCCGCCGTCTCCGGGATCAAGGCCCGTTCCCGGACGGTGATCCTCGACAGCTGCTTCTCCGGCGGCATGGCGGCGGGGGAGATGGCACGGGGCGCCGATGGGTTCAAGCCTCGCTTCTTCGATCCCTATGAGGACCGGAGCGTGAGATTCGGACCCGCCCCGGCGAAAGCGCCGCCTCCCAACGTCGCCGAGGAGCCGCCCGGCGGCGACTCCGGCGTCTGCTACTACGCCGCCGCCCTCTCCACCGAGCAGGCCCTGGAGGGCACGATGCCCGATGGCAAGCGGCACGGCCTCTTCACCTACGCCCTCCTCAGCACGCTCAAGCCCAAGGAGATCTGGGGCGACGCCCACCAAGGCGTCAAGAGCGTGATCGGCGGCAAGCTCCAGAACTCGGGCCGCACCCAGAATCCGAGCCTCTCCGCGGGCTACCTCGGTTCCCCGACCTTCGACGCGCCGAAACTTGGCGACCCGTCCCCGCCACCCAGCGGAAAGACGTTGCGCGAGGCGTGGAACCTCGACAATCCGAGCCCCAAGAAGCTTTCGATCAAGCTTTCGCCGGAAGCGGACGTGGTCGAGGTCGGGCGTCCGATCAAGATGGAGATCAAGGTCGATTCGCCTGGCTTTCTCGTCGTGCTGGGCGAGGTCGACGGGCGTCTCTATCCCTTCTATCCTGCGGACGGCGCGAGCGCCCAGGTGAAGAAGGGAACGATCCGGTTTCCCGCCGACAAGGAGCGGCTGTTCTTCGACGGTTTCGGGGCCGACCACGTCAAGGCGATGCTCTATGCCTCCGAGGGCGACGCGATCTCCGTCCTGAACGCCTTGAAAGGGGCGAACGGCCAAGCCCGCGACCTCGTGCTCGCCCGCATCTCCGACGATGCGCCCCTCACCGCCCGCCTCTCGATGGCGGTCGGCGACTCCCTAGTGGGCGGCCTGCGTCCCAAAGATCTCGATACGCTCTACGCGAAGGTCGTGGGCGGCAAGGACGACGCCGACCGCGCGATCCTGGGCAAGCTCGGCGGCGCCGCGACGGGCTACCCCCGGGGCCGCACCTGGGCCGCCGCCCCGCGCCGCGCGGCTGGTCCCACCCGCGCGGACAAGGAGACGTTCCTGACCCTGCTCAATCTCGCGATCTCCGGCGCCTCCCTCTACGACGAGGCGTCGATGAGGGGACGCGTCCCCAAGCGGCTGGCCGACGACCTGAAGAAGAAGCCTAAGGGCGACCGCCTCCTCGAACTCAACCGCGCGCTCCTCGCTGCGCTCTACCCCGAGGAGGTCAACCCCGACGATGCGCGCGACCGCTAGCCTGACGACGATGCTTTTGGTCGGCTTCGCATCGGCCCAGCAGCCTCTTCCGAATCTGAAGGTCGATGTGGACGGTAAGCCTGCCGACCTCGGACGGGTCGTGCTCGAACTCGACGTCTACCTCGCCCCTCTGCGCGACGCGATCCGGGAGATGACGGACGGGAAGGGAACCCTCAGCGTCCAACCCGGCAGGTCGTACGACGTCCTGCTCGACGGCAAGCCCCGCGTCCGCATTCCGATGTCCGTGAAGGTTGGCGCATCGGCGGAGGTCCTGGGTACGGACGGGGCGGTCGTGGGCCGGATTCCCGTCTCGGAGTATCCGTATCCCGTCGGCGGGGCGACCTACGTCGATCTCGATCTGCTCGGGGCCGCCCTCGGCGTCACCGTGAGTCTCGACGGGGCGCGGCTCTCGCTGCTGACGCCGTCCTACTGGGCGCGCCAGCTTGGCCTGAGCGGCGACGGTCGTTTGGCGGCGAACCTGCGGACCGCGCCGGACTTCGGCGTCTCGCCGCCCGCTCGAACGCTCCTCGGTTGGGTGCGGCCTCGCGCGGCGGGGCGCGTCCAGATCTATCGCCTCGGCGGGCGCCGCCCGGAGCCGATTCTCGGCACGAACGCCTTGGGCGACGCGGTGGAGGTACTGACCCCGAGCGATTCGCCCAAGGCGCGGGCCGGAAAGGCGGGCGAACCGGTGCGGTTCGAAACGAACGAGTACGGAGCGAAGGCGGGCGAGAGCGTGTCGTTCGTCGCGGTCGTCGCCGCCGGCGATGTGGACGATCCCTTGGCGGCGATCCGCGCAGGACGGCTCAAGCCCGACGCTTGGTCGGTGGTCGGCCTGCGCGGGCGCGTCAGCCCCTTCGCCCTGCTTTACGAAAACCGTCCGGTCAAGGAAGGCGAGGACGTGGCCGCGTTCGCCGAGCGAAACCGGACCGCCGCCTCGGTCGTGCGCGCCCTGAACGGCCTGCGCCAGGGCGAGCGGCCGGCGGCGGGCACGAAGCTCTGCGTGATCGTGGGGCTCGATGAGGCGAAGCTGAGCGAGGAGCAGCGTTCCCGCTACGAATTCAAGGGGACCTACGAGGTGCAGCCGGGCGACTCCCTCAAAACCGTCGCCGCCGCGTGGGGCGTCGATCCCGACGACGTGGTGGCTGCCAACCCCGGCATCCCGCCGGGCGGCGAGCCCCAGGCGGGCGACCTCCTGAACGTCGTCGGGCGCAAGGACGGCGCTCCGACCAAGGCGGCGAGCCTCCCTGCGACGCCCCAGGAGGCGGTCGCCAGCGGCAGCGCGACCGTCGAGACGAGCCAGGAGATCCGACAGACCAGTGCGAAAAGCTCGCCCGTGGTCGGTAAGGTCGACAAGGGCAGCTTCGTCGAGGTGCTCGGCACGGTCAAGGAGACGAACCGGGTCCGCATCCGCTACGATCGGTTCGTCGGCTTCGTGGACGGCGGCGCTCTACACCTACGGGAGTCGGGTCCTTCCGGAACCGACCTTCCCGGCGTCGCTCCGGCGCCCCCGGCGGCGGGCAGCGATCTCGTCGCTCGCGAGGCGCTGCGTTATCTCGGCACGCCGTACGTCTGGGGCGGCAACAGCCTGACCCAGGGCATCGACTGCAGCCATTTCGTCGCTCAGGTCTACGCCCACGTCGGCTGGCCCCAGCCGCCGCCGCCGGTAACGAGCCAGGAGGCGATCGGGACGGTGGTCCACTGCAAGCCGGGACCGGCCCGCCGCGCGGGACAGGCGATCGTGTTGCCCAACGCGGCGCGGTTCCCCTATGCCACCACGAACCTAAAGGCGCTGCGCGTCGGCGACCGCATCATCTTCCAGCGCGGCAACACCGACGCGAGCGGCAGCCGCCATACCGGGATCTACATCGGCCAGGTGCCCGCGTCGTGGCGCGCCCGCTTCGGCAACATCCCGTACGCCTTCGCCCACGCCTCCAGCAGTCGCGGGGTCACCATCGGCAGTTTGACCCAGGCCTACTACTGGAACATCTACCGTTACGCGGTGCGCAGCACGAAGGCGGGGCGATGAGACGAGTGCTCGCTTTGGGCCTTCTCGCCTTTGCGGCGCTCGCTCCCGCCGAGCGGCGCGCTCTGCTCGTCGGCGTCGACGACTACCCTTGGATCACCGAGCCCGCGCGCAAGCTTAAAGGGGCGGCGACCGACGTCTCCCTTATGGAGCGGACACTCGGACTCTACGGCTTCAGGTCCACGACGCTCCTCCGCAAGGAGGCGACGCGCGAGCGGATCGTGCAGGCGATGGAAGGGCTCGTCGCCAGCGCGGCCAAGGGCGACCGGTTCGTGTTCTACTTCAGCGGACGGGGTTCCACCAACTCCGACGGTGAGCCCGTTCTCGTGCCCGCCGACGGAGCCTCGAAGGGGACGCCCGCCGACATCCGCATGCTTCGACTGGAGGAGTGGGCGGGGCGGCTCGGCGACAAGGGCGCGGACGTCACGATCGTTCTCGACGCTTCGTTCGTCAATCCCGGTCGGGCCGACTACGGGCGCCAGTACAATCCGACGCCGCGTTGCGTCCCGCGCGGGGGGAGCGTCCGCGCGGAGCTCTATAAAGGAACGGGGATGTTCCTCTCCGCCTGTCCTTCCCAGGGCGCGGCCTACGAGTGGCTCGTGAACTCCGCCGAGGCACGCTGGGCGGGAGCCTTCACCGACGCGTTCACGAACGCTCTCGTCGCCGCCCTCAATCGCGGCGCAGACCCGAGCGTGCTCGACGCGATGCGCGAGGTGCAGGGCTACTTCAAGGACAAGCTCCGGACGGGCTACATGCCTGGTCTCGCCCCCCAGCCCGGTATGGCGGCGATGATGGCCGGGCCGACGCCCTACGAGGAGCCCGCCTTCGGCGGGATCGACCTCAAGCGGCTTCCCGCCAACGGCAAGCTCGCCCTCGCCGCCGCCGAGCGGCGGCGACTCGCCCGCGAAGGGCGGTTCCGCGTCGCCTTCGAAGCCGCCCCCGCGATCCGGAGCGCGGTCGAGAAGGATCTCAAGGAGTATCTCAAGCGCGTTCCGAAAGCGGAGTACGCCGCTCCCGGCGAGCCGCCCGATCTGATCTTCCGGGTCGCCGCCGGACCGAAAGGACTGGTCTCGACCGTAATCGGCGACGACCTGGACAAGGAGAAGACGTACGCGTTCGAAGGGAAGGACTTTAAGCGGAGCCTCGACGCGGGCCTCGGCGACCTTCTCCAGCTTCGCGCGCTCGTCGCCCGTCTCTACCGACTGACGGAAGGCGCCTCGCCGACCTGGAAAGCGAACGTCCGCGTGGGACTCGATCCGGTTTCCGTCGCACGGGGTGAGGGTTTCCGCCTGAGCGTCGAGACGCCCGAGCCCGCGCTCCTCTTCGTCCTCGACCGAGACGACGCGGACGGCGTGCTCCAACTCGCCTTTCCGCAGCCCGGTGCGCCTTATCCGCAACTCGTCTCGAAGACCGCCACCTTAGAGGCGTCGGCGGCGAACGACTCGTCCGACGGACGGATGATGCTTCGGGCCGTTCTCGTCCCCCTCTCGAAGGCGGGAACCAAGCCGCTGAACCTTACCGACAAAGCGTTTCGCCCCCAACTCTTGGCCCAGCTTCGGACGCTCGTCGCGGCGATGGAGACGGGAAAAGCCTCGTGGGCGGTCCGCACCGTCGACCTTCGCATTCGTTAACCCGGAGTTTTCTATGAGACCTCGCCTGCTCGCCACTCTCGCCGTCGCCGCGCTCGCGCTCGTTGCGAGCGCGCGGACGGACCTGCCGAAGGCCCTCGCCTGGCTCCACAAGGTCGGTCCGAGCCTCGCTCCTAACGTTCGCGCCGACCTGCCCGCCGTCGAGGCGATCCTCCACCGGTACTTCGAGGATCGCGATAGCCTCCGGGCCAGCGAGCAGGAGATCGCCGAGGCGTTCCTCGCGACCGTTCCCTCCGACGAAGACATCGCCGATCGGGGAAGCGCCTTGGATCGCATGAAGGGATTCGAATCGCTGATGGGCGGTGCGAAGAAGACGGCCATGCCGCCGAAGCCCGCCGCTCCGAAGCCGCGTCCACCCGCCGGGAAGCGACCGATCCCTGGCGTCCACACCCGGACCGTGTTCGCCGCTTCTTCTCGCTCCGCTCCCGGTGGCAAGCGGATCGGCGTGGTGATCCTCGGCGGCAAGAAGACCGTCGTGGAAATCCTCGCCGCCTCGGGCGGGCTCGACGTCGCACGCCGGGCGCACGTCGTGGCGAGTCGGATGCAGGCCCTCGCCGACCGCGACCGGCTGTGGTGGGCCACCCTCGGAGTGCGTCGGGTGCGCGGCTCCTATGTCGTCGCGCCGCGTGCGGCGGGCGACTTCGTGATCACCGCCGATCCTGCCTTCGCAAAGGAGTGGGGCTTAAGCCCCGATCGCTTGGCGAAGCAGCTCGTCGTGAAGATCCGCAGCGCCGTCGATCCCGAGCAGGGAGGCGGTTTCTCCGGACGTGCCCTTTCCGAAGACGACCTTCGCCTCGCCGCCGTGGACCTCCGCCAGCGGGGGGACGCCGCTTTCGCGAGTTCCCCGTCGGGGGCGGAAAGCCTCTACAAACAGGCGATCGAGAACGATCCGGGCTACGCCGTGCCCTACCTTCGCCTCGCCGATCTCTACCTCGCCCGCCACGACGTGGCGGGCGCGCGCGCGATCCTCCAGAAGGGGCGCGGCGCCTCCGACGCGACCGGTCGGCCCGACATCGAGGCCAAGCTTCTCAAGGTGAAGTAACGTGATCCCTCTTCTTCTCGTCCTCGCCGGCGTGGCCCAGGAGCGTTCCCGCGACCTCGTCCTCACGAAGTCCAAAGAGCCGAACGAGCTGCCCGTCTACACCGCTTCCCGGGCTCTCCTCGTCGGCATCGATCGCTACGACAAGCTCCCCAAAGAGGCCCAGCTCCGCTTCGCCGCCGCCGACGCGAAGGCCATGCGCGACGTGCTGGTGGGATCCTACGGCTTTCCCGCCGCGAACGTCAAGCTGCTCGTCGATGGCGACGCGACCTTGAAGAACATCCGCTCCGCCCTCGACGATCTCGCGAACAAGCGCGAGGTGGGCAACGACGACCGCATCCTCGTCTACTTCTCCGGCCACGGCCAGACCGTGGCCTCGGGGCGCGAGGAGCGGGGCTACCTGATTCCCTGCGACGCGAAGGTCGACCTCTCCGATGCGAAAGACGCGGGCGGCTACAAGAAGACCTGCCTTCCGATGCAGGAGGTGTGGGACCGCCTCGATCCGAGTCCTGCGAAGCACGTCGCGGTGATCGCCGACGCCTGCTTCAGTGGCCTGCTCACCCGCTCGCGCGCGCTAGAGGAGCCGGTCGGACTGTCGGCCTATCTCACCATGCCCGCGCGCCAGGCCATCACCGCCGGAGGCCGCGGACAGAAGACGTGGGAAGCCGACGAATACGGCCACGGCCTTTTTACCTACAACCTCGTGACCGAGCTTCAGAAACGGGCGAAGAAGCCCGGTCAGGCGTTCTCCCTGGTCGATCTTTTCGCGTCGATTCAAGACCCGACGGTCAAGATGTCCAAAGGGCGTCAGGTGCCGCAGTACAACCCGTTCTTCAGCGAGGGGCAGATGCTGTTCTTCGCGCCCGGCGTCGCCGGGCGGGCGGTTGGGGAGACGAAGGACGTCGCCGACGCCCCCAAGCCTGCCGTCCTGCGGATCCGTACCGTGCCTGTCGGAGCGCGGGTCACCGTCGACGGCGAACCGCTGACGGGCGGTTCGAAGTCGTTCGACACCGCAGGCCCCGTCAAGATTCGCGTCGAGGCGGACGGCTACCTCCCGCAAGACCGCGCCGTCGATCTCAAGGCGGGCGCGACCTCCGACGCCGAGATCCGGCTGACGAAGGCCAAGCCCCTCACCAAGCCTCAGGCGAGCCGCCTCAGCGTCCTGAGCGAGCCGCTCGGCGCCACCGTTCGTCTCGGCGGGAAAGTCGTGGGACGGACCCCGTGCGGGATCGATCTGAAGATCGTCGCCCCGCGCACCGTTGCACTCGGTTTGGAACTCGCCGGCTACAAGACCGCCCAGGTCTCGACGACCCTCGTTCCCGGCAACCTCGCTCAGAAGCTCACGGTGAAGCTCGAAGCGGAAGGCCCCTCGGGACTCGCGGACGCCCTCAAGGTCCGGCGCGTCGCCTCCCTCGATCCTCAAGGCGAGGTGCGCGACTTCGTCGCCAGCTCCGACCTGAAGCGGGCCGCGACGGTCGACGCGAACCGAGCCTGGACCGTCTACGACCTACCGAGCGGACGGGTCCTCCGACGCATCGCCGAGCCTGAGGACGGCTACGTGCGACTGAGCGACGATCTGCGGACGCTCCTCACGATTCGCCTCCTCCGGAACTCCGAGCACAGCTGGATCACCGTCATGGCCGAGTCGGTCGAAGGTCCCAAGACCGCCCGCGTCTACTCCGTGAACCTTGGTAAGGCGTCCCACATGAACTTCGCGGGCGCGACGAACGACCGGTTGGTCGTCTGTGGGCGCGAACCGGGCAATCGGGGGGCGGTCGCGACGCTCGATCTCGGCACCGGACGATCGTCGTCGTTCGGCGGCTCGGGCTCGTTCGTCGCCGGAACGGCCACCCAGGACGGCAAGACCCTCGCGATCCTCCAGGACGCGGGCGCGGCGGGCTACGCGACGAACCTCGTCGTGGTGGGCGACGACGTCAAGCTTTCCCACAAGACCGTCTCGATCGAGGACAGCGACGTGGGCCGGAGCGTCCTGGTTTCGCCCGACGGATCGACCGTCCTCGCCAACACCGCGCGCCGTACCGCCGACAACCGTCTCCTGCTCCGGGGTTTCCGGGCCTTCGACGCGGGCGACGGGGCGCCGCGCTTCAAAGCGCCGGACTACGTCGCTCTCGGCTTCCTTCCCGGCAACCGCGTTCTGGCGCAGACCGTGGACGGCCGTCAGGGCGCGATCCTCGACGTGGTGAAGGGCAATGTCGAGGTCAGGTTTCCGATGGAGAAGACCTGGATGTCCAAACGTGGCGGATGGATCGCGACCGCTGCCGGCGGCAAGATCGATGTGTTCGAGATCGCGGGCGTCCGATAGGCTCTCCCTTCGAGGGAGAGCCTATGAACGCGCCCGGCTTCGTTCAGGCGGCGACTTGCTCGAGCGCCTTGCGGCCCCAATGCCGAACCGGGATCGCCGCGACGAACGCGTCCAGGTCGGTCACGACGCCCTTCTCGCCCATCGACGCGCCTTCCGGAAGGGCCGCCTTCAGGACCGCCTCGCCGCCGCCGAGGACGACGATCGCCTTGGCGTGCTTGTAGGACTGGCCGACCCACGCCTTGGCGCCGCCGTTGCTCGCCAGGGAGGCGCTCGGAACGACCACCGCGTCGTAGAGCACGGACGAGCCGTTCGCGTAGGTCTTCGTCGCGCCCATCGCGCCGAGATAGGGACCGACGATGTCCACCTGCGCCCCTGCCGCCTCGATCGCCGACTTTGCGGCGTCGACGACGTCCGCCTCCGTCTTCGCGTCCACGAGGATCGCGACCAAGCGCCCCTTTGTGGTCGCGGGCTGGTCTTCCATGCTCAGGGCCTTCGAGCTCTGGACGCCCGCCGAGGCGGTCGTCGGCGAGGTCGCGTCCGCGAGCATCGCCGTCTCGTCGGGCGAATCGGCGGAGCCGCTGGGCTCGACGCCCGTCTCCCCTTCACCGATGGCCGCGCCGACCTGCGCCGCGAGCCGGTCGTTGATCGCCTTCAGGTGGTCCAGCATCCGCACCCGGACCTCACGCGTCTCGACCTTGCTCAGCTCGAACGAGAGCGACTTCATGATGTGCTCCTTCTCGGTCGGACTCATGCTGTTCCAGAACAGCCGGGCTTGGCCGTAGTGATCGTCGAACGTCGCGCTCCGTTCGCGCACCTTCGGACCCTCGACGCCCTGCTTGAAGCTCATGAAGCCGCGCGAGTTCGTCACTTGGCTCGGGTCGTGTCCGTCGAGCGACGCGGGGGCGTAGGAGACGCGGCCTTTGTTGATCGTGTGTCGCATGGACGCGTCCCGCTGCATGTTGTGGAACGGGCACACCGGACGGTTGATCGGAAGTTCGGTGAAGTTCGGCGAACCAAGCCGCGAGAGCTGGGTGTCGAGGTACGAGAAGTTCCGCCCGTGCAGGAGGGGGTCGTCCGTGAAGTCGATGCCCGGCACGATGTTCGTCGTGTTGTAGGCGACCTGCTCCGTCTCCGAAAAGTAGTTGTCGGGATTGCGGTTCAGGGTCATCTTGCCGACGCGCCGCACCGGAACGACCTCCTCGGGCCAGAGCTTCGTGGCGTCCAGCACATCGAAGTCGAGGATGCCCTCCTCGCCTTCCGGGATCGTCTGGATGCCCAGTTCCCACTCGGGATAGTCGCCCCGCTCGATCGCTTCCCAGAGGTTGCGCCGGTGGAAGTCGGGGTCCTTGCCCGCGATCACCGTCGCCTCGTCCCACACGAGGGAGTGGACGCCCGCCACGGGCTTCCAGTGGAACTTGACCAGGGTCGATCGGCCCGCCTCGTTCACCAGCCGGAACGTGTGGACCCCAAAGCCCTCCATCGTCGAGAAGGAGCGCGGGATCGTGCGGTCGGAGTGGACCCACATCATCATGTGCATCGACTCGGGGGTGAGGGAAATAAAGTCGTAGAAGGTGTCGTGGGCCGAAGCCGCCTGCGGAATCTCGTTGTGCGGCTCCGGCTTCACCGCGTGGATCAGGTCGGGGAACTTGATCGCGTCCTGGATAAAGAACACGGGAATGTTGTTGCCCACGATGTCCCAGTTGCCCTCGGGGGTGTAGAACTTCACCGCGAATCCGCGCACGTCGCGGGCGGTGTCCGCCGAGCCTCGCGAGCCCGCGACGGTCGAGAACCGGAGGAACACGGGCGTCTCCAGCGAGGTGTCGGTCAGGACCTTGGCCCGCGTGAGATCGCTCAGCGACTCGTAGAGACGGAAGACGCCGTGGGCCGCCGCGCCCCGCGCGTGGACGATCCGTTCGGGAATGCGCTCGTGGTCGAAGTGCTGGAGCTTTTCGCGCAACACGAAATCTTCGAGCAGCCCCGGACCGCGCGCGCCCGCCCGCAGAGAGTTCTGGTCGGTGCCGTAGGGCATCCCGAGGTTGGTCGTCAGAGGGCCGACATCCTGTGTCGTGCTGACCGCGAGATCCTCGACCTTCGCGTTCGTGTTCTTTTCCATGCCCCTTGGCCTACGAGGAGGCTGGAGGAAGGGACGGCAGGGGAGGGGTTGTCAATGCGTTAAGGGGCTACTCGCCGACATCGAGCGTCCGCGTCTCCTTTCCTCGCCGGACGGTGACCGTCGCGGGATCGATCTTTAGCACGACCGTGCCGTCCGTGAGGCGAGCGCCGACCGAGACCACGCGGGACTCGCCACCGAGTTCCAAAACCGCCGTTCCATCCGGGCCCGCTAGAATCCCGGTGACGCGCAACGGCGCCCAAGCCGGTGCGATGGCGGGAGGCGGTGCGACGGGACGCGTCGTGAGGGGCGTTGCGACCGCAAGCGGAGTCGCCGGCGCTCGGCCGCTCGCAAGAGGGCCGACGGGCGTTCCCGAGAGCGTCGGATGGGGCTCGGCGAGAGGCGTCGGGTCCGGTACGGCGATGGTGCGGAACGGATTTACGTTCGACGCCACGAGAAGTTTGGGAAGCCGGATCGTGTCGTCTTCCGGCTTCCCGGCGGCCATCGCCGGAGCGGGGGCCGTGGGGGTGGGCGCCGTCGGCGCGGCCTCCATTGGGGAGGCGGGTTTCGCGGGCGGGCTTATCGCCCCGGCGACGCGCCAGGCCGCGAGGCCGAACACGACGACGATGGCCCCCACGAGCTTCGCCGCCTTCGCGGTCTCTTCGGAACGGACGAAGCTCACGGCTTGGTCGGCTCCTTCTCGTCGTCGATGATGTGGGTCGTGATGCTGACCATGATGTCGCTGCGGCGGTGGTTGCGGCTACGGTTTCGGAACAGCTCGCCGACGAGCGGAAGCTTCGAGAGCAGAGGCACCTCCTGCATCGTGCGGACGTCCTCGTCGCGGATGAGGCCGCCCAGGACGACCGTCTCGCCGTCCTTCACGATGGCGGTGGTCTCCGCCTCGCGGGCGCTCGTCTGCGGCACGTTGAACTCATCGACCGAGGTGATCGTGCTGACGACGGGGTTGACGTGGAGCGTGATGTTGCCGTCGGCGTTCACCCGAGGGGCGAGGAGCAGGATGATCCCGACCGGGAACTCCTGGATCTCCACGTTCTGCGAGCCGAGCGCACCGCCGGTGACGATGCGCGCGCGGAGGGTGTCGCCGATAAAGACGGAGGCCTGGCCGTCGTCCACCACGCGGATACTCGGGCGGGCGAGGATCTTCGCCTGCTTGTTCACGACCATCGCGTTGAGCTTCGCGTTGAAGTTGAAGGGGACGCGGCTGAACGCGCCGAATCCCGCTCCCTTCGTGGGGAGCGTCGCCGAACCGGTGGTTCCATTGGGCGCCTCGTAGAAGCTGAACGAGTTCCAGTCGTAGGTGAGGCCCACGTTCTCGTCCCGCTCCGGCGAGGTCTCGAAAACGCTCACCTCGACCACCACCTGCTTGGGTTTGCGGTCGATCTGGGCGAGCAGGCCGAAAGCGGCCTCGACCTCGGACGCGCGGCCCCGCAGGACGAGCGTCTTCGCGCGGTCGCTGGCCCCCGGCGCCGTCGATCCCGACGGCAGGGTCGTCGGGGCGGGCGAGGTGGCGACCACCGCCGCGCCTCCCGTTCCCGCGCCGCCGCCCGTCGCGGACGTGCCGACGATGCCGGTGACTCCGGCGGTGAGGGGGTTGAAGACGGCCCGCTTGGGCTGGTACGCCTCGGGACCGGCGTACGCCTCCACGCCCGGCGCGGCCTGATGGAGAAAATCGAGCACGGACTGGGCGCTCGAATAACGAAGGGTATAGACCCGGAACACCGTGCCGTCGCCCGCCGAGTCGCGATCGGCCCGCTGGATCGCCGTGCGGGCGGCCTCGACCGAGGGGGCGGGACCGGAGAGGGCGAGCGCGCCGCCCGCCTTCTCGCCCAAGGTCGGTACGACCTTGACGTCGGGATACAGCCCGGCGATCAGGGGCGCGATCACGCTCGGCACCGCGCGCTCGATCGTGACCACGTCAGAAACCGCCTTGCGGCCCAGCGAGGAGGTCTGAAGGTCGCGCAGGGTCGCGCGGGCCGCCTCGATGTCGTCCGGGGTTCCAAGTACGGAGACCCGGTCGCCGGTGGCGCGGATCGTCGCGTAGGGAAGGGTCTCCTGAAGGCGGGTCGCGAGGTCGGTCGCGTCGCCTTCGGTGGGGATCGTCACCAGGGTCGCGTAGGGCTCTAGAGCCTGGCGCATCCCGGAGGGCGGCGCGACCACGTAGGTTCGCCCGACCCGGCGCACGACCAGCCCAGCGGCCGAGGCGACGTTGCGGATCGCCTCGTCGGGTGTCTGGGCCTTGGCGCTCAGGCTCACGTCCAGCCGCTCCTTGCCGGCGGCGTACACGATCCCGACGCCGGTTCGCAGGCCGATCGCCTTGAGGGCATGGCCCACTTCCGTGTGCGAGAACACCATCGGGATGCTGCCCCCGGTCCACCCGTCCTCGCCGTGGAGGGAGGGAGCTCCGGAGGCGCGGAGGGAGGCGAAAACGAGGGCGAGGGCGAAAGGATTCATGACTTTACGGCGCCGGTGGCGGTCTTGGGAGCGACGTAGCGTCCCAGAGACATCGAGAGTTCGGAGCCCGCGTCGGTACGGCTCCAGTCGACGTGGCTTACGGTGAAGAGTCGGTCGGCTCCCCCAAGGTCGGTGAGGAAGGCGCGCAGGGCCGGGTAGGAACCGGCGAGCACAAGCTCGCAGTTGATCTTCGTCACGCCCTCGACGGCGTCCTTCGCCGCATCCGCCGGTTCGCCGTCCTTCCGGTGGTACTCCGTCGCGTGGGAGTTCCACCGAGTGATGGAGACGCCGCAAAGGTGGGCGCGCCGACGAAGCTCGAGCAGGAACGCCGTTTCCTCGTTCGTGGTGCGAGGGGCGCAGGTGAAGTGGTCGTCCTTGGGCCTCGCGGTCGCCGCCTTCTCGTCGGCGCGGGCGCTCTCGAGGTCCGAGGCGGCGCGCGCCTCGGCGCGTCCGGCCGCGCCGAGGGCGGCGTTGCGGTTGAGGATCAGCCCGGCGGCGACGGCGAGGCAAAGACCGGAGAGAAGCCAGCCGGCGATCCGGAAGCGGTCGGCGCTCACCCTCGGGCGCCCTCCGTCGCGATGCGGCCGGCGGAGACCGTTCCGCCGGAGAGTTCGAACTTGATCACGCCGTCGAGGGACTTGTCGTCACGGTCGAACTTGTCGACCGCGACGTCGAGGAGCACCGGACTCCCCCGGAGCGCCTGGGCCGTTCGCACGAGGGAGGTCTCGTCGCGCGCTTCGCCCTGCAGCCGCACCGAAAGATCGTCGCCGATCGTCACGAGCTTGAGGCCGACCCCGGCGTCCAGGCCGCTCGTCACCACGTCCATCAGAGGTCCAGCGGGAACGCCCTCCCTGCGGAGGGTCTGGTCGCGGAGGATCTCCGCCGAGCGTGCCGCGATCGCCGTCTGGGCGGCCTGACGGGCCTTCTCGGTATCGGCCTGGATACTCGCGCAGCGCCTCCGGGAGGCGGCGATCTGGCCGTTGTAGAGCAGGCATCCCGCCAGCCCGACCCCGACGCTTAAGACGGCGACCAGCACGGAGCCCAGGAAATAGCGCTTCGTCTCGACCCGCTGGGCCGCCGATCGCTCGGCGCTGAAAAGGTCGACCGCCGGCGTCGCGCCGCCCGCGCTCTCGCGGATCGCGAGTCCGTAGGCGGCGGAGTACCGCACGTCGGGCATCTGGCCGGGAGGAGCAGGAAGACGGGGAACTTCGACGGTCAGACCCAGGCGCCTCTCCAGCATGGCGGCGAGCGGCGCGATCTGCGCGTCGGCGCCCAGGATGCGGACGTGGTCGATGGCGACCTCGCCTCGGCTGGCGCGCTGGACGTAGTCCACCGTGCGCTGGGCTTCGAGGGCGAGCCGATCCACGACCTCGCCGTCCAGGCTGACCCCGACCTCGTCGTAGGCGACGCTCGGTTCGTGCGGGGGCATGCCGATCCGATCCAGAGCGGGGGACCCTTCGGGGTCGTCGGGCGACGCTTCCACCGCCATCATCGGAAAGGATCGCACGAGCGAGTCCACACCGACGTCGATCCGCCGGAGAGCGGCGAGCCGTCCGTTGGAGAAGATCGCGGCGTCCGTGAACGACGAACCGACGATCAGGACGAACGTCGGGGTTCCCGGCGGGAGCTCCGCCATCGCGGTCCGGAGGGTGGCGAGCGGCGTAGGCTCCAGAACCTCGACCGCGAGGCCCGATCCTTCCGCCACCTCGACGAGTGAACGCGTGACCGCCGAATCGACGCCGACGACGACGAGACTGCGCAGGGTGTCGGTCGCGTCGGTGGGAAAGAGGGGGAAGAAGCCGTAGGCGTCGGAGGCGCCGAGGGTTCCCTGGTGCTCGATCTCGCTCGCGACGAGGGCGGGCAGCTCCGAGTCGGGGCACGGCGGCACGGTTACGGTGCGGAACGCCGACTGCTCCCCGGGAACCGCGAAGGCGGCGCTCACGGGCGAACCGAGGGCTTCGAGAGCGCGCCTCAGGACGACGATCACCGTGGACGTCTCGAAGATCACGCCGCCCATCACCGCGCCGGGCGGAATCGGATGGGTGGAGGCGTGCGCCACGGCGCCTTTCGCGCCGACCTGCACGAGGCGAATCTCCCGCTCGTCGATCTCGATTCCAAGGCTGAGCGGGTCGTTTCGTCGCATGGTTTGGGGTCTAGGGTTTTGGACTGTTCCGAAGCCGGATGAACGTCTCGAAGCGGCCGGTCAGGCCGTCGCGGGTTACCGTCGACACGATGCCGACCGCCGCGAGGTTCTTCGTCGTCGCGCTTGTCGGCGTGTACGCCGTCAGGCCATTGGAATAGTAGGTCGAAGCGCTGTAATACGTTAGGGTGAGCGTCGCGTCCGTGCAGACGGTCGTCGGGGCGCCGTTGTCCGTCCGGAGGGTGAAACTCCCGTTCGAGACCGCGTACTGCAGTTCCGAGAGGGTTCCGTTGTCGTTGCGGGAGTAGATCGTGACGCCGGTCGCGGCCGGGCTCTCGATGGCGGCATCGACGGTGCAGCTCGAGTCGGTCGCCACGCAGAGGTCCGCACCGCGCAGGTCGTCGGCAAGGCGCAGGGCGACGGTGCGAGCGTCCTCCTGGACGCCCGGCATCCCGACGCCGAACGACTGCATCTTCCAGAGTGAGACGGTGCCCTGGAGCAGCAGGCCCATGACGATCGACGACACGATGACCCCGACGAGGAGTTGGATCAGCGCCATGCCGCGGCGTCTTGTGCTCATAGGCCTCCGGGCGCGATGACGGTCGCCATCCGCATCACCTCGGTGTTGTCCGCGACCGAGTTCACCACCACCACGAAGGCGCGGCGGCTTTCGAGCCCGAACGCGTAGCCGCCCGTCTTCGGCAGCACGTTCGAGTCGACGATCTGGGCCTGAACCTGAAGGGCGGCTCCCGACACGGTGGTGAGGCGGTTGCCGTTTTGGTCGAAGTAGCTCGAGCCGCCCGCGACCCAGCCGTTGGACGACGGGCTGTAGGCGCCGCTCCAGGTTGCGGAGTCCGTCGTCGCGTTGTAGATCCCGGCGGGCAGGTTGTCCATCCCGTAGACCTTCGCGCGCTCGATCTCGGCCCGCGCGAGCTGTCCGGCCTGGGCGGCGTAGCGCGCCTGGCCGATCCGGCGGAACATTCCCGCCCACAGGCCGAACATGGCGGTGATCGCGAGGGCCAGGATGGCGGAGGCGAACAGCCCTTCGAGGGCGGTGAAGCCGCGTCGTCGACCGGTCGCCGGACGTCTAGCGGCAGTCACGGTAGCCTCCGCAGATCCTCGCGCCGCAGGGCGGATCCTTCTTGTGGGCGCAGCTCGCGCTCGCATCCACTTTGCAGCCGCCTGAGAACGCGGCCCGGTCGCACATCACCGAGCCGGTGAAGTGGCACTTGCCGTTCCCCGTCGTCGTGCTGGTGCAGCCGGTGAACTTGACCTGGGCTCCGATGGTGGTCGAGCAGCCCTGGGTGTTCGCCGAGCGCGTCACCGCGTAAACGCCGCCGCAGAAGTCCCAGTCGCCCGTGATCGAGACGCCCCGGTAGTCCTTGCACCCCGAGGGGCGGTTGAAGTTCAGGCAGTTGCCGTCCTTCGAGTAGTAGATGCGGAACAGCGACGGGTCGGCTTCGGTCGTGCCGGTCGTGGTGGTCATCTTGATCGGGATGTCGATGTTGTCGTCCATCGGGAACCAAGAGGCGTCGTTGATCCAGATGCGGACTTGGCCCGGCGTGCCGCCGGAGGCGTAGGCCTGCGGATCGATCACCAGCTCCGTGCCCGAGTCGTAGTTGAGCTGGAGCGACGAGAAGTAGTAGTCGCCCGGCTCCAGGATGAGGGTCTTCACCGCGCCGCCCGTGCCCGGCTTGCTCCGGCAGTAGTCCCAGGCGCCGTTGGAGGTCGAGCTGAAGTAGGTGAAGTTGCGGCAGGTCGTGCCGGAGTAGCCCGCCCGGACGCAGGCGCCCGTCGAGATCGTCGAGGAGGTCGCGCCGCTCCGGTAGGTGTAGATCCCGGCGTAGTTGTCGTTGTTGAGCTTGAGGTAGCTCCACGCCCCGCCGTCGCTGTAGCTCGTTAGGCCGCAGCTCTTCTTGAGCACGGTGGAACAGCTCGGGTAGGCGTACGGCGTGTTCCGCGAGCACAGGGTGCTCCCCGTGCGTTGCGTCGAGCTGGTGTACTGCGCGGACGAGCAGTTGCCTTTGTTCGCGTTCACGCACGACCCCACGGAGAGCCGGGCGCCGGCGGCGCACGAGACCTTTCCGTTGGTGCCGGACGTGCCGGTGATCGTCACGTCCGCGCTCACGTCGAGGCTGACGCCGCTGCTGGTGCAGTTGTCGTCGCCGCCGTTGCTGTAGACCGCGTACGGACCGAACAGCGACTGCTTCGAGACCTGGACCTCCGTCCGCCGCCACGAGCCTTTCACGTTGGCGGAGGCGGTGACCCAGAACGTCTCGGCCATGCCGTCCCAAGGCTGCGGAGCCGCGCCGGAGCGCGCCCACTCGTTCGCGCTCGTACAGACCCAGTAGGTCTCGTCCGTCGCGCTGACGTACCCTTTCCGTCCGTAGACGGCGTGACCCTCGCCCGGATAGACCGTCGTCTCGCCCGCGGTCACGACGGGGTCGCTCGGATCGGGGTTGCCCACGCCCTCGGCGAGGTGGGCCAGTTCGTCGTTGACCCCGCCCTCGGCGAGGAGCAGGGCCGACTCGGAGCGCGCCTCGGCGTACGCCCGCGTGTAGTGCGTGGACGATACCCAGAGGGTCGCGCTCGAAATGAGGGCGGTCATCACCGCGAACGCCAGGGCGGCCACGAGGGCGGCGCCGCGCTCGCGGCGGCGGAGTTTCGAAAGCGTCTTCATCGTTGGGGAAGCAGGAAAGCCCCCGCCCTCCGCGATCGGGAGGGCGGGGGCTGAGGCGGTATGGCCTAGGCGGGTTGGACTAGAGCTTCAGCGAGAAGGTCTTGGCCGTGTAGCCGGTGCAGGCGTCGGCCTTCGCGGTGATCGTGGCGGCCGTGGTGGCGCCGCCGGTGACGGTGTAGCCCGCCGCGCCCGCCGACGCGCTGCAAGGGTTGTTCGGGATCGCGCCGCCCATGTCGGCGATGACGCCGGTGTCGGTCAGGTCGGCCGGGTACTTGCCGGTCTTGACGCCCGCCGACTGGAAGGCGGTCGAGATGGCGCGGGCGTTGCCGTCGGAGGCGTTCGCCTTGGCGGTGGCGGTCGAGCTGATATAGGCCGGGAGGGCCACCGCGACGAGGACGCCCAGGATCAGAACGACGACGAGGAGCTCGATGAGGGTGAAACCCTTGCGGTTGCGGAGAGACTTGATCATGTTCGCTTGCTGTTCTCTCCCCTCGCCGCGTTGTCGTCGCGGTTTCGGGGGCGATGGGGTTCTTTTTCCGCCCCTGGATCGCCCAGCGTCCTGGTAGCTTTGCCGGTTCGAAGGAGCGAGAGCTCTCGAGCCCGTCCCGGCTTCGGGTATCGCAAACGGGAGCGAGGCGAATGAACGCCTCGCTCCCGTTTGGATTCTCCCGACGGGGGTTACTTCTTCCCGAGGAACGCGTTACCCAGGGAGAAGATCGGCATGTACAGCGCGAGCAGGACCACCATGACGATGCTGCCGACGAGCACCGTCATCAGGGGCTCGATCATTCGTGTGAGCTTGTCCACCGCGTACTCCACGTCCCGGTCGAAGAAGCGGTTGATCTCGTCGAGCATCGAATCGATGTTGCCCGTCGTCTCCCCCGCGTGGATCATGCGGGTGACGAGCAGGGGAAACTCGCCCGTGCGCTCCAACTCCGGGGCGAGCGACGAGCCGTTCTGCACCCGCTCCGCCGCCGCCTCGACCGCCTCGCGGATCGTCGTGTTGCCGGCGGTCGCCGCCGAGATCGTGAGCGAGGCCAGGATCGGCACCCCGCCCGCCATCGCCCCCGAGAGGGTCTGCACGAACCGGGCGATGGCGATCTTGCGCAGGAGCGGACCCAGCACGGGGATCTTCAGCGCGAGCCGGTCGATCCGCCGCGCCCCCTGCTCCGTCTCCTTGTACTTCCGAAACGTCAAGGCCGCAAGGCCGAGGATCGTCGCCCCCATCCACCACCAGTGGACCGCCGCGTCGCTGACCGCCATCAGGAGGATCGTCGGCCCCGGCAGCGCGGTGTGGAGGCTGCCGTACACCTTGGAGAAGACCGGCACGACCAGCAGGAGCATGCCCGCGATGGTGCCCGCGCAGGCCGCGACGACGAGCTTCGGATAGAGCAGCGCCGCCTTGACCCGGCGGCGAAGGTTGTCCTCCCGGTCGAGTTGGTGAGCCGCGACGTCCAGCGTCGTGTCCAACGTGCCCGCGATCTCGCCCGCCTCGACGAGCGACACGACGAGGCGGTTGAAAAGCTTCGGATGGCGGCGCATCCCTACCGAGAGGAACTGGCCGTCCGACACGCCCTGGCCGATCTCCGCGAACGCCTGCCGGAGGGCGGGTTTCTCGCTCTGAGCGCCCACGATCTCGATCGCCTGCACGATCGGAAGGCCTGCCCGGACCGTCGTCCCGAGCTGGCGGGTCGCGATCACCATGTCCTGAAGGCTGGGCTTCGACTCGAAGAATCCCGGCGCCCGCTCGCCCTGCGGCGTCGCGCCGGACGCCTTGGCGCGCACGACGTACAGGTCGCTCGCGCGCAGAAGGCGGCGAAGCTCCGCCTCGTCGTTGGCCTGGAGCGTTCCCGCGCTCGCCTTGCCCGCCCGGTTGCGGGCCTGATACTTGTAGATCGGCATCCTTTCTCAATCCTCCTGTGCGAACACGCGAACGATCTCGGCGGGAGAGACGATCCCCTCCCGCGCTTTGCGAACGGCCGACGCGCGCATCGTCGCCATCCCTTCCTCGCACGCCTTCGCGTAAACCGCCGCTCCCGGCGCGCCGTCGAGCGCGAGTCCCCGGATGCCGTCGCTCATCGGCATGATCTCGATCGCCGCCGAGCGACCCCGAGTTCCGCGCCCGCCGCAGCGGCGGCAGCCCACCGCGCGGTACATGGTCTCACCGATCGGCACGCCCGCTGCACGGGCCTCCTCTTCCTCCGGCACGTACGCTTCGCGGCAGTGCGGGCAAAGGCTCCGCATGAGCCGCTGCCCTACCGTGCCCACGAGGGCGGAGGCGATCAGGAACGGCTCGATCCCCATGTTCCGAAGCCGCACGATCGCACCCGGCGCGTCGTTCGTGTGGAGGCTGCTCAGCACGAGGTGGCCCGTCAGCGCCGCCTGGACCGCGATCTCCGCGGTCTCGCGGTCGCGGATCTCGCCCACGAGGATCACGTCGGGGTCCTGACGGACGAGCGTCCGCAATCCGGTCGCGAAGGTGACCCCGATCTTCGGGTTCACCTGCATCTGGTTCACCCCCGCGAGCTTGTACTCGACGGGGTCCTCGACCGTGTTGATATTGATCGCCGGGTCGTTGATGCCGCCCAGGGCCGCGTAGAGGGTGGTCGACTTGCCCGAGCCCGTCGGACCCGTCACGAGGACGAGGCCGTGGGGACGCTTCACCATCCTTCGGAAAGTCTCCTGCTGCTCGGGGAAGAAGCCGAGTCGGTCGACGCTCGCGAGAGAGCTCTTCTTCTCCAGAAGACGCATGCACGCCTTCTCGCCGTAGACCGTGGGCATAAGGCTGAGGCGAACGTCGAACTCGCCGCCGTGCTCGTCGCGCGTGGAGAACCGCCCGTCTTGGGGCCGCCGCCGTTCCGCGATGTCGAGCCCCGCCATCACCTTCAGGCGCGAGAGGCACGCCGCGAGATGGCCTAGGGGGATCGTCATCTGCTCGACCATCACCCCGTCGATGCGGAACCGCACGCGGACCGTGTGCTCCATCGGTTCGAAATGGACGTCGCTCGCCCGGCTCGCCGACGCCGCCGACAGCACCCCGTTCACGAGCCGCACGATCGGCGCGTCGTCGACCTGCGCCTCGGCCTCTTCCTCCTCGACCGACTCGCCGCCGATCTCGCTCAGGACCGACTGCGCCTTCGACCGGGCGTCGAACGAGCGCCGCGTCGCTTCCTCCAGGTCCTTCGGAAAGGCGAGGTAAGGCACGAGGGGCTTCTTCAGCCGCGCCTTGAGGTCGTCGACCACCGCGAGGTCGAGCGGGTCGGCCATCGCGACGTGGACCTCGCCCTTTACGGTGCGAAACGGCAGGGCGTGCTTTGCGAACAGCAGCGCTTCGGGCAGCCCGATCGCCAGATCGCGGTCGATTTCGACGTCGCCAAGGTCCACGAAAGGGAAGCCGGAGGCTTCCTCTAAATAGGGACGGAGCCGAACGGCCTCGATCGCTCCGCTCTGCACGAGGGCTTCACCAAGGTGCCCGACCGACCCGTGCGCGGCCTCCATCGCGTTTCGGAGGAGTTCCTCGCGGACCCCTAACTCGTTCCGGAGGCGGTCGGCCATCCGCCAGACCCCCTTGCTCGGTCGTGCTCCCTCGGCTCTTCGGTTTTCCAGCGTCACGGTCGTAATGGCGAGCGCGACGGGCCTAGAGTCCCGTGCCTCAAAGGGTGGTTCCACACGCCGCCGCGACCGATCCCGGTAAAGGGGACGGGGTCGGAACGGATCCTACTCGCCACCTTTTCCGCACGTTGGGCAATTCGCCCGGCGGCGTACCCGAACCGTCCGCCACTCGGGGCCCTGAGCGTCGACGAGCAGCAGTCTCCCCTTTTCGCCCCGCCCGAGCAGGACGCGCAGGGCTTCCCCGGCTTGGGCCGTCCCGACCATCCCGACCAGCGGGCCGAACACGCCCTCCGTCTCGCAGTTTCCTTCGGGCGGCTCGCTCCACACGCAGTCGAAGCAGGGCCCGCCCGGCACGGAGGCAAGGACGGAGCCGTTGAAGCCCGTCGCCGCCCCGAACACCACCGGGATGCCGAGCGTGACGAGGGCGCGGTTGAGCAACCGGCGCGCGCCGAGTGAGTCCGTTCCATCGACGACGAGATCGATCCCGTCTAGAAGACCCGCGAGGTTCGTTCGTCCGGCGAACTCGGCGAAGGGTTCGACCTTCGTCTCGGGATTCATCGCGACCAACCGCGCCGCCGCCGCTTCCACCTTGGGACGGCCCACGTCGGCGTCGCCGTAGAGGATCTGCCGCCCGAGATTGGAGGGCTCGACCGCGTCGCCGTCCGCAAGGCGAAGCGATCCCACGCCCGCCGCCGTCAGGTACGCCGCCGCCGCGCATCCCAGACCGCCGACGCCCGCCACGAGGACGCGCGCCGACCCAAGCCGACGTTGGCCGTCGGCTCCGATCAACCGTTCCTGAACCTCGAAACGTTCGAACCCCACGACCTCAGAATACCGTCGTATACTAGACGGACGTTTACCTAAGAGGAGCCTATGCCACGCATCCGCACGATCGACGAAACGACGACCGGCCGCCGGGTCGAAGCCCCCGCTCTGGACGTCGAGACGGACGCGCCGACCGTGCGCGACCTGATCGCCCTGCGCGTCCGCGCCGAGGTCCGCCGCTACAACAACGAGGGGGCCCCTCGCTTTTACGGCCTCGTCCAGCCGACCGAAGTGGAGCGCATGGTGAACGGCGTCGCGGAGCGATCCTTCCGCCCCATCGACGCCGATCGTCAGGTCGAGGTCGCCCTCAAGGCGTTCCGCGACGGCCGGTTCCTCGTCCTCCTGCCCGACCGCCAGGCCGAGAGCCTGGATGAGACGGTCGCGCTGACCGACGGCGACGAGGTCGGCTTCCTGCGCATGGTTCCGCTGGTGGGCGGCTGATGCTGCGGCTCCCGTTCTTCCGGCGTTCTGAGCCCGAAGGCGAACCCGCGACCCCGGAAGACTCTGCAACGACGGAGGCCGTGACGGACATGCAGGCCGTGGACGCCTTGGTCGAAGTCTTGCGCCGTGTGAAGCGGAACGGCGGCTGGGCGAACGTCTCCGGACTGTCGAAGGTCGCGGAACTCGCCCCTGAGCTCTACCGTCGGTTCACCGACCTCAAAGGGTCGAATCGAGGTCGGGTCGCCCTCCTGCTTCAGGATCGGGCGACTGCCCTCTCCGGCGGCGGGCTCACCCCTCGGGACTATACGATCAGCGGCGAGCTGATGCAGCTTGTGGGCCGGCTTGTCGGAGCGCGAGGCGCGATCGTCCCGGCGATGTTTCCGCACCTCGCCGCCGGATGGATCGGGGGCGCCGGTTACGCACCGTCCTACGCGCGAATCGCGAACGTCGCCGAGTCGCTCGTCGAGGAGTACGGCCCGACCCCGGAGGTGGAGGAGACCCTCCGTCCGATTCTAGCGAGGCTCGAAGAGCCACGCGCCTGGGGAACCGCGACCGCCGACGAGCGGCGCATCGCCGACCGCATCCGGGCTCTCATCGACCCATCGGGCGCCGCGGCCCGGGCTTTCCCCGAGCCCTGGCAGGCCCCCTTCAAGTCGCCCGAGTGGCTTCCCACTCTCGGCCATGCCGCCACCGCGCGGTCGAACGCGATGTCCGGGAAGTGGGCCGAGACGGCCCGTCCCCTGCTCGCTGCGGCGGGCGTCGAGACTTTTCTCGAACGGTTCGGGGAGGCGGTCGACCTTGTCGGGCGGATGCCGAACCTCGTCGATCCGGTGCATGCGGACGCGCTCCGAGGCTTCGCGTGGATGGCGGGTCTCACCGGAACGCCCCGCGCGGCCTACCTGCTCGAACGGCTCGTCCGGGCGAGCGCCCACAAGATCGAAGGCTACGGAGCCCGCTCCCAAAAGGGCTTCTCCGGCGCGGTCGGCGCCTTGGAGCGGATGGGAACCTTCGAGTCGCTCGCCGCCCTCTCGAACGCTCGCAATCGGATCAAGGCGGCGACCCTCGTCGCCGCCGTGACCACCGCCCTGAACCGCGCGGCGGAACGCCAGGCCCTCCCTCTCGCGGATCTTGAGGAACTGGTCGTTCCCACCCACGGTCTCGATCTCTCCGGCGCTCTGATCGAAGATCTCGGCGACAGCCTGGAGGCGCGGCTCGCGATCGTCGGAACGACCGACGTGGATCTCCGCTGGTTCCGGGAAGGAAAGGAGCTGAAGGCGCCGCCCGCCTCGGCGAAGGACGTCGCCAAGGGACCAAAGGCGGCGAAGAAAGAGATCGAGGCCTCGCTCACCGCCCAGCGGTCCCGGATCGAGGGCATGATGCTCTCCGGTCGGACGCTGCCCTATCCCCAGTGGCGCGAGCGCTACCTCGACCACCCTCTCCTCGCGCACATGGTCCGCCGCCTCGTCTGGCGATTCGCCGGACCGGAAGGCGAGCGGCTCGGGATCGCCCCGGACGGCGCGCCGCAGGACGTCGAGGGTCGACCGCTCTCGGGTTTGGACGAGCGCGCGACCGTCCGCCTCTGGCATCCGATCCACGCGGGCGTCTCGGCGATCGAGATGTGGCGGGACGCCCTGGTCGCGCGCGAGATCCGCCAGCCGTTCAAACAGGCCTACCGCGAGATCTACCTCCTGACCGCTGCCGAGGAGCGGACCGACACCTATTCTAACCGCTTCGCCGCCCATATCCTCAAGCAACACCAGATGGCCGCCCTCGCCCGGGGGCGGGGCTGGCGCTACGCCCTCCAGGGTTTCTTCGACAGCGACTCCAATGCCACGCTCGACCTCCCCGCCTGGGGCCTCTGGGCTGAGTATTTCGTGCAGATCGTCGAGATGTCCGGCGGTCAGGCCGACGGGTCGGAGAGCCCTTCCGGCATCGCCCTCTACGTCGCCACCGACCAAGTGCGGTTCAACGACGTGGAAACGGGCGAGCCCGTCCCGCTGGCGACCGTGCCGCCCGTCCTGTTCTCGGAGGTCCTGCGCGACGTCGACCTGTTCGTCGGCGTCGCGAGCGTGGGCAACGATCCCAATTGGGCCGACCAAGGCGCGCGGGCGGGCTACGGCGGCTACTGGAGCCAAGTCTCGTTCGGCGATCTCTCCGCCACCGCCGAGACCCGCAAAGCCGTCCTTGAGCGGCTCCTGCCGCGCCTCGCCATCGGCAAGGCCGCGCGGATCGAGGGCCGCTACCTCGTGGTGCGGGGTAAGCGACGGGTTTACAAGATCCACCTGGGCAGCGGCAACATCCTGATGGAGCCCAACGACCAATACCTCTGCATCGTCCCCGGCGGCAAGGTCGGCTCGAACGACCGCGTCTACTTGCCCTTCGAGGGCGACGGCGTCCTCGCCATCATCCTCAGCAAGGCGGCGATGCTGATCGACGACGACAAGATCACCGACCCGACGATCCTACGACAGCTCTGAACCCGATCCACCTCGGCTAAGCTGTGCTCAGCAAGGCCATGCGAACCTTCGTTCCTCTCTTCCTCGTGCTCGCCGTGACGTCGTCGGCTGAGACTTTCCCTTCCGAAAAGGCGGTCGTCGGCTGGAGACTGACCGAAGCCGCCGGCGTCACGGCCGATGGCGCAACGATCTCCCGACGCGGCTACGCCGCCGAAGGCTGGATTCCCGCCGTGGTGCCGGGGACCGTCCTTACGAGCCTGGTCCGGGCGGGACGCTATCCCGAGCCGCTCTACGGCCTGAACAACCTCCAGATCCCGGAGAGTCTCTGCCGCCAGAGCTATTGGTACCGCACGGAGTTCGACGTGCCGAGGGCGAACCGGCGAACGTGGCTGCGGTTCGACGGCGTGAACTACATGGCGGAGGTGTGGGTCGACGGTCGCCGCGTTGGAGACGTGCGGGGGGCGTTCGCGCGGGGTATCTTCGACGTGACCTCCTACGTGAAGTCCGGCGCCAAGGCGGCGGTCGCGGTGAGGTTGTTGCCCCCGAACCATCCCGGCATCCCCCACGAGCAGACCCTTGCGGGCGGAACCGGCCCCAACGGCGGCGATACCGGGGCCGATGGCGTGACGATCGCCGCCACTGTCGGCTGGGACTGGATTCCCGGTATCCGCGACCGCGACATGGGGCTCTGGCAAGGGGTGGCGACCTACTCGACGGGCGACGTGACGATCCATGACCCCTTCGTAAAGACCGATCTGCCCCTCCCCCGCACGGACTCGGCGACGATCGAGACCACGACCACCCTCCGCAACGAGTCGACGAGGCTCCAAACGGGCGTACTGGAAGGGCGTATCGACGGAACCCGCCTCGCTTTCCGGCAGGCGGTAGCCCTTGCGCCGGGTGAGACGAAAGCGGTGGCGTCGAGCCTGATGATGGCGAAGCCTAGGCTGTGGTGGCCCAACGGCTACGGTAAGCCGGACCTCTACCGCTTGAAGCTCCGCTTCGTCCAGGACGGCAAAGGGTCGGACGCCGCCGAGACGACGTTCGGGGTGCGGGAGATGACGTACTTCCGGGGCGACTCCAAGGACTTGACGATCGGGGTGAACGGCGTTCCGATCCTGTGCCGGGGCGGCAACTGGGGTATCGACGAGGCGATGAAGCGCTCGCCCCTGGAACGGCTCCGCGTCCAGATGCGGCTGCACCGGGACGCGAACTGCAACATGGTCCGTAATTGGGTCGGCCAGTCCACCCAGGAGGGTTTCTACCGCGCCGCCGACGAATACGGCATCCTCGTCTGGGACGACTTCTGGCTCGCGAATCCCGCCGACGGCCCGGAGCCGGTCGACGACGGTCTCTTCCTCGCCAACGCCCGCGAGAAGATCCTGCGTTACCGCAACCATCCGAGCATCGCCCTCTGGTGCGGCCGCAACGAAGGGATGCCGCCTCCCGCGATCGAGGCGGGGCTTCGGGCGATGACGAAGAGTCTCGACGGGACCCGTTTCTACCAGTCCCACTCGGCGGCTCTCAACGGCGTGTCGGGCGGCGGTCCCTACGGGCAGGTTCCTTTCGGGCGCTACTTCGGGGTCGGAGACGCTTTCCACACAGAGGTCGGCGCCCCCTCGATCCCCACTCTCGAATCGATCGAGGGCATGATGCCGAAGGCCGATTGGTGGCCCATCAACGACGACTGGGCGTACCACGACCTTACGCGCGGTGCGCAGGGCGGCGACCGCTATCCGAGCGCTCTCTCCCATCGCTACGGACGCGTCGCCGGGTTCAATGATTTCGTCCGTAAGGGCGCCCTGCTCAGCTACGAGACCTATCGGGCCATGTTCGAGGGCCGCAACGCCCGCCTCTTCGCCCCCGTCTCCGGCACCCTCCTCTGGATGAGTAACCCCGCCCAGCCGAGCTTCGTCTGGCAGCTCTATCACCATGATCTCGACCCGACGGCGGCCATGTTCGGGACGAAACTGGCGAACGAGCCGGTTCACGTCCAGAGGACTCCAGATGGCGAGGTGCAGGTCGTCAACACGAAGCCGACGACGCTTACCGGGCTTCGACTCACCCTGACGAGCTACGACCGAACGGGGGATCTCAAGGGAACGACCCTCACTTCGATCGACTCGTCCGTCCCGGGTTCCGCCGCGACGACCGTCCTAAAGGGGCAACCCGCGGCCTTCGAGAGGCTCCAGCTTTGGGATCGAAGGGGTCGCTTGGTCTCGGAGAACGTGTACTGGTCGCCGGAGGCGACCTTCCTCGAAGCCCTTCCCAAGGTCACCCTGCAAGGCTCCGTTCGCCGCACGAAGACGGGCCTGACCGTCATCCTCCGCAACCCCTCGCAGACGGTCGCCCTCCTGACCCATCTCTCCCTTCGCGACGCGAACGGCGAACGGGTCCTGCCCGCGTTCTACTCCGACAATTTCGTCCACGTCTTTCCCGGCGAAAGCAAGACCATCCCGATCGAAGGGGCGGGCGGAACCCAGGTCTACGTGGACGGCTGGAACCTCGCGGGCGTCAAAGGCCCCGGTCTCGTCTGCAACGAGGACGCGCGTCCTGAGTCGCCCCTGCCACCTGCGACGCTCCGCCCCGCGCTGCCCGGAACCGTCCTGAGCATCGACTGCGGCGGTCCCGACGTCGCCGACTCGCCGTGGAATCCCGACGAAGGATTCGTCGACGGCGGCGCCGAGGAAACCCAGTCGGGAAACGTCGTCGGCTCCGACCTCCCGCCGAGCGTCCTCGCGACGGAGCGCTGGGGCGAGTGCGCCTACACGATTCCCCTTCCCGCCGGGACCTATCGGGTGCGTCTCGTCTTCGCCGAGACCTCCCAACCCCGCGTGGGTGGCCGAAAGTTCGGCGTCGAGATCGGTCGGCGCCGCGTCTTAGACGAGTTCGACATCTTCGCCGAGGCGGGCGGGGCGAATCGGGCCGTCGTCAAAGACTTCGACGCCCAGCCCGACCGCGACGGAAACCTCGTGATCGCCTTCCGCAAAGGAGGCGCGAACGAGCCGGAGATTCGCGCGATCCAGATCTCGCGGCGCTAGGCGCCCCAGGGCCGGGGGGCGAAGGTTCCGGGATCGCCGCCCCGGAACGAGTCGACGATCGGCCATGGACGTGGGGCGATCCGAACGGGGACGACGTTTCGTCGGCGCTCGATCAGGACGGGGCGGACGAAGGTCACCCGGACGGTGGCCGCGAAGGGGCCTTCCTTGAGGGGGCCGGTGGGTCGTTCCTTCGCCTGGAGGACGCCCCCGCCGATATGAAGCGCCCGGAGCCCGAGGCTTTCCGGACGGGGCGAGAGGAGTTCGACCATAGGCCCTCGCTCACGATGGGATTCGGAGGGAGACTCGCTGCCCTTCTGCCACGGCGGCACGATGGTGATCGAGGCGGTGGCCGTTCGGGAATCGCCGTGCCGAACGGGTCCGTGGGGACCGACGTACTGTCGCGGGACGCGCACGTTCGCTCCCATCGGGTTCGGGACGACGATGGTCCGGTCGACGATCAGAGCGGTTCCGCCGTGACGCCGTTCGAGCCGAAGGTTAGGAATCGTCATCGTCATCGAGCTTCGCCGAAGGCGATAGCGGCTGACATCCAGCTCGACCGCTTCCGCTTCCTCCGCATAGGGCAGACTAAGACGGTCGTAGGACCAGCGGGAACGCGCTCGGAGAGGGATCTGGGCGAACGCTTCGACGTGTTCCGCGTAGCAGGTGCGGCGCGTGGCGATGTTCCAGCGCTCGTCCGTCGGGATCGGCCGCTGGGCCACGACCCGAAGCGTGCCGCCCCCCTCGTAGACGAGGCCGACGAGAGGGGAAGGGGTAGCGACGAGCGGCGTCCGGACCGGTTGGGGAAGGTCGTCCACGACGCACGATCCGAGCGGGCGTCCGAACGCGGTCACCTCAAGGCGCGGCCCTTCCGGGCGGCTCGCGTAGCCGCGCGGCAGCTTGAGCGCGCCCGCGTACAGGGGATCGGTCATCGGGAACAGCGGGTAGACGCGCCCTTGGCGATCCACCATCCGGTAGGCCACGCTCTGGCTTTCCGTTATGGCGTCGCGGACGGCGCCTGGAAGCGCGACGCGGAAGGCGGCGGCGGCGTCGCGGTCGGTCCCGACGCCGTTCGGAGGGAAGGCGATCTGCTGGGTCAGCCGCAACGTGGCGGAGCCAGGCGTCGGCCTCGCGAACCAGAATCCCCCGATCGCGACGCTTCCGAACGCCGCCGCGAATAGGGTAGCCCTACGATCCTCCATGGCCGAACGCCATTGTACGACGGATTTCGAATCCTTGGGGGGTTTGGTTCCAGATCGCGAGAGCGTCCGGAACGAAAAGTTCGCCCCCGGCTCCCAGAAGGCCCGCTCCGCGCATCGCCGCTCCCACCTTCCGGGATGGCGGCGACACCCGGACGAGCCGGATCGCGGCGACTTTCGGCGGATCGGGGTCGAGCGGCCCCCGCAAAAGTCCGAACAGCTCGGCTTGGAGCCCTTCCGCACCCGAGAGGGCGAAGCCGATCTCGGCGGGACGGTCGTCGTTTGGGAAGCCCCGAAGCGTGCCGAGCGTCAGGACGGGCGCGGGGCGCGGGGCGACGGCCCGCGCGGCTTCGTCGATCTCGTCGAGGGTCGCGAAAGGCCACGCGAGCAGGGGCGCCCCAAGCCGGTCGGGAAACGACACCCCCTGCCTCGCCAGCGCGTCCCGCAGACGTTTCTGGAAGGCGAGCAGCCGCGCCCGGGTCGCGGCGTCGGGTTCGAGGGAAAGATAGCCGCGCATGGGTCAGGTCGTCAGGCGTGGGGTCATGAGGCTTCGGGCCGGCTCCCCGGCCCGAAGCCCGAAGCACAAAGACCCAGCGGCTCCTTCACCTCACCGCCCGTACGTTCCTCAACAGGTAAGCCCCGAGGGCGAAACAAAGGGAACACAGAACGAACACCGCCGAATAGCCCGCGACCGTGTAGTGCGGGACCTTCTCGCCGTTGACGATCTCTTCCGTCATGCCGAAGGAGGAGATGAGAAGGCCGGCGACGGGACCGGCGATCGACTGGGGCAGGGTCATCGCGATATGCCAGACCGCCATCTCCTTCGCCGCGTCGTTCTGACTGGGTAGCACGTCCGTGCCGAGAGCGTAGTCCACGCTGATGTAAGCGCCGTATCCCAGCCCGAACAGGACGCCGACGGCGAGAACCTGCTCGAGCGTTCGGCACGCGATAAAGCCGAGGGCGAAAAGGGCGATCACGGCGTTGGAGACGTAGACCACCTTCTTACGCCCGATCCGGTCGGAGAGCTTGCCCGCTTTGATCGCGCTGACCGTCGAGGCCACGAGGATGATCGCGAGCACCGTGCCCGCATCCTTGTCGACGCTCCGGCTTCGGATCACGTCGTCCATGTAATAGTTGACGAAAGGCAGCACGGAGTAGAAGCCCAGCATCACGAGGGCGCGGGTGATCCAGACCCAGGCGAAGTCGGGATGCTCCTTCGGATCGATCCAAAGGCTTCGGAGGTATTTCGACCAGTCGAGACGAGGGGGGCGCGAGGGGAGGGGGTTCTCCCGGATACCGAGGATCGTGATCAGGGCGACGCTCACCAAGGCGACGATAAGCGCGGCGTACTTCGATAGGTCGCCCAGATGGAGCGCTCCGAGGACGATCATCGAGACGATCCCGAACAGCGTCCCTCCTTGGCTCATCAGGGCCATGTAGCCGCTCGCGACGCCCCGCTGGTCTTCGGGAACCAGGTCCGGGATCACCCCCATGTAGGCCGCGCTCGTGACGTTGTTGCCGAACTGGACGACCATGTAGGCGAAAAGGAAGCCCAGATAGGTGGGGCTCGTGAGCAGAACGGCGAGGGTTTCGCCGATGCCCACATCGATCCGGCTCGGGGCGGGGAGCCGAGGGGCCAGGGTGAAGATCGCCGCCATCATCACGAGCCCTAGCACGTTGATCCCGACGCCGATCGCCATGTAGGGCCTTCGCCTCCCCCAGGGTGAGACGCAACGGTCGCTCAGGGCGCCGACCGCGAGCGGCACGACGATCGCGATGATCGCGCCGAGCGCGGTGAACAGGGAGATGGCGAGCACCCGGTAGTGAGAGGCGAGAACCTTCATCTCGCTGGGCAGGATGCTGATCAGAAGCGCTCCCCAAAGAAAGTTGGTCGCGAACCAGTAAGCCGAGATCTTGACGTGGTCGCCGAGGGTCAGCGTTCGTCCCGCATAGGGAGAGGGGACGTGCGGGATGTCGCTCCCCGTCTCCGGACGGACGGCGTCGCTCACGCGGCCACCTTCCGCGCGAAGGCGAGGTCTTCCACGTCGTCGATGTCGTAGGCCAGTTCGGGCGGCGCCCCTCGCACCGCCGCCCCGGAGCAGCCGAGCATCGACTGGATCTTCGCCTCGATCTGGTCGACGGTGAGGGTCTTGCGCAGGTACCGCACGGCGAACACCGGGCCGAGCAGCTTGACCATGCCCATCTTGCTCTTGCGCTGGGCGAAGACCTTCTCGATCTGCGGCATGGATCGCTCCAGGGCCTCCGCGTCGATCAGGTACGCGCAGCCGGTGGTCCACTGCCCGTCGCCCAGGGTGACGAACATCGCGGTCGAACCGGGGAAGCGCGCCTCCCACTCCTTGCGGGAGATGAGAGGGACCGTGATCGCCCGGTCGTCCGGGCAGAGGTCGACGAACCGCTGGAGTACGGCGGATTCGAGGAACGGCAGGTCGGTCGTAACGACCATCACGCGCTTGGGCGGGTCGGGTTGCGACCGGAGCCACTTCAGCCCGTTCAGGATGTTCTCCGGCCCGGTGCTCGCCTCGGGAAGCGCCTGGGCGCCGTGCGCCTTCGCCTCCGCTTGGGCGGCGTCGCCGCCGATCACGACGATCCTCCGCGCGAGACCGCTTTCGCGGAGCACGCGCAGGGTGCGCGCGAGGATCGTCTCGTCGCCGAAACGAATGAGCGCCTTGACGTCCGTGCCGGACTCCTGGGCGAGCTCGGGCGAGACGCGCCCCCCGGCGGGCAGGATGACGTCGTAGGTCGGCACGGAGGAGAGTGTAGCCGGGGGCGACCGTCCGGAACATCGGGTCCTGACGATTTGGGACCCCTCGATCTAGGCTCGGACTCGCGGAAAAGAGCCGGATCGCCGCCTAGGCCATTCTCCACGCCATGAGTTTGCGAAAACATAGGACCAAAGCCCCAAGGAACCGCGTCTCGTCGGACGGTGTTTCGCCGTTTTTGCGGCGTTTGGGCCAAACGCCGAACAAAACGGACAAACCCACGTTCCCGACGAACCACCTCTCGGAAATCGGCGTCCGTAAGAGCTGGCATGGCCTCCTCAATGCTCCTCGGCAAGCGTCTTCGGCGACAGATCCGCGCAAAGGTCTGGCCTGTACTGGAAGAGGCGGGATTCGCCGAGTTCGCTCCGCTCCGTGCCCATCGGCGCCGGGGGAACGTGATCGAGGTCGTTGAGTTCACGCCTTTCCCGCGAGAGTGGCGAGAGCCTCGCTGGCTGGGGGGCGAGGCCTACGCGAACGGCGCGACCTTCGTCCTCCACGTCGGCTCCTACTTCCGCGACGTCGAGCGCCTGCCTTGGTCCGAAACCCAAGAGCGGCCTAAGGCGGGGCAATGCCACCGTTGCGCCCGTCTCGCCCACGAGAGCGTGGATTGCGCGGCCGATGGGCGGACCTTCTGGCCAGGATCGCAGGGCGAGCGGCTCGATGTGATCCTCGACGAGGCCGTCCGCGTTCTCCAGGCCCGAGGCCTCGCCTACCTGGACCACTATGGCGACGTGGACGGCTGGCTTGCCGCTCACGAGCGCGGCGAGGCTCGCCATCCGGGCGAGGAGGAGACCGTGAACCTCAGCGCCGACGAGATCGCCGAGATGGGGCGCATCTGCCGCGAAGGGCGCGCCGCCCGTTCCGGAAAGCTGGACGGCTTCCATCGGCGCGTCCACCTCGCCGACGAACACTTGACGAAGCCCGATCCCTGCGAGGACATCCTCGCCGGACTCCTGATCGGCAAGGGTCGCCTGGAAGACGCGGTCAAGTGCTTGGACGATCAGAAGCGGCAACGTCTTCTCCAGACGGTCGCTTAGGTCCTCGGCGATTTCGACGGCTCCGGCCCGGCGTTTTGAGGTCGGTCAGAAGGAAAGGGCAGCCGGGATGCCCTTTCCTTCGTCTACGCGCCTCGCCGGGCGATCGCCTCATCGATCAGGCGCTGCATCTCGCCGACCGTGTTCTCCCAGGAGGCGGCTTTGGCCTTCTCGATGCCGCGCGCGACCATCTCGACCTGCCCTCCCGTGAGGGCATCGTCGACGATCGCCAGGAACTCGTCGGGATCGTGGGCGATCCGCACCGTATCCTCGTACTGGCGCACCACGTCCTTGACCGCCGTACTGACGACGGGCCGTCCCGTCGCGAGGTATTCCAGAGCCTTCGTGGGGTTGATGAACTCCGTCGCCTCGTTCAGGGCGAAGCACATCATGCAGACGTCGTAGCCCCGGCAGTACAGTGGAAGCTCCTTATAGTCTCGGCCGCCCAGCCAATGGAGGTTCGACGCCTGGGGAAACTCTTTCGGGTCGACCTTGATGGCAGGGCCGACGATGACGAAGCTCAGATCGGGCCGCTTGGCCGCGACCTCGCGGAGCAGATCGTAGTCCACCCTTTCGTCCACGACGCCGAACCAGCCGATGCGTGGGCCGGGGATGGCGGCGAGATCCTCCGGGATGGGACCCTCGGCCTGCGCCTGGGCGAAGTGGTCGTACTCGACCGCGCAGCCGAAGAAGTGGGTGTTCGGGTGCTGCTTGGACTTCTTCTCGTAGAGCTCGATCCCGCCCGTGAACACGACGTCGGCGGCGTCGATCAGCTCCTTCTCACGCTGGACGAGCTGCGGGTGGGCTCCTCGGAACTGGGCCAGTTCGTCCATGCAGTCGTAGACGATGCCGCGGTTCTCCAGCCAGCCCAGAACCCAGCCCGCGTCCATCGGATTGTAGAACCAGAGCAGCGGGTTCTCGATGCTCATGTGAGCCATGCCCTCACGGACCGCCTCGCGGATCACGTCCGTAAGTTCCGGCGAGCCGGCCATCGAGGGCGGAACGTGGAGGTTGAGAACGGTGACGCCCGCCGTCGGCGAGGTCAGCTCGACCCTCGGCTCATCCGCGTCGAACTCCACGATCTCGACGAACAGGACGGGATGCTTTTCGGCGAAGCGGCTCAGAAACTGCTGAGGGCGCTGCCAGACGAAACGCCAACGCAGATGGCTGAAGACGACGATGCCGTACGGTGGCTCGGAAGCGGACACGAACCCATCTACGGTACGAACCACCCGAGGGTAGGCATCAGAAGTGGGTGTTTGGTCCCTAGACTCCTCGCCGAGGATCTTTTGGGCGGAGGGTCTTTTGGGCAACGCCTCCGACGACCTTCTATCGATGAGCCAAGGGCTTAGAGCCTTAGACCGATGCCCGCGAAGTAGCCGTTCAGGCGGTCGGTGGGGGAAAGCACGGCGTGGACGTCGACGTAGGGCTGATACTTCGCGATCCGCTGGAACGCGAAGGGGATCTCGACGCCGAAATCGAACACGATGTCGCTCGTGCTTCCAAAGCCGCCGCCGCGCGCCCGCGTCGCGGCGGCGAAGCCCACTCCGACGCGTCCACCGATCCCCCGGCCAAAGTCGCCGTGTAGGAACGCGGTCAGGCGATAGATGTCGGAGTCGTTGTCGCCACCGTGCCGCAACCGTCCCCCGCCGTAGAAGCTGGGCTCTAGAAGGACCTGGCGCTTCAGGAACGAGCCGATCGGAAGCGCGACCGCGACCTCCGGCCCCTGCATGGTGCCCGAGCCGCCGTCGGTGTCGAAGCTCGGCGTAAAGCCATAGGCGATCCGCGCCCGCACTCCGTAGGGATTGTCGCGTCCCTGGCCCCACGCGGCGGCGACGGCGAGGGCGGCGAGGAGGACGAGGGCAGGCTTCATGGCGCGAGAGCTTACCTATCCGGGATCGACCGCTTTCCTTGCGGAGGCCCTTCAGTATCCCGGCGGAAGTCGCCAGTGGGGATTGGTGCCGCCTCCCGTGTGGAACTGGGCGTCGTCCGGGTGCAGGTAGAGCAACTCGCCGCTCGCACTGAGCGCCTGGATGAAGGCGTCGTGGCGACCGCCCGTGGCGGTTCCCGTGCCCATCCCGGGGAAGGCGAGGCGGGTGACCCGCTTGGTCGCCGCCTTGAGGGCGGCGGTGTTAGGCGTCGTGTTTCCCGAAGTCCAACCGATCACGAAGCCGTCCGGCACGTCCTTGCCGAAGGGCTTCGGATCCAGTGTTCCGTTGGCCCCGCGGTCGCTCGTCTCCGCGATCAGGACGACCTGCTCGGGCGTTTCGACGAGCGAGGTAAGCACACCGCCATAGGGCGCGTACATCCCGTAGGCACTGGGCACCGACTTCGTCGTCGAGTCCGGGCTCTCGTTCTTGACGGCTTCCACCGCCGTAGCGGTGGGGCAGAGGAAACTCTGACGCGTGCTCATGAACGGCGCGGTGTCGGACACCCAGGTGTAGGGCCGTCCCGTCTCATCGAGGCTCGGCGTCACGCCGTCCAGTTCGGTGCGGGCGATCGGCGGAAACCGGTTGTCGTGCTGGTCGGCGTAGAGGTTGACCGCCGTGTAGATCGCGCGGAGGTCGGAGATGCAGACGTGCCGGTCGCTGTTGCGGCGTAGGATGCCGTAGCCGAAGAACATGAAGGGTGCGGCGACGACGCCGCAGATCGCCAGCGTCCGGAGGTCCTTCAGGCTGACATATTGGTGACCTTGGGGCTTCTCGCCCTCAAGGGCGTTCGGATCGTACGGTCCGTCGCTCATCGCTCGACCGCCGCCGTTCGGGTGTCTTCGGAGAGAAGGTTGTACTCGCGGATCGCGGCGTCTCGCTTGCTCTCGACCACGCGCAGAGCGTTCCCGCGAGGGTAGGTGGGCAGCATCCCGAGCTTGATGTTGGTCGGGGGAACCTTCCGGGCGAAGGCGATCAGGGCCAGGATCTCTTGGTCGTTGAGCGCGTTGCCCATCGCCCGTTTGCTCTCTTCCGCCACGTCCGCGAGTTGGAAGGGATGGTGGAAGATCGCGCTCTTGAACGAGGACAGGAACTGCTTCTGCCGCTCCTGGCGCCCGAAGTCGCTTTCCCGGTCGTGTCGGAAGCGGACGTAGCCCATCGCGTCCTTCCCGTCCAGCGTCTTCGCGCCGGGAGTGAGATTGACGTGGAGGCCGCCGGACCAATCGTCGTACTGAAGACCATCCCCGTCGGGGCCCTTAGGGACGACCACGGGGACGCCGCCGACCGTGTCGACCAACTCTTGGAAGGCGGCGTAGTTGATGGCGACCGCCCGGTCGATCTTCACTCCCGGAAGGACGTGCTCGACGGCGCGCACCATCGTCGACTTCTCCTCGCCCTTGGGCGCGAGGGCGTAGTAGGCGTTGATCTTGTGGCCCTTGCCGTCGAAGCGGGGCAGGCGGGTGAAGACGTCGCGGGGAACCGAGAGGCCGGAGATCGTCTTCTTGTCGAAGTCGAGCTTCACGACGAGGATCATGTCCGCGCGGGCCACGCCGGTCGGGGTGGAGACCGCGTGCTCCGTGCCGTCCTTTTCCCGTGCCCAGCCCGTGACCTTGCGCGTCTCGTCGGTGCCCATCACGAGAAGGGTCAGGCCGTCGTAGTCGTGGAACGTCTCTTTCGGATCGACGTTGAGGATCGCCCAGGGGTTCTTGAAGAACGTCCCGATCAGCGAACTCTTGCTCGCCATGTACCCGACGATCCCCACCAAGCAGAACACCGACATCACGAGAGCCCACCACACGACCCCGAGGAATCGTTTGACGGGTGACGGGCGCGTTTTCTCTCTCATCGGTGGGTTACCAGTATGGCAAACGCCCGAGCCCCTTCGCGGGTTCCATGAAGCGTCTAAGGGCGGTGCGGGAGGACGACGCGGAACGTCGCGCCCTCGCCCGGCGCGCTGTCGATCTCGACCTTGCCTTCGTGGGTCGCGGTCAGCTCCAGCACGATTTTGGTTCCCCAGCCGCTGCCGCTCGCCTTGTCCCACGCCGAGCGCGCGTTGCCGCTCAGGATGCGGCGCGCCGTCTGGGTCGACATGCCCGGTCCGCTGTCGTGGACCTCGATCGAGTGGCCGCAGGAGCCGAACCGGTAGCGCACGAGAACCTCGCCGAGGAAGACCGAACCCGGATGCTCGTCCTCGGAGACCGTCTCCTTCACCGCCTTGATCGCGTTGCCCACGAGGTTCTGAACGATGCGGAAAAGGAAAAGCGGGTCGTGGTGGGTGGCGGGGGCGTCCTCGTCCAGATCGTAGCGCAGAGCGACGTGGTTGGCGCGGGCGTCCGCCTCCAAAAAGGCGGCGGAGGTGTGGATCGTCTCCGCGAGCGGCGCGAGGACCATCTCCGGGCGCAAGGGACGGCCCGCGCTCATGTCGGCGATCAGGTGGGAGTAGCCGACGATGCGGTCGACGGTGTCCTTGAGGTCCGCGATCACCGGCCCCAGCGTCTCCAGGTACATCTTCGCCTTCTCGCTCTCGACCGTGCCCTCGAGTCCCTGGGCGACCATCTGGCCCAGGGAAAGCTGGGCGTACATGGAGGCGGCCAGATTGCCGATGTCGTGGCTCACCTTGCCCATGCCGAGCAGGGACGAGGCGCGGGCCATCTCCTCGGACAGCCGCGCGTTCCGGTACGCCATCGTCGCGACGGAGGCGACGGTGTCGAGAACGGCGGCGTCGTTGTCGGAGAAGCCGCCCTCCGCCTTGTTGATAAGCTGCACCACGCCGATGGGCGTCTCGCCCTCGATCGTGAGCGGCACCGCGACCATGCTCCGCACGGGCACGCCGAGGGCGCGCTCGAACTCGTTCCACTTCGACTCTTCGCGCTCGGGGATCTCCCGGCACACGATCTGGCGCGTCTGGAAAGCCTCGCCCGCCATCCCGTAGTCGTCCGCGATGTCGTGCATCGGGAGCTTGTCCTCCAGATCCATCGGCAGGATCTGTCGGAAGCGCAGGCGGCGGGCCGCGTCGTCGTGGACGTACAGCGTTCCGCCCGAGGCCTCGACCGCCTCGATGCAGATGGCGAGCACCTCGCGCATGATGCCCTCGAAGGGCTCGGCGCCGGACAGCTTGTGCGCGGCCGTCTGGACGGCGCGAATAAGGCGGTCTCGGTACTCCATCTTCGGGGTGAGGGACTCAGAGAGCAAAGACGACATGGGACACGACACGAGGAGCGACCGAAAGTCGGACGCGACGACGACAGTCTACTAGGTCTAAAGTCCTATTCCGCTTCGATCGTTCCCTTTTCGGGCCGAAATCTCGCCTCGAACCCACGAGGAGTCGGCTGGTAGTAGACCCGGCCTGCCAGCGCGTCGGGAAGATGCTGCTGCTGGACGCGCGCGTCCGGCGCGTCGTGGGCGTACTGGTACCCGACCCCGTATCCGAGCTCCTTCATCAGCTGGGTGGAGCCGTTCCGCAGGTGGATGGGGACGGGATCGTTGCGCGTCGCCTCGACATCGGCCCACGCCGCCTTGTAGGCGGCGTAGACCGCGTTGCTCTTGGGAGCGAGGGCGAGGTACACGATCGCCTCCGCGAGCGCGAGCCCGCCTTCAGGCATTCCGATAAAGTGGACCGCCTGCTGGGCCGCGACGCAGAGCGGCAAGGCGCGGGGGTCGCCCAGGCCGATGTCCTCCGTCGCCATCCGCACGATGCGCCGCGCGAGGTACAAGGGGTCCTCGCCGCCCTCCAGCATCCGCGCGAGCCAGTAGAGCGAGGCGTCCGGGTCGGAGTCGCGAACGCACTTGTGGAGGGCGGAGATAAGATCGTAGTGCTGCTCGCCGTCCTTGTCGTAGTTCACGACGCGCTTCTGGACCGTGGAGCGGACGTTCTCCAGATCGATGTGCGGCCCCACCCCGGCGCAGGCCTCCAGGGTGGTGAGGACGGCGCGGGCGTCGCCGTTAGCCAGGGTCACGAGGGCTTGACGCGCGTCGTCGTCGATCGTGACCCCCGGAAGCCCGCGCTCGTCCGTCAGGGCCCGCCCGAGCGCCGCATCGATCTCCTCGTCGGTGAGGGCGGTCAGGACGTAGACGCGAGCCCGCGAAAGGAGCGCCGCGTTGACCTCGAACGAGGGATTTTCCGTCGTCGCGCCGATCAGGGTGAGCAGACCGCTCTCGACGTGCGGCAGGACGGCGTCCTGTTGGGCCTTGTTGAAACGGTGGATCTCGTCGATGAAAAGGATCGTCCGGCGCGCCGCGGGCGCGAACAGCCCGCCGGAGGGCTTGCGCGCCTCCTTTGCCTCCTCGACCGCCTTCCGAAGGTCGGCCACGCCCGCGCTCACCGCGCTGACCCGCAGGAAGTGCGCGCCCGTCGAGTTCGCGACGATCTCCGCGAGGGTCGTCTTGCCCACACCGGGCGGCCCCCACAGGATCACCGAGCCGAGCTTGTCGTTCTCGACCAGCCGCCGGAACGCGGCCCCCGGCCCGACGAGGTGCGACTGGCCGAGAAACTCGTCCAGGTTGCGCGGCCGCATCCGGGCGGCGAGGGGCGCGACGGGCTCCATCGTCCCCTCAGTGTAGCCCTTCGTCTACCGCTTGGGCGAAACGGACTATCCTTATGGGAATGCGCGCGATCGACGAGACCTCCGGTCCCTGGGTGGGATGGTCCGTCCAATACGGGAATCGAATCCACGAGCGGCTGATCCTGCGGATCGGCGGGGGATCGATCACGGGAACCGGCGAGGACGCCGACGGCGATTTCGAGATGGAGGGCAACTACGACGCGGGCGGCGAGATCGCGCTCGTTCGCCGCTACACCTACTGCACCTCCGGTTCCGAGGGCGTCGGCATCCCCTACCTCTACCGGGGCCGCTGGGACGGGGCGTTCGTGTCCGGCGACTGGCGCCCCGTGTTCGCCGTCAACGACGGCGGCCCCTTCGAGATGTGGCCGGAAGACGCGATGACCGACCTCGACTTCGCCGAGGAACGGGAAGCCGAGCCGGCGGGTCGCTGACGGTCAGATCCCGTCGCGTTCGATCAGGGCCTCCGCGATCTGCACCGCGTTGAGGGCCGCGCCCTTGAGGAGCTGGTCGCCCGCGAGGAACAGGGACAGCCCGTTCGGGTTCGAGGCGTCCTGCCGGATGCGGCCCACGAGCACGTCGCCCTGGCCGCTCGCCTCGGCGGGCATCGGGAAGCGGTTCGCGTCGCGGTCGTCCACCACCGTCACGCCCGGAAAGGCGGCGAGTGCGGCGCGGGCGGCTTCCTCCGAAGGCGCCGGCCCCGCGAACTCGACGGTCACCGACTCCGAGTGCGCGCGCAGCACCGGCACGCGGACGCACGTCACGTTCACCTTCAGCTCCGGCATCCCGAGGATCTTCCGGCTCTCCTCCACGACCTTCGTCTCCTCCTCGTTCGCGCCGTGGGGGCCGACCGTCGTATTGTGGCTGAACAGGTTGAAGGCGTACGGGTGCTGGACCGCCTTCGGCGCGTACTCGCGTCCTTCCAGGAAGGCGCGGGTCGATTCGCGAAGCTCCTCCATCACTGCCGCCCCGCCACCGCTCGCGCTCTGGTAGGTGCTCACGATCAGCCGCTCGACCGTCCCGAGCGATCGCAAGGGCTGGATCGCCATGAGGAGCAGGATCGCCGAGCAGTTCGGAACCGCGACGAGCTTGCCGCCCTTGGGAACCGCGTCGAGATTGATCTCCGGCACCACGAGCGGCACGTCGTCGCGCATCCGGAAGGCGCTGGAGTTGTCCACCACGAGCGCGCCTGCCGCGAGGGCCGCCGGAACGAGGTCGCGCGAGCGGGTCGCCCCGGCGGAGAAGAACGCGACGTCCACCCCCTCGAAGGCGTCGGGCGTGGCCTCGCCGATCGTGTACTCCGTACCCATGAAGCTCGCCTTGCGGCCCGCGGAGCGCGCGGAGGCGAGAAGGCGGAGGTCGCCCACCGGGAACCGGCGAGACTCGAAGAGGCTCAGGAACTCCTGGCCCACGGCGCCCGTCGCGCCCACGATCGCGACGGTTAACGGAGAATTCACCCCCGATTAGTACCCGATGCAAGGCAAATCGAAACCTTGGGAGGGCTTTAGGCCGTCAATCTCTGCACGGTTCCAGCGGGATAGTGTAATGTCTCTGGAGCAAGGGGAGAAGGCAAACCGAGTGCGACCGGACGAGAACACCATCGAGATCCAATTCGAGTGTGGCGCGTCCACCACTGGCCTCAAGCGAACGGAGTTGCCTGGAATGGGCTACGTCAAGCTTGAGACGGTTTCGGGCTCGGTACCACGTATGGCGACGGGCGCCGCGTTCGTACCGAACAACGTCAATGCCCTGATCATCAACCTTCATGGTACGTTGCTCGCGCGTAGTGCGCCCAACGGGCGGCTGGTGATCATCGCGCCGCGAAGTCTGACTTTCGTGCGCCCCGGCAAGCTCGTCGTTCAGGCTGCCCGCGGCGACCACGAGTCCTTGATCGTGACATGGCCCGTCCGTGCCACCCCGGTGCTCGATCTTTGGCTTCAAGGTCGCACGGGGGTCAAGTCGAACGCCGCCTCCCGTGCCGTCGCCTGCAAGCCGATCGATCCCCAGTTCCACGGAGCCTACGAGCGGTTCGACGCCGCGATCAAGGGCTCGGCCGAGGCGATGGAGCCCTTGGTTCTGTCGTTCATCTACGAGGTGGTCGCTCGGCTCATGTCCAGCGGCGATCAGGTTCAGCTTGCCGCCCTTCCCATCGACCTCCCGGAGACGATCCGGGACCTGATCGCCAAGGTCCGCAAAAACCCCGCCGCCCCGTGGCCCCTCAAGGACGCCGCCGACATGGCGGGCTATTCGCCTTTCCATTTCAGCCGCGTGTTCAAGCAGCTCGTCGGTTACGGCTTCCACGAGTTCGTCGATCGGAGTCGTACCGAGTGCGCGGTCGAGATGCTCGTCACCACGGAGAGCGCGGTGGATCTCGTCGCCTCGACCTGCGGCTTCGGCACCACCCAAGGGTTGCGTGAGTCGGTCAAGGAGTACCTGGGTCTCGTTCCGAGCGAACTCCGTGCCGTGCCCGACGCCGTCGACATGGGACCCTAGGGAGTGGGCCGTGAAGGGTGGATAGTGGATGGTTCGGTTTCGACCCCTTCGCCCTTCACGATCCACTCATCACCGTTCACGATCCGCCCATGTCTGATCCCCTCACCCCTTGGCTTGTCCGTTACGGATACGAGCAGGGTGCGTTTCCGATGACGATGGAGAACGGGGAGGTCGGATGGTTCCGTCCCCGGCGGCGCTGCCTGTTTCCCTTGGCGGGCGTCCACGTCTCACGTTCCCTCGCGAAGACGATCCGGAGAGGAGCGTTCGAGGTCCGGTTCGACACCGCTTTTGAGGCGGTCATGCGTTCCTGCCTCCGGCCCGACGGCAATTGGATCTCCGAGGATTTCATCCGAGCCTACACCCTGATCCACTACGAAGGCTGGGGCCACTGCGCCGAGTCCTGGCTCGACGGCGAGTTGGTCGGCGGGGTCTACGGCATCGCCCTGGGGTCGTGCTTCTGCGCCGAATCGATGTTCCATCGGGCGACCGACGCGAGCAAGGTGGCTCTCGCCGCGATGGTCGACCGCTGCCGCGAACTCGGGTTCACGATCTTCGACGCGCAGATCATGAACCCTCACCTGCGTTCCCTCGGCGCCTTCGAGGTCTCCGAGCGCCAGTACGCCCGGATGCTCCGCGACGCTTTGGACCGCACCACGCCGTGGAGCGTCGTCTCGTGATCGAGAGCCGGCTCCATCCGGCGGTCGATGGCTCGGGGGGAGGCTACGGACGGTATCCGGGGCTCACCACCGTCGAGATCGCCGAACGGTTCCGGTTCCTGGTCGAGGAGGGGCAAGGTCGGTCGGCGCGGGCGATCCTGCGTCTCGTCCACGAGCAGACGGAGGCCCGAGGACGCCTGAACACGCAATGGCTCATGGTCGGCATCGGCGCCACGATCACCGTCGTCCTCGCCCTCTTCCGTCTCGTCGCCGCCCTAGAGACGCGCGATGGCCTTCTGCGACTCGCGCTCGTGGCCGCCAGCATCACGCTCCTCTTCGCGGTCGGCGCCGGATCGATGCACCGAACGACTCGGCGCGCGGAGGCTCAGGTGCGTGAGATCCGACGGATGGCCCTCCTTGCGCTCGATCTCTTGACCACGCGGGAAGGCTTTGTGTCGAAAACCTTGGAACGAGAACACCTCGCTTCGCTGAACGACCTGCGCCGAAGCGACCCCGAAGCGTGGACACGCGTCTTCCAGGCGCTGACGTAGAGCCTTTTCGTAGAATGGAGCCGGTAACGGCGCCATGATTCTCCCCCTCGCTTCTCTCTTCCTGAATGCCACCCAGACTCCGACTTGGAGCTTCGTCTATCCCGACGACGCAAAACCCGGATCGCGGCTCGACCTTCGAAGCCTGAACGAGAAGGTCGCTGGGGAGACCGGGTACGTGCGGGTCGCTCGCGACGGGCGGGGCCTCGTGCGGGGCGACGGGAAGCCCATCCGGTTCTGGTGCGTCAACGGCTACGGCTTCCGCTTGAAGCCCGAGGAGATGGCCCGCAACGCCCGCTTCCTCGCGAAGATGGGGGTGAACATGGTGCGGCTTCACGCGAGCGTGTCGCCCAAAGGGAAGGGGAAGCTCCTGACCGATGTCGACACGGACGAGATCGACCGGATCTGGCGCTACGTCGCCGCCCTGAAGAAGGAAGGCGTCTATGCGACGATCTCCCCCTACTGGGCCAACGGCGGCCATTCCGGGGCGGCGGCGAGTTGGGGCCTGGGCTACGGCGATGGGGAAGACGTCTGGGGACTCCTGTTCTTCGACGACCGGCTCCGCGCCGCCTACAAGGGTTGGATGCGACGTCTCTACGCCGAGAAGAACCCTTACACCGGCGTTCCGCTCGCCAAGGATCCGGCGGTGGCCCTCGTCCAGGTTCAGAACGAGGACAGTCTGCTCTTCTGGACGTTCCAAGGCATCAAGCCCGCCCAGAAACGGGCGCTCGCCACGCGGTTCGTCACGTGGCTCGGGAAGAGGTACGGAAGCGTCGAGGCGGCGAAAAAGGCCTGGGGCGGAGCGGGTGACTGGATCGACGGCGTGCCCGCCTTTCTCGACGTCTGGGTCCTGACCCAACCCCAGACGGGAGCCGCGAAAGTTCGGGCCGACGATCAGACGGCCTTTCTTCTCGACCAGCAGCGCGGCTTCTACGCCGACATCGCGGGCTTCTTCCGTAGCGATCTCGGCTATAAGGGTCTCACGAACGCCAGCAACTGGGTCACCGCCGATCCGGTGCGGATGAACGATCTGGAGCGGTACACCTACCTCCCCACCGACGTCATGGCGGTCAACCGCTACACCAACGGGGGCGTCCACAAGGGCCCGAACGACGGCTGGCGCATCGACGAGGGCGATTTCCTTTCCGACGCTTCCGCTCTCCGTGACCCGCGCGGTTTGCCGACGAACCTCAAGGGGGTGGTCGGCCACCCGATGTTCGTGACGGAGGGCGGCTGGGTGGCCCCTCTGGGCTACCAGGCGGAAGGGCCGTTGCTCGTGGCGGCGTACGGGAGCCTCACCGGCCTCGCGGGCTTCGACTGGTTCGAGATGGGCAAGGTCGGCTACGACCCGAATCCCGTCTTCGATTTCGTCGCCTTCCCAGACGGCGGCCATCCCCTCTCGAAATGGGAGATGGGCGTTCCCGCGACCCTGGGCCAGTTTCCGGCGGCGGCCTTGATCGCGCGCCTCGGCTACGTTCGCCGGGGGGCGCCGGTCGTCCATGAGGAGCGGACGCGCGCCCAACTGGACGCCCGCGAGATCCCCGTCATCGCGGAGGACCCTTCCTTCGACCCCAACCACAACGGCGGCGATGCCCGCGCCGGGACGTCGGCGGCGAGGATCGACCCTCGCGCGTTCCTCGTCGGCCCCGTCGAGGTCGCGTACGACGGCGATCCCGGGAAGACCGTGGTGAAGGATCTCGCTCCCTATCTCGCGGGTGGGACGATCCGGAGCAATACCGGCGAACTCTCCTTGGACCCGGTTCGGGGGCTGCTTCGCATCGACGCGCCGAAGGCGCAGGGCGTGGTGGGGTTCCTCAAGGGAGCGGGACCGTTCCGCTTAAAAGACCTGACCGTGACCTCGAACGACGAGTATGCGACGATCGTCGTCGTTCCCCTCGACGCCGCCCCCATCGCCACCTCGAAACGACTCCTCGTCCAGATCGGGACGGTCGCGCGCCCCAAGGGTTGGCGGCAGGAGCCCGCGACGCTCGACGGGAAGCCCGGCTGGAAGGTCGTGAGTACGGGAACGATGCCTTGGCAGGTCCGTGAGACGGGAATCGCCCTTTCGGTCCGAAACGCCGTCTTGAGCAAGGCGACGCCTCTCGATCCCGCAGGCTATCCTCTCGGTTCGGTCCCTGTGCGCCGCGCAGGCGGTCGACTGTCGGTGCGCCTGCCCGCAGACGCGATGTACGTGATTTTAGAGTAGCGGCCTAAAAAGAGAAGGCGAACCCGTCCGAACGAACCGTCGTCACACAAACACCCCGGCCTTAAAGCCGAGGCTTTAGAGAGAGAACAATGGCAGACGACAACATCCAGCACGGCATCGACGACGATCCCAACAACGATCCTCACAAGGCGAAGAACATCGGCGGCGTTGGTGGCGCGGTCACGGGCGCGATCGCCGGATCGGCGGCCGGTCCTCTTGGTACGATCGGTGGCGCCATTATCGGCGGCGTGGTGGGTGCGGTCGCCAGCAAGGCGGCGGTCAAGGAAGTCGACAAGTACGACAACGACAATACGATCACCGGTATCGGCGGCGGCGCGACGACCGACGTTGAGACGACGGCTCACAACGTGACTCACGGCACCCACGGTACGGTGAACAACCCGGGCTACGTCTCCGGAAACGAGACCTACGACCAGGCTGCGGCGGCGACGACGCCTACCGGCGTTCCGAACGGCGTTCCCGGCGTCCAGACGGGCGGTCACGCCTACGACGGTACCCCCGACACGCGCGGCGTGACGGAGAAGCTCGCTGACACCGTGACCGGTGACCACACCGACGACAAGACCGGCAAGACCGTCTAAGACGGCTTCCCGCATCTGAAACGACGCCCCACCGAGTGTTCTCGGTGGGGCGTCCGTGCGTTAGTCGGGCTTACGGAGAGGGGTCAACACGAGTTTGAGTCCTGGCCCATCGATCGTCGCTTTGTAGCGTGAGAGAAAGCCGTTGCCGACGCGCCCGTCGCCGTCACCCGCCGAGTCCGCAGGGCGGTGGAACACGCGCACGTCTTCCGCCTCGACGGACTCCCGACCGACCTGGAGGCCGCGAAGATCGGCTACGCGCAGGGCCACCGCCCCGCCGACCCCGAGAATGCTCCGACCGTTCGGATCGGGCTTCGTGCTCAGGCCGATCTCGTCCGCGTAGGGCTGGGCCAGCTCCGCCACCGTGTCCGAGCCCGTGTCGAGAAGCAGATCCGCCGATGCCCGACGCCCATCGGGCAGGACGACGAAGGCGGGAAGGTAAGGCCGGCCCCCCCGTAGGTTCAGGCTGACCACCGTCGCCGCCGCCGGCACCTCGGGAGGGCGCGAGCCAAAGGTCACCTTAAGGCCGTTGCGGTCGATGCCGACGACGTGCTTGTTCAGCACGTCCTGCCCAAGGATCACGTCGATCTTGGTTCCCAGGGCGGCTCCGATGGCGCCCAGGGGAAGGGCGACGGCCTCAAGCGACTTCTCGCCCAGACCTTCGAGCTGGAGACCTTTCACGAAGTGGGCCTCGACGGTCCCGCCCGCGCCCCGCGCCTTGACGTCCGCTCCCTTTTCCAGCTTGAACCCGTCAGCCACGTCGCGATCCACCACGGTGCGCTGGGCGCCGGTGTCGATCAGCACGGCTAGGCTCTGTCCGCCGTTGCTCTGGGTTTGCACCACGATCAGCCCCTTAGGCGACGTGAAATCGAGGATCACGTCGGGCGCCTTCGGGGCGAGGAGAATCGCGGCGAGAAGCGGCGTCACCGCCCTATAGTACGCCAGCGGGGTCGTCACGAGACCAGCGAGGTCCCGTAAACGACGGCTTAAACGACCGTGCCCCTCAGACTTCCAACGGATTCCGGTACGGATACGAACCCAGGACCACGACCTCCAGCGCCACCTTCTTCAGCTCGTCGATCGCGCTCTGCACGTTCGCGTCGAGGCGATGGCCGTCGCTGTCGCAGTAGAAGATGTACTCGAACGTGGCGCGCTGGGCGGGGCGGGACTCGATCATCGTCAGGTTGACGCCCGCCTCTTCGAACGTCTTGAGGGCGGTGACGAGGGTACCGGGCCGGTTGCGGACGTTGAACATAAAGCTCGTCTTGTCCCGTCCGGTCCGCGCGGGCTCGTTGTAGCCGAGCACCACGAAGCGGGTCCGGTTGTTCGGGTTGTCCTCGATCCGCTCGGCCAGGATAGGGATACCGACCGTCTCGGCGGCGAGGCGGTTGCAGATCGCGGCGCCTTTCGGGTCTTCGAGGGCGAGCCGCGCCGCCCGTGCGGTCGGCGCCGCCTCGATGATCTCGGTGCCCGGCAGGTTCGAGCGAAGCCAGTTCTTGCACTGGTTCGCGGGTTGGCCGAAGGCGTAGACCCGCTCGATGCCGCTCAGTTCCGTCGCCGTCGAGACGAGGTTCATATGGATCGGGACGTACAGCTCGGCGCACACCTTCACGTTCGTCTGGGGGAACATGTCGAGCGTCTCGGGCACGATGCCGTGGGTCGAGTTCTCGATGGGCACGACGCCGTAGTCCACCGTCCCGTGCTCGACCGCGCGGAACGTCTCCGCGATCGAGTCCACGGGCCGCAGGTCCGCGCTCGCCCCGAAGGTGAGGAGGGCGGCCTGGTTGGTGAAGGTGCCGGGTGGTCCCCAGTAGGCGACGGCGATGGGCTTCTCAGCGGCGATAGCGGCGGAGATGATCTCGCGGTAGATCGCGTGGAGCTGCTTGGCGGTGAGGGGGCCGGGATTCTCCCGCGCCAGCCGCTCGAAGATCGTCCGCTCTCGCTCGGGCACGAAGAAGGGGGTGCCCGCCTTTCGCTTCGTGTGGCCGACCTCGATCGCGAGCTCGGCGCGGCGGCTCAGAAGCCGGACGAGATCGCGGTCGATGCCGTCGATGTCCTCGCGGATGGCGTCGAGCGGTCGCGGTTCGGCGTCGGGCATGGGCTTGATTGTGGCCTACGACGCCGCCCGGCGGCTGACGAGCGTTCACCTGTCGTACGCGATCCTCACGTGGATCGCGTGGATCGCGTGGATCGCGTGACGCGGCCGCGCCTCGACCTGGATCTCGGCCTTGCCCTGGTCCAGCGTCTCGAGGGTCCTTTCGTCAAGGCGTAACGTCGCGAACGGCGTGAGGGCGTCCTTGGCTCGGAACAGGCCGATCCGCTTCTCTCCGACGCCGGCGAGATCGCCTCGAAAGGGGCGAAGCCGTGCCAGCCGGCCCGCTTCGAGCCGGAGGCGCCCACCGAACTTACGGGAACCCTCGACGGCGACGAACAGAACGCGTCCCGTCCGATTGTCGAAGGTGACGCCCCGTCCATCGATCTGATCCCCTACCAGAAACATCGAAAGCGCGCCGAGAACGCAGAGCGCCGCGTAGATCAAGCAGCCTTTGACGCACCCATCCTGAATCTTCTCGACGTCGAGGGGCATGATCGCTTCCTATGTGCCCGGATTCGACGCTGGGGTTCAAGCGACGACGAGATGTCGACGTCGAGCTCTGGACGAAAAGAGAGAGGCTCCCAGAATTTACGGGAGCCTCTCTTGGATGCGAGGACGATGACCGCTTAGCGGCAGCCGCAGGAACCGCAGCCGCCGCCGGCCTTGGTGTCGAGGCCCGGCATCTCCTCGTCGCCCGCCGAGAACGACGAGCCGCAGCCGCAACCCTTCGTCGCGTTGGGGTTCTCGATCTTGAAGCCGCCGCCGAGCACGTCGTCGACGTAGTCCACGACCGCGCCCTTCATGTAGCGGAGCGACATCTCGTCGACCACGACGCGGACGCCGCGGTCGGTGAAGATCTGGTCGCCTTCCTCAGGCTCGTTCTCATCGAGGGCCATACCGTAGGTGAGGCCGCTGCAGCCGCCGCCCTGCACCCACACGCGCAGGAGGGAGCCGTCCTTGCCGTTTTCCGAGATGAGCGTCGTCAGCTCGGCGGCCGCCTTCTCGGTCAGGGTGATGTCCGACGTGATCGTCGACGGGATGGGCTGTTCGGTCAGTGCCATGTCTATTCGTCTCTACGTGCGCCGGTCACAATCTGATGCGGTGATGGCGCTCGACACGATCATTATGGTCCACGGAGCCGGTGGCGGGGGATGGGAGTACCGGTTTTGGGCCCCGGTCTTCCAAAAAGCGGGCTGGAACGTCGTGGCGCGGGACCTCGTCCCCGCCCCCGGCGGACTCGCGCGGACGACGGTGGACGACTACCTGCGGCAGATCGCCGCCTGGACTCCTCGCAAAAGGGGCAGGCTGGTCCTCGTCGGCGCGAGCATGGGCGGGCCGCTCGTCCTTGCTGCCGCCCGGCGGCTGCGCCCCGACGCCATCGTCCTCGTCAACCCTGTGCCCGAGACCGGGATGCCTAGGCGCAAAGCCTCGCCCAAGGTCGTCCGCTGGGCGAACGGCCGCTACGAGGACACGCGCGACGCGATGCCCGACAGCGACGACCTGACGCGCCTCTACGCTTGGCACAAATGGCGCGACGAGTCGGGAACCGTGCTGAACCGCCTCGCGCGGGGCCTCCGGACGCCCCGCCCCCGCTGCCCGATCCTGCTCGTGATCTCCGGGCGAGACGCCGACGTCGCCCCCGCCCTCTCGCGGGCGACCGCGCGCCGCCTTCGCGCCGACGTCAGGACGCTCCCGAACGCGAGCCACGTCGGTCCCCTGCTCGGGCGCGGCGCGCCGAAGGTCGCCGCCGACGTTCTCCGGTGGCTGAGATAGCCGTCGGTCCCCGCGTCGCCATCTCCGCCCTGTTCGCCCTCGACGGCGCGGCCCTCGGCGGCTGGCTCGCCCACCTGCCCGACGTCCAGCGCTCGCTCGAGCTCTCCAAAGGCCAGCTCGGCTCGATCCTGCTGTTCTCCAGCGTGGGCGCGATCTCGGCGATGTTCCTGAGCGGAACCCTGATCCACCGCTTTGGGAGCCGCCGCGTCTCGGTCGCGGCGGCGGTCCTCGTGCTGGCGATCGTCCCGTTCCTGCTGCGGGCGCCGACCCCGGCGTGGCTCGCCTTCACCCTCGTCCTGATGGGCGCGACGAACGGCACCGTCGACATCGCGATGAACGACCACGCGGTGGCGATCCAGGCGCGGATGGATCGGCCCATCCTCTCGTCGGTCCACGGCTGGTGGTGCGTGGGCGGCTTTCTCGGCGGGGCGGGGACCGCCCTCGCGAACGCGCTGAATGTCGCGCCGAAGGACCATCTGGTCTTCGCCTCGATCGTCCTCCTCGCCGTCCTGCTCGTCGGCGCCCCGGGCCTGCTTCGCGACGTCGAGGGCGACGAGGAGGGCGCGCGGTTCGCCCTCCCCCGCGGGACGCTCCTGGGGCTCGGGCTTTTGTCCCTGCTCGCGATGTTCGCCGAGGGCGCCCTGCTCGATTGGTCGGCCCTCTACTTCCGCGACGAGCTTCGCACGACCTCCACGGTCGCGGCCCTGGGCTTCGGCGTGGGCTCGGCGGCGATGGCGGCGGGGCGGCTTCTCGGTGACCTCGTCGTGGCGCGTCTCGGGCGCGCGGGGACCCTCCGGCTCTCGGGACTCCTCACCGGCGGCGGGCTCCTGCTCGGGGTCTCGTTCGCCTCACCCCCCGGCGCGTTTCTCGGCTTCGCCCTCGCGGGGCTCGGCTTGGCGAACGCGGTGCCCGTCCTGTTCGCGGCGGCGGCGGAGGTTCCCGGCGTCTCGTCGAGCGCGGGCATCGCGGCGGTGGCTTCGCTCGGCTACGCCGCGTTCCTCGGCGGCCCGCCCGTCGTCGGTCACGTCGCCCAGGCGACCTCCCTGCGCGTGGGTCTCGCCCTCGTCGGCGCGTTCGCCCTGCTCATCGCCCTGTTCGGCCCGCGAGCGGTAGGGCATCAAGCATCGGAGCGCTAGGACGAAGAGAGATTTGGAGAGTAGGGCGTCGTCGGAGAGCGACATCCCCTTGCCATTATCCGCAAGACTTTGGAAACACGGACGTTTCCTCTTTCCTCGTTCTCCCGTTTCCTCTGCCCCGAAGGGACTTTTGTCCGCGAGGCGCGACTATTACTACGCGCGCGTAGTATATTAGGGTTGTGAGTGCCGAAGCCGCTCCCCAAGAACAGAACACGCCCCCCAACGCGGCGCCTACCCCCGAGGCCAAGCCGCAGGGCGACTCGCAACCCGAAAGCAAGAAGGCGAAGCGGCCGAAACTCCTGCTCCCGATCATCGGCGTCCTCGCCGTCCTCGCTGCCCTCTACGGCTACCGCTCGTGGTCGTTCGGGCAGACTCACGCCTCGACCGACGACGCCCAGGTCGCCTCGCGCATCTCGGGCGTCGCGCCCCGGGTCGCGGGCACCGTCACCAAGGTCTACGTGACCGAGAACCAGTACGTCCGAAAGGGCGATCCCATCGTCGACATCGATCCCGCGAACTACCAGACCGCCGTCGACCAAGCGAAGGCGAACCTCGCCCTTGCCGTCGCCCAGGCGAAGCAGGCGGCCGAGCAGATCGACCTGACCGGCGAGACCGGCGACGCTCAGATCACTCAGGCGGAGGGCGGCGTCGGCCAGAACCAGGCCGGGGTTGGGACATCCCTCGCCCAGGTCGCCCAGGCCCAGGCCGCCCAGGCGACCGCCCAGGCCCAGTTCTCCGGCGCGGAGGCCAACGTCAAGGCCACCCAGGCCGGCTACACCATCGCGGTGGCGAACGTCGCGCGGGCCAAGAACGGGGTCACCGAAGCCCTCGCCCTCGCCACGCAGGCCCGCGCGGCCGTGAAGTCGGCCCAGGCGGCCGTCACGTCCGCTCGTGCGACGGAGACGAACGCCCGCCAGAACAACGAGCGGTTCCAGCAGCTCGTCAAGGAAGGCGCCGTCTCCCAGCAGGCGGCGGACCAGACCGTCGCCGCCCTGCGGGTCGCGACCGGCCAGCGGGAGGCGGCGGAGGAGAACGTCCGTTCCGCCCAGGCGACCGCCCAGCAGCGCGACGCGGCGGTGGCCACCGCGCAGAGCGGCGTCGCCGCCGCCCAGGCTCAGGTCGCCCAGGCGAACGCCCAGGTCCAGGCCAGCCGCGTGAACGCCGTCGCCGCGAACGAAGGCGTGCGCCAGGCCGCGGCGGGCGTGACCACCGCCAAGACCAACGTGGCCCAGGCCCAGGCCAAGGTCACCCAGGCGAAGGGCACCCTCCAGCAGGCGAACACCGCCCCGCGCCAGATCGAGGTCAGCCGGATCGCCAAGGAGCAGGCCGACGCCCGCGTGGCCCAGGCTAAGGCCGCCCTCGCGCAGGCCCAGCTCAACTTCGGCTACACGAAGATCGTCGCCCCTGTCTCCGGTCGGGTCAGCACCCGCATCCCGACGATCGGCCAAGAGGTCGCGGCGGGGAACTCGCTGGTTCAGATCGTGCCCGAGGGCGACATCTACGTCGTCGCCAACTTCAAGGAGACCCAGCTCGGCGAGGTCAAGAAGGGCCAACCGGTCGAGATCGAGGTGGACGCGCTCGGTGGCAAGCCGCTTCGCGGCCACGTCGATTCTCTCCAGCCGGGCACCGGCGCCACCTACGCCCTCCTGCCCCCGGACAACGCGACGGGCAACTTCACGAAGGTCGTCCAGCGCATTCCGGTCAAGATCACGTTCGATCCCGGCCAGGACCGGATGGGACGCCTCGCGGTGGGCATGTCGGTGGTGGCGACGATCGATACGGCGGCGGAGGCGAAGTGAGGACCACCCTCCTCCTCGCGCTCGCCGCGACCGCCGTCGCGGCTTTCGCCCAGACCAGTCCGGCCACTCAGGGGCCCCAGCCCCTGACTCTTCCCACCCTGAAGCCGACGCAACCACTGCTTCGCTCGCCCGACGAGGCGCGGCTCCAGGCGGCCCTCGTCGCCCGCCCCCTCACCATCGACGACGCGGTCGCGGTCGCCCTCCTCACGAGCCGACCCTTCGCCCGCTCCATCGCCCAGCTTGAGGAGGCTCGGGGCCGCACGAGCGAGGTTCGCGCCGGACTGAACCCCTCGTTCGGCCTCAACGGCACCTACACCGCCTACACGGCTCCCATCAACGCGAACTTCGCCGGGACCACCATCCCGATCCAGCGCCAGTTCGTCGGGATCTACACGGCGGGCGTCACCCTGCCGCTCGACATCTCCGGCACCATCCGCGCGGCGGTGGGCCAAGCGCAGTTCAGCGAGGTCGCGGCCCGCATCGACGTCAACCGAACCCGTAACGACCTCGTCTACAACGTGCGCAACGCCTTCTACCAGGCCCTGCGCGCCCAAGGCCAGCTCGTCGTCGCCCAGGACAGCCTGCGCAACACCCAGGAGCGGCTCCAGGACGCCCAGGCCAACCTCGCGGCGGGCACCGGCACCCAGTTCGACGTGCTCACGGCCCAGCGCGACGTCGCCGACGCTCAGGGCAACCTCGTCAACGCCCGCGGCAACGTCACCGTCGCCCTCGCCCAGCTCAAGAACACGATCGGCATCGACGTCTCCGTGCCCCTCACCATCGTGGACGCCGGCGCCGTCGAGGACCCTGGGACCTCCGCCCCCGAGCCGGCTCCCGTCCGGATCGAGAGCTACGGCACGGCCAAGGACGAGGTCGCCCTTGGCGACGAGTACCAGAGCGCCGTCGCGGAGGCGGTGCGGACGCGTCCTGAGATCCTGGAAGGCAACGCGGCGGTCAGCGCCGCCGAGCGCGGCGTGGCCTACGCCCGACGAAGCCGCCTGCCTTCGCTCTCCGTGACCGCCGGGTACACCGTGCAGCCGAACTTCGCGGGCTTCACTCCCGCGAACCAGGGCTCGCTTGGCCTCGGCTTCTCCATCCCGATCTACGACGCGGGCCTAGCCCGTGCCCGCGACCGGCAGGCCCGCGCCCAGGTGGCCGCCGCCCAGATCGACCAGCGCACCTCCATCGATCAGGTAACGCTCGACGTCCAGACGGCGTACGTGAACCGGGTGCAGGCGCAAGAACGGGTTCGGGTGGCGACCCTCGCGGTCACCCAGGCCCAGGAGGCGTTCCGCCTCGCCCAGCTTCGAGCTCGGGCGGGCGTCAGCGCTACCCCGACGCAGTCGCCGCAGATCGAGCTGAGCAACGCTCAGAACGCCCTCGCCCTCGCGCAGACGAACCGGGTGAACGCGCTCTACGACTACAACGTCGCCCGAACGGCCCTGGAGCGGGCGGTCGGCCGCTACTCCTATGGTCCGGCAGGCGCCGACGGCATGGGGGGCTACAGCGCCCCGCCCACCGAGAAGGTGACCGGCCGCAACACGCCGACCGCCGCGTCCAACCCATGATCACGACGCCCGAGGAACTGAGGGAGAATCCCGGCTACCAGCTCTGGCTGGTGACGAACGCCTGGCAGCGGGCGCTCCGCCGGGTGCTCCACCCCTTGGGCCTCACCCACGTCCAGTTCGCCGTCCTCGCCTCCGTCGCCCGCCTCCAGGGCGGCACCTCGCTCGTCACCCAGTCCGACGTGTGCCGGGTCGGCTCGCTCGACCCGAACATGGCCTCCGACGTGGTGCGCTCCCTGGAGTCTCGCAAACTCCTCGTCCGTAAGGAACACCCGAACGACCGCCGAGCCCAGCGCCTCGAACTCACCGAAGAAGGCGAACGGCTCTTTCACGAAGGCCGGGCGGCGGTGACCCCGGTGAAAGAGACCTTCTTCGCCCCCCTCGGCGACGACGCCCGCCGCCTCGCCGCGATGCTTGAAAAGCTCGTCGAAGCGGCGGAATCCGAAGGCCGCTAATCTCCTTTGCGAGTGCGGGAGCTTGCTCCCGCTTCCGGTCAGCGAGCTTGCTCGCTGACCGGAAGCGGGATGTCGACGGTCACCTCTTTCGTTAGAAGGGAGAGGGGCCAAACTTTTCCCTAACGATCAGGGCCCGTAGCCGCACGTCAGCCCGAGCGTATCGCGCAGGGTCAGCGCCGCCTCCGCGACCGCCGCTGGAGAGTCGCATAGAATCACCGCCCCCGCCTCGTCCAACTCCTCCGGCGAGCCGTAGCCGTAGGTCGCGCCGATGCAGGGCACGCCGTTCTGCCGCGCGCCGATCACGTCGTGCTCGCGGTCGCCCGCCATGATCGGCGCACTCGGGCGCTCACGCTCGAGCAGGTGGGCGATCAGGTCGCCCTTGAGCGAGAGTCGCCCGTCCAACTCGCTGCCGTACACGCCGTCGAAGTACGGCGCGAGGCCGAAATGGTCGAGGATCGTCCGCGCGAAAACGAGGGGCTTCGAGGTCGCGACGTAGAGGGGAAGCCCCGCCTCGCGGAGCCTCGCCAGGCACTCGGGGACGCCGTCGTACACGCGGTTCTCGTACAGCCCGACGGCGGCGAACCGCTCGCGGTAGAGCCGCAGAGCCTCGGCGACCGTCGCGGGGTCGTCCGTCCCGAGAATCAGCCCGAAGCTCGGCCCGAGGGGCGGGCCGATGCACCAGTCAAGGTCGCCGTCGTAAGACGCGCCCATCCCTTCGAGGGCGTGCCGGACGCATCCCACGATGCCGGGCTGCGGGTCGGTGAGCGTTCCGTCGAGATCGAAGAGGACGGCCATCCTAAGCCGTCAGCTTGGTCGTCCCGAGCGTCTGGAGACGGTTGGCGATCACCGCCTCCGTCGCGTCGCGGGCGATCCGTGTCGCCTCCAGGCCGTCCTCCGCCGAGGGCATCTCGCGCCAGTCGCCCGAGAGCAGCGCCCGGGCGAAGGCGGCGTGGAGAGCGGGAAAGTCCTTCTCGCTAGAGCCCGGAACCCGCAGGGTGCTCTCCCCGTTGCGCCGCTCGAACGCCCACCCGTTGCGGTCGTAGCGGATCGTGCCGCCCGTGCCGATCAGGTCGTACGTGAAGAGAGGGGAAGGGTCCTTGGCGGTGAAGCCGTACGAGAAGCTCATCTCGACGCAGGTGTGGGCGCCTCCCTCATGGTCGAGATGGAGCCACATATGGTCCGGGGCCTCGTAGCCGTCGGCCACCCACGCCCCCACGCCGTGCGAGCGCACGACCTCACGCCCCAGCCACCAGCGCGCGAGGTCGATGCTGTGGACGCCGCAGTCGACCATGGGCCCGCCTTCCAACATCCGTCCCACCCAGCGCGGGTTCTCACGCCACTTGCCGTCCGGCGCCTGGTCGTACCGGCCGTGCAGCTCCCACACGTAGCTCAGTCTCAAGGCGCGGACCTCGCCGATCGCGCCCTCACGGACCCACTCCCGGATCTGCTTCGAGATCGGCGCGAAGCGGTAGACGAATCCTGTGGCGAACCCGACCCGCCGCTCCCGGCAGAAGTCGATCATCTCGCGCACCTCGTCGTCGTCCATCCCGAGCGGCTTCTCGCAAAGGATGTGGAATCCCCGCTCGGCGGCGGCGAGCACGTTCTCGCGGTGGAACGGCACGGGCGAGCAGATCACGACCGCGTCGAGACCCGAATCGAGGAACGCCGTCTGCTCTGTGAAGGGTTGCGCCCCGTACCGCTGGGCCGCCCGCGCCGCCGCCTCGGGAACCGGGTCGTACACCGACACGAGATCGAGTCCCGCCGTCCGCTCGATCGCGGGCAGGTGGCCGTAGTCCGCCACCACCCCGCACCCCATCACCCCGATCCTCGCCATCCTCGCTCTCATTCCACGTTCTCCCTGCACCGTCTCGCGCCGCCCTGCCACGCCCCGTCCTAGGACCAAGCTTGACACCCAGCCTTGGACGATGGCACAATGGAAGGGTTCGGCGAAGTAGCTCAGTTGGTTAGAGCAAACGGTTCATACCCGTTAGGTCAGCGGTTCGAGTCCGCTCTTCGCTACCACCGTTTAGAGCCTGAGAGCGGTCGGGGTAATCCGACAAGGTCTTCGACGGTCGGGGAAATGGTCGGGGTAATTCTCGGCGGAGAGATTTTTCCGAGCTTTGAAAATCGGCTGTCAGGATCGTACGGGGCGCGCGATCACTGCCTGTGGAGCAATCCGAATGGCAAGAATCCCCACGTCCGAACCGTACATCCGTTTAGCCTTCGTCCCTAAGAAGGTGCCTACCCACGTCCGCTGGACCGTCTACCACCTTGTGAATGGGGTGCCTGCAGAGAAGCAGGGGAAGGTCAGCTTGGAGCGCGTGAAGTGCCAGTCCGATTTGAAGGCGCCGACTAAGATCCGAGACAAGGCTGAAAGCCTTGCCCGTGAGGCGGCGGAGGAGGCTCGCCAGGAAATCGTCCGCGGCGGCCCGATTCTGACGCACACGCTTCAGTCCTGGTGCGACCACTGCGCAACGAAGATCCTAGCCGTCGAACGGGAGAAGCGATACGCCCAGCAGGTGCGATCCCAGCTCGAGATGCACGTGTATGGAAAGCTCGGCTCCGTGTCCCTCTCTAAACTCACTCCCGCACAGGTTTGCGCGTGGTGGGAATGGCTTTCCCGAACCCCGCGGGCTGCGCCGATTCGTAACAAGAGTGGCACGGTGATCGGTGCCAAGACAGCGAAGATCCTCGGCTGGAAAAGCCGCGAGCTGATCAAGGGGTACTTGTCCACGTGCCTCTCGCGCGCGGTAGACAATCAGCTCATCCAGGCCAATCCCGTGGCCGCGATCCCCGATGACAAGGCCGCGCGAGACGCCTACAAGACGTCTCGCGTCACTCGGTTGAGGTGGTTCAGCCTTGAGGAACTCAGACATTTGCTTGAGGGCTCGCGGAACACGCCGCTGTACGCCCCCATTCTTATCCAGATCGACCTCGCCGTACGGGCTGCCGAGGCCTGCGGCCTCGGGCTCTGGGACGTGGACCTGGAGACGGGGCGCACGAACATCGTTCGACAACTCGCCAGAAAACCGACTGAGGTCGGTGGGCCCGCTACCCTCGCTCTGTGCCCTCCAAAGGGAATGTCGAGGCCCTTCCGCGCAAGTGAGGAGCTTCAGGAGATCGTTCGCGCGCGTCGTATTCAGAACAGCCTTCTGCCCGAAGCCGATAGGCATCCGTACATCGCGCTCAATCCCGACGGTAAGCCGATGGACCCTAGTTGGTATTCGAAGAGATTCAGGGTGCTGTGCGAGATCTTAGGCCTCTCCCTTCCGCGAGGTAACAGCACGCACGTGGTACGCAGGAGCGTGCTCAACGCGCTGAAGGAAGCGCCTGGCCTGTCATCAAGCCTCCTTTCCCTCATCGCAGGCCATGAGCGGGAGCAGACCACACATGCGTATCTCGAGGATACGCTCACCGAGTCCCAGCGGACTCAGCTAGCCTCGGCAGCCGACTGGTTTCAAGATCGCCTTCGGTCGCGACCTTAGTTTGCGGTCCAACTGCTTAGGGCGGGAAGACTAGACCCTGATCGTCTTCCCGTTCTCGGGCAACACGACTTTCGTTCCAAACGGCGCGAGTTCCTTGAACATGTCGGGGCATTCTGTGTGAACGGGGATGAGGAGTTCGGGTTTGACGCGATCTACCAACTCGCCGAGTTCTTCTCCCGTCATATGGCCACTGGGGTTGAGGAGCGGTTCGTATTCGCATCCCCTCTTCGTGAACTCGATGCCCGCCGTCCGCATGCCGAAGAGCCTCACCCACTCGCCGAGCGAGCTATGGATCCCGCGCGACTCGTCGCTGTACGCCGCCGAGGCCGCGAAGATGAAATGCGCGCCATGGGGCTTAATGTCCAGCCATTCGGTGGTGCGACCGATGGAGTGGGCCACGACGAAGCGCTGAGGCGACTTCTCGATCTCCTTCGGGGAAACCAGGCGACGGGCGTTGCGCTCTCTTAGCTCGCGGTGCCAGGCGCGCCTCGAGCCCATTGGCGGATCGTACACCGCAAGCTCGTCCACGCGGGAGAGGTTGATCGAAGGGTTCGCCGCCCGCACTGCCTCAAGAGCCAGCATCGTCTGCGGGGACACCACGAGCCTTCGCCGCGCGTCTATCGCTGCCTGGAGGAACGCGGCGAGCCGCTCCACGTGGCGGGGGTTGACGGAGGCGATCACCAGGCGCCGTCCCGCGCCCTTCACTAGCTCTCGGATCCGATCCTCGCACTGCGCCTCCGTCACGCGAGGATCGGCCTTCCTGCCGAGACGCGTGCCCTCGAGGATGAGGGCCCTTGCGCTGGTCCGCTCGAGGTGGGAGACGAACGCGTCTGTGAGGTGGCCGAAGCGCCCGTGACGGCGCAGGTCGCCCGCGTGGGCCACGGGGCCTGCCGAGGTGTCCAAGACGAATCCGCACGCCCCAACAATCGAGTGGTCGAGGGGCCACGACTCGAAGGGAACGCCCGCCGCCTCCATCGCTGATCGTTCCAGCCCCTCGTCGGAGCCGCCCGCGCGCCACAGATCGCGAACGGCTCGGGAGGGCCCCCGTCCACGAGGTGGAACGGACGGGTGGATCTCTCCGCCCTTCGGGGCCTGTGGAGAATCCCGTCCTCCTGGGGATGCGGGGCACGCTCCACAAGATGGATGGCCTCGGCGGCGAGGCCGCTGGCGCAACTCGCCTGCGCCCAGAGTATCGCGGCGGTGACACCCGTCGAATGCACGCGGATGCTCGGGTCTAGGGCGAAGAGGGAGGCTGCGTGGTCCGCGTGGGCGTGCGTGACGAGGACTTCGCGGACATCCAGTTCGTCGGCGTCCTCCATGAGCCCTTCGTCCAGCAGCAGATCCTCGCGATATAGGCCCTCATATCGAGGAAGCAGATCGAGTCCCAGGAGATCGTCGATGCCTCTACTATCTCGTGGGCGCAACCTCCCCATCAGGAGCTTGCCCTGGCGCTGGAGGTCGGCGCCGAAGTCGATCAGGAATCCCTTTCTGCCCTGCTGGACGTGCCAGATGGAGCCGCCCACCTGGCCGATGCCACCGATTGGGGTGAGTCGAACGCGAGGGGTGGGCATGTATCCCCGTTCGCGCTCGTCCTACCCCTCTCCTGCGCGCTCTTTATCGCGGCAAACCGAAGACGATGGGCGTGTGCGTGTTGCGCCAGTCGAGGAACCTGCGCGCGATCCTGTCGCCAAACGCGGATCGCACCATCGCCTCCCGGTAGATGGCCTGGATCACGGGGTCTACCCTTTGCGCCCCCAGGTCGCGGTAGAGGGGCTTGCTCTCCTCGTACCAAGCGTGAGCCACGCGTCCAGCGCGCCTCGCCTTCTTACGCGCGGGGTTCGCGGGCTCCAGGTGCGCCTCGATGGCGAGCAAGGCGTAGTTCCATCCGAAGAAGCGTTCGTGGAGCTCCTGAGCGTAGACGAGGGCGAGCGTCGGATCGCCCGAGAGGGGCTGCGGCATGGGCGCCTGGGGAACCGAGATGCCGACGGTCTTCGCCTCGGCCTCGGCGCGGTCGAGGCTCTGGCAGAGCTTGGTCATGAGGGCGAGTCGAGATGCGTCGTTCAATGCGGTCTCCGTTTGGGCGCTCCAGGGCGCCTTCACCGTCAGTGATGTCGCCGAAAGCCGCGAACCGATCGGCCTTTTGGATTTTTTCGAGCCACGAACCGTAACGGCAATGATCCCTATTGGTCTCCGTGTTCTTGGGCGCCGATCTCTCCGCCTTCCCAGAACCTGCGGTGGACGTGCGTGCCGTACGTCGCGGGACCAGGCAGGAACAGGCTCCTTTCGCCTTCGGCTCTGCACTGGGTCACTCTGACGAACACGGGCATGAGCGGATTCGCCTTGGGCTCTTGCTGCCTCGACGGCAAGGACGCGAGCGGCGCGGGCCCTGCGCACACCTTGCCGAGCGCCTCGTGGACGCGGGTCGCGTTCGTCCAGCCCTTCGGGCTTGAGTCGCCGCGGCATCGAGGTCCTCGAACGTCGGAGTGATCTCCCCCGTTCCAACGCGGCGAGACTCAAGCCCAAGCTGGCGCAATTCGGACGCGTGGAGCTTTCCGTTCGGTCGGCGCACCACGAACGCGAGGAGGCGCTCCGCCGACCAGAACGAGCCTTCCTCACCGAGATCATCCAAGCTCGTTCGGACGCACTGGGCCAGCCAAGCGTCCTCTCCTCCTGCGGATACCAGGCATTCCAAGGCCACGGCTCCCCTGCGCCTCTCGCCATAGGGCTCGCTCAGGGATTCGGGAGTATCTTCGCCATCGCTCTCGTCGTTGTCGTATAGCAGCTCCTTTTCAGGCTCGCTCTCGGAGAGGGCTCTTTGCATCTCGGTGGCGATCGAGACGGCCATGATCGGAAACTCGTGGACGTGAGTGGCCCAGAAGCCCTGCGATGCATCGTCTACCGCGCCAAGCCGACGCAGAGTGCTGCGCATGGCTGGCGTCAGGACCGCTCGAGAGGTGAAGACGTGGACCTCGCCAAACTGAGGACCCGCAACGAAATGCAGGAGGAAGTAAGGGTCATCGTCCAAACCTGGAACCTGGTGGATCAGGTTGTCCCTTATTGACTCGAGGCGCTTCCTTTCGGCGGTAGTCAACGGCGATGGATCGTACCGAATCTGAAGCGCGAGTACTCATGCCCACGTCGGGCGAGGTAAGCACTTAGCCGTTCACGCCGCGAATTACGACGAGTCCCCGCGCCACCCCTGGGCTCCTCATGATGTAGCCCTTGGCCTCAAGCGAATTGAGGTAGCCGTAGGACGCCATCTTGTTCGAGAGCCCCATCTCCTTGCTCGCCTCGACGATCGTGGGCGGTACGCCGTGACGCTCGATGTGGTCGAGCCGACGCGCAGGGCGTCCTGCTGGCGGGAGGTGAGGGCGGCGTGGCGGATGGGTATCGGAGCTCTTCTTCGTACGTCCGCGAGGAGAGTGCCACCTCAGTTCGGTTCTTTTCGCCCTATCTCCATGTGTAGAGCTCTGGATGGCTCATCTTGAACAGCCTGGCCGAAGCCACCTGTCCCCGCGACGCGACAAAGGCTCGTAGATCGCCTTCGGTCTGGCGCGGGGAGCTCACGTCCCCCCGCCTCCCGCTGGGCGGCGGATAGTGACAAGAGAATCGCCCCCTTGAAAGCCGCCGCGCCGCCAGAGTTCATGAGCGTCGTGAAGCGCTAGACGCGCGCCTTCGGGTCTCGAGGGCGGGGGGCGGCGCGGGATGGCCAGGGTGCTGGAACTCGTCCGCCGCTCGGACGTGGACACGTTGCTCGTCGCGTCGTTCGACGCGCTGTTCTCCGACCGACTCAGAGCCGACGGCTGGCGGCGCGAGATGATGGCGAAGTACGGGATGAGGGCACTGGAGGTGGGGTGAGGGGGTGTTTTCGGTCGCATCGTTCGCTCTCGGGGATCGACTCGCCGTCTATCCCCTTGAGTGTTCAGTGACGTCAGACGCCCTTGGCTACGAACGCGCGCAGAATCGGGAGCTGCTCGCCTACGATCCGCCTGAGCCCCGCCTCGTCAACCCAGAACTCTTCCTCGCCGTCCCACTCGGGCTCGTAGTCGTCTGCGGCACTGCGGACGACCGAGAGCGAGTCGAAGATGGGCTCGGGCCACATCACCTCGCTATAGTGGAAGAGTTGGAGGTATGCGACCTTAAAGTCTTTTGGCGAGAGGGTCTCGCTTTCGAGACCCTCCGCCAGTTCGACGTAGGGCTTGAGTGCCTCCGCGAACTTGCCTCTCATCTTAGTTCAGGGTACCCCTGGTGAGCAAGTACTTGAGTTGGGCGGCACTCAGTTTCCAAGCGGCGATCACCTCGCCCGTCACCTGATCCACCACCACCATGAGGTTGGATCCAGGCTGGATGTAGATCTTGGCGGGCTTGCCTCGGAACAGGATGTTCCTCGTGAGCGACTTAGGACTACGCACGATCGCTTCAAGGATCCTTTCGAGCTGCTCGCCTATGGCCTTGTTCCAGTTGCCACCTAGCCCGAACTCTCCCGCGTGTCCCGAGAAGATGTGCTGCAGCTTCTTGGTTGTAGCACTGAACAGACGCGCCGCCGCCCGCGCGGCCAGCCTCTCGCCGATAACCGCTCCTGCCTTCAGGATCAGCTTGCCGCCAACGTAGGTGAGCACGCCATCGATCGTGCCGTTCACGATCGCAGTGCCTAGGTCGTCGCCGTCACCCCAGTAAGAGCCTGCGGCTCCGCCCAACCCCGCACCTAGCGCGGCCCCAGGGGGGCCGCCCAAGATGCCGCCGATGATACCACCACCGATCGCGCCCCAGGTACGCCAGTCCTCGCCTGCGGGATCCACGTACTTGAGCGGGTTGTTGCCCGCGTACTCGTACAGGTTGCTCCCGATCATCTCGGGATCGCGCGTCAGGAACCTACCGAACTGAGGAGCGTAGTATCTGCGACCTAGGAGCTTGAGACCCGCATCAGGGTCCTCCTGATAACCGTATTGGCCCGCGAATCCGAAAGGGGAAGCTTTCGAGCCACTGAGAGCCACACCGAAAGCGTCGTAGGCGATCTGGCTGAGTTTGACCTGCGTAGCAGAGGTTTCGAGCGAGAGCGTGCCAAGCCTGTCGGCATGACCGAAGGAACTTACACCATTCCTACGCTCCGACACGCCTGGCGTGTAGGTCGCCTTCCCGTCGCCGAGCACAGTGTCCGTGGGCAAGGCGCCGTCGCGCCTGAAGGCATAGCTGCCCGTCGAGTCGGTCTTGGATACGCGTGCGTCCAACCCGTTGTAGGCAAACGAGTCGACCTGCCCGTTGGGTAGTACGATTCGGGTGAGACGCCCATCGGCGTCATAGCTGAGCGCGGTGGATCCCCCAGCGTCCCTGATGCTCGTGGTGCGACCCGCCGCGTCGTAGCCGAACGACTTCGTCGCGCTTCCTAGCGCGATGGAAAGGAGTTTGTCCCCATCATCGTATGTGTAGGTCTCTGTAGAGCCGTTGACCGCCTTGGACAGACGGTTACCGTTCCCGTCGTAGGTGTAGGAGGCGGCGTAGCCAGTGCGCGTCTCGGAAATGAGCTGATCGAGCGCGTCGTAGCCGAAGCTCGTGACTACACCATTGGCGGTACGCGAGGTCAGGTTGCCCTGGCCGTCGTAGACGTAGCTCTCCTGAGCAAGAGTCGTGCCGCCCGAGTTCTTGTGGACGATGCTGTTGGCACGCGATCTGCCGTCGTATCCAAAAGTCGACACGACACCGTTCGCCGCAGTTTGGGACAAGGGTCGCCCAGCCGCGTCATAGGAGAATCGTGTCGTCTCCGACTGAGCATTCTGGAGCGTGGCGAGCCGCCCAGCCAGATCGTACGTGTAGGTCGTTGTGCCGCTCGCGTCGACCATGCCCGAGCGTCGAGCTCCCGCATCGTACGAATAAGTCGTCGCACCCTGGGGCGAGGCGAATCTGGTCAGTTGATTAGCTGCGTCGAAGCTCCATGTGGTAGTTCCCGTCGCGTCTACCAGCGACGTCTGCCTGTCAGCGGCATCGAAGGAAAAGACGGTATCCGTTCCAGAAGGATAGTCAACGAGCACCTTCCGCTCGGCATCGTCGTACCCGTAGTACACCGTCTCGTTCTGCGCGTTGGTGTGTGCGGTAACGTTCCCTTCGCCATCGTAGGACCACTGGTCGGTGGCACCATCGGGCAAGGTAACGCTTCTCCTCTCTCCCCGCGGCGTGTAGGTCCAGCTGGTCGTCTTGCCGCGGCCATTCACGAGGGAGGTCTTGTTGCCCGCCGCGTCGTAGCCGTACGTCTCGACGTAGCCTTTGGCGTCCGTGATCGTCAGCGGTCGACCTGCGGCGTCGAACGTATATCGAGAGGTGTGGTTCAGGGAATCCGTCGCGACAACTGGGTGGTCTTCCGCGTCGTAGGTGGTGACCCAAGCACTCCCTCCAGGCTCCGTCTTGGAAAGCAGGCGTCCCCAGGCATCGTAAACGTAGGTGGTATCGGCTCCCATGCCGTCCCTCGACGACAAGGGATTGCCCAAAGCGTCGTAGGAGGCCGTGACGCGAACGCCCGTGGGATCCGTCACGGCGCCCACATTGCCGTTCAAGTCGTACTCCAACGACCATGTCGCGTTGCTGCCGTTCGTGTAGGACGTCAGCTGTCCGTATGAGTCGAAGGAGTTCGTCGCACGAACGCGACCTAGGCCGTCAGTCACCGTCACGGCGTTGCCTTGGCCGTCGTAGGCGATCTGTACCTCGTGCCCGAGGGCGTCCCTCGTCAGAGTAGTGTGCCCGTAAGCGTCGTAAACGAACGAACGGACTCCGTTGAGCGGGTCGGTAACAGAAAGCTGGTTGCCCTTGGAGTCGAAGGTGTAGCGCCAAGTCTTGCCGCGCTTGTCCACAACGGTCGTTGGATTCTTGTTCGCGTCGCGGGTGGTGTAGCTCGTACTGAAGCCAGCTTCGTCCACTACACTCGCGAGAACGCCACTTGAATAGTTGTGCCGTTCAATCCCGTTGAGAGGGTTCTTTACCTCGGTGTAAGAGCTCCCGTATGTGTATGTCGTCGTGTTGTTTAGCGGATCGGACTCGGTGCTGATCGAGCCGTCCGTGAAGTAAGAGAAGTTCCACACCTTTCCGCGCTTGTCGGTATGGGTGAGGATGTCGTGCCCTGTGTTGTACGTGTAAGAGTCGCCGTAAGCCTGACCGTCCAGCGAAGGAAAGTTCACCTGAACCAGGTCGTCGGAGGTGTTGCGAACGAAAGTCCAGGTGCGTCCCGTGTGGTCGGTCGCCGACTGGAAATCACCACTGGCGTCTACATTTATATTTATGTAACGTCCTGTGGGGTCGGTGATCCGCGTGACGTAGTTGCCCGAGTTGAGCGTCAACGAGATAGCGTTGCCCTTACGGTCTTGGATGCGGTAGCAGAAGCCTGCCGCGTTGAAGTAGTACTTGGTACCGTCCTTCTTCGTAACCGTCCAAGTGGAGTCGGCGTTCTTGACGAGCGAGTCGTAAATGCCAGTGGGCGCAGTGTACGTGGAGGAGGTCGTGCCTCCTGCGGTTCCGCCGCCGATTGGGGTTGGTCCCGAGGTCGTGCCGCCTGACCCGCCCGACGCGGAGTATGGAACCGAAGTGCCGTCGCCCCAATGGACAATAGGATTCGCACTAAGGTTGTTGACGTAGATGTCGTACGACCAGCTCCAGCCGTTGCCAAGCTCGTCGTTGTAGTTAGTCTGGCTGTTGTGATACAGCGTGAGGTCGAGGGCCATGCCCCCCCGAACCCTCCAGGACGTCAAGGGGAGCTTCGTGACCTTATTGCCGTTGCCCGTGTTCACCGACCCATCGGAGGTGGGAGAGCTTCCCTCCCATGGCTCGGACGAACCAGGTTCTGCGGCCACGGCAAGGGTATGGGCGATTGCGTAAGAGGACCCAACGGACGCCTGGAGCCCTGAAGAAGAGGCGTCCCAACGGCTCGCGTCAGCCTGCTTTCGAGTGGTAGCCGTCCAGACACCGCCTCGATTCTGAGAGTTGCGGCTCGGCTTGTCGCCCAGGAAAGGCGCACGGGGCACATGGGTGTACATGGGGGCGCGACCTCGGAACTGGCCAGCCACGAGCCCGACGACGCCGACAACGCCCTCTGCTGAAGCGGAGAGAGACATGGTGGCTGCAACGGCGAACGCGGCAACCCTCATGGGGAGTAGAGATTGATGAAAGGATCGCATTAGAAGTTGTCCACGCTATCGTGGCCACATAGAATCTGGCATTTCTAACAGCTGATAAGTCTAATATTGTTACGGTTTTCGCATTAAATTACATACAAAACCAAATTATTCGATGGTGGATCAACTGCATACAAGAATTCATGCTCCACCCATGGACAGCTCTATATCCAAGCTTATAATATAACAAAAAGTAATACCATCATTAATAATGGAGCGAGGAGCATCATGCGTGGCTGGACGCGCCCTTAAGGCTTTCCTCTCCGCCACTACGAAGTGTCCTAGAGTCAGTCCAGAATGACCAACAAGTACGGCTCGGAGCGGGAGATAGCGGCGGCCCTTTCTAAAGATAGAGAGAGGACTTGGCAGGATCTTCTGACCTCGGATTGAAAATCGAACCAGGGATTAGCCACCTCTGCTTTCTCGATGCGATCTGTCTCCGCTACTACCTTCTCACAGTGATGATAAGGTCCGATCATCAAGGCTACGAAGCGGTCGTCCTCTTTCACGTGACCGCCTTCTTGTAGAACCGAGAATGGCTCTTGGATAAGTGATCCCCGCTCGACGTCCGCCAACTCCGCTACGTCGAGCACTGCTTGGAGTGCCTAAACGCCGTTTCGCTTTCCCGAAGCCCTTCGCATACGCGCGATGACGAGCGGGGAGATCGCTGCCATGGAGGCCTTGCCTGGATGTTCGGCGTCGAAGTGCCTTTGAGCGCGATGGTAACGTTCCCACGACGTCGTCGGGCTTCCAGCAGCCGCGGCTCGAACTGGGCCTCGATGCCTGAGGCACCCGAAGACGAAGAGAACGCCAAGTCGTCCTCGCTGCGGGTGTACGATGCCCTTCGTGACCGAGGACTCCCCCGCCGTGCGCCTGGAGGCGCAGATCGAGCGCGCCTTCGGGCCGCTCCCCGTCCCGCCGTCCGAGACCATCCTGGGGTGGATGCTCGACGGCAAGGGGGAGGAGGAGTGGACGACCTGGGCCTTCGGGGGCAAGCGGTACGACGAGGTGGATCCTAAGGCGCTCGACGCGATCTTCCTTACGCACACGCTGAGCCCGAGCGCGTTCGCCTACTACGTGGGGAGCGCGGCGCTCGCGGCGGCTCGCGCGCCGACCCAAAAGCAGGACACCCTGGTGAACGACTTCGTCTTCGAGGACGTGCCCGTGGAAACGCTGCCCGAGGACTACGCCTTCCTGGACCTTCCGCGAGTCCAGGCGATCCGCGCGGCGCTCGCCCACGTGCGGGCCGAATTGGTCCGCGAGGAGCGCGAAAGCTGGGAAGGCGACGACGGGTTCTTCGACCCGTGGATGGAGGACTCGTTCGTGTCGCGGATCGCGGCGGCGGAGAAGGTTGTGGAGGGGATCGAGCGCCTCCTAGTGGGTGGCTGAGATCGACGCGCCGCACGTCCGTGCCATAACCTCGGAGTGACCTACGCCGAGGCCAGGGCCGAGCTTGAGCGCATCGACGCCGCGGAGGACGCGGAGCTCGAGGCTCTGCGGGCGTAGCGCGAAGCAGGAGCGAATCCCGACGAAGAGCCCGAGCTGAGCGATCCCGACATCTTTCATGGAATCCGCAAGCATAGCCGCGGGCGGCAGGTTCTCGACTCCCACCATCCCGACGGCCGCCCGCGCTGGGTGGACGGGATCCCGATGGAAGGCAGGCCCAAGGACGCCTATTGGCAGGCGCAGATCGCGGCGGCCGATCTGCTCACCGAGGCGGAGACGGCCGAGGACGACTGGTGGGTGGAAGCGTACGACGCCACCGAGTTCTGAGGAATCCGCCTAAGTTCAGCGTAGGCCGCTGGCGGCGCGGGTTAACGGCGAAGTACGGCGCCAAGTGTCAGAGACACTTGGCGCCGTACGAGGTTTCAGGCGCGGAGTCTAAGGCGTCCGCGCCCGAAATCCATACGCGCTAACCCTTCTTCGTGCCCTTGACGGGGGAGGCGTCGACGACGGTCTTGAAGCGAGCTTGGAGCCTGGTCCGTTGCTCCTTCACCAGCGCGCGGCTGACGCCGCCCGCCGCTTCGACCTTGGCCATCTCGGCATCTGCGTCCTTGAATCGACCGAGCCTCCTCAGGGCGTCTCCCAGATGGTAGCGGACGCCGTCGTTGCGAGAGTCCGCAGGCAAGTTTGTCAAAGCCCACTTCGTCGTAGCGTGGGTCGTGGGCGATGTCGCCGAGGACGAGAGCTCGCCTTGGTTCGCGGCGGACGTGAGCCCTAGGGGGGCGCGCGGATGGTGGACGAGACGCTAGGAGAGCAAGCGTGAAGCTCTCTCCCACGGAGGTCCTGACGGCGGAGCTCGCGCTGAGCGAGCTCGTGGGCCTGCCGCTGACGGACATGTGGCGCTACATCGGCTTCCAGAGGTTCGAATTCGGGGAGCAGAAGCCCCACCTGAACAGGAAGGGAGAGGAGACCAGCTCGGCCGACTACGTGCTCGTGGCGCGGGGGGTCTGGCGCATCGTCGGTCCCGACGGCTTCGAGCTGTCCTCGGACCACTTCGGCGATCCCCGCACCGACGAGCACGCGCTACCCTTCTACGAGTCGCTCGGGGAGGAGGGCCCGCCGAGGGTGGAAGGAATCGTCGTTCGGGTAGACGGCGAGATCTCGATCGCGATGTCCAAGGGCTATTCGTTGACGGTTCGGCCCTGGGACGAGGAGCCGCCCGAGGGCGCGAGCTGGAGCGAGCGCGAGGTGTGGCGGTACATGCCGCCCGAAGGCGACCCTCGCGGACACCTCGTCCTAGACGACGAGGAACTCGGCTGGAGCGGCGGGAGGGATTAGGTCGTCGCGGCCTCGTAGCGGAGTCGCCCGGCCTCCGCGCCACACTCGTACGGCTCCGATTCGACCAACTCCGCGCGTCGGCAGCTCAGGCTTCCGCCCACCCCGGACAGCGGCGAGAACTCCACGCGCACGGGCCGGTCGGGAAGGGAGTCGGCGGCGAAGGTGATCCACAGCCCGCCGATCACGTTCTGCCGGTGAAAGCCGTTGACGTCGATGGCGATCTCGTCGCAGTCGTGGAAACGAAGGGTGGCGCGGGTGTGCTTCACAAGTCTGAAGTAGCCCCGCTCGTCCACCTCCGAGGTCGATTCCCACAGGTGAGCGACGAAAAGGAGGGAAACCCCTTCGCGGACGCTCTCGTAGCCAAGCGCCAAAATCTCGGCGTCGTGGAACGAGGGCCAGCGCCCGAAGACGGACGTGAGCCGCTCGTGACCCTCGACGAATTCCATCGCGTCCTTCACTCCACTGAGCTTAGCCGACGATCCGACTTCGCTTCGAGAACGGCTTCCGATCCACGGCCCATCCCGCGAGCAGGGCCAGGGCGTTGAACGTGAGCAATACGGCGGTGATCTGCGCGGTGGCGATCGCCCACAGACGGAGCCTGACGCCTAGGGGTTGGAGCGGAAGGACGGACCCTTCCTCCGCAGCGGCGAGCCACCTTGCCGCCTCCTCGCCTTCCTTCGTTACGGCCCTCGCCAGGGCCTCCCCGTGCTTCGACCACGCCGCTCGGGCGAACGGCTGCGGATCTTGGAAACGCTCAAGATCGTATAAGATCTCCCCATCCGTGGGGACCGGGACGGGAAGTCCGGCTACCTCGCGCATTGCGTGGGGCTTCCACGCGTACGGCACGCGGTCGAGGGGCGGACGGCCCGCGCGCCAAGCGGCGACGTCTCTCGCGCTCCGCTCGAACCTCTCAGCTAGGATCCTCGCATCCTTCATCCGTTGCGACGCTTGGCCCGGCGACAGCCTCGCGGGAAAGAACGCCGAAACGAGGAAGATCGCCGCGATCCCCGTCGCCGCCCACAAGGAGGTCGGTAGGACGAGCCAGCGGCGCGTCTGCAGGCACCGAGCCGCGAAGAGGAGCGCCGTTAGGAACGGGAGCCAGAGCCCGAGCTGCGACTGGAGTCCTGTTATCGAGTCCCCGCGATCCATCCAGACGTAGGGGATCGCGAACGCCAGGGCAAGGGTGAGCCCCACGCCCCAGGACAGCGCGCCGACGCTTCGCTCGTCGTACCTCCTCTCTTGACGCAGGATGGCGCGGGCGGTGGAACTCGGTGTACCGAAGCGGCACAGGGCCTCTGCCTCGCCCACCTCCTCGGTCGACATCCTGAGGTGGGCCCGCGTCTCACGGAGCCGCGACTCGAGCGTCTCCTTAGGCAGTCGCCCGTGGAGTAGGCGGGCGAGCTCTTGGACGTAGCTCTCGACGGAATTCACGCCGCTCTCCTCGGCCTGCGAAGGCTCAGCAGGCGAACCGTGCCGAGCGCGAGGGCGTTCAGCAGGAGCCAGCCCGCCGACACGATCAGCAGGTTGAGCAGCAGGAACGTCGCCAGCCTCTCGGACCAGAACGCGGAACCCCCGTGCGCGAGCCTCGTGAGGAGTAGGAGCGCCGCGCCCGCGACGTGCGCCGCGATCATCGGCCCTGCCAGCCAGCGATCCGTCTGGGCCGTCCGCAGCGCGAACCCGAGCGCCACGAGGACGAAGACGCACCTCTGGACCATCGCCGCCGTCGCGGCGTGGTCGCCCGCGAGCCCGAAGACGATCAGGACGCTCGTGAGCATGCCCGATGCGACGAGCGCCGAGACGAGCGGCGACGCGAGGGACCAGGCGCTCCGCCCCTCGTAGCCGCGGTGTGCCCGGACGAGACCGTTCGCGACCGTGCGAGCCCGTCCGTACCGCCGCACCGCTTGGACCTCGTCGACCTCCTTGGCCGACTCAAGCAGATGCGCGCGGGCCTCGCGCATGCGGATCTCGTGCACGGCGGGTGGGAGGCGATCGCCTAGCGCGGTCCTCAGATCCGCGAGGTAGCTCTCCACGGGGCTCACGCCGTGCCCTCCGCCTTTGGAAGCACCAGGGCGACCGCGCCCGCGAACTCGTGCCACTTGACCGCGCGCCGAGCCAACTCCGCCCGCCCTTCGTCGGTAAGGCGGTAGACGCGGCGGTCGGGCGCCTCCGCGTCCCACTCGCCCGTCGCCCAACCCTCCGCCTCCAGCGCGTAGAGCGCGGGGTAGAGCTGCCCCTCCCCGATCTTCAAGGTTCCGCCCGAGGCCTCGCGCACCGCCTTCGCCACCGCGTAGCCGTGCTTGGGACCCTCTGCCAAAGCCGCCATCACCAGGGCCTTCGTGTCCGTCCTGAATGCCATACCTCATTATAGATTGCATTCCGAAAAGATGCAATCATCTTTTTCGCGCGGCGGAGTTCGAACGCTCGCAACCGTCGGGCGCTCACGTCCGCCCTCCCTCGATGGATCGACGCGGCTTCACCCTGGTCGAACTATTGACCGTCGTCGGCATCGTCGCCCTGATCGCGGGCGTCGCCTTCCCGACGTTCGACGCCGTTCGCAACCGCGCCCGTCACGCCTCTTGCGCCGAGAACCTGCGCCGACTCGGAACGGGACTCACCCTGTACGCGAACGACCACGAGGGCTGGCTGCCGCCCGCCACCACGGAGGAGTTCATGGGGTCGCACGTCCCCGGCGCGACCTTCCGGTTCACCCTCGCCCTGAATCAGGCGTGCCGCTCGCTTGGTTTGGCCTCCCCGAGTGGACTCGAACCACCACCCTCCGGCTTCGCAGACCGGCGCTCGTCCATTGAGCTTCGGGGAGAAAGAGGAACGTCAGGCCGCGGCGTCGAAGGCCTGGACGCCCGCTTTCGTCTCGGTCGCCGTCGCGGGCCTCGTCGGCGTCGTCGCGCGCTTGCCCCAGGCGTCGCGCCGCGCGGGGCGCTCGTGGGCGGGTTTCCGGTCCGACCATTCGGCCGCCCCGCGATCGTCGCAAACCCAAAGGGGCTCTCGAACGCTTCGGCGATGGGTGGGATAGAGAATGTTTTTCATGGTTCTGTCTTGAGATTCCTCCCGCTTCGGGAAGGCAGGGTGATGCGGTGTGTGCACCTGGATCGACGAAAGGGCGCCCCCGGAGAGACTCGAACTCCCGACCTTCTGGTTCGAAGCCAGGCGCTCTGTCCGCTGAGCTACAGGGGCCGAGGGGTGCGAAGGCGATCCCCGCGCGTCCGGCACGGACTGGGGTAGGGATCAGGAAGGCGAAAGGCGGACGCTAGGCGCGTCGACGCGATCGCCGAAGACGACGACGCTCTCGCCCGGCATCCTGGGCTACGAGAGCCTGGCTTGCGGGACGTCCCCACCGGACGGTGTTGGAGAGAGCGATCATGGGTTTGCCTTCGAGGAGCCGGAAACGGTTCGGAAAGGGATTGTGCACGATCCGCAGGGGCTTCTTGGCCGAATGGGGCAAAGGACCCACAGGATATCGGTTTAGGGCGGTGCGGACCTGAAACCCGAACCTCGAAGCCGGGCACATCGCTTGGGAGCCGATAAAAGGATCGTTCGCGCTGGTCCGAGGCCAAGCTTCCACGGCGCGAACGGACTCCCGGAATTCCGTCGCCGGGGCAGGGAGGCAGGGCCGACTAGGCCAGCTTCCGATCGCCGACGAGAGCCGCCAGCCAAGCGTCGTCCTTCCAGGGAGCTCGATCCAGACCGCCTTCGTCCGGCGCGCCGCCATCGGAAGTACCGTCGTCCGGAGCCTGGGGAAGATCGTAGCAAAGTCGGCCTTGCCAATCCACCTGGATCGAGGCGCCGACGGCTTTCGCGGTGGCGAGCGCCGCCTGGGCCTCGCCGAGTTCGTCCACGAACGCGGCGACGTCCTCGACCCCGTAACGGTCGCAATGGCGGGCGCAGGCCTCGGGGTCTTGAAGGGAAAGACCCAGGCCGCGGGTCAACGCGGCCTTCAGGTCGTCGGACAGACCTTCGCGCGGAAGAACGAAGTAACGCATCTGGCTATCTATAATCGCCCGATCTCCGGCTCTGAGCAGGTAGACAGGACCCGGCATTCGTGCCGGGTTTACGCGAATCGATCGGTAATCCTGGCATAAAACATGGAGGGTAAGGGCGCCGACAGCCTGTTTCGGAGCGTTTACGGAACGACGAACCTTAGAGACGAGTCGGTAACCTGTACCGCCCAGGCACGATCCGCGTGCCCCGAACCCGATCCCTAGCCCGATGAGTTCCGATCCCCTCGGTTCCCCCCTGGCCCGTGCCGCCTTCGAGGCCGCCGCCGAAGGACTTCTCGTGCTCGAGCCCGATGGCTTGGTCGTCGCGATGAACGCCGCCTTCGGGACCCTCTACGGGATCGATCCGCCGGGCTACGTCGGCTGCCACTACTCCCAGTTCGCGAAGGGCATCGAGGTGAGGCGGTTCGACGTCACGGTCGACGAAGAATCCTGGGTGACCCTTCGCGCGTTGCGCGGCGAGCGCGTCCAAGGTGTGATCCAGTCCATCCACGACCGGAAGAGCGGGCGTGAGTTCGTGGCTCGGTGTGGCGCTTCCCCCTTCTTCCAGGAGGGGCGCCTCGCCGCCACGACGATCACCGTCGAGGACGTGACCCAGACGACCCGGGCGCAACAGAGCGTCCAAGGCGCGCTCTCCGCCGCCGAGGTCGCCACCTACCGGATCGATCTCGTCAAGGGCCTCGTCTGGGGCGACGACAATTTCTCGCGGGTTTACGGCCTCCCCGAGAGAGACGCCCAGGGAGGACCCCGCTCGAACCTCTACAAGCAGGTCCATGCGGACGACCTCGAACGCGTGAGTCGCGCGTTCGAGGAGGCGACCCGCACGGGTGAGCCTCACGAGATCGAGTACCGGGTCGTCGGGCCGGGCGGCGAGGTCCGGTGGCTCCTCTCGCGCGGTCGGGCGGAACTCGACGCCAACGGCCTCGCCGTCCAGCGGTTGGGCTCGGTGATGGACGTCACCCGGCAGAAACGGGCGGAGGAGGCGCTTCGCCAAAGCGGCGAGACCTTCGAGAGCCTCGTCCGAAACTCCCCGCTGGGTACCTACGCGGTCGACGCCGACTTTCGGCTCGCCCTCGTGAGCCAAGGGGCGCAACGGGTGTTCGAGAACGTACGCCCTCTGATCGGTCGGGACTTCGCCGAGGTCCTGCGCACCGTCTGGGAGGAGCCGTTCGCGAGCGAGGCGATCGCCCTGTTCCGACGCACCCTGGAGACGGGGGAACCCTACCACGCTCCCCGCATGGTGGAGACGCGTCACGATCTAGGGAAGACCGAGTCGTACGACTGGAAGATCGAGCGCGCGGCTCTTCCCGACGGCCACCTCGGGGTCGTATGCCACTTCTACGACCTTTCCGAGCGTCAACGCCAGGAAGCCGAGCTTCAGCGCCGGATCGACGAGAGCACCCAGGAGCTTCGCCGCGCCAACCAGGACTTGGACCAGTTCGCCTCCAGCGTCGCCCACGATCTCCGCTCGCCCTTGCGCGGCATCGTCCTGACGAGCCGCCTCCTGACCGAGAGCGCGGGGGAGCGGCTGACGGAGGAGGAGCGGACGATGCTCGAGCGGCAGGCGAAAGGGGCGATCCGCCTCTCAGGCATCGTCGACGACATGCTCAAGTTCGCCCGCCTCGCGCACGCCGAGTTCCGTAGCGCGCCGCTCGACCTTACGAGGGTGATCGAGCGCGCGGCGCGCGAGGTGGCCGACCGGGGATGGGCGTCTCCCCCCGTCGTCGTGGTGCAGGAAGGGATGAGGGCACAGGGCGACCCGAACCTTCTAGGCTACGCGCTCACGAACCTTCTCGACAACGCCTGCAAGTTCTCGCCCGAGGGCGGGACGGTGACGGTGGGCGAGGAGGACGGCGCCTACTTCGTGCGCGACGAGGGGGTGGGCTTCGACATGCGGTACGCGGGCAAGCTGTTCGCCCCCTTCGAGCGCCTGGTCGACCAGAGAACGTTCCAGGGCACCGGTCTTGGCCTTGCGAACGTCCGCCGCATCGTCGAGCGGCACGGCGGACGCGTGTGGGCCGAGTCGGCGCCCGGCGCGGGCGCGACGTTCCGGTTCACCCTGGCGCCGGACGTCCCCGCGTAAGGCGCCTTGAGGCCGGACCGGCGCTCAGCGGAGGCGCTGGAAGTAGTAGTTCTTCTTGCCCTTGACCGTCTTGGCCTTGCGGACGTAATGGTGGCCGTTGTGGTCGAACGACTTTCGGCGGAAAAGGTCGTAGCGGTCGTGCTCGAGCTTGTTCTGGCTCTTGCGGTCCGACTCGTACCGGCTCGCGGAGTAGAGTCCGCCGCCGATGCCCAGCGCCGCGAGGGTCTTGTTGCCGGTGAGCAGGCCGAGAACGCCCGCCGCGCCGCCCGCGATGCCCAGGTTGCGCCAGTCGTTCTTCGTCTTCTGACGGCGCTCGACCGATTGCCGGCGACCCTGCGCCTGGGCGTCGGCGGGGAGCAGCGCCGGAACCGCCAGCGTGAGGCTCAGGGTCAGCGCGGCGACGATCTTGGAGGGGTTGAAGCGTTCCATAAAGGGTTGGACATCTCTCAATCGATAGAGTTTTGTACGCTATCGATCTTCATTGGATCTTCATGCCTGTCCTCCCGTGCCGCCCGGCAGGGACCCGCGCCGCACGGGCCGCCGGGACGCGAAACGTTGGATTTCTCGGTTTTTCCCGTACGGATCGCTCCCCGACCGACCGATCTTAGGTCTCGATGGGCAAGCCCTTTTATCAGACCCTGCTCCCGGCCGCGGCGCTTCTCGCCACGTTGGTCGGCTGCGGCGGCAACGGCTCCGGCGGTTCGAGCGCCGTCTCGCGCGGCGCCTCGATGGACTACAGTCTGGAATGGCCGGAGCGAACCCGGGCGATGCCCCTGGCGGCGAACAGCGCCGTCGTGACCGTGATGCACCAAGGGAACGTCGTCGACTCCTTCGTCTTCAACCGTCCGGCGAGCGCCGCGCTCTCGACGGACCATCACCTCTTCGCGCACCTTCCGGCGGGCGCGGTGACGCTGATCGTCAGCGCCTACCCCGAGCCGCAAGGCGGGGGCGTCGCTCTGGCGAAGGGGGTCGTTCCGGTGATCCTCAAGAAGGGCGAGACGATGCCGCAGGCCGCGACCCTCGCGTCGACCGCGACCCAACTCGAACTGACGTCGGTGGCGTCCGAGGTTCTGGTGGACGGACTCCTCCCGCTCACCCTCACCGCGAAGGACGCGAAGGGACAGGTCGTTCTCCTCAAGACGGGCGAGGGCGAGGCCCTCGGCGAGGATAAGGTCGTCTGGAGCTCGTCCGACGAGACGGTCGCCACCGCCGTCGGCGGCAGCGTCTACGGCAAGCTGCGCGGCGTCGGCGCGGGTTCTGCGACCGTCACCGCCAGCTTCAACGGCCTCAAGGGCAACCTGCCGATCACGGTCAAGGGCATCCCGAAGACCTCGGTCACGTTCGAGATCCCGTGGACCGTCGGCGAGCGTCCGTACGTCGAGGAGTACCGGTACGCCAAGGTCGGCGCGTACCTGGACGGCGCGCTCGTCGGCGAGGAGCAGACGGTCGAGCGGACCGTCGATGGCACGCCCGGCAAGGCGACTCTGAACGGTCTCATCGTCGGTAAGAGCTACGATCTTCGCTACCGGTTCTATGTGAGCTTCAACGGGCAGGTCGGCCCCGCCGGCGGCTCCCAGGCGACGATCGAGGTGCCGGCCGACGCCGCCGGCCACTACGACATGAGCCAGGCTCCGTTCACGCCCGTTCCCGTCGCGTTCAAGTTCGCCTCCAACTTCCCGATCGTGAACGGCGAGATGACCATCCACGAGGTCGATAGGGCGTTTCTGAAGCCGGTCGTCATTGGCTCGGACGGCGTGCCCTTCCCGCCGTCCGTCGTCGGCGTCGGCAGTTGGAAGAGTTCGGACGAGAACGTCGCGACGATCGTCGACGGAGAGATCCAAGGTCTCAACGTCGGAACCGCGACCCTCACCTGGGGAGGAAACGGCTTCACCCGGTCGATCACGGTCCGGGTCGTCGGAGGCTAGAGACCCGCCTCCGACGCTCGGTCTCGCGAAGGCCCGCCCGAAAGGCGGGCCTTCGCGCGGCTTCGTCCCCACTTGGGCGTCGGGGCGCTATCCGCCCGGCCGGAACGTGCAGGGCCAGGTGTCCGCCGCGAAGACGAACCCGAGCCGGAGCAGGATCGGCAGGCTCGTCGGAAGGGCGTCCACCGTGAGGTAGCGCGCCCCGAACGCCGCGGCGTCCCGCGCCCGCGCCGCCACGACCGCCCGGTAAAGCCCCCGACTTCGGAACTCGGGCCGGGTTCCGCCGCCGTACAGTCCGGCGAACGCGCTTCGCGGGTCGGTGTAGAGCCGCCCCACCGACGCGGGCTCGCCGTCCACGGAGGCCACGTACGCGTCGTGCCCCCGACGACCCTCTCGGATCCCCGCCGCCAACCGTTCGGCCGTCGACGCGTAGTCCTTGCCGAACGCGGCTTCGGCGGCGAGCCGGAAACCGTCGAGGTCCTCTAGGCGGACGATGCGGCGCACCTCGGGGTCGTCCGTCGTCTCAAAGGCACCGAGACCATCGGCGAGGTCGTACACGACCAAGGCCTCGCACGGGCCTACCTCGAATCCTGCCCGGCGGAGGCGCGGCACGAGGTCGGGCGGCGAGTCGAAGGAGAACGCCTTCCACTCCAGTTCGATCCCGAGCCGTTCGGCCCGCGCCCGCTCCTCGTGGATCGCTCCGTCCGCGTTCGACGCGTCGAGATCGAACGCGTAGACCATGGAGGACCTGCCGTCCGCGCCCGAGAGGCGCGTGACGCGGGGCGTCCGCTCCGCCGTCTCGTCCGGGCGGACGAGTTCGCGCAGCGCGCGGCGGTACTCCGCTAGAACTTGATCCAAGTTCACGCTCGGGACTCCGCGCGGCGCCACCACGTCAGACCCATCTGCCGCTCGACCGGCGCGAACCCCACGCTCTCGTAGATGCGGGCCGCGTGGTAGTGCGCGTCCGCCACCATCACGAGCCTCTTCGCTCCCATCCGCTCGAAGGCGTACGCCGCCGCTTGGTGGACGAGCGCGCCGCACACGCCCCGGCGCCGGAAATCGGGATGGGTCCCTACGCTCTGGAAACGGCCCAGTCCCTCGAACGCGAACACGCCCAGGTCGCCCGCCAGCCGCCCATCGAGGAAGGCCCCGAACCACAGGCCGAGCCCCGCGTCCACCATCGCGCGGCGACGCGCCATCTGCCGAAGGGCGAACGTGCGGTATCCCGCCTCGCCGTACTCCGGGTCGCGACCCGCAACCTGGGCTTCGACGACCGCCTCCCATTCCCATGCCTCGCGTAGGGGCCGCACCTCCGCCTCCTCGCAGTACTTCGGCGGGCGGCGAACCGAGGCGGCGGCGAGCACGACCGCGTCGTCGAGACGGAACCCCGCGTCGAGAAAGGGTCCAACCTCGCCCACCGCTCCGTCGACGCCGTCCCACCCGAACGCGACGTGCTCGACGTCCGGCGGCTTTCCGATTTCCTCGGCGAAGAGGCCGCGCCACCGCTCGAAGTCGTCTTTGCCGGGCGGCCCGTCGAACAGCAGGAAATTGCCCCAGTGGAACGTCGGGTTGGTGGGCGTCCGCACCGCGAGGTGGTCGCCTCGATCGGTCACCTCCCCGTCGAAGCGGAGGAAGAGAAGGTCGGTGCGGTACCCGAGGGAGCGGACGGTCATGGGGCAACGAGGCTACCTTCGCGACGCCGGGAGACAGCCCGCCTTGGGAACTTCGCCCTAGAAAGCGACGCTTATCCGCCGGGAAACGCCTTCCCCCCAAGCTTTCGGCGTTCGCCGCGTGAGCTCCCGGAGTTTCCGGCGCGGCGCCTTCGTAGAGTGATCCTTCGATCTCTAAGCCGGGTCGGAAACCCCATCGACCATCGCTCCCAGCCGCGCCAACTCGGTGCGGATCACGCTCGGTTCGTTCCGCCAATCGAAGATCGGACCGATGCCCCCATATTCCAGGGCCACCATTCTCGGCGAGGGCCAAACGCTGTGCTCCACCTTCCCGACCGTCCACTCGGCGAGTGTCCAGTCCCGTTCCGTCATCGGCATGCTGTCCCGGGGACGCCCGCCCTCGTCCGGTCCGACCCCGGTGACGTGAAGCTCCGCGAGAAGGTGGACGGGCAGCGCCTCGATGTATCCGCGTGGGTCGACGATCCCCAGCGCGTCGCACGAGAGCGTCGCGTGCGCCAGATCGAGGAGAAGGCGGCAGCCCGACGCCTCCACCACCGCCTTGATCGTCTCGGGTTCCACCGACGCTCGCAGGAAAGCCCCGCCCTCTCCCCGGTAGACGACGTTCTCCGCCACCACCCGCTCCGGGCCGAACCGCGCCACCATCGCCTCCAGCGCGCGCAGGAAACGACCCCTCACCGCCTCCGTCCGATCCGCCTCCGCCACCCCCTCGAACTGCTTCCGGTGGGCGTTCAGGTGGACGTTGACGTGCGGGGTGCCCGTGACGTCGAGCAATCGTTCGACCGCGTCCCAGTCGGTCCCGAGCAGTTCCGGCCGTCCGGCGTCGAAAGGGAAGTGGACGTACGCGGGATGGCCGTTCCCGAGCACGTTCTCGACGCCGCCCAACTCGCCCGGCGGCGTGCACTTCCAAAGATCGAACGCGATCTCGTTGGCGGCGAACAGCGCCCGCGCCTCGCAAGAGAAGTTGACGGCGATCGGCAAGGCGTGGGACATCAGTCCGTCGTACAAACGCCGAGGTTACGGAGTTCCGGGTTGGACCTTTGGTCCCGCGCCGGGGCCAGCACGAGGGCCGTCCGGCTCGGCAGGTAGACCTGGACGCTCTGCTCGCGATCCTGCCAAGGCACGTCTTGGATCGGATGCTCGGTTCCCCCGACCGCCCGGCCGTGGCCCGAGAAGGCGATCTCGTCCGAAGAGAGGAGGGTGCGATACTCCGCACGGTCCGGCGCGGGCACGCGGAATCCCTCGTACGACGCGCTCGGGTGCAGGTTGAGGACGAACACGAGCGGCCCGCGCCGGAAGGCGAGCGTCCGCGCCGACTCGTCGAGCAGAAGCCGCTCGATAAACGGGTCCGCGAGCAGGCCGAACTCCCGGTCGAGGTTCATCAGGGCCGCGTCGAACGCCTCCAGGCTCCCGTAGTGCAGGAACGGATTGTCGGCGAGCGACCACTGGCGACGGGCGTAGTGGCCGCTCCAGCCGTTCCCCTCGCGGGGGAAGTCGACCCACTCGGGATGGCCGAACTCGTTGCCCATAAACGAGAGCCAAGCGTCGCCCGCGAGGGCGAACGTGACGAGCCGCACGAGCTTGTGGAGCGCGAGCCCCCGGCCGATCGTCGGCGGAAAGCGGTCGCGCGCCATCTCGTCGTACATCGCCGCCCCCATCAGCCGAAAGGCGATCGTCTGGTCGCCGACGAGCGATTGGTCGTGCGACTCGGCATAGCCCACGTGGCGCTCGTCGTGGCGGCGGTCGAGAAGCGCGTGCCAAAGCCCGCCCAGATCCCACTCCTCGTCCCGCCGCTCTTTCATGAGCTTGATCCAGAGATCGGGGACGCCCATCGCGAGCCGGTAGTCGAAGCCTAGCCCCCCTTCCGAGGTGGGGCGCGCTGTCCCCGGCATCCCCGAGACGTCCTCCGCGATCGTCGTCGCGTCCGGGCGCAGGGCGTGGGCGAGATCGTTCGCGAACTGGAGGTAGAGCAGGGCGTCGTCGTCCACCCCCGGCCCGAAGTAGTCGTCGTCCGACCCGAACGTGCGGCCCAGGCCGTGGTCCCGGTAGAGCATGCTCGTCACCCCGTCCAGCCGCAGGCCGTCGAACCCGACGTCCTCCAGCCAGAACCGCACGTTCGAGAGCAGGTAGGCCCGCACCTCGGGCCGCGCGTAGTTCCAGAGCAGGGAGTCCCACGCCGGATGCAGGCCCCGGAAGTAGAGCCCCTCCGTCCCGTCGAAGCGGTCCAGCCCCTCGTTCAGGTTGCGCACCGCGTGGCTGTGGACCAGATCGAGGAACACCCGCAGCCCCAGGCCGTGCGCCGCGTCGATCAAAGCCCGCAGGTCGTCGGGCGTGCCGAAGCGCGAGGAGACCGCGAACGGCGAGCTCACGTGGTAGCCGAACGAGCCGTAGTACGGATGCTCCTGCACCGCCATGAGTTGCACCGCGTTGTAGCCGAGTCGGGCGACGCGCGGCAGGACGTCCCGTGCGAACGCCGCGAACGTGCCCACCTGCCCGTCCTCCCGCGCCATGCCGACGTGCGCCTCGTAGATCCGCAATCCTTTCTCGCGCGGCGGGACGGGGTTCTGCCACCGGTAGGACTCCGGAAGCCAGACCTCGGCGGCGAAGTCGCCGTCTGCCCCCTGGACGACCCGCTGCGCGTACGCGGGGATGCGGTCCCGCACGCTCCCGTCGGCTCCGACCACGTGCGCCTTGACCCGCCCGCCGGACGGCAGGCCGTCTCCGGCTAGGAATATCGCCCAGACGCCGTCTTCGCCCCGCGACAGCGGATGGCGACCCGGGTCCCAGAAGTTGAAGTCGCCCACGAGCGAGAGCGCTCGCGCGCCGGGCGCCCACTCGCGGTACCACACTCCCCGTTGGCCGTCCTGCTCCCCCCGCGTAAAGCCGAAATAGCGATGGCCCTGGCTGACCGTTCCCGTCAGGCCACTCGGTCCCAGTCCCTTGAGGAGGTGCCGGTAACGCGCCGCCCGCACCCGCATCGCAGAGGTTTCGTCGTGGACCATGGAGCTCGTCTGTATTCTACGAGAGGAATCCACAGGCCGAACGGCCCCACGCCCGAATCCCAGCGGCGCTACCCTGGAGACGAATGTCAAAGGAGAAAAGCGAGGTCCTGCGGGGCCACGACGCCTACAAGGCGAGGCTCGCCGCCAGCGAGAACGTGACGCGGCGCGAGACGGGGAACAGCATGGCCCCGAAGATCCACTCGCGCGAACCGATCGAGTACGTTCCCGTCACCGGACCCGACGATGTGAAGGAGGGCGACGTGGTCTGGTGCAAGGTGAAGGGAAACCACTTCACCCACCTCGTCAAGGCCAAGCGCGCCGAAGGCGATGGCTGGCGCTTCCAGATCGGCAACAACCGGGGCGGCGTCAACGGCTGGATCGGCATCGAGAACATCTTCGGCCGCGCGATCTCCGCGGGCGGACGCCCCCTGTAAACCGACCTTTTGGGGCTGCGGAAGCTCGCTCCCGCCCTCGCCTCGCGAGCTTGCTCGCGATCGCGCTCCACACGCTCGGTCGATCGACAGGCGTCGTACAATGCGTCATGCCCCTGCTCGTCCTTGCCGTCCTCGCGGCTTCGCAGGTCCCGTATCAGTCGCCGCTGGTCGGTGTTTGGAACCAACCCGCCGCCCTCGCTTCGGTCTGGGCGCTTCGGGTGACGTGGCGAGGTCCCGAAGGCGTCGCCGACGCTTTTCCCGTCGCTCGGCGCACGTTGCCCCGGTATAAGGTTCGCGTCCTTACCGACGTTGAGGCGGGAACCCAATCCTATAAAGGGAACAAACTCGTCTTCGACGGCTTCCGAGCGGACACGCTCGACCTCGCCGTGGTTCCTGTGCCCGGATCCGAAGAGGGCTTGATTCTTTGCAGCGTCGCCGTCTCTAGGAACGCCTCGTATCAAGGAGCCCCCCGACACTTCGAGTTCCCGTTGCTGCTGTACCAGACGATCGGCTACGCGCACGGCGGGAAGAACGTCGAGGCCGAGATGCGTCGCCAATTGGTAGAACTCGGTAAGGCGTTCGTCGAGGGCCGCAAATGGGCGACGGAAGATGCCGCGAAACATCCACCTAAACGACCTTAGGCGCCGCGTGGACGTTAGGACGGTAGCCTTCGTCTCGTGTCCAAACCGCGCGACCTGAAGCTGGAGCCCTTCTCCCTCGCGCTCGCGCGCAGGATATTGGAAACGTTTCCCGCATGGGAGCCCCATCTGGGACGGGCGCAGGAGGAAGAGGACGGGCTGATGGCCTACGTTCTCCGGGTCGAGGTTCCCTCGGCCAACCCCCGCGTCAGCCAGCCTCTGACGATCGCGGCCGAGCTTAACCGGATCGTGACCGTCTCCTGGTTTCCGATGTCGGAAAGAATCGTGTGGAACATCGATTGGGTGGGTTACGCCTTCGGCAAACCGCCCCCCTCCTGGCGGGACGACCCATCGGGGTTCGACCGGTTCGTCACATGGCTCTGCCGGTTCGTCTCCGAGGAACTCGTCGCCGCCGTCTGGAAGGATGAAGGAGGCGGCGGGAGCTTCGGCGCCTTCACGCCAGACGTCCTTGCGGCGGAGGAAAATCGAAAGGGTCGGGCTTCCCTCGTTCGGTCGTGGCACGGAACCTGCGATAGGCCGTAAAGCTCCTTTGGGAGTGCGCGGACCTGTCCGCGCTTTGACTCGCGGCGGAGCCGCGCTCCTACTCCCGCGTCAGGATCTCGGGACCGGCCTTCGTGATCAGGACCGTGTGCTCGAAGTGCGCCGAAGGGCGGCCGTCGAGCGTCTTGACCGTCCAGCCGTCCTCGAGCGTCACGATCTTCGCCGTCCCCTGGTTGATCATCGGCTCGATGCAGAGCGTCATGCCCTCCCGCAGCCGCTCGCCCGTGCCGGGCTTGCCGTAGTTCGGCACGTCGGGCTCCTCGTGCATCGAGCGCCCGATCCCGTGCCCCAGCATCTCGCGCACCACCCCGTAGCCGTTGCCTTCGCAGTATCGCTGGATCGTCGCCGAGACGTCGCCGATCCGGTTCCCGACCCGGGCCTTGGCGATCCCCTGCGCCAAGGCCTCCTTCGTCACCGACAGCAGCCGCTCCACATCTTTCGAGACCTTGCCGACGGGGAACGTCCACGCCCCGTCGGCGTGCCAGCCGTCCTTCTCGACGACCAGATCGACGTCCACGATGTCGCCTTCCTGGAGCGGGGTCGCGTTCGGGATGCCGTGGATCACCACGTCGTTGACCGAGATGCAGCTCGCGGCGGGGTAGCCCCGGTAGCCGAGGGTGGCCGGCGTCGCCCCCGCCGCCCGCATGATGCCCTCCGCAAGGTCGTTCAGGTCCTGGGGCGTGGTCTGGCCCGGCACGATCGACTCGCCGCACCGGCGCAGCGCCTCGGCGAGGATTCGCCCCGAGGCGCGCATCTTGTCGATCTCACCGGCCGTCTTCGTTTGGATCATCGTTCGCCTTAGAGTATGGAGCCTCAGGCTAGAACCGGGCGCCGGTCGGGCACGAACTCCCCGACGAGCGCGCCCGCGATCACCAGGCCGCCCCCGATCGCTCCGCCCACGCCCAGCCGCTCCCCTGCGAGCGCGCCGAAGAGGGCCGCCCACACCGGCTCCAGGGCGTAGATCAGCGTCGCGCGGGCGGGCGAGACCGTCCGCTGCGCCCAGTTCATCGCGAACACCGCCCCGGCGGTGCCTACGACCCCCAGGCCCGCCGCCAGCGCGAGCCCCGTCGGCGTGGCCCGCATCCCTTCCGCCCCCGCCCCGCTCAGCGCGAGGAGCGCGACCCCCGCGAGTTGGAGGGTCGTCGTGGCCGGAACGTTGCCCGCCGACGCGAACCGCCCGACGAGCACGATCTGCAGCGCGCTCGCCAGGGAACCCACCAGGATCAGGGCGTCGCCTAGGCTTAGCCCCGGCCTCAGCCCGTCGCCCGCCGAGAGGACGACCAACCCCACGAACGCGAGGATCGCCCCCGCCACCACGCCCGCCGAAGGCCGCCGTCCCGTCAGCGGTCCCTGGAGCAGCGGCACCAGCGGCACGTAGAACGCGGTGAGGAACGCCGCCCGCGCGCTCCCTACCGTCCGCAGGCCGACCGTCTGCGCGCCGTAGGCGACCATCATCACGAGGGCCACCAGAAGCGCGCCCTGCGCCTCCCGTGCCGTCGGTCGACGGCGCACGAACGCTCCGACGAGGACCGCCCCGAGGGTGAACCGCAGGAAGAGCAGGGTGAACGGGCCCGTCCCGTGGAGGGCGGTGCGGGTGGCGAGGAACGTGCCGCCCCACACGACCGTGACCAGGGCCAGGACGAGCTCGGGAAGCCGCCCCTTCACGCGGGCTCCTTCACCACCGCGAGCGCGATGTTCGTGACCGTCCGGACGACCGTGGTATGGCCCCGCACCGCGAGCAGCAACTCCCGCAGATCCTTGGGGTCGCGGCAGCGCACCGTCAGCACGAAGCTGTCCTCGCCGTCCACGTCGTAGCAGCCCTCGATCCGGGGTTCGTCCAGCACGAACCGCTCGAACGCCTGCTCCCCGCTCAGCGACGGCCGCGTCGAGACGCGCACCACCGCGAAAAGCTCGGGCCGCTCGACCATCGCCCGGTAGCCCCGGATCGTCCCCGTCTCCTCCATCCGCCGCACCCGGGCGAGCACCGCCGGACCGGTGAGTCCCACTTCGCGCCCGATCGCCGCGTGGGGCGTACGGGCGTCCAGGCGGAGCGCGTCGAGGATCGCCTGGTCGATGGCGTCGAGAGACATGGGCCAGAAGGTACCGAGACGACCGATCGAAAGGAAAGATCCGCGAACGATCCTGAAGTCGAAAGAAGTCTAAACTTCGGGTTCGTTAGAATCGGCGCTGAGAATTCCCGCTTTATCGCTGGGGAGCCGTCCGTCGAGAGCGTCGCGGATCTCGCCCGCCAAGCTCCCGAGATTCCTGGTAACGTCTTTCGCCATGAAGCTTCTTCTCACGTCCGGAGGCGTCAGGAACGCGAGCATCCACGCCGCGCTCGTCGAGCTGCTGGGCAAGCCGATCTCGGAGTCGAGCGCCCTCCTCATCCCGACCGCCGGCTACGGCCACCCGATGGCCGGTCCGGGCCCCGCATGGAGCTTCGTCAGCGGAAAGGACGAGTGCCCCATGGCCCAGTTGGGCTGGAAGTCCTTGGGCGTGCTGGAACTCACCGCCCTCCCGAGCCTCGGCGACGATCGCTGGATCGCCTGGGTCCAGAAGGCCGACGTCCTGCTCGTCAACGGCGGCGACGCCCTCTACCTGGCCCACTGGATGCGCGAGTCCGGCCTGGCGGACCTCCTACCCTCGCTGGGGGACAAGGTCTGGGTGGGCCTGAGCGCCGGAAGCATGGTCATGACCCCGCACATCGGCGACGACTTCGTCGGCTGGAAGCCCCCCGCCGGCGGCGACGGGGCGCTCGGCGTGGTCGACTTCTCGATCTTCCCCCACCTGGACTACCCCGCCTTCCCGGAGAACGCCATGTCCTACGCCGAAAGGTGGGCCGCGCGGCTCTCGACGCCGTCCTACGCGATCGACGACGAGACCGCCCTCAAGGTCGTCGACGGAACCGTCGAGGTCGTCTCCGAAGGAAACTGGCGGCGGTTCGACCCGTAGCGAGCGACTTCCGAGGGGGAAGGGATCGGATGATGCCGGCCCCCTGATCCCTTCGCCTCGGAGGTAAGGTCTCTTCCAGCCATGTGGATCTCCGCGCGCACCGCCACGACCGTCCTGGCCGTGGTCTCGGTTCTCGCCGTGGTGGGGATCGCCGTCCCGTTCCTGCCCCCCCCGCATCTGACCGCCCTCCCCGAGGAGCGCGCCGCCGCCAAGCTCGGTGACGCCGCCGCCGTCCTCAACGCCCCCGAGAGGGTCCGGGTCCAGCGCATGGGTCCGGTGGCCGTCTTCGGGGAAGGGGTCAAGGGCGGCGCCCGCTGGGGCGGTCAGGTCGGCTCCGGTCCCGCCAAGGAGCCCGCCGCCGAGACGGTGAAGCGCCTCCTCGTCCTCCTGCGCGACCCCCGCACCATCCCCGACGCCCGCGCCGCCGACGCCGCGCCCACCCTCGTCGTGCGCCTGTTGCGCGACGACCGCCGTGCCGACGTCATGATCGACCCGGCCCACGACCGCGTCGCCCTCGCCCTCGATGGCGCGCCGATCGGAACCTTCGCCACCGCCGCCCTCCACAAGGAGTTCGCCGCACTCGCCCAGTCTCTCCTGCCCTGACGCACAAGCCGCCATGCCCCGGACCTGCCCCGACGACGCAACCTCTCTCCAGATCCAGACCCTTCGTGGCCTAGCCCTCGACGTCTGCCCCGAGTGCGCCGGCCTCTACTTCGACGAGGGCGAGCTCGCCGCCCTTCAAGAAGGCGGGACCGCCGCCCTGGAAAGCGTCGAGGCCTCCGCGACCCCCAGCGGCCTCGTCCTGATCGACTGCGAGACCCCGAAGCGCTGCCCCGGCTGTGCGAGCCTGATGTGCCGCTACGCCTACCGCTACTCCTCGGACATCCGCCTCGACGGCTGCCCGCGTTGTGGCGGCATCTGGGTGCAGGACGGCGAGCTCGCCAAGATCGCCGCCCACGTCGCCGCGCCCCCGGCCGTCTTCGGGGGCGTTCCCTCCGCCCGCGCCGCCGCCGAGGACGAGAACGCCGCCGCGACCCGCCACCACAGCCTCCTCTCCCGCATCGCCGCCCGCTTCGCGTCCTGACGTCTCCCTCCACGCTTCGGAGATGGTTCCCCTTGAGGAACGAAAGGGGAACCGTGGGGGAGGGGGTTCCAAGATCGTCAAGAGGGGCGTGAGCAGAATCCGAACCGCCTCGCTGATCAAGGTTCAGCGTGTCAACAGGCAGGACGATGCGGCAGCCGCCGGACGCCCCACGCTCCGACGACGATCCCCGGAACGAAGCGTGAAAACCTCCGTGCGCGCCTTCGTCCGACGAAATCCTTCTAACCCCTTGCAATCCTGCGCCGAACGGGGTAACTTCTATCTCGCATTGCCGCATAGCTCAGTTGGTAGAGCAGCTGACTGTTAATCAGCGGGTCATAGGTTCGAGTCCTATTGCGGCAGCCAAATTTGAACCTGAAAGGGCCACTTACCGCAAGGTAGTGGCCCTTCTTGTCGCCTGGGGTGTCCCTTTGGGTGTCCCATAGGTTTTCAGGCACTCTTCAGGATTCCAGGGCCTTCAGTCCTTCGATCACAAGGCGGGGGCCTCCGACCGTCACCCGAAGGCATCCACGCATAGCGTCTTGCGAAAATCCGACCATCGTGGCGCCGCGAACGAAACACGCTTCGCGGAAGGCCTCCAGGCGTTCCTCCAGGTCCCCAGGGGAGAACGGCCCCAGGCCCAGGCCCTGGGCCATCGCCTTCGTGATCGTTAAGGTTTCGAGGGCTTCGACGTTGAAGGGATCGCCCATCGGCCCAGTCATACCCGAACCTCCCAGGGGCCGTACTTCCATCCGCTTTCGACGGGGCGGGCCTCTATCACCCACCAGGGGCCGCTTACCGGCGTCGGGTCCAGGTATTCGAGGGTCAGACCCCAGGCGCCCCCGTCCTTCGCGCGGGCGAACTTCACCCGGCACTTCAGTCCGTCCACGGCGACCGGCTGGCCGGGGTGGAAAGGGGCGTCTTCGATCAGGGCCACGGGATAGAGCGGGGCGGCTAGGATCGCCACGGAGTCCAGCGCCCCCTGGGCCTCCCCGAACAGGCCCAGGCCCTCCTGGGTCGAGCGGCGCCCCATTACGCGGCCTTCCTTTCCGTGGCCTGGAGAATCGCCTGGCCCGCCTCCGTGACGTGGAAGGCGCCCGCGCGGAAGACGATCCACCGGCGGGCGGCCAGGGCGAAGGCGTGGCCGCGATCCACGTCCTGGCCGTCCAGCGCGTACCCGCCCTTCCCGTTCGGACGAAGCGTCTCCCCGGCGGCGATCTTCGCCAGGAGGTCCCTCACGCGGCCAGCCTTCCGGTTTCCGCGTTCGCCCAGCCCTGGGCCGTCTTCACAATCTCCAGCCCCCGCGTGGCCGTCACGCCCAGCGCCTGGCCGATGGCCGTGGTCTGGTGTCCTTCGGCGCGCATTCGGACGGCCAGGGCGTAGCGGGGATTGCGCGCCTGGATGGCGTCCAGGACTTGGCGCGCTTCGTCGTAGGTTTCGAGTCGGCGCGCGAAGTCGAGGGAGCGTGGGTCCTTCAGGGCGTCGGCGTAGGTTGTGCCGTCTTCGTCCCCAGGGATCGCGTCGTCCGTGCTAAGGTGCCACCGGCGGGCCGTCTTGTCGAAGAGGTCGATCCCTTCGCGCTTCAGGACGGTATTGACGAAGGCGCCCTGGTCCATGCGCGGATCGTCCTGGAGCCCCAGGGCTTTCAGGACCAACTCCTGGCGGCAATCCTCCCGTTCGGCCCGGTTCGTGAAAAGGCGGTTCGCCACCTGGGCGGCCAGGGCTTCGACTTCGCGAAGCGGGATCATTCGTGGACCCCCATCGCATCCATCAGGCCGCCCAGGCGGAAGACGGAAAGGCATCGGGCCACCTTGTCGTCCGAGAAGTGGATATCGAAGGCGGGAAATCCGCACTCCGAAGGGAGGATCGTCTGGCCGTCCCGAAGGATGCGGACTTCAACGTGGGTGTATTCCTCCAGCGGGAGGCCGTCCTTCGCGGGGTAGGCGGCGAAGTCGATTCCGGCCTGTACGTCGAGTTCGAGGGCGCCCGCCTTCAGGGGCGGCCGCACGGGGCTATCGGTGGTCATTGCGTGTACCGTTCGGATCGTCCCGGCCTAGTGGTGGTCGGCTGGGACTCCTGAATTGTAGCACTGGAGTTCTGGAAATCAGAACAACGAAGGCCCCGGCGAGAAGATTGCGGTCGGTTCCGCAATCCTGGGGCCAGGGCCTACCGGTCTTCCCCGAACAGGCGAAGGCGGATCAGTTCCGAGAGGGAACGGCCACTCTTGTCGGCTTCGGCCTGGAGGGATCGAAGCTGGTCCGGCCGGACGCGAACCGGCGGAAGCACGGCGTCACGCGAGTCGGATTCCACCGCTTCGATCACGCGGGCCAGCTTGCGCTGGTCGGCGGCGGGGATCGTTTTGAAAAGGGTCGTTTCGACGGCCTGGGCGGCGATCCTAGACGCCTTCTTCGCCTTCAGGTCTTCCCGGCTGGAGCGCTTCGCCTTCGCGGCGTCCCCGGCCAGATCGGGGAAGCGGCGAAGGATCACGTCGAGGGCGGCGTCTACGGCTTCCACTAGGGAGAGTGTAGCGCCGGGTTCGGCCGTCACCATAGCCCCAGCTTCGCGGCCCACGCGTGGGAGACACCCGACGCGCGAAGCTGGGTCGCCAGGTCGTCGCTAGGGCGGCCCTGGAGTTCGAGGATAGCGTAGAAGACGGGCGAATCCGCTAGGCTATCCCGGCGGGATCGGGGGAGGGCCTTGACGCCCAGCGCCTGGGCGACGGATCGCCCGTGGTCCTTCGCTTGCGCCTCCGTGGAGAAGACGAAGAAGCCGGACGGGCCGCGCTTCATCGCGCAACCTCCAGGCCCAGGAGCATCGCCTTCATGGCGTCCAGCATCGCGTTAGTTTGCAGGACGACCACGCCGGTAGAACCGAGGTAGACCGTCACCAAGGCCGGAAGCTGGGTCCCGGATAGGTCCACCATCCCGAAGGGCGTGTTTCGCGGGTGGGTCGGCCACTCCAAGGTTTCGTGGGTCACGATCGGGACCAGCTTCCCGGCGCTGACCTTCTTAACCGCGTCCATGACGGCGGCCAGCGCCTTAAAGTCGGCCACCACGACGCCGAGCGCGTGGTGAAGGGCCTTCTGTTCGTTCGTCCGGTCGCCCGCCGGAACGTCGCAAAGGTCGCGGTATGCGTGGCGAACGGCGGCGAAGTCGAAGAGGTTCGTGGTGTCGATCACTCATTTAATGTATCACAGTGTTATACAAAAAATCAAGTCCGGCGGCGGCTATTTCCGGGGAGGTTCCGGCGACCGTTTCGCGGCGTCCATCATGCCGACCGCGCTGGCGGCGTCGGCCCCGAAGAAGGTCGTGTAATGGCCGAAGGTCGTCTGGACGTTCTCGTGACCCATAAGGGACTGAAGGACGTGGGGAGGGACGCCCGCGTTCGCCAGCGTGGTCCCGAATGTCCGGCGAAGGTCGTGGAGGCTGAAGTGAGGGAGCTTCGCCTTCGTGAGAATCGCGGAAAGGGCGCGCTGGACGTTGCGTTCCATCATGGGCGTCCCGGTTTCGGTCGTGAAGACCAGTTCGCCCGTCTTCAGGGCGACGGCGCGCTGGAGGGCCTGGAGGGCGTCCGAGTTCAATGGGATCGTCCGGCGGGCGCGATCCGTCTTCAGGGGCGCCATCGTCCATTCGCCTCCCGGCGTCCAGTCCACGCGGCGGCGAACCGCCAGGGTGGGGAGCGGCTTCGCGGCGCGGTCCACGTCGTCCCACTCCAGCCCCAGGGCCTCCGATATGCGAAGGCCCGTCGAAAGGATAACGAGCAGGATCGGCGCGTAGCGGCTTCGGTCGGCCTTCAGGGCGTCCAGAAGGGCCTGAAGCTGGTCGGGGTCCATCGCCCGTTCCCGACGCGTGGCCGCCTTCGGGCGCTCCGTGGCATCCACCGGGTTCGAGAGGATCAGCTTCTGGAGTACGGCCACGTTCAGGGCGCGGCGAAGCACGACCCGGACAAGCTGGATCGTGGCGGGCGCCAGGGCGCGGCGAGTCGTGGCCGCCTTTCCGTCCGGCCCGGCGGCGACCACCGGCTGGCGAAGGTCGTTCAGGGCCTTCTGAACGTCCGTGGGCTTCAGGGCCTGGAGCTTCAGGCCCCCGAAGGCGGGTTTCATGTAGAGCCGGACAAGCTGTTCGTACTGGCGGTAGGTCTTCGTCGCCCGGTTCGGCTTCACGGCCGTCTCCAGCCAGCGGTCCAGGTAAACGCCCAGGGTCGTGTCGCGGTCGAGCTTCGAGAGAACTTCCCCGCGCTGGTCCAGTTCGGCCTGGGCGGCCTTCACCTTCGCGCGGAGTTCCTTCTGGGTCTTCGCCTTTCGGACGATGGACTTCCCATCGACCTTCAGGCGCCAGGCGAACAGGTCGCCTTCCATGTAGTAGGTCCCTTCGCCCCGTCCGCGAAGGGTCGTCTTCGGTTTCGCCATGTTCTCTTTTTCAGGTCAGAAGGTGAACTTTCGTTCGCCTTTCCCGACACCGGAAGGATGGCACAAGCGGGAGGCGGGGCACAACAGGCAGAGGGCGCAAGGACCCACCGAGCAGGACACGGACGCGACTTCAGGTTCGAGTCCCTGGAAATGGAAGCGGATAGAGGGGCCTTCCGGCACGGCGTCGAGAGGGAGCGGGTCGTTCAGGAGGTCGTCAGAGGCGACCCTTTCAAGTACGGGGAGCATTTCGTGTTTTCCGAACGTGAGCAAGGGCGACGATGCCAATTCATTAGACTCTAACAAAAGGGCCGGGCGAGATTATCCCGGCCTTATTGCGATCTAAGACGCAAACAGGTAAACAAGGTTCTACCTTTTTTCAGGCGCCTCCGAACTCTTGACGAATGAGGTCACTTTAAGGGTGGCCCTTATTTTCGTGTACTAACCTCTATGGGGAAGCCGGAACGGGGCCAGGACCCGAAGGAGCCAGGAGCCCACGCGGCACGTCCAGGGGCGCGCGGCCTTCGCCTGGGCCTCCAGGGCGGCGGCCAGGCGATTCAGGGCCTCCTGGCGCTGGCGGCGCGCGGCGGTGGTCCAGACGGTCGCACGGAGCCCGTTGGGGCGCGTCACGCGCTGGCCCGAGTCGATCACAAGGCCCTCCCGGACCAGTTCCGTGATCCGGGCGCGGACGGTGGACGCGGGGACGCCCAGGAGCCCGGCCAGGGCGCGGGAGGTCATGCCGACCGGCGTGGCGTCGAGGGCCTGAAGGACGGCCCAGCGGGTGGTTTTGGTGGTGGTGTTCATCGCGTGTACCTGAAATGCGAAGGGCGGCCCGAAGGCCGCCCGTTGGTCCCTTACTCGTCTGCGAAGGGGTCGTACTCTTCCGTCTGGGGTGGACTAGCAGGGCGCCCGCCGGAGGGTCGGCCGGACGGCTGGTCGCCACGGGTCGAGGACTCGCCCTGGTCGTCGCGGGGCTTGTCGAGAAGGGACACGTTGTCCGCGACCACTTCGACAATCTCCCGATTGTTCCCGTCCTTGTCCGTGTACTTGCGCGTCTCCAGGCGGCCGTCCACGGACACCAGGCGACCCTTCCCGCCGTAGTTGTTCAGGTAGTCGGCGCCCTGGTTCCAGACCTTGCACCGGAAGAAGTCGGCGGTCGGCTGGCTGGGGTCCTGGGGCTTGATCCGCTTGTCCACGGCGATGGTGAACTCAGCGACGTTCTTGCCGGTGTTCGTGGTCCGAAGTTCGGGGTCGCGGACCAGGCGACCGATAAGGGCTACTCGATTCAGGCTCATTGTTCTTTTGGGTTCAGGCCAGGCTAAGGGCCATCTGGAGAAGGCGGAAGGCGAAGACGACGAGGGAAGCGGCGACCAGGGCGGGCGTCAGGGCGACGTGGAACCCGACCAGCGGGGCGCCGACGACGATCAGGAGCGCCCAGAAACACGCGGGGGCGACCACCCACCGGAACGCGAACCAGACGAGCGCACCGGCGACCAGGGCGGCGATAACGAGGGCGGCCAGGATCGTCACGACGACGGAAGCCAGACCGGAGGCCGTCCGGCGAAGGACGGGGCGAAGCGTGTTCACGGGGACCACCTACGCGGAAACCCCCGTCTGGATTGTGGGTTTGTCGAAGGCTTCGACCACGCGGAAGCCCACGTCTTCGGCCGCCTTCGGATTCTCCAGGAGGTTTCGCTTCACGGCGTTCGGGAGCTTCGATACCTGGAACGTCTCCGTGACCTTCAGGGCGGAAGGGAAGACCCTCCTGGCGTACTTCAGGACCTGGGCTTCGTCCGCGACTTCGAGCTTCGCGGGCTGGCGCTTCAGGGCCACGGAGCCCCAGGGGGTGGCCCAAGTCCGGCCGTCGCCCGTCAGCTTCGAGGCGGCGAAGTTCGCCAGGTCCTTCAGGTAGGCGCCGTCTAGCCAGTCCAGTCCCTTGCGAGTCCGGGTTTCGATCCGTTCGCAGTTCGCCACGACGGCCAGGGCCTGGACGTAATCCGGGTTCGACTTCAGCGCCGCCAGGGCTTCGCGTTCCATGCGGTCCAGGGCCTCCTGGGCCACTATGGCCGCGTCCACGGCGATCTTCAGCCCGGCGTGAAGGCGGCCGTACTTCTTCAGGACCCAGGCGGCCAGGCCATCGTCCATGACGCCCGAACAGGCGACTTCGAGAGGGACGGCGGCGCCGACCACTTCACCGGTATCGAGGTCCACGACCAGACCTTCTTCGGTGGTTTCCGTGCGCCGGTTCATGACTTCGTGGCAAGGGCATTTCGGGCCTTCGCAGTCCGAACAGTTAGGTTCGTATCCAAGAGATTCGGGATTCGGTTGGGTGGTGTTCATGCGTGTACGTTCAGGTCGGGGGTAGGAAGGCCCACGGCGCCCCGCAGGGCGCGCGTCTGGCCGTCCACCCAGGCGCGGACGGAAGCGGTTTCGATCTTCACGCGGGCGCCGTCAATCCGGGTCGAAAAGTCCCCGCTGGCTATGCGCGCTTCCACGAACTCACGTCCCCGCGCCAGGAGGTCCTGGCACTGGGGAATGGTCAGCCAGGGGCGGTCTTTCAGGGGCGTCTGGTTCTTCGCCATCCTTCAGTTCTCCAAGGGCGGCCAGCGTCCCCTTTCGGACCATCGCTTCCACGGCGACGGTCTTCATCCAGTCTTCGCTTCCCGTGGCCGGGGACCGGAAGAGGGCGTTCCCGCTTCGGTCCCGGCGCACGACTACGATCACGCGTCCAAGCGAGTCGCGGAAGGCTTGACAGGGGACTATCTGGCCGTGGTCCCTAGCCCGCGCCACCGACTCCGGCGGCTTCGGGGAAGGCGTCCTTGATCGCCTTCATAAGCGGTTCGCCCGTCAGTTCCTGATCGGCCTGGCGCGCTTTGGCGAGGGCGGAAGTCAGGAACGTGTCCAGTTCGTCGTAGTTCGCCACGCCTTCCGCCTTCGCGGTGACGGCGAACTCGCGGGGCGAAATCCCGGCGCCCTTGCATCGCGCCACGTAGGCCGCCTGTTCGTCGGCCGCCAGCTTCAGGCCGACCAGGAAGGCGCTTCCGGGATGGAGTTCGGCCTTCGCCTCCGAGACGGGGGGCTGGACCGGAGGCTGGGCGGGGCGCTGGCGTTCCTCCGGCTGGCGCTGGTCGGGCGCCGCGTCGTCCACCCGAGCGGAGGCGGGCGGAATGTAGGTCGCCTGTTCCGGCGCGCTGTCCAGCCATTTCAGGAGGACTTCGCCATCCTTCGGCGTGATCTTGAAGACCCGATCCCGGAAGAGGCCCGTGCGGTCCTTCGACATCTTCGCGGTGTTGTCCATCGCGATATTCAGGACCGTCGTGAACTCGTATTCCACGTCAGGCTCCTGGATCGCGGCCAGGCCGACCTTCGTGACCTTCCCGTTCTCCTGGGCGTACTCCGACTTCGAGCGCATACACGCGATGATGTGGATTCGACTCTGAAGGATCGCGTCCTTCAGTTCGTCGGCTTCCGCCTTGACCGGCCCCCAGTTCGTGTACTGGTTCTGGCGCCCGCCCCGGCTGTCCAGCTTTTCCTTCTTGTCCAGGAGGTACTTCCAGGCGTGGCTGAAGCTGTCGATGATCAGGACCTTATAGCCCGCGTCTTCGGCCGCCCGGATCGCTTCGATGTACTTGGCGGGGGCGAACGGCGGTTCCACGTCCACCACGTCGAAATCCGCGCGGTGGGAGTAGAGGGAGGCGGAACCGTTCTCCGTGTCGAGGACGGCGATAGGGCCGCCACCGGCCAGCCCCTTCGCGAGTTCGAGGGCGGAATAGGTCTTCCCGGCGCCGGAGGGACCCGTCAGGGCCAACTTCAGGAAGACGCGCTTCCTGGAGGCCTTCTGGAACGTCACGGCCATGTTAGGCGGCCCTCCGGGTCACGACGTTGACGGTGGGCCATTCCCAGACCTTCGTCATGGTGAACGCCACTTGCGGCGAGTAATCCTGAATCGGGTCGTAATCGGGCCAGTCCACGTCCAGGAGGTCGGCGCCGATCTTTTCGCGGATCGCGCCGGTGATCGCGTCTTCATAGTCGCGGGCGTTGAAATCGTCCGGGAAGACGATCAGGACGGCCGTCTTCGGGCCGGGCGCCAGTTCCCCGTCCTTCATTTCGAGGGATCGTTCCCAGGAGAGGGTCAGCGGGGGAACGTCCAGCGTTCCGTCCATCGTCGCGCCGGTAATCATGGCGTCGAGGGCCTGGCCGACCAGCGTGGCGGAAACGTCCGCGATGCGCTGGCGCTCATTCTCGCGGCAGAAGGCCAGGTCCAGGTCCAGCATCGACTTCGCCCGTTCGTCGGCCAGTTCGGGGTGGATGCCGCCCGCCAGGCAAGCCTGGGCGTACGTTCGGTAGAGAGAGAGCCGGGTTTCCGGCGGGAAGGTCATGTCTCGCGTGTCCATTGTTCCTTCGCCCCAGTCCGTGGTGAAACTTGGGGCTACCCGAACATTGTATCACGGAGTTCTGAAAATAAGAACACTTTCCAGAACGTCGAGGCCGAAAGTCCTGAATTGCGACCAGGACGACAATTTTGTGGAACGTCGGGAAAAACGCGGTCGGGCGCGGATCAGCCGGGCATCTTCGCCAGGTCTTCCGTCGTCAGCCCCAGTTCGCGGTCCATCTGGAGCGTGAGGCCGTCGCGGTTGCGCTGGAGTTCGACCACGATCCCGACCAGTCTCCAGGAGTCCCTGGGTTCCGCCTGGCCTTCCGCAAGGGGAACGGGCCGCGCGGACGTCCCTAATCCCTTGATCACGTACACGTCGCACGATTCCCCCGTGTCGATCATCGCCAGCGTGTCGGGAAATGGGAAATCGGCCGGGACGACCAGGAGCCAGTCCCCGCGTCTTAGACAGCACTCCCCGAGGTCGTGGGAATACTGGCGATACTGGGCGCCGGGAGGCAAGTCGAACCCGACCTTAGCGGCGCGTTCGCCCTGTTTCGCGCTTCGACAGTCCTTTGCCGGGAGCCTCCCCATGATCGGGACGGGAGCCCCGGCCGGGAGGGGCTGGCCCGAGACGGGCGGGAGGTCGTCCTGGCCGTCGAAAAACCATTCCAGGGGAATACTCCAGACCTTCGCCAGCGGTGTCAGATACTCGCGCGTAGGAACCGCCCGGCCCCGCTCATAAGATTGCGCCCGCCCCTTGCGTTCGCCTAGCGAAACCTCGTCACAGCGGTCCTGCGACCAGCCCATAAGGACGCGCGCCCGCCTGAATTTCTCCCTCGCTTCGATCATTACCGTCGTTTCCCCCATCGTTTTACACCCTCCCGTCCCGCACGGTTCGCCCGTCGATGTTGCGACGTTGGCGGCAATTTCCAGAACCTTTGTTCTGATTTTCAGAACCGTGGGCTACATTCTACAGCGTGATTCCTGAAGGCGACGGCGCACTGGGGACCTTTGGCCGGAACCCGGCAATAGGTCCTAGGACGCCCTTCCCTGGGGTCACAAATAGGAAAGGGGCCAGCGGCACCACCCGCTAAGCCCCGAATGACCATCGTTTGCACAACGGTACACGCAATCGGAACTATACCACGGTTCCGCTCCGAGTGCAAGCGGCGGTCTTCCGTAACCGGACGAGACGCCATGAACCACGACGAAAGACCCACCCTGACGCTAGTCGAGGGCGGCGGCCAGGGACCCACCACCCCCGGCCCCGTTCTCCTGATGCTGGTGAACCTCCAGCCCGACACCCCGGCCGATGCCGCCTAAGGGCGCGGCCGTTCCCGCCCTTCCCGAAGGCGCCCGAGGCGACCGAATCCTGATCCTGGGTTCGGTCCTTCGGGATCGCACGGGCGCCCAGTGGGTCGTCCAGCGGATCACGAAGTCCTTCGCCTGGGTCCACACCCACCCGACGCCCCCGAACGAAGACGCCATCCCGTTTTCGTGGGCCGTGGTGAACGGCCTGGAGGTCGTCGCCCACGCGTCCCAGCACTCCCCGAAGGGTCCCACCGCTTGACACTCAAAGAAGCCAGATCGCTACTCGCCACCCGCCAGCGCAACCGAAAGGAGACGCTGGCCCTGATCGAACAGACCCCCGACTTCCAGGGCTTCCGCGACCAGCTTGCGGAAGTGGAGGCGGAAATCCATATCCTGAAGGCCTTCCTGGCCGCCCAGGCGCCGAAGCTGGTCGTCGGCGTGGACCCCGCGATGGCCGCCAGCGGCTTCGCCTTCCGAGGGAAGGACGGCGGTATCCATTTCGGACGCCTGGACGGGATCGAGAACCTTTCCAGCGGGAACGCCCTGAAGGTGGCCGCGAAGCATTCGCCCGGCGACAAGGCGCCCGTTTACCTCCTGATCGAGTACCCGACCTGGAAGGGCCACGGCGCGGAAACGATCCGGGCGGCCGCGAACGCCTGGATTCGAGCCTTCAGGGCCGCCTTCCCCCGGCGCGTCCGGCTTATGAAGCTGACTCCCCAGACCTGGATGGCCCGGATGATTCCCGGCTGGGGGAAGATGGATTCCAAGAAGGGGGAACACCCTAGGGACCTTTACCGGCCCCTGGCCGTGGGCCTGGTCGGGGACCCGTTACTGGCCGACCTTGACGAGAACGCGGCGGCGGCGGTCTGCCTCCAGACGCTGGCGGAACGCCTGATCGCGTCCGGCGAGTGGGGCCAGGACCTTCGGAAGACGAAGAAGGCGGCGAAGTCGTGACCGCGACCCTGGAGGCGCCCGAGGCCCCGGCCGTGGCCTTCAACGTGGACGACTTCCCCTGGTTCCCGGCCTACTCCGCGAAGTGGCTTCTTTCGCGTTCCGTCCGGCTTATGACCTTCGAGCAAAGGGGCATCTTCTGGGAGCTTCTTTGCATGGCCTGGAGAGACCAGGGTATCCCGGCCGACCTGGAGGACCTGGCGGCCCTGATCGGGTGCCCCCTGGACACGCTGGAAAAGGCGTGGAAGCGGATCGGCCCCCAGTTCGCACCGAAGGACGGCGACCCTTCGACGCTGGTCAACCCGAACCAGGAGGCGATCCGCGCCGAGCAGATGGCGAAGTTCGCCCGCGCTTCCGCCAAAGGGAAGGCGGCCGTCGCGGCGCGGGAGGCGAAGCGCGCATCCACCGGATCATCCACGGGCGATCCACAGGATGATCCTGCGGTTAACCATAGAGAAGGAGAAGGAGAAGGAGAGAAGAAGAAAGAGAAGAAACCCAGCACTTCGCCCAGTGACGCGGCCAAAGCCCTCTATGACGGTCTGACGACCGACCAACGGGTTAAGGAGGTCTGGGACGCCATCGTGGACAACTTCACGATGCGGAAGGAAAAGAAGTTCGGCCAGCTTGCGCCGACCACCCTGGCCGCACGGGCGAAAGAGTACAAGGGCCTCCCCGTGGTCCAGCTTGTGGCCGCCCTGAACCACGCCACGGCCCAGGGCTACCAGGGCGTGTTCCCCGAGAAGTTCGCCCCGAAGGGCGGCCCGGCCCTGAAGGTCGTGGACCAGGCGACCGTGGACGCCAACACCCAGGCCGCCGTCGAGGCCGCCAAGCGCCAACTGTTCGGCTAGACGCAACCCATGAACGATAACCTAAACATTCGTAGAAACTACTCCGTCGAGGCGGAAATGTCCGTCCTGGGGGCGATGCTCCTGGACGGCGGCGCGGCCCAACAGATGGCCGGGACCCTGAAGCCCGAACACTTCTACCGGCCGGGACACCGGACGATCTACGCCGCGATGCTGGCCCTGGTCGAAGGGAACGCCCCCGTGGACTTCACGACCCTTCGAGCCACGCTGGGCGACAAGCTGGGCGACGTGGGCGGCATGGCCTACCTCCAGGAACTGGACCTGTACGTCCCCAGCGCGTCGAACTGCGGCCACTACGCGGAAATCGTGAAGAAGGAATGGACCCGGCGCGACCTGGAGGCGCGGGCGCGGCGCCTCCTGGCGTTGACCCAGGACCCGGAGGCCAGCATGGACGACGTGAAGGCCTACCTTCACGCCTTCGAGCAGATGCCCACGGCCACGGCGGACCCCTTCGTCCTGATCGGGGACGTGGAAATCGGGGAAGAGAACGGCGGCGTGTCCACCGGCTGGCAGGAACTGGACCTGATGAACGATATCGGGGGCTATCCCGAGGGGCAAATGACGGTGGTCCGCGCCTATCACAAGGGCGGCAAATCGACCTTTAAGGCCTCCAGCGCCGTCCGGCTGGCGGAACGCGGCCTCCGGGTCGGCTACGCGGTCTTCGCGGACCTGAACCGCCAACAGTTCAAGCGGCGCGTTATGCGGCAACTGACGAAGTGGGGAAAGCGCCCCCTTCGCGACCTGAACGCGGCGGCCGACTTCGATGAAGCGCTCCAGAACGTCCTGGGCTGGGATATGTGGGTCTACGACGCGGCCGACCTGGACGACGGGACGGATATCGAGACGTTCGCGGCCTGGCTGAAGGCGGCCCACGCGAAGCACAAGTTCGACGTGTTCTTCCTGGACTACGCCCAGGAGATCACCAGCCGGGACCCGAAGGCCTTCAACGAAATCAGCGAAGCCAACATCGTCGCCCGCAAGGTGAACAACCTGGCCCGAAGGACCGGCCTTCCCCTGGTCGTCGGGTCCCAGATCACGGAGGGGAAGGACGGCGAGAAGGCGAAGACCAAGTACAGCCGCGCCTGGGAAGAGAAGGCGGGCTGGGTTATGACCCTGGAGCGGGAAGACCAGACCACGGTGAACCTGACTATCGACTATTCACGCTTCGGCGCCCAGGGGACGGCCCTGAAGTTCGACTGGGACAACGACCGGATTCTGGTCCGGCCGCGCGCCGCGTAAGGGGAGGACCTGGAGGGCGGCACCACACGCCCCCAGGTCCAGGGACGCAACGGAACACGCAAGAATGTACGACCTAAAGACGGACGAAGACCTGGCCCGAGCGGCCCAGGCGAAAGACAAGGGCGCCGAATCGGCCCTGATCGCGCGGTACTGGGACCTTTCGGGAATCCTGGCGAACGCCTTCCCGATCCGGGGATACGACCACGACGACCGCCAGGCCGAAGCCCTGGCCGGACTCCTGCGGGCCGTCCGGCGCTACGAGGACGGGCGCGGGACGAAGTTCAAGACGTTCGCCAAGCGGCTTATGCTGAACGCCCTTCGCGACCTTCACCGCGCGGCCCACGCGGTCGGGGAGGTTCCGCCCAGCGCGCTACGGAGCCTGGACGCGCCCCTGGGCGACGACGACGGGGACCTTAGCCTGGCCGACATGGTGGCCGGGGACGACGACGAACTGGGCGGGATCATGGACCGGGACGACGTTCGGACCCGCTGGGCGGCGGCCAGGGAATCGGCCTGGGACGCCCTGGTGGACGCGATCTTCGGGGAAGGCGACCTGACGGGCCTGAAGGCCCTCCTGGCCTTCGCGCGGGCCGCGATGCCAGGTCAGACCCACGCGGACCTTCAGGGCCTGGCGACGGGCCAGGAGAGCCTGGAGGGCGGCGCGTCGGTTCGTGAGTCGGACGAAGCCTGGGACATGGCCCGGAAGGTGTTCGACACCTACACGGACGCCCAGCGCCTGATCCTGGAGGGCATCGGCCAGGGCTACGACTACACCGAGCTTGCGGCGGCCCTGACGATCCGCTTCCACGGTTCGTTCCCCGGCCTCCGAATCCGGCCCGACCTTGTGGGCGCGCTGGTCCGCGATATGCGGGAGCGGGCGGGAATCCAGGAAGAGGCGACTCCCGAGCGACCCCAGGCGGCGGCCCCGGCCGTGCGCCGGACGCGCGCCCCGAAGGCCCAGGAGGACACGCTGGGCCTGTTCGCGGAAGCCGCGTAAGGGGGCGGGTGGAAACCAGGGATACGATTGTCGCGCGGATCAAGGCCGCCGAGACGCAACAGGCCGCCTACGAGGCGGCCCAGGCCCAGGTCCGTTCGGCGGGGCGGGCGGATTCGACGTTCTGGACCGCGCGGCAACTCGCGGTTCACCAGGCGAACCTGGCCGATTCCCGCCGGGCGCTGGCCCTGTTCGACGCGAACCCGGCCCTTTCCGCCGGACTGATCGACGCCACCCTGTCCCCCACCCTCGCGATCCCGTCCGCGCCCGGCGCGTTCACCCACTTCGTCAACGGGGCCAGCGGGAGCGACGTGAACGACGGCCTTTCGCGGGCGACCGCGTGGAGGACGCTGGAGAAGGCGATGGCGACCGTCCCCAGCGGCGCCGTGGTCGGCGTCGAGCCGGGCACCTACGCCCCGGTGTCCGTGTTCGACGGGTTCGGGACGTTCTACGCCCTGTGTCTTCACCGGGAGTTCGCGGCGCGTACGTGGTTCGTCGCGACGTCGGGGAAGGTCCGCGTCGTGTCCACCGGAGGCGACGGGCGCGTACTCTACGCCAGTAGCGCGTGGCTGTCCAAGAACGTCGCGCTTTCTGGCTTCGTGTTCGACGGCGGCGGCCTGAGCGGGGTCCAGACCACCGGTAGCGGGGTGGTGTTCCTCTCCAATCCCGCGTCCTGCCACGATATCGTCCTTCTGGACTGCGAGGTGATCGGCGCCTCTGGGCCGGGGAACGTTCGTCCCTGCATCCTGGTTCGGACGGACAACGGTGGCGCGAACATGGCGGCCGGGGGTTCGGGGACCTACTCCTGGACCGTCGCGCGGACGGTCATGCGCGACGGCGCGTACCCGTCCGTGCCCATCGTGAGCGAGAACGTGAACGCCGGGGCCGCCACCGGGATCGCGGCCGACTTCCGCTTCATCGGAGGCTCCTGGCGCTTCGCCAACGGGTCCGGCCCGATCTACGGCGACGGCTGGGTGTTCGACGGGCTGGACTCCTACGCCCCGAGCGGCCGGGCGCTCTGCCTGGGCATCGACGGGCCGGACCCGGCGCTGGGGACCTTTATGCGGTGCTGGAACGCGGTCGTCCAGAACTGCAAGCTGGAGAGCGACACGGACCACGGCCTGGTGGTCGGCGCGACGACCCGGTACTGCGCGGTGGACGCGACGACCGTGAACGGCGGCGCGTTCGGGGTGGTCTTCAAGGAAGGCCGGGATAACGTCGGGACCCGCCTGACGATCACGACGAAGGTGGACGGGTCGGCGCTCTACTTCAAGGGCGCGAAGGGTTGCGTCGTGTCGGATTCCACGGTGGACACGGCCGTGGGTACCTGCGTCAAGCTGGGCGCCGGGGAGACGGGAACCACGTCCCAGGGGAACCGAATCCTTCGGAACCGGATCACGGCGCGGGGAACGGCGGCCCTTTTCGGGGTCACGGCGCCGGACGCGGCGAACGGGGGCCACGCCTTCGACTACAACCGGTACAACCGGTATGGGGCGGCGTCTTCCTTCGGTACGGTTCGAGGGGCCGCGATCAAGACGCGCGGCGACCTGATGGCCGCTTGGGCCGGGTTCGACGTGTCCGGGAACGACGCGGGGTCCATCCTGGTCAACGCCGGGGTTTAGGGCGATCCGCGTATGGGGGCGGATCATGTCCGTCCCCAAGCCGTCGCCACCCGGCACGATCCAGGCTCTTTCCGAGTGGTTCGCCAGCGTCGAGCCCCTGAAGGCCTTCGTCTTCACCCTGTTCGCCGGGACGTTCGGCCTGGGCGTGACCTACGCCCGCCTAGACGCCCGCCTGGAGGCGAACGCGTCGGACCTGAAGGCGGAATCCAAGGCCAGGGAGTCGGCCGACGACGCGGTGTCCCACCGGATCGACAGGGGATTCGATAAGGTCCTAAAGCGCCTGGACGACGTTCAGGGGTCCCTGGACCGAAGGTCCACGGCCGACGCCCAGACCGCGCGGGAAATCGGCCTTCTTCGGGGCCTCTACCAGCGCAACTATGGCCCCATCGACGGCGACGGAGGAACCCCGTAAGGGGGACCCGGAATGATTCATCTTGCGACGAGCATCGTGAAGGCGCTGGCGGCCATCGCCCTGGGATGCGTGATCCTGACGGGCGCCTTCGGCCTGACCGGCCACACCCCGCCCGACTGGCTGGGGAACGTCGTTTCCGCCGTCGTGGGAGCCCTAGGCGGCGCCCTGGTCACGCGCCATATCATGGCGAAGGCCGAAGGCGCGGACACCACGGAGGTCGAGGGTTGAGCCTGGGAGCCCCCTGGACCCAGGAAGAGGTCGCGGCGTTCGACCTGGCGTATTCCGAGTGCGGCGGCCAGGACTGGGCCGTGATCGCGGAAGCGGTCCCGACCCGGACCCCGAAGGCCGTCCGTTCGCGCGTCGAGCGCTACAACCGCGCGGCGGCGGCGAAGGCCCAGACCGGCGCCGACCTGTTCGCGGAGGGACCGAAGGCGACCGTCCCGACTCCCGCCCTAGGGCCTGAAATCCCCGTAGAACGCGAGTTCGAGAGCGACGGCGACACCGCGCGGATCACGACGAAAGGCCTGGCGGAAGAGGTCCAGACCCTGGACGATCTTGTCCGCGTCTGTCGGATCGACACGGCGCAATGGAGCGTCGCGCGCTACACCCAGAAGGCGTACACCGGCTTCCACAAGACGGGCGCGAAGGGCCAGGAGGTCGCGGTGAAGGTCCAACTGTTCAGCGTGACGGCCCACCTGAAGGCGAAGAAGCTGGTCCTGGCGGCGCGCGGCGAACTGGACGCGATCCTGGCCGAAATCCGAAGCGGTTCGACGTTCCTGACCCCGCCCCTTCGGGTGGTCCAGTCCCGCCCGTCGTCCGGCCTTATGCTGGAACTCTGCATCGCGGACCACCATATCGGGAAGCTGGCCTGGCATCGCGAGTGCGGCCAGGCCTATGACGTGGCGATCGCGCGGCGCCTCTACTGGGAGGCCGTGGAGGACATTCTGGGGAAGGTCGCGGGATACGGCCGCTTCGACCGGATCGCCTTCGTGGTCGGAAACGACTTTCTGAACGCGAACAACATCGAGAACCAGACCGGCCGGGGAACGCCCCAGACGACGGACGGGCGCCAGCCGCGAACCTTCCGCATCGCGCGCCAACTCGTCACGGAGGTCATTCAGGAGCGCCTTCGCGGCGTGGCCGACCGCGTGGACGTGGTGATGGTCGGCGGCAACCACGACCCGGAAGCCAACTTCTACCTGGGCGAGGTCCTGGACGCCTACTTCCACGCGGCGCCGGACGTGGTGGTGGACAACTCCCCGACCCAGCGCAAGTACGTTCGGCACGGCCAGAACCTCCTGGGCTTCACCCACGGAAGCGAAGAGAAACACGCCGAGCTTCGCGACATCATGGCGACGGAGCGGCGGCGCGACTGGGGCGACACCCTCTTCAGGGAATGGCACGTCGGCCACCTTCACGGGCGCAAGTCCGTCCGCTACCAGGCGAAGGGAGCGGTCGAGGTCGAAGAGAACTTCGGCGTGGTGGTGCGGACCCTGCCTTCCATGTGCGCGGCGGAAGACTGGCACACGTCGAAGGGCTACATCGGGAACGTGCGATGCGCGGAAGGCTACGTCTGGGACGCGTCGTCCGGCATGGCGGGAACGGCCGTCTACAACGTGCCCGACTACACCGACCCGGAAAGCCTCCTGGGTCGGCGGGCGGCCTGACGGCGGCCCGTATGGGGCTGGGTGCTGACCGACGCCCAGTCCCTGGAGTTTATGAAGGAGGCCCGCGCGATCCTTTCGCGCAAGACCTTCCCTGGCGGAATCGACCGCGAAGACCTTGTTTCGGACGCCCTCCTGAGGGCTTGCAACTCCCCCGACTACGACCCCGACCGGTCGCCCTTTCCCGCCTTCGTCCGGGTCATGGTGGAACGGTCCATCGGGTCGCTTTTCCAGGCCCGCGAATGCCTGAAGCGCGGACACGGCCGAACCGTGGGTCTTGACGCGCGGACCCAGGACGGCGCGCTGGCGGTCGAGCGGGCGGCCTTCGACGTTTGGGAGCGGGGTCGGGTCGCGTGGGACGGCGCCCTGGAGAGGGAAGAGGTCGAGGCGGTCCAGGCCCTGACCGAACGGGAGGCGGCCACCCTTCAGGCCTTTTGCGACCTTGGAACGGCCCAGGACGTGGCGTCGAGCATGGGTGTGAGCGTTTCGACCGTCAGCTTCCACCAGAACAACGCCTACCGGAAGCTGAGAGTGGGCGCCCTTCACCTGGCGCTCCTGGAGGCCTACCGGCGGGGAGCGATCGCGCTACCGATCGAGGCCGAACAGGCCTGAAAAACCAACAGAACGGACGGGGCGGGCCGACACTTCGAGAGTGCCGGCCTTTTCCGTAGGTGGGGGACGTGACCACGCGAAACCACGACGGCGAAAAGGTCGTTACCACCCAGTCCGGCGCCCGCGCCTCCGAGTGCCACGACTACACCGCCATTCCACTTAGCACTCTGAACGCGCTTGCCCGGCGCCAGGAACTGGGCGCGAAGAAGCACGGGCGGGACAACTGGCGCCAGGGCCTGGGCGATCCCGAGTACGTTAAGGCGAGGTTGTCCCACGTCATTCGCCACGCCTTCACGCTGGCCGCGAAGCTGGACGGCCGCCAGCCCTGGGACGGCGACGACGACCTGGGCGCGATCCTCTGGGGCGGTATGTTCCTGGCCGAAGCCCAGGCCGTCAGCCCGGCCATGTTCGAGGCGCCGGAGGAAGCGGGGCCGACCCCCGAAGACCGGTTCCACGAAGCCCTGAAGGCCAGCATGGGCCGCATGGCCCAGGAAATCCAGGAGGAAGCGAAGGCCCGCGTCGTGGGCGTGGACCTGGCGGGCGACACGCCGGACCATTCGGCCTTCGTGATCCATCGCGCGGGCGGTTGCGTCCTTCCGCGTCGGCCCTACATCGTGGCCGATAATGGCCCCGAGGTCTTCCTCCCGAGCGCGGCCCGCGTCAAGCCCTACGCTGTCTCTGGCGCGGAAGAGGTCCACGCGAAGGCCCAGGACGCCCGGCTGGCCCGCGAAATCCAGGAAGCGGCCGTGGCGGCGGCGAACCGCAAGCCCGTGGTCCTTCGCGTCTTCGAGGGCGACGAACTCCTGGAGGTTAGGGTGGGTCAGCGGTCCTTCGTGGTGGGAAGCGTCTACGCGCGGCCGGGCGGGACGACCGTCCGCTTCGAGGGGCGGGCCTTCGGCGGGAGCCGCCTGAAATTCCGCGACCTGATCGACGGGGAGACGTTCACGCGCGATCCGAACCACCTGGACGACCTGGAGCCCGACGAGCCGACCCGAACCGCGTAAGGGGCCAGGCTATGAGTAGTCTCCTGAAACTGGTCAGCCTCCAGACCATCCTGACGTTCCTCCTGGACGCGGGCCGCGCGGCCTACGACCAGGGCGGCCGGGGCGCCGTCGAGCGCCTGGCGACGATCCCGGAGAAGGCCCTTCGCGCGCTGGCGTCGAAGGCGAAGGCCGACCCGGACGCCGTGGTGGCCTTCGGTCGGAAGTTCGCCAGCGCCTTCGCGGACTTCGTGGGCGCGTTCATTCCGGTCGGCCTCTAACGGCCGACCCCTTCCGCCCCTTCGGGGGAACAGGCCTCGCAGATCGTCCGCTGGACGGCCTAGCGGGGCTTTTTCGTACGTGGTCCGCGTGATCCTGGACGACCTGACCGGAAACCTTCCTGGGCTGGAAGAGTTCTGGCCCGACCCCGACGCCCCGAAGGCCGAACCCGAGCCCGCCCCGAAGGCGACGGAGCCCGCCCAGATGGTCCTCCCCTGGCTGAAGCCCCGGAAGCGGGCGAAGCGGCGGCGCAAGTGACCCGGTGCCGATCGGCGTAGAGGGTGGGCCATGCCTAACCCGACCAATCGGACGAAGGCCGTCGTGACGACCACGGCGGCGGCGGTTCTGGCCTTCGAGCTTTGGACCTACTACAACCGCGACAAGCGGGACACGATCAGCGCGGCCGTCTGGGACCAGTGCGACCGAACCCCCGTCTTTATCGCCCTCGCGAACTTCGCGGGCGGCGCCCTGTTCAGTCACTTCTTCGGGTGGACGCGGACGAAGGACCCTTCCTGATCCGCGTAAGGGGGCCGCATGACGCACGACCGCGCCCAGGAAGGCGTAAACGCCGCGATCCACAACGCTACCGGCCTGACGGAGAACTGTCTGGCCGCCGAGCTTCTTCTTCGCAAGCTGGCCCACCAGGGGGTCCTGACGGCCGATGGCCTGAGGCCCGACTTTATCCAGGTTGACGAAACCACGGGATGCGTCCGGGGGACCAGCATCGCGTACGCGGACCTGAACGCGTACGCCCAGGCGATCACCATGACGGCCGCCTACATGGCCCAGACGGAGGTCGTCCCCGGACTCACGATCCAGGCGGTACTGGAGCGGGTCGCGCGGGCGTGAGGTCCGGCCTGGCCCTGGGGACCTTCATTCGATCCCGGCGCGCGTACGGGCCTTCCGACTCGTCCTTCACTCCCCCTAGCCTGGTCGAGCGGTTCGACCCGGCGCTGGGGGTCGCCTCGTCTTCGGGTGCGGTGTCCGCGTGGACTGGACGGAACGGAAACGTGGCGACCCAGCCCACGGCGGCCAATCAGCCGATGGCGACCGGAACCCTTAACGGCCAGCCCACCTTCCTCTACGACGGCACGAACGACTACCTCCAGTGCAACGCCCTCGCATCGGTTTTCAGCGGCACGGCGAAGCCCTGGACGACCTACGCGGTGGTTCGGATGACCGGAAGCATGGTCAATTACCGGATGTGGATGGATTGCGTCAACTCGTCAACGAGCCGCTACTATCACTTCCTGGTCGGAAGCACGGGCGCGGCCAGCCTATGGCGCCAGAACGACGGCGGCGCCGGTTCGTTCACGCTTTCGGGCGCGGGCGTGATCGCCCTGAACGTGCCCTACGTCCTGTCGTCCGTGTTCACCGGGGCCGTCCTGAACCTCTACAAAAACGGCGGTCTGGTCTATTCGTCCGGCGCCCTCAGTGGCGCGATCACGCTGAACACCTTTGCCATTGGCGGCCAGTTCGGCGGCAACCCGTGGCGCGGCGATATCGGACAGATCGACATTTGCGCGGCGGCCCATAGCGACACCGAGCGCAACGCCGAAGAAGCCTATCTGAAGACGAAATACGGAATCCCCTAGATGCCCATTCCCAAAAACTCCCCCCTTACCCTCGTCTTCCGCATGACCGACGCGACCGGCGCCGACAAGACGGGGACTCCCACCGTGCGGATCGCGAAGAACGGCGCGGCGGCGACCGTCGCCACGAACGCCCCCGTAGCCCAGACCGGCTTCGGTTCGGCCAGCGTCTGGGCCGTGACCCTGACGGCCGACGAGACGAACGGCGCCCCCGTCGCCTTCGAGGCGTCCCTATCGGGCGCGGTCACGATCTTCGACACGATCTATCCCGAAGGCGACTACACCGGCGCGCGGGCGCTGAACCTGGACCGGCTGGACGCGGCCACGTCGCAATCCGACGTTCAGGCGGGCCTGACGGCCCAGGGCTACACGGCGGGCCGCGCGGCCTTCCTGGACACTCTGAACGGCCTGGTGGCGGCCGTCTGGGGCTACGCGGGGCGAACCCTGGCCGTCTTCGGTGACAGCACGGGCGTAACGACCCTCCTGGGCCGCCTGACGATCACGCGCGCCGGAAACCTGGACCTGATCGACCGCGCCCTGTCCACCCTTTCGACCTACGCGGGCGGCGATACGCCGGGGACGGCGACCCTTCTGACGCGGATCGCGTCGGCCCTGACGATCACGGCGGGGCGGGTCGGCCTGATCACGGAGTACGACCGTGCGAAGAACGCGGCCAGCCCGGCGGAAGTGTCGCCCACCATCGCCTTCAGCCCGACGATCAACCCCACGGCCGTCACGGTGAACCCGGCGCCCGTGACGGTCCAGGGCGGCTACACGCCCCAGCTTCACAGCGCGATCCTGGCGGCCATCGGGACGCCCCAGCAGAGCGGCGCGGCCGTGACCCTCCCGAGCCCGGCCCCGGCGGGATACGGCGGCGGTTCGTCCGGCGGCGGCCTGTCGGACGACGCGGCGGCCCAGATCGCGGCCACGCTGGCGGCGGTGTCCGTCCTGGGATCGGGCCGGGTCGTGGTCCTTTCGCCCGTGCTGACGAACGGGGACGTTAAGCTGGCGCGCGGCTTCGACTACTTCCTGGCCGATGGGCTGGCGCCGAAGTGGTCTTCGGACAACTGGGCCGACCTGACGGGCGCCCAGGCCGTGGTCCTGACGGTCGAGGGGGCCGCCCCTGTGTCCGGCGCGGTGGTCGCGGCCGGTTCGGGCGTCCAGACCGTGGCCGTGGACGTGGCGCGGGACGCGTTCCAGGGCCTGGCGCCGGGCGGGCGGGGCTACCGGCTGGAGGCGACCCTGGCGAACGGCCACCGCGTCCCGCTGGCGGCGGCGACGATCCAACTGGGCTAGGGAACCCCGTAAGGGGGCCGGGATGAAGCGTCACGCCTTCGCCCTGGCCCTCGCGGTCCTGCCCTTTCTCGCGGCGGCCAGCCCCACGGTCGTCTTTTCGTCCCTTGGATCGCCCACCGGGGACTCCTACATGGTTTCGCCGGGCAACGTGCCCGCGTTCCGGTTCACGCCCACCCAGACCGGCGCGCTGACCGGTTTCCGCCTGTCCATGTTCAACGCCGGGAGCGTCGGACCCACGGCCTACGCGCTGGAGCTTCGCGCGGACGACGGCGGCCAGGTCGGCGCCTCCCTGGCGTCCTTCGAGGGACTGAGCGCGGGCGTTCCCTTCTGGAACCAGGCCGGGGAGCTTTCGAGCGTCACGGCGCACGGGGAGGCGATCACGGCCGGGACGGCCTACTGGCTTCTGGCGACTTCCGCCGGTTCGCTGGCCTGGACGGCGGCCGACGTGGCGCCCTCCCCGGCCTACCTGAACGGGCGCTACTGGAGCGACTTCGGGCCGGGCGCCTTCGAGGTCGAAGCCCAGGCCCAGCCCGTCCCGGAACCGGTGCCCCTCGCGGCCCTGGGCCTGGGTCTGGCCTCCCTGATCCGCCGTGGACGGCGCGCGTAAGGGGAGCCGATGGACTTCTGTATCACCCTCGTAATCGTCTGGGGAATCGTGGAAATCGTTCGGATTTTCAAGGGGCGGGACTGATCCCGTGGCCGCGATCTTCGGAACGGCCCTCGTAGCCCTTGCCGCTATCGGCGCGATCTACCGCCTGGCGCTGGTGGACGGCTGACGTTTTCCAGGCTACGGGGGTCATCTTAGGCAACCTCATTCATTTTGACGACTCTTCTTGTCTGGCTTTAACTATGGCATCGAGTACCACCCACGCTATCCCGCCTCCAGCCCAGAACGCGCTTATGGCCCCATCGGCTGTTGCCTTGTAGTTTGGAGACAGCTTGTACGCAAGTACTCCGAACGCAATCGAGGCGGAAAACCTGCACACTATCCAGAAAATACCCTGAGGCTTTTTCCAATCCCTAGCGATAAAACCCCATGTGCTTAGGAACAGTACGATCCATCCGACCGGACTGGTCCACTGATAGATGGAGGTAAGGAGTTCCTTCCTCCTTACAGGGGCCTCGTCGGGCACGTCACGCCTGACGAGGTTGGTTGGTTCTGGAGTGCCATCCTTGGTTGGTCCTTTGGCATCTTTATCAGCGGCATTGCGTGGTTCCGGCGGGTCTTGTTTCTCTGGGCTGGGCCTGTCTGGGGCTTTGGGCGCAGGGGGTTTGTCCTCCACGAGTGCTGCGGCTTTTTTCATTACCGCGCTGAAATCGTGCACCTCCATGATGTCAGTCGGCACCGTGTAGATTGCTCGGGACAGCATGTCCACTTCATAAGCTTCTAGTCCGTCCTTAAATTGAAGATATTTAGTTGTCTGCTCGTACTGCCTTAGGATGGTTGCCTGGGCCTCTCTGATGGTCGGGTTGTACCCAATTGCACTGTTGACCGATTCTTTCTCCAAGAGATCGGCGAGGTACGCCGAATACTTTTCGAGAAGGAATCGCATCCGAAAGGCAGGTGAAAGCGAATCAGGCACATCTGATTTGTACCTCTTGCGTAAAGGGGAGCCCATGACCCCCATCGAACAGGCTCTGGCCTTCACCCTGAAGTGGGAAGGCGGATACGTCAACGACCCCGACGACCCCGGCGGCGCGACGAACTACGGCGTTACCCAGAACGTCTACAACGCCCGCCGGAAGGCTTGCGGACTGCCTACCCAGTCCGTTCGCGCGATCACGATGCCGGAGGTCGTGAACATCTACCAGAACGGCTACTGGAAGCCCGCCGGGTGTCAAACCATGCCCTATCCGTTGGCGCTGGCGATCTTCGACACCAGCGTCAACTTCGGCGTTGGTCGAGCGGACCAGTTCCGCCGGAAGCTGTCCAACAAGGCGGCGGCCTGTATGGACGGCGGCCACGACGCGGCGGCGGAAATCGTCGCGATGCGGAAGGCCTACCGCTACGGCCGCGTGGCCCTGAAGCCCAGCCAGGTTAAGTTCCTGAAGGGCTGGCTGAACCGGGACAACTCGCTTCTGGCGGCGACTCGGTAGGCATCGAACGGGGTTTGGAACGAATCCGAGCCCCAAATTAGGGCGATAATATAATTGACACACGAAGCCTCGTAATCTAGGCCCTCCGGATCGCGTGAAAGAACGCGTAGACATACAGGCGCTGTAGGATAAAGGGAAGCCGTGCCATTGTTGTTTTATGTGAAGACCCCTGGGGGTTTGGTGCGTGCTCGCGTGGACGAATTGGAGCCGGAAGAGGTCGAAATGGCGCATAAGGTCTGGATAGCAGACTTCAACGCTTTTCAAGATCGAATGACCTCAAGAATGAGAATGGTCTGCCGTTGGCCTTGGGCAACTTTCTCGAAACCTCTAAAGCCCGTGTTCGGACTTTCAATTGAAGGCCACGGAGGCTATGCCGGGCTTATGGCGACCCGCCTTGTTGCCTTCAATAGTTTGGATCAGTCAAGTCTAGCCATAGACTTTATCGCGAAATCGCCTCGGGCTCATGTCCTTGGCATAAGCGGGATATCCACTGCCCTCTTAGCGTTTGCGGCAGGTAAAAGCGTGGAAATCGGAAGCGAAGGGCGGTGTTGGATAGATGAAGGGATCGGAGCCGACCGCGACGATTCCGATAACAACCCTGCGGCACTCTATGCTCACCTAGGGTTCAGGACCGTTGATAAGATAATGCGCGATGATGGCGTAGAATGGTATGAAGTGATGGAGATTTCGGCTCAGGACGCCGAGAAACTCCTAGGGAGATTCATCGATGGAGTTTAGGCCCTTCAATGTAGGAGACGTGGCACTCGCGGAAAGGCGAGCGCACGACGTTTTCGTGTCGGAGGTTCTGTCTGCGTCGTTCACTCCTGAGGAGTCCGCCGCCATAATGAGCGACAGGCGTTTAGTCCGGTTGCTCATTCCAGTTCTACAGTCCAGGGGACAGGACTTAGTTGCTATCGAACGGCTTCGGATGGAGGTGGCACCTGAGCCTCAGGTGAACTACTTTCCCGTCATGTTCGATCTAGCCTTCGCACCCCGGCCCAAAGTCACCGGCACTCCCAGCGGAAAGCCTATCCTGAGTGGAATCCTCGATCATGGCGCGGCGGCAGAAGCCATTCGCGTCCAAGTCTCCCAGAGGCTTCTCGTAGAGGTATGAAGGCCCTTTACTCTATCGTCGTCTCCAAGACCGTAATCGACCATCGCACCAACGCGGCAACGCTTGTCGAGGTTATAGAGAGCGTTAAGCTTGAAGGGCTGCCTTCGCCTGTGCCGCCTGACGCGAGAGTGGCTGTCGATGTATCGTTCGTGGTGCTTTTGGACGCAACCGAGAGCAACCTGAGCCCCGGCGATTCGGTTTCTGGCGAATTTTGGGTCGATGGCCCGGAAAGACGATCATCCGTAGCCCCTGTGAATATTCAGTTTCAGGACGGCAAGAGGTCTCTGGCCATCATACAGTTCCAGTCGCTACCCTTCATAGGCGAGGGTAGCTATGTGTTCACTCTCAAGTGTGACGATGTGCTGGCAACCTGGCCCGTCAACGTATCGCTCTCGCACTGAGTCGGTTTCCCAGACTTTAAGACCGCGCGGGTCAAGGCGTCTAACGCGGCCATGCCGGAGCTTTTCACAATGAACGTCTTTTCGGCGCATAGACCCCAGTTCACGTCCCGCAAACCGATTCCTAGAGTTTGCATAATGGTGGTATGGACTATGACCAAATTCACGACTTAAGAGAAGGCATTCTGGAGCGACAGGAACTACTTCAGGCTTGCAAGGACCGGATGGAGAACCAGAACCTTACTGATCAGGAGAAGGCGGCCATCCAGGATGAAATCAACGGACACCAGAACGCCATCATCATGGGGTCTGAAGCGATCCGAAAGCTAAGAGGAGAGGGGTAGGGACTCAACGTCGGCGTTCCGCGTATAGGTCCGGTTTCGTTGCTTAAACGGGCCCGGACCTTTCGTCGTTTAAGGATCGTTTTCCAACCTGGCGGAAGAATCCCGTAAGGATTGCTATGCCAGCCCACCCGACCTTTTCCGACGACGATCTAAGGGACGCTTTGGAAGAGTTCGCGGACGAACCCGACACTATCACGCAAGTGGCCGCGAAGTTCGGCGTCAGCACGTCGGCGGTATCCCAGCGGGTGAAGAAGCTGGAGCGGACGGCGGCGGCCATATCGAAGGGCGTGATCGACGCGACGACCCGGAACGTCTTCGACATTCGGGGCGGCCTCCAGCGCAACTATGAGCGGCTGGAACGCCTGATCGAGTCCGTGGAAGAGAACGGCGTGGCGAAGGAGGGGAAGCCGGGGGAGGACGGGGAGCCCCATATCTACATGGCCGATGGCGTGGACCAGCTAACCCGACTCCTGGAATCGACCCGCAAGTACTCCGAAACGTCGCTGAAGTGCCTGGAGGCGCTTTACCGCGTGGAGGAAATCGAGGCGTTCCAGCGGGACGTGATCGCGATTCTGGCCGAATGCGACCCGACACTTCGGACCCGTATCATGGACCGGATCAAGAAGCGTCGGGGAGTGCGGGCGGCCTTCGCCTAGTAGTCGAGATTGACGGCCCGCGCGCCGGGTGCCGTCGGTCGTTCGCCCAGCTTTGCCTCCCATGCCTTCTTCATGGTTAACCCGACGTAGATCGCCTGTTCGCACGCTTCGGCAACGGTATTGGGGTGGCGGGCGTGTACGTTCGTATCTCGCGCCACCATCCCCGCCAAAGCCTGGCCGATGAAGTAGACGGCCAGGCTATCCGGGTCGTTCGGATTGAGTTCCACCGGGCGATCTTACCTGTGCCGAAACGCAACTTCCGCGTAAGATGCCACGACGACATAGAGGCCCCTTCCCGGCACTAGGGATCGGGCCTTTTTCGTGCATGGCGTTCCCGTAAAGGGCCGGGTGCCCCGGATCGAAAACGACGCCCTGGAAGTCCTGTCGATGGCCCACTGTGAAGGCCAGAACCTGTACCTCCCGGATATCACCCTGGAGCGCGATCTTTACGAGCGCGTCAACGAGGTCCTTACCCGACTGGGCGGCAAGTGGAAGAAGTCGAAGCGCCCGGCCCACGTCTTCGCGTTCTACGACCCGGCGCCTCTCCTGGCCGCCGTCGTCGCGTCCGGCGAACAACCCCCGAAGAACCCCACGGCGTTCTTCCCGACCCCGGCGCCGGTGCTGGAACTCCTGTTCGACATGATGGACGGTCTGTCGTCCGTGCCCTACGATGGGCGCGTCCTGGAACCTTCGGCCGGTACGGGAGCCCTGGCCGATGCCGTCCGCGCGCTGGAGGCCCAGCGGAACGCCGAGTACGAGGGCTGGGGCTGGGGTCGGCGCCACACCTGGGCGGTCGATTGTTGCGAGGTCCTTTCCGTCAATCGCGCGGTCCTGGAGGCGAAGGGTCACGCGCTGGTGGGCGACGACTTCCTGGCCTGGAACCCCGGCGCGGTCTACGACGCGGTGATTATGAACCCGCCTTTCAGCCTGGAGGGCGACAAACAGGCCTACGCGACCCACGTCTTCCACGCCTGGAGCCTTCTGAGGCCGGGCGGCGTCCTGGGCGCCATCGTGCCGACTAGCTGGCAGTTCCGAGACGACCGACGAAGTCAGGAGTTCCTGGATTTGGTCTGTGAGTTCGGGGAGTGGGAGAACATCGACGCGGGCGCCTTCAAGGAAAGCGGGACGATGGTCGCCACGTCGGCGGTGGCGATCCAGAAGACGGACACTGGCTGGCGTCTCCAGCCGCGCCACGGACACCTGAACTGGCACGTCTGGGAATTCGGCCTGTACGCGGACAACGACGGCGACTTTGATAAGGAACTGGTCAAGATCGCGGAGGGCACGAGAGAGGGCCAGCGGGAGGCCTTCACGGCCGCCTGTGGCCGTTTCGCGGACGGTATGCGCCGCAAACACGGGTCGGCCGTCCGACTGGGCGAAGCCGAACTAGAGGCCCTTTGGGTCGAGTTCGTAAGGGACTGGGACCTGGCCCCGGCGACCCGCGCGAAGGCCGAGCCGACTCCCGAAGAACTCGCCTTGGGTGGCCTGTTCGCTTCCGTATAAGGCCCCCATGCCCAGCCTATCGGACGAGCTTTTCAGCGGTCTTGACCAGGCGATGGTGGGCTACTTCGGGGACGTGGTGTCCGACGACGCGGCCAGCGCCGTCATGGCCGCCAACCCCGTCCCCATGACCTTCGAGACGTACGCGGACTTCGTGTCGCGGGTGAACCCGGCCTTCCGCTGGTACCGACACAACGTCGAGCTTGCGAAGGTCGCCCAGCTTATCGCGGACGGCCACCTGAAGCGGGTTATGATTTGGGTTCCACCCGGAACCGGCAAGTCCGAAACCATTTCGCGCCTCCTGTCGGCCTACTACCTGTACCGCTACCCTAACCGGGAGGTCGGCCTGGTGTCCTACGGCGCGTCCCTGGCGGAAGACCTGGCCGGGGACGCGCGGGAGTTCTTCGTGGCCGGTGGCGGCGCGCTGGACGTGTCCACGAAGGCGAAGGGCGACTGGGCGACCCAGGCGGGCGGCGGAATGTGGGGGAAGGGCTTCGCGGGCGCGATCCGTGGCCGCCGGTTCCACCTGGGCATCATTGACGACCCGCACAAGGGACCCGAGGAACTGGAATCCGAGGTCCTTTGCACGAAGTTCCAGAACTGGTACAAGCGGACCTGGCTGAACCGGCAAAACATCTTCTTTACGGAAGGGGCTTGCATCGTCGTCGTCATGCAAAGGATTGCCGAAAACGACCTTTGCGGCTGGCTTCTGGAGCAACCCGACGCGGACCAGTGGACGATCATCGCCCTGGACGCGATCCGAAGCGCCGAGCCCTGGCAGAAGAAGGATGAAAAGGGCGTCGAGGTCGGCGTCATTCCGTCTTCGTGCGTGGTCTGGCCCGACTGGCGGAAGGCCGGGGAGCTTCTACTTCCCGAGGCTCTGGACCACAAGCGGCTGGCCGAACAGCGGAGCGGGAACGAAGACGCCTTCGACGCCCAGTTCATGCAACGGCCCCGGAAGGTCGCGGGCGCGATCCTGCAACCCGAGTGGTTCGAGCGGTGCCTACCGTCCCAGGTCCCGCTCCTGTGGCGTTCCGCGATGGGCGTGGACCTTGCGGTGTCCACGAAGGACGCGGCCGACTTCACGGCGGCCTTCCCCGTGGGCTACGGCGCGAACGGCCGGTACTACGTGTCCCGACCCGTCCACGGGCGCATGGAGGGACCCGACGCCAGGACGGCGGTCGCGGCCCGCGCGAAGGCGGCCAGGGTGTCCATCGTGGCCGTCGAGTCGGTGGCCTACCAGCTTTCGTTCGTCCAGGACCTGAAGCGAATGCGCGACCTGGCCGGTATCTCCGTCCAGCCCGTGGACGCGGATAAGGACAAGATCGCCAGGGCGCGCGGCTGGTCCTGGCTGGCGAAGGACGGCCTGATCATCCTGGTGGACGACGGGTCCGGCTGGGTGGACCGGTTCCTGGAGGAGGCGAAGCACTTCCCGAAGCGCAAGAAGGACCAGATCGACGCCCTGGGTATCGCGATCGAGGCTCTACGCGCCCTGGGCGGGGAGTCGGTCGGGGCGAAGGTCGGCGGCGGCGCCCGGATCACGGGAAGCCAGGTCAAGGGCATGGAGGCCGCGATAAAGGGCCATTCTGGGGGCTGATCCATCCACTGGATGATCCTAGGGTTATCCAGTGGATGATCCAAAGGTTATCCATAGAGAAAGAGAAAGAGAAGTTATTAGGGGCGCGTTCGCGCCTTCCCGTAGGGGGTCGGGATGGATTCTTCCTTCTGGCCGGTGGCCCTGGGCGTGGTGGCCGTCGCCCTCCTGGGTGTCGCGGCCCTTTTCGACGCTTGCAAGGGGGACGCCGAATGATGGACCCCTGGTATCTCCCGTCCCTCGTCTTCGCTCTGGACTATGCGGCGAACTGGGCGAAGGCGGCCTGGGCCTGGACGAAGCGGCGCCTCCGTGCCGTCCTGGAGCGGCTTTGCTACTGGGCGCTGGACACGCGGGCCGGGCGCCGGACTATCGTCGTCCTTAGCGTCCTGTGCCTCCCCTACATGGCCCTTTCGTTCATGCTCAAAGAGCTTTGGGGCGTCCTGCCCGGCACGGTCGAGGAATGGGCCGAGGACTGGCGTCGGTGATCCGAATGGTGATCGAAGGCGACGACGCCCGGCTGGACGGCGACCTGTCGAGCGGCGGGCGGTTCGCGGTCCACGCGCCGACCCAGTTCTAGGGCGACCTGGGGGAAGTGGCCTGTCCGTCTGACCTGGAGGCCGTAGAGGGGGACCGATGATCCCCTTCCTTTGGGCGCTGGGCGCCTACCTGTACCTGGCCTCCTGGTCCGGCCTGACCGTCAAGGAAACGGCCCTGGGTTTCCTCCTGTTCCCGGTCGGCATCGTGTACCGCGCCTACCGGTGGACGACGCGGGACCTTCCCGTGATTTGGGCACGGAGGCGCCACGCGTGACCTTCTTCAAGCTGAGGCACAAGGAAACCGGTCTGTTCAGCGTCGGCGGCATTCGAAACCAGTTCACGAAGAAGGGGAAGACGTGGAGCCAGATAGGGCACGTCAAATGCCACCTGTCGGCCGTGAAAAAGGGCGCCGAGTGGTACCGGGGCGACCTGGGCGAAACGTGCCAGAAGTACCTGGACAGCATCGAGCTAGTGGAGTACACGCTGGGCGATCCCGCCGAACGCGTGATCCCCTTCTAGGCGTCCCGCGCGCTGGGCGTAAAGGGGGGCCACGATGCCCCCGCGCCCCAAGAAGACCACGCCGGACGCGGCCCCATCCGTCGCGCCCACCCAGCCCGCGAAGGACGGCCGCCAGTACCTCCAGGAGTTCGTCGCGGGAGGCCAGTGGGCGGCCCTCATGGCCGTAAAACAGGCCCTCCCCCGCTTCATTGACGACCTGACCCGCGACTTCGGCGCCGATCTTTACGATCGGATGCTGACCGACGACACGGTGTCCAGCGACTACGAGACTTACAAGCTGGGCGTGGTGGCCGATGGCGTCCGGTGGGAGGCGGCCGTGGCGATGCCCGGCGCCTGGGAGAAGGCCGACCCGGACAAGACGGCCCGCGCCCAGAAGGCGGAAGAGTATCGGGCCTTTGTCGAGGCTTGCACGAAGGACGGGGCGATGGAGGGCCTTTCCCTGGTGGACGTGGTTGACGACCTTCTGGACGGACTCGCCCAGGGCCACCGGGTCGCGGAGATCGTCCTGAAGCCCACTCTCCAGGACGGCGCGGCGCGGCTGGTCGTCCGCGCGCTGAAGCCGAAGGAGAACTGGGCCACAGCCTTCGTGGTGGACGAATACCGGAACGTCCTGGGCCTGATCGGCGCCGACCCGAAGGACGGCGGGAACCTCCAGGCGGGGATCATGGCCCTGGGCGGCGACTTCGACGCGTCGAAGCTGTACCCGCTGGAGAAGTTCCTGATCTTCCAACACCGCATGAAGGGCGGCGACCCGCGCGGCACGTCGGTCCTTCGGGCGGCCTACCTGCCCTGGTTCCTGAAGACCAACGTCCTTCCCGACTTCTTCAAGTACCTGAAGCAGTTCGCCAGCCCCGGCATTATCGGGAAGACGCCCGTCGAGGGCGGCGGTATGGAGCCCCTGACGGACGCGGACGGGAAGCCCGTACGGGACGAGGAAGGGAACTTCGAGCTTATCACGGCCCAGGAGGCGCTTTACCAGGCGATGCTGGGCTGGATGAACGCGACCGTCATGGCGGTCAAGGGCGGCACGGAGTTCCAGTTCCTGGAGTCCCAGGGCGACGGCCAGGCGTTCCTGAACGCTTGCGACTACTTCGACCGGCAGATCACCCGCGCGATCTTGGGCACGGACGGCATGACGATGGCCGCGAAGCACGATTCCCAGGGCGCGAAGGAAACCGGCCAGGACGTGGTGGGCCTTCGGATCGCGTTCCAGAAAGGGCGCATGGCGTCCGTGCTGACCGGCCTGGGTCGCCTCCTGGTCCGGGTGAACTTCGGGGACGACGAAACGGACCTGGCGCCCGTCGCGGTTCTCGCGAAGGTCGAGCAACAGGACTTCACGAAGGAACTCGATTCGGTGTCGAAGGCCTACGCGTCCGGGTTCATCCACGAAAGCCAGCTACAGGCCCTGGACGCCCGCCTGGGACTCCCTCCCCGCGACATGGCGGCGATCGCGCGGGAGAAGGCCGAGAAGAAGGATATGGAGCGCCTGGCGGCCGGGGACCTTCGGAACGCGACGAACCCCGGCCTTGACCCGGCGCCGAAGGGATCGGGCGACCCGGAAGAGGACGCGTAAGGGGCGCGCGTCATGGTGATTCCCGCGTCCGTGGTCGGCCAGCTTTGGATAGCCTTCGTCTGTCTTATGGCGGGCGCCGTCGCGGGGTTCAACATGGCCCAGCCCAGAAAGCGAAAACCCCGGCCCGTCGAAACGGAACCGGGGTTCGAGGCTTAGGCGAAGAACTCGTCTAGGAAGTCCATCTGGTCGCCTTCCGTGTAGGAGGCGATTTGCGGGGCCTCTGGGGCCTTCGGGGTATCGGAAGGGGTTTCGGGGGCTGGGCGCGCGGTGGCGGGCGCCTGGGCCGGTTTCTGGGGCTTTTTCTTCTGGGTCGGGGCCGCGCCTTCGATCGCGAAGTCTTCCGCCTCTTCCTTCGTCGCCTCCCGGAGCTTGTGGCGGGCGATCCAGGCCGACGACCGACCCTTCCCGACTTCGAGCCCTCCCCCCTTCTGTTCGCCCAGGACCTGGACGGCCGTCCCGGCCCGGTAGACCAGGGTCTTAAAGCCTTCGTCGGTCAGGAATAGGAAGGACCGATCTTCCAGGACGACGGCCACGGTACCGGACTTCATCGCTTCGCCCCACGTTCGGCCGTGATCGACTGGGCGCATGGGCCACAGACCATCTTGCGGCGACCGGACACCGCGCGGAGCATCAAAAAGGGCTTCTGGCACTGGCCGCACTTTCCGAGAAATTCAAGGTGGCGCCTCACGCGGGGTAGACCCTCCCTTCGGCGTCCACGAACGCGACATGGTGGCCCCGGAGCTTGTCCACGCGGACGGCGACCCCGATGACGCTGGCCGGGATGGTGTCCTTCCCGTCGTAGAACGCATGGCCCACGTCCAGCCAGAACTTCACGCCCTCGTAAAGTTCGGCCAGTTCCTCCAGCTTCGCGTCGTCGGCCTTTGCGTCCCGGATCGGCGCAAGGGCGGGCATTACTGGCGCGGCCCCCAGGACCGGCAAGAGGTCCAGCCGCAAGCGAAGGCGGCGGCGGCCAGGACGACGAACTGGGGCCAGGTCACGGGCGCCTCCCGTGGAACGGCGTCCGAACGGCGAAGGCCATGACCACGATGAACAGGCCGTCGAGCATCTGGGGAAGGCCCGTCATGCCGCCACCTGGAAGGGGTCGGTGATCGGTTGCCAGCAGACCGGAGTCGCCAGGTAGGGGTCATTGCCCTGGTCGTCGTCAAGGTCGATGAAGAGGGCGGTCCATCGGCCGTCCGGCCTGATCCATGCGACGTGATAGACCAAGGGTTCGGTGGGTTCGTCGTAGCGGTGGACGGCGGCCAGGACCGGCGTTTCGGGCGCGGGCGCGTCTTCGGTCGTCAGTCGCCAAGGGGGGCCGATCTTCATGCCGCCACCTGGCGGGCGTAGTCGAGGCGCCCGCACGGTCGGACGGTGGCGATCACCCGAGCCTCTAAGCCATCGACCGGCAAGGGCTGGAAAACCTCCAGGCGGCAGAACTCCAGGAACGGGGCCAGCCTGTAGTGGACGATAGCCAGGCCGGAAGGGAAGTCGCGAATGACGGCGCGGTGTTGCGCCAGCGCGATCACGTCCCGAAGCTGGCGGGTGTCGAGCTTCGGCCAGTCGAAGGGGTCCGCGATGGGCGGGTTAAGCGGTGTCTTCATGTTGCGTGTACCTGGGTCCGGGTGGTGCCGGATATAGCGAGGCCCCACGTCCTGAAGCTGGAGAGGCGGGGCCGGTGGGAAGTGGCTAATCAACCCGAGCGAGGGAAAAACCCCTCGCGAAATCAGGCGGCGGCGGCCAGCGGGGCGGCCTTCTTGGCGCGGATCCGCTTCGGCTTCGTCACGGCGACGGGAGCGGGCTGGGGAAGAAGGCGCTCCAGGTTGTCCTTCATGCGGGCCTGGCGAAGCGCGTGGCCCCGGAGGATCGAACCCTTCAGGCTGGCGTCGGTCCCGATCCGGTAGACGCCCTTCCGGCACTTCAGAGTGCGGGAGCCGATCACGGGACGGGCGACGGTCTGGACGGGGGCGGTCGGTGCGCCGAGAAGCCCGAGGGTCATAAGGGAGGCGAAAGCGGTGGTCATTCTGCGTGTTCCGTAAGCCGGTGGTGCGGCTGGATTCATAGTACCACGGAGTTCTGATTTTCAGAACTCAGTTTTCACTTTTCGCAATTTTCGCATAGGGGGCGGTGAATCGCTTCCGCTTCGACGCCTTCGGGGCCGTGGTCGAGTTCGGTCCCCGGCTTGCCGTCTTCAAGGCCAAGGGCGAACACAACGTCTATGAGGCGATGGCCCGCCAGAAGCGGCGGGTCCTGGCCGGGGACGCGGCGGCGATCCAGCGCATGGTCGGCGCCTGGAAGGTCGCCAATGCGGGAATCCAGAAGCGCCTGGAGGCCGTCACGGCGAAGATCGCGGCGGCCCAGGCGGCGGGCCTTCCCGTGTCGCCCGCGTGGCTCTACCAACAAGAGCGCTGGACGGAGTTCCAGGCCGAAATCCAGGCCCAGATCGACGGCTACGCGAAGAAGGCGGGCCAGGCGGCCCTAGGGATGCAGAAGAACGGCTTCCTCCAGGGGTCGAAGGACGCGAAGGAACTGGTCGCCACGGCGGGGGTCCAGACCGGCTTCAAGATGCTTCCCACGTCGGCCTTCGACGCGATGGTAGGCGCCCTGACGGACAAGAGCCCCCTTCACGACCTGTTCGCGGCGATGGCCCCGAACGCGGTCCAGAAGGCGCGCGAAATCTTCGCGGTGGGGATCGCGGCCGGGGATCACCCCACGGTGATCGCGAAGCGGTTCCAGGACGAACTGACGACCACGAAGCAAAGGTCCGTCCTGATCGCCCGAACGGAGTCGGCCCGCGCCTACACGACGGCCCAGAAGGCGAACTACGAGGCCAATTCGGACGTGGTGGTGGCGAGTCGCTGGGTATCGGCCCGCGACTCCCGGACGTGCCCCCTTTGCTGGGCGAAGGACGGGACGATCATTCCCCACGGGGAACTGGTCGGCTTCCACCCCGGTTGCCGTTGCGCCCTGGCGCCCGTGGTCAAGTACCTGGACGTCGCGAGGAAGACCGGGGAAGAGGTCCTGGCCGAGCGGGAGGCGAACCAGCCGGGCTACGCGAAGGACGTTCTGGGACCGGCCCGGTACGAGCTTTGGAAGTCCGGGAAGATCGCGCTGAAAGACGTGGTTCAGGACGTGGACCACCCCCGATGGGGGCGCGGCGTCCGGGCGAAGACCCTGGCCCAGCTTCAGAAGGAGATCGAGGCGGGGGCGACCGGGAAGGCCCTCCCGTCGCTCAAGGGCATGGGCGGCCACGTCGCGGGGCCGCTTCCCGAAATTGACCTGAACGCGGCGAACCCGCTGTACCTGGCGAAGATCGCGGCCCAGCGGGAGGCCCTGGCGGCCCAGAAGGCGGCGGAAGCGGCGGCGCTGGCGGCCCAGAAGGCCGAAGCCGAGGCGAAGGAGGCGGCGGCCCTGGCGGAAGCCCAGGCGCTGGCGAAGGCGGCCCAGGAGGCGCTGGAGGCCCAGGCGAAGGCCGACGCGGCGGCCCTGGCGGCGCATCAGGAGTGGGAGGCGGCGAAGGCGGAAGCCGAAAAAGGCACCCCCTCTATTTGGGGCGTGAACCAGCCCGCGCCCCTCCCGAAGACCAAAAACGAGTACCTGGAATCGAGCATCCAGGCGATGGCCGCCGGAGTGGCGCCCCACCAGACGCCCGCCGACCTGGAGGCGGCGGCGAACGTCCTGTACCCGAAGGCGAAGGCCTGGGACCCGGACAAGCATATCGCGCCGAAGTACGCGAAGCACGGGGTCCCCACGGAGGCGCCCACGCCCCTCCAGGCGGCCCAGGCGGCCGTCCCCCAGCCCGTGGACGTGCTGGACCTGGAATCCCTCCTGGCCGTCGCGCCCCACCCGAACGCGAAGGCCACGGCGACCGACTACACGAAGGCCCTGATCAAGTCCCAGGCGGGGACCATCGAGCCCCAGGAAGTGGCGATCCTGGTGAAGCACTTCTTCCCGAAGTCTACGGCCAGCGCGGCGTCGGTCCTTCACCACTATGCGGCCCAGGACCTGACGCCTCCCGGCGGCTTCCCGGACGGCTTCGAGTACACGCCCGTCAAGAAGGCGGCCCCGAAGGCGAAGACGCCCGTGGAAACGACCGTCCACGCCCAGCCGGAGCCGATCCAGACGAAGCCCGCGCCGACCGTCGCGGAGACGATCCTGGGCGCGAAGCTGGCGACCCCGAACGCGAAGGGGTTCCTCTATGAGAACCAGACCGGCGGGAAGGGCGGGAGCAACCCCGGCGGCTTCTTTCTGGGCGCGGACGGGGTTCAGCGGTACGTCAAGTTCTACGGCGACCCCGGCCAGGCCTACTCCGAACACCTGTCGAACGAGGTCTACCGACTCCTGGGCCTGAAGGTCCCGACTTCGACCCTCTTCGAGCATGAAGGGCGGATCGCCTACGCGTCGGAGCTTCTTCCCGTGGAAGGCACGGTCGGCCAGAAGGGGCTGTCCCAGGAGGTCGCCCGCGCGATCCTGGACGGCTTCGCGGCCGACATTCTGACCGCGAACTGGGACGCGGTGGGGACCGGCCTGGATAACGTCGTCCTTCTGAAGGGCGGCGGGGTCGCGCGCATCGACGGCGGCGGAACGTTCCTGTACCGCGCCCAAGGATCGCCCAAGCCCGCCCACGCCCTGGACCAGATCGCGGAGTGGGAAGGCTTCGCGCCGGGCGGGATCAATCACTACTACGGGTCGGTTTTCACGAAGGCGGGCTACGACAAGGCCGAAGACGTTCCCACCCTGAAGGCCCAGGTCGCGGCCATCCAGGCCCTACGCAAGAAGCTGCGCGGCTGGGAGGCGTTCGTGAAGGCGTCCACGCCGGGGCTGGACCCGCTGAAGCAACAGCGGATAGCCGACATGATGGAGGCCCGGACGGACCTTCTGGCCCAGAAGGCGGCGGCCATCGGGAAGGCCCCGAAGCCCGCGAAGCCGGTGAAGGTCCCGAAGGGCGGCCTGGACCCCAAGAAGGTCAAGCCGCGCCAGCTTTCGTCCGAGGACGGACGCAAGAAGCGGCGCGAACTGTACGGCGACGTCTACAAGAGTTTCACGACGACCGAAAAGGCGGCCCTGAGCGCCTACAAGGGCAATTCGCACTACGGCGCCATGAACAAGTTCCTTCGGGGCGGCACGAAGTCGATCACCCCCGAGCGGAAGGGCTTTATCGAGCAAATTCGGTCCATGTTCCGAAAGTCGGTCGGATTCGATGAAGACATTCAGCTATATCGGGGCGTGGGCTATGAAGCGTGGTGGAGCCTCCAGCCGGGCGACGAAGGGACGATCCTGACGGACCATTCGTTCCTGTCCACGGCGAACGTCGAGGACATTTCCCGGCACTTCGCGACGTCCTACGGCCTCTCCGGCGACCCGTACCACCCCGTCCTTCTTCGGATCAAGGCGCCGCGCGGCCTGGTGGCGATCCCGTCGAACGACCCCCAGGGCTACGACGGCGAACACGAGTTCATCCTTGACCACGCCAATTACCGCGTGGTCAAGGTCACGAAAGAGGACGTATCGGGTGGGCGAACCCTGACGATCCTGGAAGTCGAGCTTCTGGAATCCAAGGAAGGGCAAACCGAATGGCAGAGAAGAATCAAGTAAACGGCCTCCCCATGACCCCGGCCATGCGGTCCAAAGAGGACACGGCGGCCGGGATGGGGGTCAGTCAGTGCGCCACCTGCCAACACAAGTGGCCCGGTTCGGCCCGATGCTGGGCCTTCCCCGGCGGCATTCCCGAAACGATCCTGAAAAACGAAACCGTCCACGACGCGCCCTTCCCCCATCTTCACCAGGAGGGGAGCGTCGTCTGGACGAAGCGGCGGCCGGACTGGCCCGAGGGCGTCCTAATGGACGATCCGAGCGACCCAGGGGCCTAGGCGGGCCTCTTCCACCGTGTCGAGCGTCACCAGGCCGCCGTAGGCGCCTTCGAGGTCGGTTCTGTCCATCTGGCCTTCGGTGTATTCGTGCTGGGCCAGGAGGACGGCCTGGCGGGTGGTCACGTCGAACATGGTCCCGGCCTGGCCCGTTTCGGCGTTGTTGAACTCGATAAGATTCGGCATAGGACCTTTATACCAGTTCTGGAAGATAGGCCCAGGACTTCGGGAAATCCGCAAACGTCGGTAAAAATATGTGATACACTGTTATACAATTATGTGGGTCTTCCAGAACAAGAGTTTCGTTTCCGTCGTCGCGCATCGGACCCAGAAGGACCGACTCCTGGTCCGGTCGCGGGTGGAAGGCGACATTCAGCGCGCCGTCCCCGTCGCCCAGGTCTTCGAGGACCTGAACGCGGACTACCGATACCGCGCCGTCGTCACCCGAGCCCAGTTCAAAAAGGCCATGAACGACGCGGTGGACCGGATCGACTACGCCAACTTCAAGGGGTCTATCGGGATCAAGAAGAAGGAAGACCGGGATCGGCACGACGCCTATATGGGCGTCTGGTCCGTCATGGCCTCCTGGTATGGCGCCTACGTCGGCCGCCGGACCAGCGCCCTCTTCGATGAATCGGACTACGGCCCCGAAACCGGCGAGGACGCGGACGTGTCGGCCTACCTGGAGGGAGAGCGCTACGACGAGCTTCCCCGCGTAGGCGATATCTTCCCCGGCTGGGAGCGGCCGAAGCGCTGAACCGTCCCTGAAGCGGCCCACCGGCCCCGACCCCCGAAAGGAGGCCGGGGCCTTTTCGCGTATGAGGGCGCGCGATGCCCAGACAACTCTCCCACGGCGCGATCCGTGACCTATTGGGGACCGCGCTGAACCAGACCACGGGGGGCGGCGCGTTCGCCTACGTGCGGGACGTTTTCCCGGCCTCCGTGGTCTACGACCTGGAGCCTTCCGGCCCTGGGCCGGGGAAGGTCCAGACCCTCCAGCGCGCCTACTCTATCGACGCGAAGACCCTGGCCGTGACGCTGGGCGATGCCGAGCCCGTCCAGGAGGTCCGAACCTGGGAGCCCGTCAGCCCGGCCGCCTTCAGCCTGGACGACGCCCCGGCCCTCCAGGGCGCCTTCGTGGTCCGGCGCGGGATCGTGTTCCGCACGGGCGACTACCCGGACAAGGACTTCAGCATGGACTGGGCGGAAGCCGACGCGGAAATCTCGCGGCTGAAGACGGCCCCGTTCGCGGCCAGCTTCGCGGACGAAGGCCTGGTCCCGAACGGCTTCGTCCCGAACGACCTGGAACACCGGCCCACCGTGTTCAGCCGTCCCGGAAAGCGCCTCCTGGGTCACGCGACGATCACCCACCGCGACGGGGACGCCCTGTTCGGGGAGGTCCATATCCCGGCCGCCCTCGCGGACCTGATCGGGGACGACGAGCCCCTGAAGGTGTCCGCGACCTTCGACCGCGCGACGAAGCGGCTGGTCGGTATGGCCCTTTGCCTGAATCCGCGAATCGAGGACGCGGCGGTGTTCGCGGCGTTCAGCGAGGACGCCCCGACCGTCCCGGAGAAACCGCGTAAGGGGACCCCGATGAAGACCGAAAAGCCTTCGCTTATCCAGCGGGTCCTGGCGAAGTTCAGCGGCGCTTCGGAGGCCGAACTGGAGGAAATCCTGAAGGACGAAGACCAGCCCGAAACCCCGAAGCCGGACGCGGAGAAGACCCCGACGACCCCCGATCCCGCCCTGGCGGCGGCCCAGGCCGAAGTCGCGCGCCTCCAGGCTCTGGTGGACGCGAAGACGGACGACCAGGCGGCCACGGCCCAGGCCCGCGTGAAGGACGCGGCCACGGCGTTCGCTCTGGACGCGATCACTCGCGGAAAGGCGTTCCCGACCGAACAGGAGGCCCTGGAGGCCGCGTTCACCGAGTTCGCGACCGGAGCGGGCGGCGTCGTCGGCTTCACGGACGGCGGCGACGTTGCGGATACGCCCGGCCTGAAGACCTTCAAGGCCAGCGTCGAGGCCCGCGTCACCCGCGACTTCAGCGCCGAGCTTCTGACCGGCGGCAGTAAGGCCCTTTTCGCCATGAACGGCGCCGTCCCTCCCACGAAGGCGGCCCCCGGACCCATCGACACCGCTGGCGTGTACGCCCGCATCAACGGCCAGGAGAACAAGTAAATGCCCCAGAACCTAACGGAAGGACTCTACACCGGCGAGTCCCTTGTCAGCGCGCCCCTTGGGGCCATGTCCTACGAGAAGATCACCGTCGCCAACGGTCAGAAGCTGGGCGCCAACCGCGTCCTGGGCCAGATCACGGCGACCGGCAAGTACGTCGCGGTGAACCCGGCGGCGGCTGACGGTTCCCAGACCGCGAAGCGCATCCTTCGCGCGGCGGCCGACGCCACGGCGGGCGACGTGGCGGCCATCGCCTTCGCCAACTGGGTCGAGGTCAACGCGTCGGAACTGGACTGGGGCACGTTGAACGCGGGTCAGATCGCGACGGCGAAAGCCCAGCTTCAGGCCGCGACGATCTTCGTCCGGGAGGCCGTCTAAGCCCCTTCGGGGGCTTAGCGTAAGGGGAACCCAAGGAACCCGAGAGAACAATGCCTGAACTTATTTCCAACCTTTTCAGCGGCGAAGCCTGGTCCATGATGACCATGACCCAGGCTATCAACACCATGCCTTTCGTGCCGGGTCGTATCGGCCAGATGGGACTCTTCGAGGCGGCTGGCGTGGCGACGAACCATATCCAGATCGAGGAGGAGAACGGCGTTCTTTCCCTGATCCCGTCCAAGGCGCGCGGCGAGGCCCCGACCCAGAACGCGCACGGCAAGCGCAAGATGCGGTACCTGGGAATCCCGCACTTCCCCCTGGCCGACACCCTTATGGCGACCGAGGTCCAGGGCGTCCGCGTCCTGGGCGGTACGGAGCTTCAGGGCTGGGAGGCCGAGCGCGACAAGCGGCTGGCTTCGATGGCCGCCAAGCACGACGCGACGCTGGAGTACGGCAAGCTGGGCGCGATCAAGGGCCGCGTTCTGGACGCGGACGGCGTGACGGTCCTTTACGACCTGTTCGCGGAGTTCGGCGTGAACCAGACCACGGTGGACTTCCTCTTCGGGACCACGACCGGTTCCGGTCGCCTGAAGAAGCTGGTCCTGGGCATCAAGCGCACCATCGAAGGCGCGCTTCAGAACGGCGTCTACAGCCAAATCCGCGCCGTCTGCGGCAAGAACTGGTTCGACGCCTTCACGACCCATCCCGAGGTCGTGGACGCCTACAACCTCTGGCTTGACGGCCAGTACAAGCGCGACGACCAGCGCAAGGGCTTCGAGATTTGGGGCGTCGTGTTCGAGGAGTACGTCGGGGCCATCGGCGGCACCCCGTTCGTGGCCGATGCCGAATGCCACTTCTTCCCGACCGGCGTGAACGGCCTCTACAAGACGTGGTTCGGCCCTGGGAACTTCCTGGAGAGCGCCAACACCATCGGCCTTCCGCGCTACGCGAAGTCCGAGCCGATGAAGTGGAACCGTGGCGTGGAACTCCTGACGGAATCCAACCCGATCCACCTTTGCACGAAGCCCAGCGTTCTCGTCAAGGGCACTTCGTCTACCTTCTAAGGCCTTCGGGCCTGAAGACCCTACGGGCCGCGACTACCTTCGGGGGTCGCGGCCCTTTGGCCGTAAGGGGCCTTCGACATGACCCCGACCGAATACCTGGCCCATCGTTCCGCCCTGACCGGTCGCCCCCCGAAGATCGCGGTCCACAACGGGCGCACGGCCGGGACGCTGGACGAACTGGACTTCATCGCCCGCGCGGAAGGCATGGACCCGGCGGAAATGGACGGCGCCGAGCCCGTGGAGGCCCAGGCGATCCCGGCCCCGACGCCCCAGGTCGTCCTGACGCCCGCCGTGGTCCAGGAGAACGTCCCGGCGACCCCGACCCCTACCGACAGCGCCCCCGCGACCCAGACCGCGCCCGTGGGCGATCCTGGCGCCAAGGAGGACCCTTCGCCCGCGACGGTCCCGGCGATCGTGGCCGACGCGGAGCCCGACGACGACCTGAAGGGGAAGACCGTCCAGGACCTGAAGGGGCTGGCCCTCTCCCTGGGCATCGTCCCGCTTCCCGAGCGGAAAGACGACATAAAGGCGGCGATCCGCGCCAAGCGCCAGGAGGCGGCGGCCTAATTGGCGTACACCTACGACCCGACCGGCCTGAAGGGGAGCCCCCTCTTCAGGGCGCGCTACCAGCTAGGCGACAAAGGCCAGCTTAAAGACGAGAGCGGCGCCCAGGTCTGGCTTAGCCAGGACGAGGAACTGACGGCCCTGATCGACCTTTTCGGATACTCCGAGGGCGTGGCCCAGGCGGCCGACGCGCTGGCGATCCAGTTCGCCCAGGAGCCCACGGAGTACAAGGACGAACAGGGCGTCACGGTCAAATGGTCGGATCGGATCGCGACCTGGCGGGCGCTGGCGGCCCAGCTTCGCGCGCCCACGTCCGTCGCGACGGCCACGCCCACCGGCGGCGGCTACCGTTCCGGCGTGACCCGTGGCCCGGATATGCGGGGGTTCCGGTAGTGCGGCTACTCGCGGCGACCGTGGCGGCCGTCCAGGCGGCGTCCCGGCGCACGAAGGAAGCCTGGTTCCGGTTCGCCCAGGCCCCCGTCCCCGGCCCCTGGGGGTCTACGACGGAGTGGACGAAGGACGCGCCCCTGGTGGGCAACCTGACCGGCCTGGACGCCTCCGAGGTCCCCCAGGACGCGGTGGTGGGCAACCGGCGCACGTTCGTCTTCGCCTGGGTCGGCCCGGACCTGAAGGCGGGCGACCGGATCGGGCGGGACGCCCCGGCCTTCGAGGTCGTGGCCCTCCTGGAGAGCCCCAGCGACGGGCGTTCCACGCGGCGCGTGGTCGTGGCGATGGGCCACGCCCCGGAGGCCCCTTAATGGAGGTCTTCGTGGCGCTGGAGGTCATGCTGGCGGCCCTTCGGGGCCAGGCCGACCTGAAGGGGCTGTCCATCGAACCCGTCGTCGGCGCGAACCTCCCCCACGGGATCAGCGTCCGGCACGTCGGCCCCGGCGCGGACGACAAGGTTCAACCCCTGGAAACCCTCATGTCGAGGCTGACGTTCTACGTCGTCCTGGCCCTTCCGGGGAACGCCATGTCCCTCCAGGCGGCGACCTACCTGCGGGCGATCCACGGCGCGCTGGAGGGCCTTCGCGGCGCGGCCCCCGTCGCGGGCGGGAAGGTCTACATCTGCGAACGGACGGGGCCGATCTACTACCAGGCGCCGGGACCGGACGGCATGGCCTGGCAGTTCGCGGGCGGGGCCTACGACGTGGACGCGCGGGTGGACGGGTGAGCGAACACGTCAACTTCGTGGACCGCTTCAACGCGGCCAACGAGGCCATAGCGGAGGGCGTCCGGGAGGGACTGAAGGCCTACGCGTTCGCGATCCAGGAGGAGGCGATCGAGAAGATCACGGACGAAAACCTGGTGGACACCGGCGCGCTTCGGCGGTCGGTGTTCGTCCAGGCCCACGGTCTGGACACGAGGGCGGAGGCCCTGGCGGCGGCGATGGCGCTGGCGTCCGGCCTCGGCGCGAAGTCGAAGCGGCCCCACGGTCCTTTCCAGGCGGCGGCCCCCGGAAAGCCCATCGAGGCGGACTACCAGGCGAAGGTCGGCGTCTGCGTGAACTACGGGATTTACCTTGAAATGGGCACGGTCCATATGGCCGCGCGGCCCTTCCTGAAACCGGCGGCGAACACCGTCCAGGCGAAGGCGAAGGACCTGATCGGGAAGTACGTGTCCGAAAAACTCCGTAAGGCGGGACCTTAGTCATGCCTTACGAAATCAAGAATCCGAACGCCGTGACCCAGGCGGGCGGGGCGAACTGGCAGAACCCGATCAACGCCCTGGGCGCCGACGCCAGCGCCTACGCGGTGAACGCCGTTTCGGGAGACGGCGGGTACCTCGTCTTCGCCTTCCCGCTGGGCGCGATCCCGGCGAACGCTCTGATTACGGGAATCCGGGTCGAACTGACGGCGGTCGGCCAGTATTCCAACACGGCGGCGCCCGTCGTCGTGGACGCGAACGGGAACCCGAAGCCCCGGACCCTGACCATCGAGGTTTCCAAGGACGGCGCGACGTGGGCGCCGAACGTCCAGCGGACCCTGAACCTGCCGAACCAGCTAGGGTTCACGACCTACACCGTGGGCGGCCAGTTCGACCTTTGGGGCCAGTCCTGGGCGGCCGGGGAAGTGAACGGGACGAACCTGCGGGTTCGCGTAAGGAGGCCCATCGGTCTGAGCGACGAGGACACCGGCGGCTACCGCACGGTGGAATCCGTCGTCGTGACGGCCTTTTACACGACCATGCCAGGAACCACCCAGGCCGACCGGCCAGCAAAGCTAACCCAGTATCTCCTGGGTCGAGAGTCGATTCCCGGAACCCGCGTTCCGGCCACCTTCCGCGTTCGGTCGTGGAAGTTCGAGCCCCAGCCCCAGATCGAGACGGAGGAGGTTCCCGATTACGGGTCCATCCTGGAGGGCGACGAGGTTCTGACCTACGAGGCGTCGGAAGTGTCCTTCGACGGGTACCCGACCTTCGATGAACCCATTCCGATCCTGGAATCCCTGATCGGGAAGGCCGTCGTCGCCCAGCTTGCGGCGGGCGTCTACCGGTGGGAGTTCAACCTGGAGGCCCGTTCGCGCGCCAACGTCCAGACCCTTTCCGGCGAGGTCGGGGATACGAGCATCGCGGAGCGGGTCGCCTACATGATCGCCACGGAGTTCCAGCTTTCCACGAAGAAGAAGGAACACGGAATGTCCGGCAAGTTCATGGCCCAGGCCATCGACGACTCCAGCCCGATCAGCCAGCCGAACGTGGCCGACGTTCAGTCCCTGGCCTTGAACGGCGCGACGGCCGTGACGCTTCGGTACAAGGGCGCCCAGACGGCCAGCGTGGCGACCCCGAATGCGGGGACCCTCCAGACGGCCCTCCAGGGCCTGTCCACGGTGGGCGCGGGCAACATGACGGTTTCCGGGACCGGCCCCTTCGTGCTGACGGGAGCGGGCGCCCTGGCGGGCCAGACGCTGGCGCTGGTCGAGGTCGTGGCGGCGACCGGCGGGACCCCGACCGTGACCCACACCACGGTGGGCGGGCTGGCCCAGTACGCGGGGATCGCGATGGAGCCGGGCAACTGGGCGATGTACTACACGTCCAACCTTGCCGACCTGGGCACGACGGCCACGAAGTTCACGCGCCTTCGGGGCTGTGACCTGACCATCGGGAACCGCTTCCAGGGAGAGGCCTTTATGGACCCGGCCCAGGGCAAGGGTTGGGGCGTGGCGATCGAGGACGTGATGAACGTGGGCGCGAAGTTCGTGGTCCAGGCCGACAAGAACGCCAGCCAGCTAACGGCCGACCTTCGCAACCGCGCGGCGAAGTACGTCCGACTGGAGAACGTCGGCCTTCCGATCGGGGCGACCGGCTACAGCTACACCTGCCAGATCGACATGGCCGCGAAGGTCCGCGTCCTGGGCAACTACTCCGAGGACGGCGTGATCCGGGCGCGGGAGTTCGAGCTGAAGGCCCGCCAGGATTCGGCCTGGGGCCGCGCGCTTCGCATCGTCCTGATCAACGACGTCCCGCCCTACTAAGGCGGGCGCGTCGTCCAGGCATCGGGCCGGGACCCTTCGGGGTTTCCGGCCCTTTTCGTATGGGACCAGGATGGAAATTGACGACCTTTTGTCGGATCGCGTAGCAATCGAGATCCCGAACCCCAAGGGCGGCGCGGGCCTGGTCGCTTCGTGCAACCCGGAAGCCGTCACGATGAAGATTCAGCGCCAGATCATGGCCCTGGACGGCAAGTCGGACGACCTGGACGCGTCGTACCTCATGCTGAAGGCGCTGGACGTTGACTGGAACCTGACGAAGAACGGGAAGACGGTCCTGATCGTGCCGACCCTCCCGGCGAACGCGAAGGCGGCCATCGACGCGGCGACCCCCGAAGGCCAGGACCCGGACTATCCCCCGACCCTGGAGGACGTGAGCGCGAAGGCCCTGGCGATGATCCTTCAGGCCCTGACGGAAGCGGCCCGCCCAAAAGAGCCGAGCGGTACCGCAATCTAGTCTCCTGGCTGGCGTTCGGGGACAAGTTCGACGGCGAACCCGACCCCGACGATACGCTGGTCCAGGTCGCGCGGTACCTGGGGGTCGCCCCGTGGGAACTGGAGAACGCCCCCGAAAAGTGGTTCTGGATCGGGCTGGACTCGATGAACGCCCGGCACGACGCGAAGGCCCGGCGTAGGGAGTACGGGACCCAGGCCGAAAGCCTGAAGGACCTGAACCCCGACGAGGAGGAAGACCCCTGGTAGACCGGGGTCTTCGCCCTTTCAGGCCCTCCCGTATGGGGGCCGGTGACGGTCGCGGAACTCGAAATCATTGTTACCGCCCGCCTGGACGAGCTAAACGCCAAGCTGTCCGAGGCCAAGGGCATCGCGAAGAAGGGCGGATCGGAAGCGGGGCGCGAACTCGCCCAGTCCCTGGCGTCCGGCTTCGGCCAGGCGATCGGGAACTTCAGCGTCCAGGGGGCCATCGACGGCGTAAAGTCGCTCCTGAAGGGGATGGTGTCGGGGAACTCCGAAATGGAGGGCTACACGACCCAGTTCAAGGTCCTTCTTGGCACCGTGACCGAAGCCAAGGGGCGTATGGCGGAACTCGCGAAGTTCGCGGCCGTCACCCCCTTCGAGCTACCCGAGGTCGTTTCCGCCTCCAAGCAACTCCAGGTTATGGGCGGGACCGCGCTGGCGACCGGCCAGACCCTGAAGATGGTGGGCGACATGGCGTCGGCCTCCGGCGCGGGATACCAGGAGGTCGCCACCTGGGTCGGTCGCCTGTACTCCAACCTCCAGGCCGGGAAGCCCTTCGGGGAGGCCACCCAGCGCCTCCAGGAACTGGGCCTGATCAGCGGCCAGACCCGGAACCAGATGGAAGACCTGGCGAAGAAGGGCGGGAAGGCGGCCGACGTCTGGGATATCTTCACGAAGGCCAGCCAGCGGTTTAACGGCATGATGGACGAACAGTCCAAGACGCTGGAGGGCCTGGTATCGACGCTGAAGGACGACTTCGCGGCGACCCTTCGGGAGGTCGGCGCCCCCGTATTCGACAAGGTGAAGGAAGGTGTCAAAGGCCTGATCGGCGTCTTCGAGAAGCCCGAGTTCAAGGGCGCGGCGAAGACCCTGGCGGCCATCGTCGCGGGTGTGGTCGGCGTCGTCGGCGCGGTCGCGGGGCTGGCGGCCGGGATCATGGCCTGGGGGAAGGTCGCGGCGGCCTTCGAGATGGTTTCCGGCGCGGTCGGCGGCCTGTCCGGCGTCCTGACGGCCCTTTCCGGCCCCGTGGGCTGGGTGATCGCGGCGGCGGCCCTGATCTACGCGGCGTGGAAGACGAACTTCCTGGGAATCCGCGACTTCGTGGGGAAGGTCGTCCAGGAGATCGTGGGCTGGTGGCAGGACAACCTTCCGCTTATCCAGCGGACGACGGCGACGGTCCTGACGTGGGTGAAGAACGCCTGGGCGACCCTGGCGCCGCACCTGAAGCGGGTCTGGGACGTGATCGTGTCCGTGGTCAATATCGCCTGGCAGGTCATTTCGGGGATCGTCCAGACGGCCCTCCGGCTGGTCGGCGGGATCATTTCCACCGTCATGCTGGCGATCAACGGCCGATGGGCCGACGCGTGGACCATGCTGAAGCTGACGTGCGTCCGCGTGTTCGCCACGATCGCGGCGACCACCGTCCGAACGCTGGCGGCGGTCCTGAACTACGTGGACAAGTTCGCGGATACCGTCGCGGGCGTGTTCGGCCAGCAGTTTACGGGGCTTGACGGAGCCCAGAAGGGCCTGGAGGGCTACGCGAAGGGCTGGGACATGGTGGGCGATGCCGCCGGGAACGCCCAGGGCGCGATCAGCAAGTCCGTGAAGGGCTTCCCGAACCTCAACCCGATCAAGGGCAAACTGGGCGGTAAGTCCATCGACGTGGGCTTCCCGAAGGACCCGAACCCGAGGGCGGGCCTGGAGGGGATCAACATGGGCGGCGGGGACAAGGGCGGCAAGTCGAGCAAGCCGAAGGAAACCCAGGAACAGAAGGACCTTAACGCCCAGATCAAGGAGTACCAGACCATGATCCAGGGCCTTCGCCGGGACCTTCGTCTGAAGGGGGACGCCACGGCGTCGGCCACCCTCCAGGACAAGCTGTCCCACGGCGAGGTCCTGAAGGGCGCGGCGGCCTACGCCCAGAAGGCCCTAGGCCTGACGCGGGACAAGGAGGCGATGGACAAGAGCCTGGAGTCCCAGCGCCGCCTGAAGGACTCCCTGGCCGACCTTCAGAAGCAACTCCGGGCGACGACCCTGACCGACCCGAAGGACGCCCTGGCGTTCCAGGAGTTCGGGAAGACGTTCGCGCAACTGACCGACCCGAAGAACCGCGCGGCCATCGAGGCGACCGTCAAGGCGAAGGCCGATCTTCTGGCCTCCGAGGCCACCCAGACGGCGGTCCAGAACGCGAAGTCCCTGAACGCCCAGCTTATGCAGGAAATCGACCTTTGGGGCCAGACGACGCGCGTGAAACAGGCGTCCCTGGAACTGTCGAAGGAAGAGTACAAGAACGTCCCGGCGTGGCTGAAACAGGCGATCATGGCCCACGCGACGTACCTGGACCAACTGAAGAACGAAGCCGACCTTCACGAAAAGGCCCAGAAGTCCTGGGACGACTCGATGGAGGCGATGGAAAAGACCTTCGCATGGCTGGACGATCAGGCGTCGAAGCCCCTGAAGGCCTGGAAGGACGACATGGCCGAGCTTGCGAAGCGGCTGGAGGAGTTCAAGCCCAAGGCCGAGGGGATGGCCGACGCGATGGCCCGCCTGACGAAGAAGTACGGCGGCGGCGACACGGGCGCCCAGCGCGCGAAGGACTTCCTGGACGCCCAGAAGAACCTGGACGACCAAAGGGTGAAGTTCGAGCAGATCGCGAAGCTGAAGGACTCGCTCCAGGAGGGCTTCATGGATATGTTCGACCGGCTATGGAAGGACGGCTTTTCCAACTTCTTCGGGAACGTGGTCGGCGGATTCCGAAGCATGGTCGCCCAGATCGCCCAGGAATGGATCAAATCCCAGGTCGCGGGCCTGGTCAGTCGAGGCCTGACGGCGATCTTCAGCGGCACCGGCGGCGCGAAGGGCCTCCTGGGCCGGGCGGTCGGCGGCCCGGTGAACGGCGGCCAGCCGTACGTGGTCGGGGAGAACGGGCCGGAACTGTTCGTCCCGAACGGCGGCGGGAGCATTCGGACGAACGCGGCGACGAAGGGGATGGGCGGAACCACGATCAACCTTCACGTTTCCGGCGTCCGGGACGCCGGGAGCTTCCTCCAGTCCGAAAGCCAGATCAACGCCATGCTCTGGCGGGCCGGGTCGGCGGCGGCCCAGGCGACCGGGTAGGCCCGGAAAGGGCGTCCCATCGCGACCGTAAGCGATGGGATGCCCACCACTTCGACTTCGGAGCAACCCACGACCGGGACCCCCGTAACGAACACCGGGACGACCACCGGTACCACCACGGGGACCACTACCGGGACGGGCGTGACGACCCCGACCGGCCCCACGACGCCAACGGACGGCACGGGCGGAACGGGAGGCACCGGAGGGGCGGGATCGACCGGCGGCGCGTCGGACTACCTGGGCTTTGACGACGTGCGCTTCCCGACCGACATTTCCAGGGGCGTCACGGGCGGCCCGAGCTTCAAGACGACGATCCTTCCGACCCCCGGCGGGCGCGAACAGCGGCATATCGAGTGGGACGAATCCCTGTCGAAGTGGTCCGTCACCCTTCGGGTCTGGAGCCAGGACCGGCTGGACGCCCTCCTGGCCTTTTTCTACGCCCGCATGGGCCGGGGGTACGGGTTCCGGTTCAAGGACTGGACGGACTACTTCGTGGGCTACGACCGGGCGACCGGCGGCGTCCTGGTCCCGAACCCCGCGAAGGCGTCGGCGGTCGGCGCGGGCGACGGCGCCAGGAAGGTCTTCCAACTCGTCAAGAGCTACGTTTCAGGCCCCCGGACCTACGTTCGTCCGATCACGAAGCCCGTCGTCGGCACAGTGAAGGTCTACTTCGGGACGACCGAACAGACGAGCGGCTGGACCCTGGACGCGTCCACCGGCCTTCTGACGTTCGCCACGGCGCCGCCTTCGGGGACCGTGGTCCGATGCGCCTTCGAGTTCGACATACCGGCGCGCTTCGACGTGGACGAAATGGCCCTGAACATGGCGATGATCGAGAGCGGCGCCTGGCCGTCCATCGCTATCGTGGGCCTGAAGCCGTGACGAACGACCCACGGGCGGGATGGGGCGGCGCCATAATGGGTCTGACGATGCACCGCGCCCCCTTCGCCCTCCTGGCCCTTCTGGCCTTCGGTTGCGCCCCGCTGGACAAAGAGACGGCCCAGGCCACAAAGGCCCCGCAAACGGGCGCCCAGGCCGTGGAATCGTCAAGCCCCGAATACACCGGGGAGGCGTCGGCGGCCTACATGATGGCGCGGCGCTACGTCCAGGAGAGGATCGCGGCGTCCAAGACGGACGACCTGGCCGCCTGGAGCCTTCCCGAGTCGTCTTCAGGGGCGAAGATCGTCCAGGACGAGAAAGACCCCCATCTTTATCAGGTCGCCCTGAAGGGCAAAAAGGGCAACCTGACACGGACCTGGAAAGTCACCCTTCGGAACGCTGGCGGCGTTTGGAAGCGACTCCAGGTCGAGTAGGGGCGACCCTGCGTTCCATCGCGTGTTCCATCCGGCGGCGGGGTCGTTCTCTTTCGGGAGGCGGCCCCGTTCGTCGTACGGGGTCCCATGCGATCCGTTCCCGCGCCCCTGGCCGACCATATCCAGGGCGGCGCGCTGACCCTGGCGACCCTGGTCCTGATCACGCGGACGGACGGCGTGACGATGGGCTTCACGGATCGGGACGCGGACCTGTCGTACCTGGGTCAGACCTACCACGCGGCGGAAGGCATCGGGACGACGGCCATCCAGTCGAAGACGGGTACCGGCGTGGACAACATGGACGTTTCGGGCCTGATCACGTCCGACCGGATCACGGAGGACGACCTGGACGCGGGGCGCTACGACGGCGCGCGGATCGAAGTGCGGCTGGTCAATCGGGCCTACGCGAAGGCCAATCCGAACGTGGCGTCCCACGCCCTTCTTCTTGTCGGCTACCTGGGCGGCGTCGAGGTCGTGGACGGCCGTTTCAGCGTGACGGTAAAGAGCCTTTCCGACCGATTGAAGCAGGTTATCGGGGACACCCTTTCCCCGACGTGCCGCTGTCGATGCCTGGGCGATCTTCAGTGTAAGGTCGTCCTGACGGGGAACACCCTCCAGGGCGTCCCGATCCGCGCCACGGCCAGCGTGTCGAGCGTTTCAGGCCCCACGTCCTTCGTGGTCAATGGGTCGGCGCCGAGCGGCCACTACACGCGCGGGACGGTCCAGTTCCTGACCGGCGCGAACGCGGGGCTTCGCCGGGACGTGAAGACCCACGGCGCGGGCGGCGCGATCGCCCTTCGGACGGCCTTCCCGTTCCCGGTCGCGGCGGGCGACCAAGCCGTCTTCGTGGCGGGTTGCGACAAGACGTTCGCGACGTGCGACGTGAAGTTCGGGAACGCGAACAACTTCCACGGTGAACAGGAAATCCCGACCAACGACAAGACTTCCCAGATCGGCCGCTGACCGTAAAGGGCGGCATGATCGAGTGGCCGCCCCTTGCGCCTGAAGCCATCGTCGCGAAGGCGCGCGAATACATCGGGACCCCGTACAAGCACGATGCCCGCCTGAAGGGCCTGGGCGTCGATTGCGCGGGCCTGGTCGCCTGTACCCTGTCCGACCTGGGCGTTCCCGTCCAGGACCGTCGCGGCTACGGCTTCGACGCG
>Ga0160428_1000048_pt1 | contig 152503 bp, 126 predicted proteins | sample SolpanmetagenomM_FD_108198 | JGI IMG/M metagenome (GOLD analysis project Ga0160428, IMG submission 108198) | Solar panel surface microbial communities from Lawrence Berkeley National Laboratory, California, USA - M | ecosystem: Engineered > Built environment > Solar panel > Unclassified ... | reverse complement strand
GAGACGGCCGCTTCGCTGACCACCCGGCACCCGGACTACGCCATCCTGGCGGCCCGCATCGCGGTGAGCAACCTGCACAAGGTGACCTCGAAGTCGTTTTCGAGCACCATGAAGCGCCTCTACACCTACGAGGACCCCAAGAACGGCGACAACGCGTCGCTGATTGCCAAAGACGTGTGGGAGGTGATTCACAAGCACGCGCACACCCTGGACTCGGCCATTATCTATGACCGCGACTACAACTACGATTTCTTTGGCTTCAAGACCCTAGAGCGCTCGTACTTGCTGCGCCTCGATGGCAAGGTGGTGGAGCGGCCTCAGCACATGCTGATGCGCGTATCGGTGGGCATCCACAAGGACGACATCGACTCGGCCATCAAAACCTACAACATGATGTCGGAGCGCTGGATGACCCACGCTACGCCGACCTTGTTCAACGCCGGCACGCCCAAGCCGCAGATGTCGTCGTGCTTCCTGCTCACGGTGAAGGACGACTCGATTGAAGGCATCTACGAGACGCTGAAGGACTGCGCGCTGATTTCGCAATCGGCGGGCGGCATCGGCTTGGCTGTGCACAACGTGCGCGCCACGGGCTCTTACATCAAGGGCACCAACGGCAACTCCAACGGCCTGGTGCCGATGCTGAAGGTGTTCAACGACACGGCCCGCTACGTGGACCAGGGCGGCGGCAAGCGCAAGGGCGCCTTCGCCATTTACCTGGAGCCCTGGCACGCCGACATTTTCGAATTCCTGGACTTGAAAAAGAACCACGGCAAAGAGGAAATGCGCGCTCGCGACTTGTTTTACGCCCTCTGGACGCCCGACTTGTTCATGAAGCGCGTGGAAGCCAACGGCGACTGGACGCTGATGTGCCCCCACGAGTGCCCCGGCCTCGATACCACCTGGGGCCCCGAGTTTGAGAAGCTCTACACCAAGTACGAGCGCGAGGGCAAGGGCCGCAAGACCATCAAGGCGCAGGAGCTGTGGTTCCACATCCTGGAAAGCCAGACCGAGACGGGCACGCCCTACATGCTCTTCAAGGATGCCGCCAACGGCAAGAGCAACCAGCAGAACCTAGGCACGATTAAGTCGAGCAACCTCTGCACCGAGATTATGGAGTACACCGACAAGGACGAGATTGCCGTGTGCAACCTCGCCTCGCTGGCGCTGCCCCGCTACCTCGTGGAAGATGCCCAGGGCAACCTGACCTTCGACCACAAGACGCTCTACGACATCACGTACCAGACTACCCTGAACCTCAACAAGGTAATCGACGTGAACTACTACCCGGTGCCCGAAACCGAGAAGTCGAACTTCCGCCACCGCCCCATCGGGCTGGGCGTGCAGGGCCTAGCCGATACGTTTATTGCCCTGCGCATGCCCTTCGAGAGCGACGAAGCCAAGGGCCTGAACGAGGACATCTTCGAGACGATTTACTTCGCGGCCATGACGGCCTCGATGGACCTCGCCAAGAAGGACGGCGCCTACGAAACCTTCCCTGGCTCGCCCCTTTCCAAGGGTATCTTCCAGTTCGATATGTGGGGCGTGACGCCTAAGTCGGGCCGCTGGGACTGGGACACGCTGCGTGGCCAGGTAGTGGAGCACGGCGTGCGCAACTCGCTGCTCGTAGCCCCCATGCCTACCGCCAGCACCGCCCAGATTCTGGGCAACAACGAGTCGTTTGAGCCTTACACCAGCAACATTTATGTGCGGCGCGTGCTCAGCGGCGAGTTTATGGTGGTGAACAAGCACCTGCTGAAGGACCTGGTGAAGCTGGGCCTCTGGAACGAGCAGATGAAGCAAGACATCATCGCGGCCAATGGCTCGGTGCAGGGCATTGCCCGCGTGCCGCAGCACATCAAGGACCTGTACAAGACGGTGTGGGAGATTTCGCAGCGCACCATCATCGACATGGCCGCCGACCGGGGTGCCTATATCTGCCAGAGCCAGAGCCTGAACCTGCACGTGCAGAACCCCAACTTCGGCAAGCTCACCAGCATGCACTTCCACAGTTGGAAGCGCGGCCTCAAAACCGGCATGTACTACCTGCGCACCAAAGCTGCCGCCGACGCCATCAAGTTCACGGTGGAAAAGCAAGCCGCCGAAACCCTGGAGCCCATGTACGCCCAGAACCAAGCCGACATGGCCTGCTCGCTCGATAACCCAGACGCTTGCGAGGCCTGCGGGTCTTAGGAAAGAAAAAAGAGGAAGCGAAAGCTTCCTCTTTTTTTATCATTCTATTACCCACTAAATCTCAAAAGCATGATTTTATCAAAAGAAATTTCTGATAGCATCCGGAATTGTATGCTTTCTGTCTTTTGGAGGAAAGTAGACGTTGTGGACTTTCTTCAAAGTGCTGGGTGCACTAAGGACGACTTACGCGAGATTAAGGAATATGAGACCCTTGGCCTGACCAAAAATGCTATTATTGAAAGTGTATTGAGACGCCTGAAGGCTCGTCCAGATGAAGGTATCTCGCCTATCAGAAGTATCATTCGAGCTCTTACTGAGTGGTCAACTTTTGACCCTTATTATTTTGGGCCAGGTGGAAGCTTAGACTTAAGCAAAGCGAAGGCAGCAATTCGTCATCTTAAAGAAGTGCAGGTTAAACACGATGCACGTTTGATTGAGGACAGTAAAGAGCAAAAGCGCAAAATGGAAGAACTAAAGGTTAAGTATAGCTTAGCTGACTTACAAAAGAAGTTTTTTCAACTATACAAGGGGCTTGACGAAAATGGCGCAGCAATCAATTTGCAGAAGCGAGGCTACTTATTTGAGGCATTATTGCGTGACCTTTTTCGGTTAGAGGATCTGAATACAACCGAGCAATTTCAGTTTAATACAGTTGGTGAGCAAATAGACGGCTCGCTCAAATATGACGGTGAGCATTATATTATTGAAGCAAAGTGGCAAGAAGAATCAGTTGCATCAAATGCTCTGTATCAATTTGCTTACAAAATAGAAGGTAAAATGTACGGGCGAGGACTTTTTATATCCATTAATGGATTCTCGCCGGACTCAGTACGTGCACTCACACAAGGCAAATCTCTTAAATCTATTTTGATTGATGGAGCTGATTTAGCTTTAGTAATGGAAGGGATATGGCCCTTTTCTGAAATGCTAGATAGAAAGGTGAAGGCAGCGCAAACATTAGGCTTGATTTATACAGACCCATTCTCTATGAAGGAAAAGGTCAAAGCCTAATATATATTTTTAATTTCTCAGCCGCTGCCGCCCCGGTAGCGGCTGCCGTGTTTTTGGGGCGAGCGGGCGGGGGCAGGTGGTACCCTAGCCGCCTGGAAATGCCGGCTTTGGCGGCAGGCGGGGGCCGTAGCTTGCGAGATAACTGGCTGGAATTTGCGCTTATCAAATCTTACGTCTTATGAATCTTCTGATACTTGGAATCATTTTTCTTCTAATCTTCTCAAGCAGCGATAGCCGGGCGCAAGACCAGTCGGTCCGGCTCGTTAGGGTAGAACGCGAATACCTTAGGGACTTAGACGATGGGAAAGAGTGCGTCCCGATAGAAATAGGCCGAAAGAAGGGTGAACAACTGGACTTGGTATTGCCTCCTTTGTATCGAAACTCAGTTTCTATTTGGGACGAAGAGAACTGGCGTAAGTTTTTAAAGCGTGATGACCATCATCAGCCAATTCAGCGAACCGGAAGCGGCGAGAACGACGAGAGAAAGGAAATTACTTTACCCTTAAGCAAGTTGAAGGACGGGACTTATTACATTTGGCTAGCTGGTGATTCTGTAAGAGGGACCTTTCAAATTCATTTAAAGACGGAGTAGTGTCCTTGACTTCCCCAGCCGCTGCCGCCCCGGTAGCGGCTGACGTGTTTTAGGGGGCTAGCGGGCGGGGCGCTCTTAGCAGGTCGCCCTGCAGCGGGTTGGTAGTGAGGCGAGACGGGAGGCTAGCCATATAGCTAGGTTACTCACTATCTCTCTGCCGTTGCTGCCACCACTAGTGAATGGTTGGCGGTTGACTCTCTTCCTTTTAGATGGGATAGTAGCTGATGCGTAGCTGCTGAGAAATGGTAGTAAACAGCATTACTAAAAGATAGCGTCCTTATCTTCACGGGTTAGTTCGTGTTGGTTATTTAACAATTTCCAGATTAGATATGCGTCTTTTTACCCGGCTCTGGGATGGTTTGAAAGTCTGCTTCGTAATAGGCTGTGTGTTGCAAAGCGGAGGGGTAGCAGCCCAGACGCATTGGGCGCGGCAGGCAGGTGGCACCGGCCAAGACTATGCCCGCAAGCTAGCTGTCGACGGCAGCGGCAACACCTACGTAGTGGGCGATTTCATTGGCCCCGCCCAGTTTGGAACGTTCACCCTTGGCGGCACCGGTACGGCCAGCAACCCGCAGGCCTACCTAGCCAAATACGATGCGCAAGGCAACGTACTGTGGGCTCAAGCGGCGCCAGCCAGTGGCTTTGGCGATGTAGCGGTTGATGCCGATGGCAACGCCTATGTAATTGGCAGCTTTAGCGGCAGCGCTACGTTTGGGGGCACTACGCTCACGGCCCAGGCGGCTTTCGACATGGTACTGCTGAAGTACGACCCGCGGGGTACTGTGCTATGGGCACGTGCCGGGGGCACCCTGGCAGGTAGCCGGCTCGGCTGGAGCAGCGTGGCCATTGATGCGGCGGGCAATGCATACGTGACTGGGAGCCTGAGCGGTAGTGCCAACCTGGGCGGAAGTGCTGGGGCGCTCACCAGCGCGGGCACCGCCAACCTATTCGTGGCCAAGTACAGCAGCCAAGGCACTCCGATTTGGGCCCGGCAAGGCGGCGGTAGCAAAGGCGGCGGGAGCTACGGCGACGCCCTCGGGGTGGACGCAGCAGGCAACATCTACCTAGCGGGCAGCTTTAGTACCAGCGCCGTAATTGGGAGCACTACCCTGCAGGCCCTAAGCGTGAACACAGGAAGTAATATCCTGCTAGTGAAGTGCAACAGCAACGGCGATTTTTTGTGGGCTAAAAACGAGGGTGGCCCCGGCGCCGCTCGCGTGGCCGGCATTGCGGTAGATAGCCAGGGAAATAGCCTCTTAACGGGGATGTTGGGCGGCAGCCCCGACCCCCAGGCTATTTTTGGGCCCTACACCTTCACCGTAGGCGCCTTCGATGGCTACCTGATAAAGCACGATATGGAGGGCAACGTGCTGTGGGCAAACCAAATAGGCGGCCCTAGCACGGAATACTGCACCGGGGTAGCGCTAGACAAAGCCGGGAATGGGTACGTAACGGGCATCTTCGGTTCTCCGGTACTCACCTTGGGGCCCAGCACCACGCTCGTGTCGAACGGCAACAAACTGGTGTTCGCCATCAAGTACGACCCGCAGGGCAAGGTAGTGGTTGCCCAGCGCGAAGCGCTGTGTGGCGGGGCCATTAACCCAGCTATTGCCGTGGGGCCCAAGCAGGACATTTACCTGGCTGGCTACTTTAGCGGCACCACCAGCTTTGCGTCTACCTTGCTCAAGGGGAATGGGAACGACCCCTTCGTGACTAAGCTAGGAGACCTGAGCACTCCTTCTACCCCCGACAATTTCGCTTGCAGCTCGTCGCCGGCGCTCCCTGCGCCTGCGCCTACCCCTGTCCCTACGCCTACGCCAGTTGCGGAGCTGAACATTCCTAATATCCTGACGCCTAATGGCGATGGCCTGAACGACAAGCTGCAGATAAAAGGCTTAGCTGATAACTTTTGGTCACTCACTATCTATAGCCGTTGGGGCAAGCAGGTGTACACGGCGGCTGCCTATCAGCAAGAGTGGGACCCCGCGGGGGTGCCCGCTGGCCTGTACTACTACCTGCTGCAGCATGCTAGCGGCCGTGCCTACAAAGGCTGGGTAGAGGTGGCGAACTAGATAAAGAAGTGGCTAGCCGGGTGGGCGCAGAATTTCATGGCAAATACCTGATGTATCGTTCAGCCGCTACAGCCCCCGGTAGCGGCTGACGTGTTTTTGGGCAAGGGCGAGCAACTAGCGACTGCTAGCCGTCGAACCGTTGAAGCGCCTCGGGCGTGACGGGCGTAAAGAAGTTGACTAAGTTTCCATCGGGGTCGCGGAAGAGCAGCGAACGATTGCCCCAGGGCATGGTGGTAGGCGCCTGCACTACGGCCGCGCCCAGCAGGCCGGCTAGCCGCTGGTAGTCGGCGTCTACGTCGGCCACCCGAAACTCGATGATGGCCGAACGGTTGGCGGCGGCGCTGGCTACGTGGTCGCCGCCGAAGGGGGCCAGGGTACTAGTATGGCCGATGGCCAGCGTGGCGATTGGCGTGCGTAGCTCGGCAAACGTAGCGGTGTGCCGGGTGAGGGGCTGGCCGGTGGCTAGCTCATAAAAAGCTACCAGGCGGTCGAAGTCGGCGGTGATGAGGCGAAGCGACAGGAAGTTCATGGGAGTACTTGAAAAGTGAGGGGAGACTGCAAAGAGCGGCCCGCCCACTGACAACCCTATGGCAGCCTGAGGCAGCGTAAGCAAAAAAAATTACACGGGGTGGGGCAGCTGCAAGCCGGCAAGGTAGTCGGCCAGCGAAAGCAGCCCCGCATTGGTGAAGGCCTGCGTCGTAGCCGTGAGCTGCTGCACGCGCGCCACCCGAAACTCGCGGTAGGCGCGGCGCAGCTGGCACCAGCCTACCAGGTGCCAGGTAAAGTTGTAAAACACCAGCCCAATAGGTTCGACGCGGCGCTGGCTGCCGTGGCCCATCTTGTCGCGGTAAGTGAGCTCCAGCACGTAGCGGTTGGCAATGGCCGACTGCATGGCGGACAGGTAAGCCATGTTGCCCTCTTGGTATTCGGGCAGGTGCAGTCGGAAGCCGTCGGCCAGCTGGGTTAGCCGGTCCTGGTCGGGCGGGCGCAGCACGGCCCGTACTTTTTGCAGGGCAGCGGCCACGTGCTGCCGGATGGACTGGTCGGCGAGAGTGCCGCCCAGGGTTTCGAGCAGGAGCAAGGCATTGGCTTCTTCGGTTGAAAAGGTAACCGGGGGGAGAAAAAAACCTTGCACCAAAAAGTAGCCCCGCCCCGCCTCAAAGCTGACGGGAATACCTTGCTCGCCCAGCGCCTTTATATCGCGGTACACGGTGCGCACACTGATGCCAAACTGCTGGGCAATGTGCTCGGCCGGGGTATAGCGGCGGGCTTGCAGCAGCGTGGTAAGGCCAAAAAGGCGGTCAAGGCGGTTCATGGCTGACTGGTGCGAGGCAGGTGGTGTGGAGCTGGCGAAAAGCCGTCGGCTCTTACCTAGCCAACGTAAAAGGGCTGAAGGCAGAGGGCTTGCTTTCTGCCTCGAAAAATAAACTACACTCCCCAGCCGCTACCGCCCCCGGTAGCGGCTGCCTTGTTTTAGGAGGCGAGCAGGTGGGGTACCCCAGATAGCTAAGTGGCTGAGAATGGTCAGGTACAGCGCACGTATGCGTGCTGATTGCTACTTTACACTCGTCTAGCCCAGCCTTTTATGTCAGCTGCCGAGCCCCGTCGTGCTATGCCTTCGCCCGCCGTGCTGGCCTGCTACAATGCCGTGCCCAATGTGCTGTGGTCGGCGCTGAGCCTAGTGCCCCTGGTGGTGTTTTGCTACCAGCACGTGGCGCGGCCGTGGCTGTGTGGGTTTGGAGCCCTCAGCCTGCTCGCTTACGCGTGGCCCACGGCTTGGCTGCGGCACTTGCAACTCAGTACCCGGCCCGCAGTGTACCGCAGGCTGCGGGTGCCGGCCCTCAACCACCTCACGCAACACGGCACGCTCGTCAACCGCCTGCTGCGGCACCGCTACCCGCACTATCAGTACCTGCCCCCGCGGGCTAACCTAGCCAAGGTAGTGCGCACTACCTACCACCTGGAGCGGTTTCACTGGGTGATGCTCGTGTATTTCCTGCTAACCACCGGCTATGCCGTAGCGCTAGGGTACTGGGGCTGGGCCGGGCTGCTTACCCTGCTCAATGTGGGGTACAATCTGTATCCCATTTGGCTACAGCAATACCTGCGCCTGCGGCTGCATCGGGTGCCGCGCTAGGGGGCTAGCTGCTCTGGCAGTAGGCTCCTGCTGGGGTTTGCTGCTTTTCCGGGCCGCTGCTCTTTCCCAGTAGTGGCGGGTGTGGCTAGAAAGGCTAGCGGGATGGGTAGCGTAGGCATTCGCCTCTTTCAGCTTGAATTTGGTAATTTTATGCCATGTCAAAAGCCGAAAGCATTGCCGAGTTTTACCAGCAGTACTTCAAGGAGCTACCCGCTAGCGCGCAACCCGAAGCAGGCCAGGCCAACGTGTTTCGGCTGGAAGACTCGCTGGCCCCCGGCGTGCAGCCCAAGCAGTACAGCCGCCGCGACTACTACAAAATCACGCTCATGCGTGGCCACTGCGCCTACCACTACGCCGACAAGAGCCTGCAAATTGACGGACCGACGCTCCTGTTTTTCAACCCCCAGGTACCCTACACCTGGCAGCCGCTGGCCGACGATACGGCGGGGTATTTCTGCATCTTCCGCGAAGAGTTTCTGAACGCACCGGGTGGGTTGGGGTTGCTAGACCTGCCGCTGTTTCGACCCGGCGGCGACCCGGCCTACGCCCTCACGGCTAGCCAGGACCAGGAAGTGAGCGCGCTGTTTGAGAAGATGCTAGCCGAAATCGGGTCCGACTATGCTTTGAAATATGACCTGCTGCGCAACTACGCGGCCGAACTCATTCACTACGCCCTGAAGCTGCGGCCCTCAGATACCCGCTACCAGCACCCCGATGCCAAGTCGCGCCTCGCGGCCGTGTTTACCGAGCTGCTGGAGCGGCAGTTTCCTATCGAGTCGCCGGCCCGGCGGCTGGGGCTGCGCTCGGCCAGCGACTTTGCCGAGCAGCTGGCGGTGCACGTCAACCACCTCAACCGCTGCGTGCGCGACACCACCGGCAAAACCACTACTACCCACATTGCCGAGCGCCTCGCCGCTGAGGCCCGCGCCCTGCTGCGCCACACCGACTGGAACATTGCCGAAGTGGGCTACAGCCTGGGCTTCGACGAGCCGGCACACTTCAATTACTTTTTCAAGAAGCAAACCGGGCAAACGCCCTCGGCTTTTCGGCTGGTTTGAATTTGGTAAGCATCGGCTTGAATTTGGTAAGCGGCTGGCTAGGGGGCTAGCGGACCTTTGCAGTGTCAAACAGCAACCCAAAAACAACCCCATGGAAAAGCAACAAGTGTGGTTTATTACCGGCGCCTCCAAAGGCTTCGGACTCGAATTAGTGAAGCAACTGCGCCAGCAGGGCCACCTGGTAGCCGCCACCTCGCGCAACGTAGCCGAGCTGCGCCAGGCCGCCGGCCCCGCCGCGGCCGATTTTCTGCCCCTAGCCGTGGACCTAGCCAGCGAAGCCAGCGTGGGCGCGGCCATCGCGGCCACGCTGGCCCAGTTTGGTCGCCTCGATGTGGTGGCCAATAACGCGGGCTACGGCCAGCTCGGCAGCCTCGAAGAATTATCCGACGCCGAGGCCCGGGCCAACTTTGAGGTCAACGTATTCGGCACGCTCAACGTGGTGCGGCAGGCCATGCCGCAGCTACGCCAGCAGCAGCGCGGGCACATCCTCAACTTCTCGTCGATTGCCGGCATCATGGGCAATTTCCCCGGCTGGGGCATTTACTGCGCCACTAAGTTTGCGGTGGAAGGACTGTCCGAGTCGCTGGCGGCCGAGGTAGCACCGTTCGGCGTGAAAGTAACCATTGTAGAGCCCGGCTACTTCCGTACCAACTTCTTGGAATCGGGCTCGCTCCGGACGCCCGAAAAGCAGCTGGATGCCTACGCCCTAGTGCGGGAGTCGGAAGCGGTGCACCAGCAGCAAATCAAAGGCAGCCAGCCCGGCGACCCGGTGAAGGGCGTAGCCGCCATCATCGCGGTAGCGGCCGCCCCCAACCCGCCCCTGCACCTGCTGCTCGGCCAGGATGCTTACGACATGGCTGGCGTCAAAATCAAGGCTATGCAGGATGATATGGCGCAGTGGAAGCACGTGACCGTAGCCACGGGCTTTGCTGAGTAGCCGTCTTTTTTGAGCGTATTTCCCCAGCAGCTGCCGGTCTCGGTAGCTGCTGGTGTGCGTAGGGGCTAGCCCCTAGCGCAGCAGATGGCGCCGGTGAGCACGAACGCTACTAGTTAGCGGAGCCTATGACCCTCACACCAACTGCTCAGCTAGTGCGGTGAGAGTGAGTGCTTGGTAAGTAGGCGGGGGTGCTAGGGGATACAGCGTCTGGCCGGGGCGGGCGAGGAACGCCGCCTGGAGGCCGGCCGCCAGGGCGCCGGCCACGTCCCAGCCGTGGGCGGCCACCATGAGCGCGTGGGCGGGGGCCACGGCCGCCTGCGCGAGGGCGTAGCCGTAGGTATCGGGGTGGGGCTTATAGCGGTGCACAGCGTCCACGCTCAGCTGCTGCTCGAAATATTCGGTGAGGCCGGCGTAGCGCAGCTGCTCGGCCAGCGCGGCGCCGGTCGAGTTGGTGAAGGCCACCAGGCGGTAGCCAGCCGCGCGCAGTTGGCGCAGGCCGGCGGGCACGTCGGGGTGGGGTGGCAGCTGGGTCATGAGGGCCGTCAGCTCGTGCTTTTGGGCGTGCGAGAGGGGCTTCGCTTGCAGCATGTGAGCGGCCATGTCGAGGGCCGCGTCGGCGAGGGCCGCGAAGGTGAAGTAGTGGTCCGTGACGGTAGCCACCAGCGAGTGTTGCAGCAGCAGCCCAAACCACTGGCTGAACGCCGCCTTATTGCCGAAAGCCGCATTAACGGCCTGCTTCAGCGGCCCCATATCCAGCAGGGTTTCGTTGACGTCGAAGAGAATAACCTGGGGCCGGGCCAGCGAGCCAGCAGCGAAAGAAGCCATAGAAACGGGAAGTAGGCGGGCCACCTGCGGCCGCCGGGTAGGTACGCGGGGCGTCGTGGTTACGTTTGCGCCAGATTTTCCTCACTCAGCCGAGCGCACTGCCCAGCGGCGCGGCCCCATGGCGCGGCCTGCGCAGTAGGCGGCCCGCTTGGGCTACCCGGCCAGGCGGCCAAGCGCAGGCACCGCCCACCCGCATCATAGTAGTACCCAAACCTCAGCTTGCCACCTCATGCACCCGCTGCTTGCCTATTTGCGCCGCTTCGTGCCCGCCCTCACCGAGGCCGAGTGGCAACTGCTGGCCGGGGCCGTGCGGCCGTGCCACCTGGCGCGAGGCCAGCACTTTGTGCAGGCCGGCGAGTACCGGCCCGAAATCGCGCTGCTGCTCCAGGGGAGCTGCCGGCTCTACTACCTGCGGCCCAGCGGCGAGGAGCGCACCACGTATTTCTTCTTCGAAAACCACCTGCTGGCCGATTACCCCAGCTGCCTCTCGGGCCAGCCGGGCGAACTCAACATTCAGGCCCTCACCGATACCGACCTGCTGGTGTTCGACTACGCAGTGCTGCGGCGGCTCTATGACGAGTGCCCGGCCTACGAGCGGTTTGGGCGCATCCTGGCCGAATACCATCTGCTAGGCACCGATGCCCGCCTCGTCGAGCAGCTCCTGCTCTCGCCCGAGGAGCGCTACCGGGCGCTGCTGGCCAGCGGCAAAACCAAGATTCTGGCGCGCGTGCCGCAGCACCTGGTGGCCAACTACCTCGGCATCACGCCCGTGTCGCTGAGCCGCATCCGGGCGCGGGTGGCGCGGGGCGAGTAGGGGCGGGGCTATTTCTTAGCTTTTGTTATCGTCGGGGGCCTGGGGGCAGGCGGAATTTTGGGTATTGAATTTCACCATTCCAACCCCCCGCCTGGCTTCATGAAATCGCTCCTGAAACTCGAAGAATTGGCCGAGCTGCTGCTGGCCGTATTCGTATTCGCCCACCTGCCCTACGCCTGGTGGGTGCTGCCCGCCACCTTTCTGCTGCCCGATGTGAGTATGCTGGGCTACCTGGCCGGCCCCCGCGTGGGCGCCGCCAGCTACAACCTGGCCCACCACAAGGCCCTGGCCATCGCCGTGGGTGTGGCCGGCTGGGCGCTGGGGCTGCCCGTGCTGGAGCTGGCCGGCGCGGTGCTGCTGTTTCACAGCGCCTTCGACCGGCTGCTGGGCTACGGGCTGAAGTACGCCACCGGCTTTCAGGATACGCACCTGGGCCGGGTGGGGACGCGGGCGGCTGGCCCCGCCGTGGCTTGATAACAGGTGGGGCAGCCTGGGGCGCTGCTGCCCACACCTGCCGGCTGCTCGCCCTAAATTTGACCTATGCCTACCCTCATCAGCAGCCGGCCGGTGCCGACGTATCCCTTCGAGCCCGACGCGGCCACCGGCAGCCCGTTGTTTTCCCTCGTGCGCTCGGAAGGGGAGCTGCCTTATGAGGAAGATGTGCTGCTGCCGCACCGCAAGGCGTACTACATGCTGGTGTTTACCAAGCACACGCGCGGCCGGCACTGGGTCGATGCCGTGCCCTACGTGCGCCAGGACCACGCGCTTTACTTTTCGAGCCCCACGCAGGTGCTGGTGAAAGAGGAGCCCACGCCGTTCTGGGGCACCCGGCTCACGTTTACGGAGGAGTTTCTGGCCTTGCAGCAAAACGCCGCCCTGCGCCACCTGCCGCTTCTCGAAAACCCTCAAAATGGCCACGAGCTGCGGCTGAGCCCCGCCGACGAGGCCGTGGTAGACGACCTGCTCACCCAGCTCATGGCCGAGCACCGCCGCCCCGGCGAGTGGCAGCACCCCCTGCTGAGCGCCTACCTCACGGTGCTGCTCACGTACCTGAGCCGGCTCTACACCGAGCAGTTTCCGGGCGGCGAGCCCTCGGCCGACCAGCGCCTGCTGCGCACGTACCGGGCCAGCATTGAGGACAATTACCGCGAGCTGCACGAGGTAGGTGCCTACGCCGAGCGGCTGCACATCTCGGCCGGGCACCTGAGCGAGGTGGTGAAGGCCCAGAGCGGGCGCTCGGCCATCAAGCACGTGCACGAGCGGCTGATTTTGGAAGCCAAGCGCCTACTGCTCTACACGCCGCAGTCGCTCAAGGAGCTGGCCTACGAGCTGGGCTTTGCGGAGCCATCTTATTTCAACCGCTTCTTCAAGCGCGAAACCGGCCGCACGCCGGCCGAGTACCGGGCCAGCATCCGCAAAATGTACCAGTAATGCCGCGAAATGGATGCCCGCCGCGCCGCCCCCGGCCAGGACCTTTGTGCCGTTCTATCACCGCCCAATTTTCTCCCATGAAAACTGTCCTCATCACCGGCGCCAACAAAAGCATTGGCTTCGAAGCCGCCCGCCAGCTCCTCCAGCAAGGCTACTACGTGTACCTGGGTAGCCGCAACGCCCAAAACGGCCAGCAGGCCGTAGACCAGCTGCACGCCGAAGGCTTAACGCAGGTAGAGCCCCTGCTTATCGACGTAACCGATAGCGCCTCCATCGCCGCTGCCCGCGAAACGCTAGGCCAGAAAACGCCCGTGCTCGACGTGCTCATCAACAATGCCGGCATCCTGGGCAGCCCGGCGCAGCCCGCCACGAGCGCCAGCATCGAGATGATTAAGGAGGTGTACAACACCAACGTGTTCGGCGTAATCGAAGTGACGCAGGCGTTTATGGATTTGCTACGCCAGTCGCCCGCGCCGCGCATCGTCAACGTCACGTCGGGCCTGGGCTCCCTCACGCTGCACACCGACCCTGCGTGGAAGTATTATCAGGTAAAGGGTGCCGCCTACATGCCTTCCAAGTCGGCCCTGAACGCCTACACCATCATGCTGGCCTACGAGCTGCGCGACACACCCTTTAAGGTGAACGCCGTGGACCCTGGCTACACCGCCACCGACTTCAACCACCACAGCGGCCCCGGCACCGTACCCGATGCCGCCGCCCGCGTGGTAAAAGCCGCCGTGCTCGGCTCCGATGGCCCCACCAGCCAGTTTTTCAGCGATGATAACAACCCCGAAACCGGCATCAGCCCCTGGTAAAAATCTCCTGCTGGGCCAGGCAAAAGACCGCCGGCGCCGCCCGGCAGCCCACCACCCTTACCCCACAAAAAAAGGCCACTCCGCGGAGTGGCCTTTTTTTGTGGAGCCTGGCTTACCCAGCCACCGGCAAACGGCGTAGCCGCGCTGGTGGCCGGCGCCCGAAGCTCCGGGGTTCGCGCAAGCAGCCTAACGCGGCGATTACTTGAGGCGAACGGCGATTTCCACGCGGCGGTTTTCCTGGCGGCCGGCGGGCGTTGCGTTAGAAGCCACGGGAGCGCTTTCGCCGAAGGCTTCGGTGCTGAGGTGGTCGGCGGGCATCTTGTCGGTGGCTACGAGGTAGTTTTTCACGGCCTCGGCGCGCTGCTTGCTCAAGTCGCGGTTGTAGCTTTTGTCGCCGCGCGCGTCGGCAAAGCCGAGGATGCGCACGTCTTTGCCCGCGTAGCGCTTGTTGATGGAAGCGCTGATTTGCTTCAGGGCCTCGGCGGCGGTGGGCTTGATGGTCGCCTTGTCGGTGTCAAACAGCACTTTTTCTTCCAGGCCATACACCTGATAGTTTTCGTCGCCGCGCACGGTTACGCCGGGCAGGTTCACCTCGGGCAGCTTCACGTCGGCCAGCTTGGCTTTGGTCATGTCGAAGGTGTTGCTCACGGCATCGCCCACTTTGCTGGCGGCGCTATCGACCGAGTTGGCGGCGCCGGCGGCTACGTCGCCCACCGTTTTGCCGGTGCGGGCCACCACGGCGGTATCCTGGGTAGCATCGCCGAGGGTATTTTTTTCGTCCGACTTCTTGAGGTCGCTACAGCCGGTGGCGGCGGTGAGGGTAGCGGCGGCCAGCAGGGCGAGGAATTGCTTATGCATAGAATTGGAGAGGAGGCAGGAAAATACTGGCCCCCGCCCCGCATACGGTAAGCCGCACGCTAGCGTTGGATAATCGCCTGTCCCCAGCCTTTTTTACGGCGCCGCCCCCCGTTGCCGCCCACCTTACTCGCTCACAAACACGCGCTTGACGCGCTCGCTCACGTTGGTGAGCAGCTCATACGGGATGGTGCCGATGCGCCGGGCCAGCTCGCTCGGGCTCAGTTCGGCGCCAAATACCACGGCCACGTCGCCGGGCCGGGCCTCGGGCACGTCGGTCACGTCCACCATCACCATATCCATGCACACCGAGCCCACCACCGGGGCGCGGCGGCCGTGCAGCAGCACCAGCCCCTGCCCGTTGCTGAATCGCCGGTCGTAGCCGTCGGCGTAGCCGATGGCCAGCGTGGCCACCCGGCGCTCGTGGGCAGTGGCAGCGCCCCGGCGGCCGTAGCCCACGGTGGTGCCGGCGGGCAGGGTCTTTATCTGCGAGATGGTGGTTTTTAAGGTGCTCACCGGCAGCAGCCGGTGCGCGTCTTCGGCGCTGGCCTCCACCCCGTAGAGCCCGATGCCGAGGCGCACCATGTCGAGCTGCGCTGCCGGAAACCGCCGGATGCCCGCCGAGTTGAGCGCGTGCTTGAGGGCCGGGTAGCCCAGCGTGGCCTCGATGGCGGCGGCCATGCGCCGGAAAGTAGCCAGCTGCTGCTGCGTAAAGTCGTCGTGGGCCGGGTCGTCGGCGGCGGCCAGGTGCGTCATGATGCCGGCCACCGGCAGGGCGGCGCGGTGGGCGGCCAGCAACGCCAGCAGCGCGGGCAGCTCTTCTTCGGCAAAGCCCAGGCGGCGCATGCCGGTATCGAGCTTGAGGTGCAGCGGGGGCAGCGGCCCGGCGCCGTCGGCGCTGGCTTCGCGGGCGGCTTGCAGGTAGTCGTGCAGGCGCTCCAGGGAGTAAATTTCGGGCTCCAGGCGGTAGCGCCGCAGCTGGCCGAAGCTGTCGGGCCCGGGGTTGAGCACCATAATGGGCAGGCTGATGCCGTTGTCGCGCAGTTGCTGGCCCTCGTCGGCGTAGGCCACGGCCAGGTAGTCGGCCCGCTGAAACTCCAGCAGGCTGGCCACCTCGTACGAGCCGCTGCCGTAGGCAAAGGCCTTCACCATCACCATGAGCCGGGTGCCCGGCGCCAACTGCCGGCGGTAGTAGTGCAGGTTGTGGGTCAGCGCGTCGAGGTTCACTTCCAGCACCGTGCCGTGCTGGGGCTGCTGCAAGGCCGCCACCACGCGCTCAAACCCGAAGCGCCGCGCCCCCTTGATGAGGATGGTTTCATTCTGAAAATCAGCCGGCCGCAGCGCCGCCAGCAGCGCCTCGGTGGTGGGGAAAAATTGAGTTATGAGTTTTGAATTAGGAGTTAGGCGTTGGCTAGCCGGCGCTTCATTCTCAAACTCATAACTCCTAACTTCTAACTCATAACTCAGTGCCTCTCCCACCCCGATGAGGCGCGTGACGCCGTGGGCCCGCACCAGGGCGGCCACGCGGCCGTACAGCGCGGGGCCACTGAGGCCCGATTCGAGCACGTCGCTCAGGATGAGGGTGCGGCCGCCGGGGCGGGCCTGGCGGCTGAGGGCGTCGAGGGCCAGCGAGAGGCCGGCCAGGTCGTTGTTGTAGGTGTCGTCGAGGAGGTAGCAGCCGTGGCGGCCGGCCTTCATTTCGAGGCGCATGGCCACGGGGTGCAGGCGCAGCAGGCGGCGCTGGATTTCGGCCGGGGCCAGGGCCTTGGCCGGGTCGAGCTGGCGCCAGAGCAGCACGGCCAGGCAGTGCAGGGCATTTTCGACCGACGGCTCGTCGGCGAAGGGCAGCGTGAAGCGCGCTACCTCGCGCAGGTCCCGCCGCTCACCGCCGAAGTGGGCGGCCCCGGCGGCCTCGCCCAGGCGCACGCGCACGGTAGTGGTGCCGGCCGTGGTGGTGCGCAGCCGGAAGCGCAGGGCCGCGCCGGGCACAGCGTGGCGCGTCCAGGCCAGGGCGGGCAGGGCGCGCGCCTGCACGGCGGCGTGCACGGCCGGCTGGTCAGCGCAGTACACGAGCAGCTTGCAGCCGGGTTGCTCAAACAGGCGCAGCTTTTCGGCCAGCTTTTCGGCTTCCGAGGCAAAGCCCGCGTCGTGGGCCGTGCCCAGGGTGGTAAAGATGCCGTGCGTGGGCCGGATGATTTCGGCCAGCCGCTCCATCTCGCCGCGCTCCGAGATGCCGGCCTCGAAGAGGCCCAGCGTGTGCCGGCCGGGCGTCAGCTCCCACACGCTCAGCGGCACGCCCACCTGCGAGTTGTAGCTCTTGGGCGAGCGGCAGATGTCCTCGTCCGGGGCCAGCAACTGGGCCAGCCACTCCTTCACAATGGTTTTGCCGTTGGAGCCCGTGACGGCCCACACCGGTCCCGCAAACGCCGCCCGGTGCTGCGCCGCCAGCGCCTGCAACGCCGCCAGCGTAGCGGGTACTTGCACAACGCCCGCGCCCCCAAACGGCGCCAGGCTGGCCGGCGGGTGGCTTACCACAAACAGCCTGACGCCCTTGGCATACAAGGCCGCCAGGTGCTGGTGGCCGTCGTGGTTGGGCCCGCGCAGGGCGAAGAACACGGCGCCCTCGGTGAGGCCCACGCGGCGGCTGTCGAGCAGCAGCGTGGTGAGGGCCGCGTCGGCGGCGGGGGCTTGCAGCAGGGTGCCGCCGAGCAGGGCGGGCAGGTCGGAAAAAAGGAGGAGCATGGCCGGGCAAAGGTCGGGGTGGCGGTTTTTTAAACCGAAAACGGCCGCCGCTGTAGCGGCGGCCGTTTTCGGTTGGCGGGCGTAGGAGCGGGGCAGCTAGAAATCCGTGGGCTCGCCGAGGTAGGCGAAGTCGTCGATTTCCTGGCTGATGGCCGCCAGCTTGTCGCGCACCATTTTATAGGCGAAGCCGCCCAGCAGCAGGTGCACGGGCGGCTGGGGCAGGCGCACGAGCTGGTACATGGCTTCGGCGGCCTTGGCGGGGTCGCCGGCCTGGTTGCCGTCGCGGCCCAGCGAATTTTGGAGGCCCACGCCCACGGTAGCGGCGTAGTCGTCGATTTTGGTGGCCGAATACGTAGCCGACTCGCCGGCCCATTTGGTGCGAAACGGCCCCGGCTCCACGTTGGTCACGTGGATGCCCAGCGGCCCGAGCTGCGCGGCCAGCGACTCGCCCAGCCCTTCGAGGGCAAACTTGGAGCCGTTGTAGATGCCCGCGTGGGCCATACCGATGAAGCCGCCCACCGAAGTCACGTTGAGGATATTGCCCGACTTGCGGGCCCGCATATGCGGCAGCGCCGCCCGCACCACGCGTAGCGGCCCAAACACGTTCACGTCGAACTGGCGCTGGGTTTCTTCCTCCGTAATCTCCTCAATGCTGCCCAGCGAGCCGTAGCCCGCATTATTGACCACCACATCGAGGTGGCCGAAGGTGTCGATGGCCTGCTGCACGGCCATTTTCACCTGCTCGGCGTTGGTCATGTCGGCCAGCACGCCCAGGCTCTGGCCGAGCCTGCGATTGGTAAATGCTTCGACTTGCGCGGGCTGGCGGAAGGTGGCGGCTACGCGCTCGCCCTTGGCCAGCAGCAGGGTGGCCAGCGCCTCGCCGAGGCCGGTAGAAGCGCCGGTGATAAACCAGGTTTTTTGAGAATCAGCCATGCGGATAGGGCTTGTGGAAGGAGGCGGTAAGACAGGCGGCGGGTGCCGATTGTTCTACTTTAAACTCCTAGTCCCGTTCTCACGTTTGCCTAGTACATTTGCCTTACAACAAAATAAGGGGCCAAGCGCCCGGCTTGGCCCCTTATTCCAGTTACGCTAGCAAGTGAGTAAATAGCAGCAAGCCAATCGCCTTGGCTGCTCCACTCACAAAGCCCAGCAAAATAGCTTTGCCGACTGCTTGCAATAACTGTAGCGCACGTTCCCTTCTCATTGGTTAAGATGGGGGTGTTGCATCACCCACTTCTTGAACCCTCGGTTGTGTCACCAGCCGGGGGTTCGCCGTTTATAGGCGACCGTGTTGGCGGGGTGTATACCGTACGTTGCGACGAAAGTAACGAAGTGGATTACTAGCTGTAAGGGTACTGAATGTTGAAGAATTCGAACCTAAATTTTAAGAAGCTTGATTATCAGTTTCTTTTCTAACTACTGTGTAAAGTTGTCAACACCTTGTACCGGTAGCGAATGTGGATAACCCGCTAGTTTTCCTGCTGCTGCAATAATTCGACTGCGTTCCCCCTTCCCCGCCCCGGCGCTACCTTCGGGCTTCATTTGCCTATCCCGTAGTTAAGCGCCCGATGGCCGTTTCCACTTCCTATTCTCCTGCGCCGGTGCCCTTGTGGCAGCGGGCCTGGCCGCACGTGCTGGCCGTGTTGTTTTTTGTGGTGCTGGCCGTGGCCTACTTCGCGCCCATCGTGTTTGAGCACCAGACGCTGGCGCAGCACGACATCACCCAGTTTCAGGGCGGCGCCCGCGAAACGCAGCAGTGGGCCGCCGAGCACGGCCACGAGCCGCTCTGGACCAACTCCATGTTCTCGGGGATGCCCACGTACCTGATTTCGGTGCACTTCCCCGGCGACCTGTTCGTGTACGTGCAGAAGTTTATTGCCCTGGGCCTGCCGGGCGTGGTCAGCAACCTCTTTGTGGCCTTGCTCTGCGGCTACGTGCTGCTGGTGGCGCTGGGCGTGCGGCCCCTGGTGGCGGTAGCCGGCGCGGTGGCGCTGGGCTTTTCGAGCTACAACCTCGCCATCCTGGCGGCCGGGCACAACACCAAGTCGTGGGCGCTGGCCTACGCGCCGCTGGTGCTGGGCGGCCTGCTGCTGGCCATGCGCCAGAATAAGTGGCTGGGCGCCGCCCTCTTCACGCTGGGCCTCACGATGAACGTGCGCGCCAACCACCCCCAGATTACTTATTACCTGGGCTTGCTGGTCGTTATCTACGGCCTCATCGAGCTGGTGGCGGCCATCCGGGCCGGGCGCCTGCCCGATTTTATGGGCCGCGTAGCGCTGCTCGGCGTGGGCGCGCTGCTGGCCATCGGCGTGAGCTTCGGCCGCCTCTACACCACCTACGAGTACAGTAAGTATAGCAACCGCTCGCCGTCTGAGCTGACGGCCCTGCCCACCCAGCCCGGCCAGGCCGCCGCGCCCAGTGCCCGGCAGCAGGACCGCGACTACGCCTTTGCCTACAGCTACGGCATCGGCGAGACGATGACTTTGCTCGTGCCTAACTACTACGGCGGCAGCAGCGCCATGCCGCTGGGCAAAGACTCGCACATTGCCGCCGCCGGCCTGCCCGAAGAGTACCTGGCCGCCATGCCCACCTACTGGGGCAACCAGGCCTACGTGGCCGGCCCCGTGTACGTGGGCGTTACGGTCTGCTTCCTGTTTGTGCTGGGCTTGTTTGTGGTCGATACCCGCACGCGCTACTGGCTGCTGGCCGGCACGCTCGTGTCGTTCATCCTGGCCTGGGGCAAGAATTTTGAGACGATTAACAACCTGATTTTCGACTACCTGCCCGGCTACCGCAGCTTCCGCGCCGTGAGCATGGGCCTCGTGATGGCCCAGCTGGCCATGCCGCTGCTGGCGGCCCTGGCGCTTGCGCGCATCCTGCGGCCCCGCGCGGCCGTGGGGCCAGTGGCTGCCGCGCCCGTGGGCACCGAGCCGCTGCACCCGGCGCTGGCCAAGGCGGCCCGCGCCGCCGCCGGCGCCCCGGCCGGCGCGCTCGACTCGGCCGATAGCCTGGCCCGCACCCGGCAGCTACTGTATGCCGGCGCCCTCACGGCGGGCTTCCTGCTGCTGACCTGGGTGGCTAGCCTGAGCTTCGACTATGCCTCGCCCCAGGATGCTAACCTTACCCAGAGCGGCTTCACGCCCCAGCTCATGAGCGCCCTGCGCGCCGACCGCGCCGACCTGCTGCACAACGACATCTGGCGCGGGCTGCTCTTCGTGGGCCTCACGCTGGCGGCGCTCTACTTCTACCTGAAGGGTAAGATTGACGCCCGCGTGGCCGCCCTGGCCGTGGCCGCCCTAGTGCTGCTCGACCTCTGGACGGTGGACAAGCGCTACCTCGGCGAGAAGAATTTTCAGCAGGAAACCATTGCCGAGAGCTTCCAGCCCACGCCCGCCGACGCCCAGATACTCCAGGACAAGGACCTGAGCTACCGCGTGCTCAACCTTGGCAACCCCTTCAACGAGGCCCGCACCTCGTACTTCCACAAGAGCATTGGGGGCTACCACGGCGCCAAGCTGCGCCGCTACCAGGACCTCATCGAGCGCCAGATTTCGCAAAACAACAACGGCGTGCTCAACATGCTGAACACGCGCTACGTGATAGTGCCGCCCCAGAAGCAGGGCGAAACTGAGCAGGTGCAGCGCAACCCCGGCGCGCTGGGCAACGCCTGGTTTGTGCGCGAGCTGAAGGCCGTGGCTAGCCCCGACGCCGAGATGGCCGCCCTCAGCACCCTCAACGCCAAGCAAACGGCGGTGGTCGATACCCACAAGTTTCCCGAGGCCAAGCCGGCCGTGTACGCCGATTCGTCGGCCACCATTGTGCTCACCAGCTACGCCCCCGATGCGCTCACCTACCGCTACTCGGCCGCCCAGCCGGGCACGGTGGTCTTCTCCGAAGTGTACTACGCCGATGGCTGGCAGGCTTTCCTCGATGGCCAGCCGGTGCCGCACTTCCGGGTCGATTTTGTGCTGCGCGCCATGCAGGTGCCGGCCGGCGCCCACGAAATCAAGTTCGTCTTCGAGCCCAAGGAATACAAAATCGGCAACACCGTATCGCTGCTTTCCAGCATCGGCGTGCTGCTGGCCGTGGTGGCCGCCGGCGTGTTTGGCTTCCGCCAGCGCGAGCCCGGCGCCTAGCCCCCTGGCTGGCCCGGCACCTTGGCTGCGCCCGCCGCCTGACCATTTGGCGTAACTGCCGAGGCTGCTGGCGCGGCCGGCGCGGCGGCTGACGCGGCCGGCGAGACTGCTGACGTAGTTGGCGAGGCTGCTGACGTGGCTGGCGAGGCTGCTGACGTGGCTGGCGAGCCCTCGCTAGCCACGTCAGCAGCCTCGCCGGACCAACTTGTTTTTTCACGCTTGTCGTATGCAGTCGCTTTTGCAACCCCTTGCGCACCCCGCCGCCGCGCGGCACGGCGTGCGCCTGCTGCTCTGGCGCGACGACCTGCTGCACCCCGACCTACCCGGCAACAAGGCCCGCAAGCTCAAGTACAACCTGCGGCAAGCCCGCGCCGAGGGCCACGCGCACCTGCTCACCTTCGGCGGCGCCTACTCCAACCACCTCGCGGCCGTGGCCGCCGCCGGGCGGCTCTTCGGCTTTGCCACCACCGGCCTGGTGCGGGGCGAGGCGCACGAGCCCCTCAACCCCACCCTGGCCCGGTGCGCCGCCGAGGGCATGGCCCTGCACTACCTCGACCGCGCCACCTACCGCCGCCGGGCCGAGCCCGCGTTCCTGGCCGACATCCAGCGGCAGTTCGGCCCCGCCTACCTGCTGCCCGAGGGCGGCACCAACGCCCTGGCCCTGCGCGGCGTGGCCGAGCTGCTCCCCGAGCTGCGCCAACATACCGATTTCGACGCCGTGGCGGTGGCCGCCGGCACCGGCGGCACCCTGGCCGGCCTCGCGCTGGGCCTGGCCGAAGCCGGCTACCCCGCTCGCGCCGTAGGCGTGGCCGCCCTCAAAGGCGCCGATTTTCTCAGGGCCGATATCGACGCCCTCACCCTGGCCGCCACCGGCCGCGTGCTCGCCAACTACGAGCTGCACACCGGCTACCACGGCGGCGGCTACGCCAAGCTGCCGCCCGAGCTGCGGGCGTTCATCCGGCAGTTTGAGGCTGCTTACGGGGTGCTGCTCGACCCTATTTATACCAGCAAGCTGCTCGTGGGCGTGCTGGACCTTATCGAAAAAGGGCATTTTGCGCCGGGCAGCACCGTGGTGGCCGTGCACACCGGCGGCCTGCAAGCCTGGGCCGGGTTTAGCCCACCGTGAGGGCTACCCACGCAAAAGCAGCGCCGCTGCGGGCGGGAGCCCCGCGCTCCCGCCCGCAGCGGCGCTGCTTTTTAGCACTGGCGGCGGTTAGTCTACCAGCAGGCGGGCGGTCTGGCGCTGGGCGCCGGCCTCAAACTGCACCAGGTACACCCCGGCGGCCAGGTTGAGCTGGCCCAGCTGCTGCGACTGGCGGCCGGCGGCCTGCTGCACGGCCGGCAGCTGGCGCACGAGCTGGCCCAGCGAGTTGCGCACGCTGAGCGACACGGTGGCGGCGGCGTGCAGGTCGTAGGCCACGCTCAGGGCGCCGTGGGCGGGGTTGGGGGCCAGGCTCAGGGCCAGGGCGGTGCTGGCAGCCGAGGCGGTAGCCAGGGCGGTGGTGGGGGTGAACACGTAGGCGCCCGACTGGTCGTCGAACGTCACCTTGTACAAGCCGGCGGTCGTCACCATGATGTCGGCCCCGTCCTGCGTGCCCGTGCCCGCCGGGAAAGCGGTAGCGCCCCAGTTCACGGTCCAGTTGTTGTTAGCGCGAAATTTGAAGCTGTTGGCCGTCATGTTCAGCGTGCCCACCCACTGGTGCACGTTGGTGGGCGAGGCGAGGGTGAGCGGCACGTCGGTATTCCAGTCGATAGCGGCCAGCCCGATGATGCTGATGGACTTGTAAACGGCTTGGGCCGAGGCCAGCTGGGCGGTGAGCAGCAGCGCCGGGGCCACCAGCAGTACGCGGGTAAAATTCTTCACGAGGAAAGTAGGTAAAGAGGTAAATACTGCGCAAACCTACTGGCCAAACGTGTAGATTTACTGTAGCCCTGGGCGCCGGGCGGGCGCCACCCCCAGCGCGGCCAGCGCAAACACGAACGGCAGCACCGGCGCCAGAAAGCGCACGTCGTAGTCGTCCACGGTGAGCATCACCACGGCCGCTTGCAGCAGCGGCACCCCCACCAGAAAGGCCCGCGCCGGCAGCCACACCGCCGCCCGCCGCGCCCCCCGACCCGCCAGGTAGTAGAGCGGCCACAGCACCAGCACGCTCATCAGCCGGTGGCCCAGCGAGTAATAAGGCTTGATGCTGCTGAAAAACACGAACAGCTTGCCCCCCATGAGCCGCAGCAGAAAGCCGGGGTTGTGGGCCGCGAAGTAGAGCACCCGCGACATCTGGCCCCAGCCGGCGGGCGGCAGCACCAGCGGCGCGCTGGGGTGGATGGCCCACACCGGCGTGGCAAACATCAGTTCGCCCCGCAGGTAGGTTTCGACGATAAAAAAACTCACCAGCTGCCGGTTGAGCCACCACACGGCCAGCGGCGCGGCCAGCACCCCGGCCCCCACCGCCAGCCAGAACAGCCGCCGCCGCCGCACATACAGCGTAGCCACGCCCGCCAGCCCCACCGCCGCCGCCACCACAAAGCCATTGGGCCGCACCAGCGCCGTGAGCAGCAGCAGGCCAAGCAGCACCCCCCACGCCCGCCAGCCGCCCGCCCGCGTGCGCCCAAAGGCCCAGCACGAAAGCACCGACAAGCTGATAAACAGCGACTCCGTCAGCAGGTAGCAGTTGAACTGCTGCACGTCGGGCCACACCACAAACAGCCCCGTGGCCAGTGCCGCCGCCCCGCGCCGCCCGCCCGCCAGCCGCCGCACGGCGCTGTACAGCGCCAGCGCCGCCAGCCCCGACGCGGCCATTTGCCCCAGCACAATGCCCCACCACCCGGCGTGCAGCCGCAGCCACACGCTCTGGTACCACGGGTAGAGGATGTAGCGCTGGTTGTGCTCGTACTGAAAATTGCCCAGCCCGTTGTTGGCGATGGTGGTGGGGGCCGTGCCGGGCGCGATTTTGTAGTAGCCGTGCTCGGCCAGGTTGGCGGCGTAGTCGAGGTAGCGGGCGCTGTCGTTGGCGTAGTGCGGGCCGTGGTACTTGAGCAGGTAGGCCGCCTGCACCAGCAGCCACAGCGCCAGCAGCAGCCAGGGGTGCCAGCGCCACGCGCGCCGGGCCAGCGCCAAAACCGGGGTGGGGAGTGCGTGCATCACCGGCCAAAGCTACGCCGACCCCAACCCCGGGCCGGGTTTTGAGGTAGTAGGGTTTTTCCTCCACCGCCGGCCGGGCCGGGTCGCCGGCGCCCCTTCCATATGCTGTTTCGCCTTATTCGCCGCCTGCTGCCGTTGTTCGTACTGGTGGCGCTGGGCGTGTTTTTGTGGCGCAAAATCGGCCCCACCCTGGCCGGCCTCAACCCGCTGGCCCCGCGCGAGCCGCAGGTGACGGTGACGCACAACACGGTGCTCACGCAGGTAGAGGCGCTGGGCAAGCTGGAGCTTGTGCGCTACCGCTTTAAAGACGTGGTGGAGTACAAGCGCACGGCCAAGTACCCATTTTTGCCCGATGCCAAGGCCGCGCTCATTGTGGGCGGCGAGGCCGTGGGCTGCCTCGACCTGCGCAAAATCCGGCCCCAGGACGTGACGTTTGAGGGCGACTCGGTGGTGAAGATTATCCTGCCCGACCCCGAGCTGTGCGCCTTCCAGGTAAATCACAACGAAAGCCGCGTCTTCAGCACCGAAAACGGCTTTTTTCAGGATGCCAGCCTCGTGGACGAAGCCTACCGCTACGCCGAGGCCCAGGTGCGCAAGTCGGCCCTGCAAAGCGGCATCCTGGCCGAAACCCAGCGCAACGCCCAGCAAATCTTGGTGCCCATGCTGCACACCCTCACCGGGCGCCGCGTGGTGGTGGGCCAGCGGCTGCTGGCGCCGGGGCCAGCCCGCAAGCTGTAATGCGCAAGCTGTTGAAGCTGTCTGCTTCGTAAACTACAGAACGTCATGCTGAGCTTGTCGAAGCATCTCTGCCACGCCGTTAGGGTTACGAATCCAACGGCGTGGTAGAGATGCTTCGACAAGCTCAGCATGACGTTCTTTTTGGTCTCTTAAAACAGCATAGCCCGTGCGGCTACGCGGCGCGGAAGCCCGTAGCCTGGCGCACGCTGCGCTCGTTGCCGCTGGCGGGGTCGGTGTAGTGGTGGTCGCTCACTTCTACCGACAGGTGCTTGCCCACCAGCTCTTTCGTATCCAGGTCTTTGCCATCGTGGGGCTTGATGCCCACGGCCGCGTACAGCGACAGGATGATGGGGTGCCCGGCCGGCGAGTTGTAAAAGCGCTGGGTTACGAAGCCTTCCTCGTTCTCCATGTGAGCGGCAAAAAACGGCACGTTCTGGTGCTCGCTCGTGCCTTCCTCAATGCCGGTGATGGTCACCAGGTGGCGCCCATCGGGCAGGAAGCCTTTGTCTTCTTTTTCAACGGAAATCTTCATGGCGCTACAATTTTTGCTAGTATAAGTAGTGCTAACGTATTTGGCAGCGCCGGGTTGCGGCCGGGCCGGCCGCCGCCGCCACAACTGGCCGCGCTACTCCGCCGCCAGTTCGCCCAGCGCCTCCTGGATGAGGTCCGACTCGTAGCCCTTTTGCACGAGGTAGGCCATGAGCTTCATCTTGCGCTTCATGGGGTGGGTTTCCTTTTCGCGGGCGTCGCGCTGGCCCAGCAGCTGCTTGAGCTTATCGTAGTACTCGTCGCCATCCAGCTCCTTGAGGCCGCTCTTTATGCAGTACTCGCTCAGGCCCTTAGCCTTCATTTCGAGCCGGATGCGGCGGCGGCCCCAGCCGTTGGTGCGGTGCTTGCCCCGGGCGTACGACTGGGCGTAGCGCTCCTCATCGAGCAGCTTTTCGCGGCTCAGCCGGATGATGATTTCGCCGGCCTCGTCTTCGTCGAGGCCGTAGCTTTTGAGCTTGTCGGCCACCTCTTTGTGGGTGCGCTCCTGGTAGGCGCAGTAGGCCGCTATTTTGGGCAGCGCCTCGCCGGGCGTGTAGCTTTTGGGCGCTTTGTCGGGGTTTTTGAACATAGGGAGCATACGAAGCCGCCGTAAAATACGGGAACGATGCGGCGGCCGGCCCGTTGTAGAGGTGGCCCGCCGCTGCAATTACCGCAACGGCCGCCGGCCGCCAAACGTGCCGCCGCGCCGGGGCCGCCCCGCTTTTGCCCCTTATGCGCCTCTCGCCCGGACTCCTTTTTATGCTGGCCTCTACGGCGCTGCTGGCCGTCGTGAACGTGGCCGTCAAGAAGCTCGCCGGTGTGCCCACCGCCGAAATCATTTTTGCCCGTTGCCTTATCTCGCTCGGCCTCACGGTGTGGCAGCTGCGGCGCACGGGCGTGCCGGTGTGGGGCCCGCCCGCGGCGCGCGGCAACCTGTGGGGGCGCGGCGTGTTTGGGGCGGGCTCGCTCATCCTGGGCTTTTTGGCGCTGCGGGTGCTGCCGCTGGGCGGGGCCAGCGCGCTCAGCTACCTGGCGCCGGTGGTAACGGCGGTGGCCGCCATCTGGCTGGTGGGCGAGCCGCTCAGGCCCTGGCAGTGGCTGTTTTATGGGCTGGCGGTGGCGGGCGTGGTGCTGGCCAAGGGCACGGCGGGGCTGCTCTCGGCGGGCGTGCTGCTGGGCGTGGGCTCGGCGGTGTCGTCGGGGCTGAGCAGCGTGTTTTTGCGGCGCGTGGGCGATAAGGTGGCGCCGCTGGTGCCGGTTTTTTACTTCAACCTCGTGCCCCTGGTCATCGCGGCAGGCTGGATGCTGTTTGACTTAAAGCTGCCGCAGGGCCTGGACTGGGCGTGGCTGGCGCTGGCCGGGGTGTTTACCCACGTTGCCTTGTGGTGCATCACCCGGGCCTTTACGGAGCACAAGGCTAACTACCTGGCCACCCTCGATTACCTGGGCCTGATTTACGCCACGGCGCTGGGCTACTTCGTGTTTGGCGATAGCATCAAGCCCAGCGTGTACCCCGGCATTGCGCTGGTGCTGCTGGGCGTGGGGCTCAATGCCTGGTACGCCGCCCGGCCGGCGCCGGCCGGGTCGTAGCGCGCGGCTACTTGCGGCGGCCGGCAACTACGCGCCGCCGCGCGGTATCTGGGTAGTACACGGCCTATCTTGCCGGCTACTTCAGAATAGCCTTTTTTATGCGCATTGCTGCCCGGGCATCGTTTTATTACGCCATTGTTATCGGCCTGCTAACGGCCTGCGCGGCCCACGCTGGCACTATCCGGGGTAAGGTGAGCGGCCCCGACGGTGCGGGCCTGCCCTTTGCCAACGTGGCGGTGCGCGGCTCGGCCACCAGCACCGGCTCCAACGAGCAGGGCCAGTACCAGCTGCGCCTCGGGGCGGGCAGCTATCAGCTTATATTTCAGTACGTAGGCTACCGCCCCCGCACCGAAACCGTGCGCGTGCCGGCCGGCGACTCGACCCTGACGCTCAACGTGGCGCTGGCCCCCGAGTCGTTTAGCCTGGCCGACGTGACGGTGCGCGGCTCCGACCGCGACCCCGCCTACGCCCTCATTCAGCACGCGCAGCAGTGGCGCGCCTACCACCAGCGCGAGGTGGCGGCTTTCCGGGCCCGCATCTACCTCAAAAGCCTGGCCCGCCTGAGCGAAACGCCGAGCAAGATTTTTGGCCTCGTCAAGATTGGGCCCGACATCAAGCCGGGCATTTTTTACCTCTCCGAAAGCCTGTCGGAAATTGCCTTCACCCAGCCCGACGTGGTGAAGGAGCGGATGCTGTCCTCGCGCGTGAGCGGCGACTCGCACGGCATCAGCTTCAACCGGGCCAGCGCCGGGCGCGGCCTCAGCTTCTACAACAACCTCGTCAAGTCGGGCTTCTCGGAGCGCGGCTTCGTATCGCCGATTGCTAGCAACGCGTTTTCCTTTTACCAATACGAGCTGGTGGGCAGCAGCCAGCAGAACGGCGAGCTGGTGCACAAAATCCGGGTGACGCCGCGCCGCCGCTCCGACCCCGTTTTCTCGGGTTTTATCTACGTGGTGGAGGGCTCGTGGCGGCTGCACTCCGTGGACTTGCGCCTTACCAAAGACGCCCAGCTCGACTACGTGGACGACCTGCACATCGAGCAGCTGTTTGCGCCCGCGCCGGGGGCGCCCCACGCCTGGGTCGTGCAGTCGCAAAAGCTGGCGGTCGGTTTCTCGGCCTTCGGCTTTAAGGGCACGGGCTTCGTAACGGCCGTTTTTTCGGGCTACAACCACGTTATCCCCACGTACCCGGCCCCGCCCGAGGCGCAGCCAGCCGCGCCGGCTGCCGGGGCAGTGGCCGCCGCGCCGCCCGTGATGGCGCCCGTCACGACCAAGGAGCTGACCCGCCAAATCCGGCGCGAAAAGCCTAAGCTGGCCGGCCTGGGCAAGCAGGTGCGCCGCCAGGTGCAGCAGGCCCGGCGCGACTCGCTGCGCAACGACCCGCTGGCCCAGATGAAAAAAGGCGAGGTGCAGCTAGTGGAAAAAGGCGTGAACGAGCGCGATACCAGCTACTGGAGCCAGCTGCGCCCGGTGCCCCTCACGGAGGAGGAAAAACTGGACTATCACAAGAAAGACAGCAGCGAGGTGGTGCGTAAGTCGCGCCCCTACCAGGACTCGCTCGACCGCAAGCGCAACCAGCTCAGCGCCAGCAAGCTGCTACTCGCCGGCTATACCTACAACAATACGTTTGCCAAGCGCAGCATCAACGTGGCGCCCGTCTTCAACGAGCTGCAATACAACACGGTGGAGGGCTACGTGCTCAACGCCGAGGCTACCTACCGCCAGCGCACCGACGACCGCCGCTTTTTCAGCCTCACGCCCACACTGCGCTACGGCTTCAGCAACCGCCAGCTGCAACCCAGCCTGGAGCTCAACTGGCAGCTCGACCCCCAAAAGCTGCGCCAGGTGGGCCTGGTGGCCGGCCGCACCATCGAAAATTTCGACCCCAACTCGCAGCTCACGCCCTTCATCAACTCGGCCTATTCGCTACTGGCCAACCGCAACTACGCCAAGCTCTACCGCCGCGAGGGCGCCGAGCTTAGCTACCTCTGGGAGCCGGTGAATGGCCTCACGGTGCGCGGCGCGGCCAGCTACTTCCGCCGCGTGGAGCTGGAAAACACCGCCGACTACCTCTGGCACGACGTGCCGGGCCGGGCCTTTACCCCCAACCAGCCCGTGGCCGATGAGGCGCCCGGCGGCACGGCCTTCGGCCGCAGCGACGCCGCCGTACTGGGCCTGAGCCTGAGCTACAAGCCCGGCCAGCGCTACATCATGCGGCCCGATGGCAAGTACAACCTGGGCTCGAAGTGGCCCACCTTCGGCGTGCAGGGCCGCCTGGGCGTGCCGCACCTGCTAGGGGCCGACGTGCGCTACCTGCTGCTGCAAGCCTCGGTGCGCCACACCAAGCAGTTCGGGCTGCTGGGCACGTCCACGGTGCAGGCCGTGGTGGGCGGCTTCGTGGGCAAGCAGGAGGGGCTGACGTTTGCCGACTACCGCCACTTTTCGGGCAATCGCACGCTGCTGGCCGCCGACTTTGCGCAGTTTCAGCTGCTCGATTATTACCAGTACAGCACCCGCGCCAGCTTCTTCGAAGGCCATTTCAACCACCACTTCAACGGCTTCCTGTTCAACCGCCTGCCGCTGCTGCGCGCCCTCAAGTGGCAGGAAGTGGTGTCGCTGCACTACCTGCACACCGCCCAGGTGGGCCACTACCTGGAGCTGGGCGCGGGCATCGAGCACATTTTCAAGGTGCTGCGGGTTGATTTTTATACCGGGCTGCAAAGCGGGCAGCGCGTGGGTTCGGGCCTGCGCGTGGGGCTGGGCTTTTAGCACCGCATCGTGGGCGCGGTGTGGGGTAGGGCCCCCGGCCTCGCAGCGGCTGGCGTAGCCACCGCGGGCAGTTTGCCCGTAGGAAGGTTTCCCTATTTCCAGTAAACACGCATGGCAACTTCTGAAGATACCCTCGGCGGGCGGCTGGCCCTGCTCGGCCCCGATAAGCTCGATTCGGACCAGAAAAAACTATATGACCAGTTGCAAACCACGATGGTGCCCTGGGCCGAAAAGTCGGGTTTCCGAGCCGACACGGCCGACGACCGGCTCATCGGCCCCTTCAATGCGATGCTGCGCAGCCCGCTGCTCAGCCAAGCCATCATGGGCGTGACCTCCACGGAAGGCAAAGAAACTTCGCTCGGCAAAACGGTACGTGAAGTCGTAATTCTGACGGTGGGCGCGGCCTGGCAGGCGGCCTACGAGCTGTATGCCCACGTAGCGGTGGGGCAGTCGGTGGGCTTGGCGGCGGCTACCGTGCAGGCCCTGGCCGCCGGCCAGAAGCCGGCCGGCCTCACGCCCGAAGAAAGCGTGGCCTACGACTTCACCCACCGCCTAGCTACCGTGCACCAGATTGACGCCGAGCTGTACGAGCAGGCCCTCGTGACCTTCGGCGAAAAAGGCGTGGTAGACATGATTTACCTGGCCGGCCAGTACATGACAATTAGCGGGCTGCTCAACACCTTTGCCGTGCCCGCGCCGGCGGCCCACTAGCCCGCCCCACTTCCGCCTCGTTTCTCACTAAAACGCCGCGCCCATTATAGAGCGCGGCGTTTTTGCGTTTAAGAAGCAGCGAAAACAGCCCTGGGGCCACGCAATCGCCCTTTTGCTTTGTACTGCGGCAACTTTACTTGTACTGCCCGATGAACTTCTTGTACCACCCGGGTTGACTTTAGGACGTTCCGAGGCGCTTTTTGGTGAGCTTGGTGGGGATGTGCGTCATGGGCTCGTCGGGCCAGGGGTGGCGCGGGTACTTGCCTTTCAGGTCTTTGCGCACCTCGAAGTAGCCCTTTTCCCAAAAGCTGCGCAGGTCGCGCGTGACCTGCGCGGGCCGGCCGCCGGGCGAGAGCAGGTGCAGCAGCAGCGGCACGCGGCCCCCGGCCACGGTGGGCGTTTCGACGAGGCCAAACAGCTCTTGCAATTTCACGGCGAGCACCGGCGCGGCGGGGTCGGCGTAGTCGAGGGCCACGTGCGAGCCGCTGGGTACTTCGAGGTGGGTGGGGGCCAGGCGGTCGAGCTCCTGGCGCTGGGCCCAGCCGCCGGGCAGCCGCGCCAGCAGCGGCTCCAGCAGGTCGAGGCGCTGCATCTGGTCGAGGCTTTTGAGGCCGGCGAGGTGGGGGCCGAGCCAGGCGGGCAGGTCGGCGAGCAGGGCGGCTTCGTCGAAGGCGGGCCAGGGCTCGGGCGCAAGTGCCGCGTCCGGTGCCGGGCCGGCGGGGGCGAGGTGCTGCCGCACAAACGCCAGCCGCTGCTGAAGCTGCCGGGCGGCGGGCGTCCAGTTCAATTTGCCCAGGCCGGTTTCCTGCAAGTAGCCCAGCAGGGCCTGCGTCACCAGCTCGGGCGGGGGCTGGCCGATGACGCTTTCGGCCAGCAGCAGCGCGCCCAGGCGGCGCACGCGGCGGCCACTCACGCGCTGGGTGGCGGGGTCGAAGCGCACTTCGTCGGTGGTCGTGAGTTGGGCGCCGAAGGCCGCTTCCAGCTCGTCGCGGTCGAGGGGGGCGGCCAGGGTGGCGCGGGGCTGGCCGGCGGGGCCCGCCAGGTGGGCCACCGCAAAAAACTCGGCCTGCGGGTCCACGTCCTCGGTGCGCAGGGCCACGCGCTGGCCGGTCACGAGGCGCAGGCGGTCGGGGGCTTCGCGCTGGGCCAGGCGGTCGGGGTAGGCCAGGGCGGTGAGCAGGCCCACGGGGGCGGCGGCCAGGCTAGCGGCTGGGCCGGCGGTCGGGGCCGCCCTCGGCGAGCGGCTTTGCAGGTGGCGGGCCACGTCGCGCACGCGCTGCAAGGTGGCGTGGTGCAGGGCCAGGCCAGCCAGCGGCGCCCGGCCGCTGGCCAGGGCTTCGAGGCGCAGGCGCAGGTCGGGGGGCAGGGGGCGCGGGTCGTGGGGGGTGGCCCAGCGCAGCAGGTCGCGCTCGGCCAGCAGGGCGGCCAGCGCGGCGGCGGCCGGGCCGTGGCCCAGGGCCGTGCCGCGCACCACCAGGTGCCCCAGGCGCGGCGCCAAGCCCAGCTTAGCCAGCTGCCGGCCGTGGGGGGTGGGGGTTAATTTGGAATTGGGAATGAGGAATGAAGAATTGAGACTGGGTAATTCTTCATTCCTCATTCCCAATTCTTCATTCCCTTCTAGTGCGCCTAAGCGCATTAAAAGCTCGCGGGCCTGGGCTACGGCGGCGGGGGGCGGCACATCGAGCCAGCGCAGGCTGGCGGGGTCGTGGGTGCCCCAGAGGGCCAGTTCCAGCACGAGGCCGCTGAGGTCAGCGGTCTGGATTTCGGGGGGGCGGTGGGCGGGCAGGCTGTGGTGCTCGGCCTCCGTCCAGAGGCGGTAGCAGGTGCCGGGGGCCAGGCGGCCGGCGCGGCCCCGGCGCTGGTCGGCGGCGGCGCGGGCCACGGGCACGGTTTCGAGCGAGGTAAAGCCGGTGCGCGGCGCAAAGCGTGGCACCCGCGCAAAGCCGCCATCTACCACCACCCGCACGCCCTCGATGGTGAGGCTGGTTTCGGCAATGCTGGTGGCCAGGATGACCTTGCGGCGGCCGGCCGGGGCGGGGCGCAGGGCGGCGTCCTGGGCGTCGAGGGGCAGCTCGCCGTGCAGCAGGTGCAGGTCGGTATCAGCGGGCAGGCTGTCGCCGAGCTTGCGGTCTACGCGCTGCAAGTCGGCTACGCCGGGTAGGAACACGAGCACGTCGCCGGCGTGCCGCGCCAGGGCTTCGCGCACCTGAGCGGGCACTAGTTCGGCCAAGCGCTCGCCGGGCTTGGGGGGCAGGGTGGCGGCGCGGCGCGGGTCGAGGTAGTGAGTTTCAACTGGGAATAAAAAGCCCGCCGACGATACCACCGGCGCGGGCAGCCACTGGCCCAGCCGCTGGGCCTCCAGCGTGGCCGACATCAGCAGGATGCGCAGCTCGGGCCGCAGCACGGCCTGCGCATCGAGGGCCAGGGCCAGGCCCAGGTCAGCGTTGAGGCTGCGCTCGTGAAACTCGTCGAACACCACGCAGGCCACGTCTTCCAGGGCGGGGTCGTCTTGCAGCATCCGGGTCAGGATGCCTTCGGTGATGACTTCAATGCGGGTGTCGGCGCTCACCCGGCTATCGAGGCGCACGCGGTAGCCCACGGTGCGGCCCACGGGCTCGCCCAGCAGCTGGGCCAGGCGGGCGGCGGCGGCGCGGGCGGCCAGCTGGCGCGGCTCCAGCACCAGGATTTTTTGGGCGGCCGGGCGCCAGGGGGCCGTGAGCAGGGCCAGCGGCACCACGGTGGTTTTGCCCGCGCCGGGGGGGGCCTCCAGCACGGCGCGCGGGTGGGCTGCGAGGGCCGCCAGCAGCTCGGGCAGGGCGGCTACGACGGGTAAATCGGGGTAGGAGAACACGGCAGGCGGGGCAGATTTTACCTCAAAGTACCGCACCGGGCGGGGTTTTACGCGCCTTGGTCGCCCTCGGCCGGCTCGGGTAGCAGGGCTTCGAGCAGCTCGGCTTCGCGCGCCAGGCCAGCCAGGCGGGCTTCGAGCAGGCGCTGGGCGCCTCGGCCGCACTGGGTGCGCAGGCCGTCTTCGGCCTCGCCTTCGAGCAGGGCCAGCCAGCCGGTTTCGCGGGTGGGGGCGGGCGCGGGGCCGGCGTAGGCGCGCAGGGCCGGCAGGGCGGCCAGCCGCGCTTCGAGCTGCGCCGCCTGGGTTTGCAGGGCTTCGAGCTGCCGCTGGGTGCGCTGGGCCAGCACCCGGCACTCGCGGGCGCGCCGGGCCAGGGCCGAGGTGTCGGGCGCGGGGGTGGGCAGGGGCGGCGGGGCGGGCCGCGCGCTTTCCGGCGCGGCGGGGTCGTAGACCTTGCCCAGCGAAGCCAGCACCAGCCGGGCCTGCTGCACGCTCGCGCCGCCGGGCAGGTTGCGTTGGCTGCTTTCCGCCATCGCTACCGTGCCGCGCCCCACCCCCAGCCAGGAGGCCAGGCGCTCTTGGGTGAGCCCGAATTTTTCGCGTAGGTAAGTGGACATAGGGGAGGGGGCTTTTTAGGTAGAGGGGTGAGGCTCCCTGCCCGCGCAGTATGCCTTATTCAAAAAACACTTTTAGCGAAGTACTTGTGACAAATTTTTGCAAAAGTATTTATGGTGTCACAAATTTTTTGTGACACAGATGTAGTCTAATCAAAAATTTGTCACAACCTTGCCTCATACCCGCTCCAAGCGCCACAAATCCACGCTGAGCGGGCCGCCGGCGTGCAGCACCGGCGCGCCGGTGGGCGTGGGCAGGCCGTGGCCTTCCACCAGGTTGGCATCGTAGTGCAGCAGCTCGGCGGCGCGCAGGGGCCAGGGCGCGTGCGCAATGCGGCCCCGGTAGAGCTTAGGGCCGTGCCCCGGCCCCCTGCCGCCGGCCGCGTACAGCGCGTAGCGCTCGGTGAGGAAGAAGGCCAGCGAGCCGGGCTCGGCGGGGGGCAGGGCCGCGCCCAGGCGCCAGGTGGCCTCAAAGTGGCCGGCGGGCGCGCCGTTGTGCACGCGGTGGCCGGTATAGTGCAGGGTATCGGGAGTGGGGCGGGCCAGGCTGAGGCGCGCCCGAAAGTAGGGCAGGTGAAAAAACGTGCGGGCTGCCCACACGGCCAGCGGGTTGCTGGCATCGAGCGAAAAAAACCACACGCCGGGCACCCCGTCGAGGTGCACGTAGGTGCGCACGTTCAGCTCCAGAAACTCGCGCACGCCGGGCACGGGCGGCGTCACGCGGCTGCGCACGTCCCACATCCGGAAGGGTACCACGGCCAGCCAGGCCCGGCCGTCGTGGGTATCTACTTGCAGGCGGCCGGGCAGCTGCGCCTGAATCAGCTCGGGCGGCACCGGCCAGTGCATAAAGAGCAGGTCGCCCCACTCCTGGTGCATCAGGGGCCGGCCGGCGGGGCGCTCGCGCAGGGCCAGGCGATTGGCGAGGGGGAGAGTCATGGCGAGTAATGAGGTAATGGGAGGAATGGGAGTACTGTCGTTTGGCAGCGAGCGCAACAGTACTCCCATTACTCCCATTACGCTCATTACGCCAGCTAGTACACCGCCACGGAGGGGTCTACCTGCAAGCTCCAGGCGTCGATGCCGCCCCTTAAGTTAAGCAAATTCTGGTACCCTAGCCGGTGCTGCAAGTACCCCAGGGCTTGCGCCGAGCGCACGCCGTGGTGGCAGATAAGCACCACCGGCCCGTCGGGGCGGATTTCGCTGGCGCGGCGCGGGATTTCGCCCAGCGGAATGAGCACGCTGCCCGCCAGGCGGCAGTAGTCGAACTCCATCGGCTCGCGCACGTCGATGAGCTGAATGTCTTCGCCGGCGGCGAGGCGGGCGTGCAGGGCGGCGGGGGTGAGGTCGGGCAGCATGGCCGCAAAAGTACCCCGGCCGGCTACCTTGCGCGGCTTTTGTGCCTGTTTCCGCTCCCCATGCTGCTGTTTGCCCTCGCCACCCTGCCCGCCGACATCCTGGCCGCCGTGCGCGCCACCACCGGCCTCGAGTGGGTGGCCGTGCTCACGGGCTTTGCCTGCGTGTGGCTGGCGGCCCGCGAGTCGCTGCTCAACTTTCCGGTGGCCATCGTGAGCTGCCTGCTCTACGTGCTCATCTACTACCGCCAGGGGCTGTATTCCGACAGTGGCTTGCAGGGCGTGTTCATCGCCCTCAGCGCCTACGGCTGGTACGCGTGGCGCCGCGGCGGCCGGGGCCAAACCGAGCTGCCCGTGACGCACACGCCCGCCGCCGAGTGGGCGCTGGCCGCCGCCTTCGTGCTGGCCTACACGCTGGCCTCGGGCTACTACCTGGGCCACTACACCGACTCCACCTTTCCGCACTGGGACAGCTTTACCACCGACACGAGCATCGCCGCGCAGTTTTTGCTCATGCGCAAGCGCCTCGAAAACTGGTGGCTCTGGCTGCTGGTCGATGTCATCTACGTGCCCATCCTCTGGATAAAGCACCTCTACCCCACCAGCCTGCTCTACGCCCTCTACCTGGGCCTGGCCGCCTACGGCTACTGGGAGTGGCGGCGGGAATTGAGAATGAAAAATGGAGAATGAAGAAGTAGCCAGTGCTTGGCAGGAGGAAGGGCGGGGTGCGAAGAAGTCTTCTCTCTTCCCTGCCACGGCCTCCTTAAAAAAAGTCTCCCTCACCGGCCCCGAATCGGCGGGCAAAAGCACGCTGGCCGCGCAGCTGGCGGCTCACTACGGCACCACCTTCGTGCCCGAATACGCCCGGGCCTACCTAGAGGCCAACGGCGCGGCTTACACCCTGCCCGACCTCGAAGCCATCGCCGCCGGCCAGCTGGCGGCCGAGGACGCGGCGGCCCGCCAGGCCGCCAGCCTGCTCTTTTGCGACACCGACTTGCTGGTGCTGAAAATATGGGCCGAAAATGCCTTCGGTACCTGCCCGGCCTGGATACTGGCCGCGCTGGCCCGCCCGCGCTACGCCCTCACGCTGCTGCTGGCCCCCGACCTGCCCTGGGCCCCCGACCCCCTGCGCGAGCACCCCGACCCGGCCCAGCGCTGGCACTTCTACGGGCTGTACCGGCAAGAGCTGGTGGCGCGCGGCTGGCCCTTCGCCGAAATCAGCGGCCCGGCGGCCGGGCGCCTGGCGCAGGCCGTGGCGGCCATCGGGGCGCAGTTGCCCGTTTAATCGCTGCTACCTATTCACTGTTCACTGCTACCCGAAACTATGCCCACGCTCACCTCCGCCACCGCCCGCGTCGAAATAGCCCACCACGGCGCCGAGCTGACCAGCTTCGTTGACCTGGCCAGCGGCCGCGAATACCTCTGGCAGGCCGACCCCGCGCAGTGGGCGCGCCACGCGCCGCTGCTGTTCCCCATCGTGGGCAAGCTGCCCGATAACACGTATCTCTACCACGACCAGCCGTGGAGCCTGCCGCAGCACGGCTTCGCCCGCGACCAGGAGTTCGTGGTCGTTCACGAAGACGCGGCCAGCCTCACCTTGCAGCTCGTGGCCAACGCGGCTACCAGGGCCGACTACCCCTTCGAGTTTGAGCTGCGCGTGCGCTACGAGCTGCGTGGCCGCGTGCTCACCATAGGCTGGCACGTGCGCAACCCGGCGGCGGCCGGCCCCGACCTGCTGTTCAGTATCGGGGCGCACCCGGCGTTCAACTGCCCGCTGCGGCCCGAGGCGGGCGAGCAGTTTTCGGACTACGCCTTCCACTTCGACCACCCCGTGACGCTGGCGCGCCAGCTACTGCAAGGCGGCCTGCGCAGCGGCGCCACGGCGCCCGTGCTGGCAAACGCGGCTACCCTGCCGCTCAGCTACGACCTGTTTAAGGACGACGCCCTGGTATTCGACCACTTCGACTTTACGCGCCTCACGCTGCAAAAAGCCGACAAAACCGGTCCCTTCGTACGGATGCAGTTCGCTGGCTTCCCCTACCTCGGCCTCTGGACCAAAGGCCCCGGCGCGGCCTTCGTATGCATCGAGCCCTGGCAGGGCGTGGCCAGCCCCGTGGGCCCACCGCAGGAGCTGCGTGAGAAGGAGGGTATTTTGACTTTGGCGCCCAGCCAGGTATTCGAAGTGAGCTACTCGATTGAGATTGGGTAGGAACCCTATCAAAACGTCATGCTGAACGCAGTGAAGCATCTCTACCGCCTCGTTAGATGAAGCGGCAGAGATGCTTCACTGCGTTCAGCACGACGTGCTGTTAAAATAAAAAGCGGCACAGCCAACGCTACGCCTCCACCGGGCGGCGGTTGTAGTCGGGCTCCCAGTCGTTGATGGGGCGCGAGATGCCGGGCGGCAGGTCAATGTCGGGCAGGCCGGGGTCGTGGGGCTCACCGCCGCCATCGTCGCCATCGGAGGCGGGGGGTGGGGGCGGGGGCACGCGCCGCCGCCGGGGCATCACCAAAAAAAAGGTAAACACGGCCAGCAAAAACAAGGCGCAGAGAAGCTGGTGCATAACGAAGGGCCGATAGCGACTACACGAAAGAAGGTGCGCTGGCTGCCCGCTCCCAACGCAAACGACCGGGCTTGCGTTGCTGGGCGCCGCATCCTGCTAAGATAACGGCTGGCCAGCCAACCACGCAACTCCCGCCGAGCGGGGCAGGCGGGCGCGTATCTTTGCGGCCTGTTTAGGGGTGCTGGCCGGGATAATCCGGGCCGGCTGAGATGACACCCATCGAACCGGAACCAGGTAATGCTGGCGTCGGGAAAAAACAATCCGCGAACGATTTTGCCCGCCCGCCGACCCCTGGCGAGCGGGCGCGTGCTGCTTTTTTGTCGTTACCTATTTTGAAAACTGTACTCCTGGCGGGCACGGCGCTGCTGGCGCTGGCGGCCGCCCCGGCGTGGGCGCAAGGCTCCGTGGCCGGCACCCTCACCGATGCCGCTACGGGCGCCGCCCTGCCCGGCGCCACCGTGGTGCTGGCCGACCAGCCCACCCTGGGCACCATCACCGATGCCGGCGGGCGCTTTGTGCTGCCCGCCGTGCCGGCCGGCCCGCACACGCTGCGCGTGCGCTTCGTGGGCTTCGAGGCCCTGAGCCAGCCGCTGCAAGGGCAGGCGGCGCCGCAGCAGCTGGCCCCGCTGGCCCTACGCCCGGCCCGCAACCTCACGCCCGAAGCCGTGGTCACGGCCACCCGCGCCAACGAGCGCACCGCCACCACCTACCAGAACGTGAGCCGCGAGCAACTGCAAGCCCGCAACTTCGGCCAGGACCTGCCCTACCTGCTCGACCAGACGCCGAGCGTGGTCACGACCTCCGACGCGGGCACCGGCGTGGGCTACACCGCCCTGCGCATCCGGGGCACCGATGGCACCCGCATCAACGTGACGCTGAACGGTGTGCCCGTAAACGAGGCCGAGAGCCACGGCGTGTTCTTCGTCGATTTGCCCGACTTGGCCAGCTCTACGCAAAGCATCCAGGTGCAGCGCGGGGCCGGGCCCAGTACCAACGGCGCCGGCGCCTTCGGAGCCAGCCTGAACGTGGAAACGCTGGGCTTGCGGCCGAAAGCCTACGCCGAAATCAACAACTCGGCCGGCTCGTTTGGCACCTGGAAAACGACGGTGGCCGCCGGTACGGGCCTGCTCAACGGCCACTTCACGCTCGATGCCCGCGCCTCGCGGGTGCAGAGCGAGGGCTACATCGACCGGGGGTGGTCGCGGCTGAAATCGCTGTATTTGGCCGGCACTTATTCCGATGAGAAGACGCTGCTGCGCGCGCTCGTCATCACGGGCTACGAAACGACGTACCAGGCGTGGTACGGCCTGGCCGACTCGCTGCTAACCAAAAACCGCCGCTACAACGAGGCCGGCACCGACGCCGGCCAGCACCAGCCGGCCTATAAAAACCAGACCGACAACTACCAGCAGGACTATTACCAGTTCCTGATTTCGCGGCAGCTCACCTCCAAGCTCAACCTGAGCGTGACGCCCTTCTGGACGCGCGGCGGCGGCTACTACGAGGAGTACAAGGCCAACCAGGACTTTGCCAAGTACGGCATTGCGGGGCCGGTGTACCAGCCGCGCCAGGGCGGCGGCTTCGACACGCTCACGACTACCGACGTCATTCGGCGGCGCTGGCTCAAAACCGACCTCTACGGCGCTACCTACGCCTTGCAGCTGCGGCCCCCGGCTGGCGGCGTGCTCAGCGAGGCCACGCTGGGCGGCGCCGTGGTAGGCTACCGCGGCCAGCACTACGATGAGCTGACGTGGGCGCAGCGCGGTAACAACATCCCCGAAACGGGCACGCCTTACTACGCAGAGCCCAACGCCCACAAGCTCGACGTGAACACCTACCTGCGGGCCACGGTGTCGCTCAGCGAAAAGCTTTCGGCTTTTGGCGACGTGCAGTACCGGCACGTCGGCTACGAGCTATTTGCCCCCGACGGCAGCCCCAACGGCGGCAAGAGCCAGCAGACCATCAACTTCAACTTTCTCAATCCCAAGGGCGGCCTCACCTACCAACTGCGCGAGGGCCTGGCCGCCTACGCCTCCTACGCCCTGGCCCAGCGCGAGCCCACCCGCACCGACTACACCGACACGCCTGCCGGGCGCCGCCCCACCTCGGAGCAGCTGCACAACGTGGAAGTGGGCCTGCGCCGCACCACGGGGCCGTTTCAGTGGTCGGCCAACTACTACCTGATGCGCTACCGCGACCAGCTCGTGCTCTCGGGGCACCTCGACGATGTGGGCAACCCCATCCACACCAACGTGCGCGACTCGTACCGCACCGGCATCGAGCTACAAGCCGCCGCCCAACTGGCCCGGGGCCTCACGTTCAGCCCCACGGCTACCGTGAGCCGCAACAAAATCAACAACTACACCGACTATTTAGCCGACTACGACAACGGCGGCGAACGCGGCACCACGTTTCAGCAGACCGACATCTCGTTTTCGCCGGCCCTCACCTTCGCCTACACCCTGGAGTACGAGCTGCTGCCCGGCCTGCGTCTGGCCACGCTGGCCCGCTACGCCAGCCGCCAGTACCTCGATAACACGGCCACCGCCAGCCGCAGCATCCCGGCCTACTACGTGCAGGATGTGCGCGTGCGCTACCTCTGGCACCCCGAAAAGCTGGGCCTGCGCGAAGTGGAGCTGGCCGCCGTGCTCAACAATGTGCTGGGCGCCACCTACGTCAACAACGGCTACACCTACGGCTACCTCAGCGGTGGGCAGGCGCAGTACTTCAGCTACTACTACCCGCAGGCCCGCCAGAACTTCCTGGCCTCGCTTAACCTGCGCTGGTAACAGCCGCCCCAGCGCTGACTCAGCAGCCCGGCCGCACCTGCGGCCGGGCTTTTTGTTAGGTAGCTGTGCCGAAGCTATACTAACTCGATGTCCATCTGCTTAAACAGTTCGTCCTGGATGGTGTAGACGTGCTGCACCGGGCCTTCAAACACCAACTGGCCCTGCATGTCCCGCACCACCTGGTGCACGGCCACGGCCAGCCGGCCATCGGCCCGCTCCTGGAAGCCGGTCGGCACCACCTGCGGGCTCACCTCCTGCCACTGCCGCAGCCAGTAGGCGCGCACCTCGTCGTGGCCGGTGGCATAGTCGCCCTCCCACGCCCTGGCCCAGCGCACCTGCGGGTGCAGCGTGGTGAGCACGGTCGGAATGTCGCGGGCGTTGAAGGCCGCGTAGGCTTTGCGAATCAGGTCGTGGTAGTGTTCCATGTGGAGAAGTAGGGTGGCGGGAGTATATGCGTCTGCCAAAGTCGGGCAAAACCTGGCCGGGCTGCGGCCGGGCTTTCGCGCAGGTGCTTGAATTTTGCCAAGGATGCGCTGGCCCGCCTGGTGCCCGGGGCCAAAACCTTGCGCCCGGCAGGGCTGTATCTTTGGGTATATAACGGTGGCGCTCGGCCTCCTTTGCTGCGTTCCATGTTTCGAATTTTCTTTGCCTGGCTGCTGCTGAGCGGCGGGCTGCCCGCGCAGGCAGCCGGGCGGCCGGCGCCGGCTGGCCCCGCGCCCGTCACCATCGCCGCCGCCGCCGACCTGAAGTACGTGCTCGACTCGCTGGTCACTATTTTCAACCGCCAGCATCCAGCGGCCCGGGTTACGGTGGTGTATGGCTCGTCGGGCAAGTTCTACGAGCAGCTCAGCCACGGCGCGCCGTTCGACCTGTTTTTCTCGGCCGATAGCGAGTACCCCCAGCGCTTGCAGCAGGCGGGCCGCACGGCCGGCGCCCCCGTGCCCTACGCCCTGGGCCGCCTCGTGCTGTGGAGTAAAAATCTGAACCCCAGCGCCCAAGGAATGAACACCCTGCTCGGCCCGCAGGTGCGCCACGTGGCCCTGGCCAACCCCGCCCACGCGCCCTACGGCCGCCGCGCCGAGGAAGCCCTGCGCACCTACAAGCTCTACGACCAGGTAAAGCCCAAGCTCATATTCGGCGAAAACATCGGCCAGGCGGCCCAGTACGCCGCCACCGGCGCCGCCGAGGTGGGCCTGCTGGCCTACTCGCTGGCCCTGAGCCCTGAGCTGCGCCGGGCGGGCCGCTTCTACCTCATTCCGGCCACCGCCCACTCGCCATTGCGCCAGAGCTACGTGCTGCTCAAGCAAGCCCAGGGCAACGCCACGGCCACCTCCTTCGCCGCATTCATGGCCAGCCCAGTGGCCCGGCAGGCCATGCAGAAGTATGGTTTCGGGTTGTGACAAGAAGGCCCAGAAAGAACGTCCTGCTGAAGTCAGGGAGCGTCCCGCTCGCTTCGCTTAGGTAGTTCAACGAAGCGGTAGAGATGCTTCCTGTCGTCAGCAGGACGTTCTTTTAAAAGCCAATTCATAATTTCTAATTCATCATTCATAATTCCCCCAAAGTGCCTTCCGACTACTGGCAAACCCTGCACCTTACGCTGGCCCTGGCCGCCTGCACCACGGCCCTGCTGCTGGTGCTGGGCCTGCCGCTGGCCTACGGGCTGGCGCAGTGGCGCAGCCGCTTCAAGCCACTGGCCGAGGCCGTGGTGAGCCTGCCGCTGGTGCTGCCGCCCACCGTTATCGGCTTCTACCTGCTGGTGGCATTTAGCGATAGCAGCGCGCTGGGGCGGTTCCTGATTGAGAAGCTGGGTATTAGCTTGAACTTTACGTTTCCCGGCATCCTGGTGGGGTCGCTGGTGTACAGCCTGCCATTCATGGTGCAGCCGTTGCAGGCGGGGTTTGGGCAGGTGCCGCCGGCGCTCAGCGAGGCCGCTTACACGCTGGGCAAGTCGCGCCTTACCACGCTCTGGCGCGTGCTGCTGCCTAATATGCGGCCCGCCCTGCTCAATGGCCTCGTGCTCACCTTTGCCCATACGCTGGGCGAGTTTGGGGTGGTGCTGATGATAGGCGGCAGCCTGCCGGGCCGCACCCGCGTGGCCTCCATCGCCATCTACGACGAGGTGCAGAGCCTGCACTACGCCCAGGCCCAGGCCTACGCCTTTACGCTGCTGGGCGTGGCCTTCGTCATTCTGGTGGCGCTGTACTGGTTTACCCGGCGCCACGCCGGTCGCCTGTTGTAGCGAGAGTGGCCATGCTGGATTTTCACCTGCTCAAAGCCCTGCACACCGCCGCCGGCCCGCGCACCCTCGACGTGCGCCTGACCCTGGCGCCCGGCGAGCTGCTGGCGCTCAGCGGCCCCAGCGGCGCGGGCAAAACCACCCTGCTGCGCCTCCTCGCCGGCCTCGACCGGCCCGATGGCGGCTTTATAGAAGCCGACCATAGCACCTGGTACCACCACGGGCGCCGCCAGTGGCTGCCGCCCCAGCAGCGCCGGCTGGGCTTCGTATTTCAGAGCTACGCGCTATTTCCGAACATGACGGTGCGCCAGAACCTGGCCTTTGCCGCCACCAGCCAGCCCCAGCCCGCCCGCCTCCTCGCCGAATTGCTGGAAACCCTGGAGCTGAGCGAGTTGGCCGACCGCCGCCCGGCCGTGCTTTCGGGCGGGCAGCAGCAGCGGGTGGCGCTGGCCCGCGCCCTGGCCGCCCGCCCGCGCCTGCTGCTGCTCGATGAGCCCCTGGCCGCCCTCGACCTGCCCACCCGCCTGCGCCTCCAGCAAGTGCTGGCCGCCGTGCACCAGCAGTTTGCGCTCACCACCATCCTCATCAGCCACGACCCGGCCGAAATCACCCGCCTCGCCGACCGCGTGCTGGAGCTGGACCTAGGCCAGGTGCGCCGCCTGGGGCCGCCCGCGCCGGTGGCCGCGCCGCTGCTGGGCCGCGTGGTGGCCGTGCTGCCCGGCGGCCAGCTGCGCGTGCAGCTGCCGGGCGGTTCGCAGCTCGAAGTGCCCGCCCCGCTCACGCCCCCATACCTTCTCGGCGATGAAATTGGCCTGACGCTGGAAGTAGCGCGGCCTTTGTAACCCGCGCCGCGCACTACTTGGCGCCGGCTGCGGTTTTACGTCAAACGCGGACTACCAAGTCCGCGCTACATTTGCCCAAATCCCATCCCGCCCCGCCCATGTCTTCCATCGCCGACGTGCTCTCGCCCGAGTCCAAAGCCCACACTGCCCAAAAAGGTAGCACCAACGCCAACGGCTTCACCGATTATTTCGACCTCGACGGCCTGCTCACCGAGGAAAACATCCTCGTGCGGCAGAGCATCCGCGACTTCGTGAAGAAGGAGATTTCGCCCAACATCGAGCAGTGGGCGCAGCAGGCGCATTTTCCGAGCGAAATCGTGCGCAAGTTTGGTGAGGTGGGGGCCTTTGGGCCTACCATTCCGCAGGAGTACGGCGGCGGCGGGCTCGACTACATCAGCTACGGCCTCATCATGCAGGAAATCGAGCGCGGCGACTCCGGTATGCGCTCCACGGCCTCGGTACAGGGCTCGCTGGTGATGTTTCCCATCTACGCATACGGTTCGGAGGCGCAGCGTCAGAAGTACCTGCCCAAGCTGGCCAGCGGCGAGTGGCTGGGCTGCTTCGGCCTTACCGAGCCCGACCACGGCTCGAACCCCGGCGGCATGACCACCAACATCAAAGCCGACGGTGACGACTTTATTCTGAACGGCGCCAAGCTCTGGATATCAAACTCGCCCGAGTGCCAGGTGGCCGTGGTGTGGGCCAAAAACGAGCAGGGCCGCATCAAGGGTGTGCTCGTGGAGCGCGGCATGGCCGGCTTCACCACCCCCGAAATCCACAACAAATGGAGCCTGCGCGCCAGCATCACCGGCGAGCTTGTGTTCGACAACGTGCGAATTCCCAAGGAGAACATCCTGCCCGGCATCGACGGCCTCAAAGGCCCGCTGAGCTGCCTCGACTCGGCCCGCTTCGGCATCGCGTGGGGTGCCATCGGCGCGGCCATCGACTGCTACGAGTCGGCCCTTAAGTATTCGCTCCAGCGCGAGCAGTTCGGCAAGCCCATCGCCAGCTTCCAGCTCCAGCAAAAGAAGCTGGCCGAGATGATTACCGAAATCACCAAGGCCCAGTTGCTCGTCTGGCGTCTGGGCGTACTCAAAAACGAAGGCAAAGCCACCAGCGCCCAAATCTCGATGGCCAAGCGCAACTCGGTCGAGATGGCCCTGCACGTAGCCCGCGAAGCCCGCCAGATTCACGGTGGCATGGGCATCACGGGCGAGTACCCCATCATGCGCCATATGATGAACTTGGAATCGGTGGTGACCTACGAGGGCACGCATGATATCCACTTGCTGATAACGGGCGCGGATATTACGGGTATTCAGGCGTTTAAGTAGGGATACTATGGGAATGGACTCGGTCGAGCTAATTATGTCGTTCGAGATATATTTAAAGTTGGAAGTGCCTGATGCCGTAGCCGAAAATATTTATACCGTTGGCGATGCGGCTACCTGGTTCAGCCAGCAGTTGGGAGTAGCCGGGCAGCATCAATCGGCTGTCCGGCTAGCCGTTTGGGAGTAATTACGTACGGTGTTGGAGGCAACTGCTGGCGAGGTACTGGTTTACTCCGAAGCTACGCCACTGAGCCAAGCCTTGCCTGACCGGGAGCATATCGCAAGCTGTCGGCAGCAACTAGCCAGTCGCTACGGCTTGCTGATGCCGTCGTTATCTACGGCGCATATTGTGTCTACCGGCCCTTCGCTTTGGGAAAAAATATGGGGCCTATCACTATGGCGCCCCCCAAGCTGGCCCACGCAGACCTTAGACGAGCTAACGGATTGGATAGTAGCCACAAGCTACGAGCAACTACTCGCCTTGCCGCTGGCAAGTCAGTATGAGGTGGAACAAGCAATTATCGGCATAACGAGCTATTCGTCAGGAGTCAAAGTTGAGGAAGTGCAATTGCGAAGCAGCTTTGTCAATGACTTGGGGATAGACTAACTAGCTGCTTGCACTATATGCACGCCGCCCGCCAACCCTGGCTGCCCGAGTAGCGCCAGCACCTGCGGTACCAGCTTAACCAGTTCGGTATAAATCTTGGGGCGCGCCACCAACACTATCACCGGCAACGGATAGCGCTGCCAGTTTTGCTGGTGCTGGATATTTTTATCACCCGTAACAAGCACTTCAAAACCGTGAGCTTGCATAAGTTGTAGCAATTCCCCGTTTTCCTTTCCCAGCCAATCCATCTGCCGCACGGTCATTACTTCGTGCGTGGGGCCAAAACGAAAGCGCAGCTTAACGTCGAGGTTTTCATCAAGCAGCAGCTTCATGCGCAAATGGCTGGGTAAAGGAAAAATCTATTTGAGCAGGCTCCACGAGTAGGTGCTGGGGTAATAAAGCAGCCAGTGCCGCTTGCAAAACGCCAACGGCCTGCTCGCGGCTCACGCTGGGAAACCCGGCCAGAAACTCATCGAGCGGCTCGCCCGCAGCCAGATAGTCAAAAAGGGTTTCGATGGCTACCCGCGTGCCAGTGAAGGTAGGAGTGCCGCCCGTGATTTTAGGGTCGATGGTGATGAGGTCGGTGCGTAGCATAACGAAATATACGCAAGCCCTGCCGCTTGCGAAAAATACCATCCGAAAGCCCGTCGTGCTCAGCACAATGGGCTTTTTTAGTGCTGCGTTTTCGGCCCTTTCCCGCGCCAGCGCGTAATTTGCCCGCATGAAGCCCGCCACGCCCCTCGTTTTGCTGGAATGCCTCGTTGCCGGCACTTCCCACCGCCCCGAACTGCCCAAGCAGGAAAAGTCGCTCAAAGTCGGTCAGGCGCTCCGTTTGGAGCGTGAAGCCGACAGCAAGTACGACGACTGGGCCGTGAAAGTCCACTCGGGCGCGGCCGATGACAAGGCCAGCATCTGGCTGGGGTACCTGCCCGAAATCCGCAACGAAACCGTGGCCCGCCTGCTCGACGCCGGTTTCCCGCTCAGCGCCCGCCTCGCCCACAAAGCCTGGGAAGACGACTGGCTGCACCTCGAAATCGAAGTGCTGCTGCCGCGCGAGTAACGACGGATTTTAGGGGCCCGGTGGGAGCTTTTTGCTAACTAAAATGGTTAGCTGAGTGCCCGTTGCCCACGGGCTGCCGATACTTACCAACTGACTAAATTATCTCATGCGCGAAGCCTATCTCACCGGCGGTACCGAAAGCTTCGATGCCACCGACAAGGACATCGACAAGGCCCTGCGCCCGCTCAGCTTCGAAGACTTTACGGGCCAGGAGAAAATCCTGGAAAACCTGAAGGTGTTCGTGGCGGCCGCCAAGCGGCGCGGCGATGCCCTCGACCACGTGCTGCTGCACGGCCCCCCCGGCCTGGGCAAAACCACGCTCTCGCACATCATCGCCAACGAGCTGGGCGCGGGCATCAAGATGACCAGCGGCCCGGTGCTCGACAAGCCCAGCGACCTCGCCGGCCTGCTCACCAACCTGGAGCCGCACGACGTGCTCTTCATCGACGAAATCCACCGCCTCAACCCCGTGGTGGAAGAGTATCTGTACTCGGCGATGGAGGACTACCGCATCGACATCATGCTCGACTCAGGCCCCAACGCCCGCTCGGTGCAGATTTCGCTCTCGCCCTTCACGCTCATCGGGGCCACCACGCGCTCGGGGATGCTCACGGCCCCGCTGCGGGCGCGCTTCGGCATCTCGGCCCGCCTGGAATATTACGACTCCAAGCTGCTGACGACCATCGTGCTGCGCTCGGCCGAGATTCTGAATACGCCCATCCACGAGGATGCGGCCTACGAGATTGCCCGGCGCTCGCGTGGCACCCCGCGCATCGCCAACAACCTGCTGCGCCGCACCCGCGACTTCGCCCAAATCAAGGGCGACGGCACTATCACGGTTGCCATCGCGCAGTTTGCCCTGAACGCGCTCGACGTGGACGCCCGCGGCCTCGACGACATGGACAAGCGCATTCTCACCACCATCATCGACAAATTCAAGGGTGGCCCGGTGGGCATCAGTACCATCGCCACGGCCTGCGGTGAGGAAGGCGAAACCATCGAGGAAGTGTACGAGCCGTTCCTCATTCAGGAGGGCTACATCAAGCGCACGGCGCGCGGCCGCGAGGCTACCGAGGCCGCTTACCAGCACCTGGGCCGCCTGCTGCCCAATCACTTGCGCGGCAACAACGGCGACTTATTCGGTGAGATTACGTCGTAGGCAGTAGCGCGAACTTTGTAGTTCGCGTCTCCGCGCCAGTCACCTGCCTTCACAAGTGCGAACTACAAAGTTCGCGCTAATCCACCCGGAACGCGCCGCCCCCAGCGGCGCGTTCTTCGTTTCTTTGGGGTTCAATTGCCCGCTAGCCTATGTTATTGCACGCCGAATGGACTCCCTATATCAAGCGCCGGGCGGCGGAGTTGGGCTTCATGGCCTGCGGCATTTCTAAAGCCGGGTTTCTGGAAGAAGAGGCCCCGCGCCTCGAAAACTGGCTCAAGCGCGGCATGAACGGCCAAATGGGCTACATGGAAAACCACTTCGACAAGCGCCTCGACCCGCGCCTGCTCGTGGATGGCGCCAAGTCGGTGATTTCGCTGCTACTCAACTACTACCCGCCCGCCGAGCAGCAGCAGCCGGATGATACGCTGAAAATCAGCAAGTACGCCTACGGGCGCGACTACCACTTTGTCATCAAAGACAAGCTCAAAACGCTGCTGGCCGACATGCAGGCCAACATCGGTGAGGTGGGCGGGCGCTGCTTCGTCGATTCGGCGCCGGTGCTGGACAAGGCCTGGGCCAAAAAAAGCGGGCTGGGCTGGGTGGGCAAAAATTCCAACCTCATCACGCCGGGCGCGGGCTCTTTCTACTTCATTGCCGAGCTGATTGTGGACGTGGAGCTGGAATACGACGGCGCCATCCGCGACTACTGCGGCACCTGTACCAAGTGCCTCGACGCCTGCCCCACGCAGGCCATCACGGAGCCCTACGTGGTAGATGGCAGCAAGTGCATCAGCTACTTTACCATCGAGCTAAAGGACCAGCTGATTCCGCAAAATGTGGCCGGGCAGTTCGGTAACTGGGTTTTTGGCTGCGACATCTGCCAGGACGTGTGCCCCTGGAACCGCTTTGCCAAGCCCACAAGGGAGGCCCAGTTTCAGCCCCATCCGGAGCTGAAAAGCTTATCGGCCAGCGACTGGCAGGATATCACCCACGAAGTTTTTCAGGCGTTATTTAAGCAGTCGGCGCTCAAGCGCACGGGCTACGAGGGGCTAAAGCGCAATATTCGGTTCGTGACCGGGTAGAGCCAATTGGAAAGCTAGGCCGCCAGGCGCGGCAAGGGGCTGGACTGCATAAATACCCGCTTCAGCACCCGGCGGTAGAGGCGGGCAAACTGCTCGTAGCACCAGGTCTTGAAGGCAGGTAGCTCGGCGGGCAGCACGTGGCGCAGGGCTTTGCGTAGCTCTTTCTCGAAGAGCAGCTTGCTGAAGCTCACTTTCAGCAAAATAATTTTCACATAGTCTAACATAGCGGGTGGGAACAGGAAGCGTGGAGAAGCAAGCAACTTGGGCGAACGGTATACGTGTAAAAGGCAGCCAGGGCTAGGTTTAAGGCCATATTCTGAGCTAGGCTGCGCAGTAGCTGCGGCAAGATTTTATATCTCAATCAACTAGCTTTAGCCCGCTATATTGCGCACGCGCCGGCCGGCCGCTAGACGAACAGCCCAAACGTATTGGCTTGGCCGCCCACCACAAAGCTGAGGGCAATGGCCTTGACCCGGCTACCATCGAGCGGCTCGTCGAAGGCCTCGCTGGCAGCGGCCAGCGTGAGCGCCAGGCCCGCGCCGGGCGAAGTAGAATTGGCTTGCACGTTGATGCGCGCCTGGGTCACGTTGTCTTCGGCGGCGCTGGCAGGCACCACTGCCCCGGTGCCGGTGGTGGTGGCCAGCCCCGGCCCGTAGATGGCAGCCGTGAGGGCGAGCAGCGGCCCGTCGTTCTCACGCAGCGACACCCAGCTTTTGGGCAGGCTGTCGGCCGGGCCGCCGCCATCGGCGCCGGCCACGGCCACCCCGCCGCGCCGCAGCGTGCGAATGTGCGCCGCGTGCCGGGCCTCCACCGAGTGAATGGTGAGGGCCACGGTGAGCAGGTCTTTGTTGTTGAGCAGCGTGGCCAGGGCGCCTTTGTAGGCGCGCACGCCCAGGTCTTCCAGCGCCTGGGCCAGGGCCAGAAAATCGGCCAGGCTGGCGAAGGGCGTCAGCTGGCTGGCCCCGGCCGTGTAGTCGAAGGCGCGGGCGGTGGGGTCGGCGATGGACTGGCTGCCCAGGGCCGTCTGGAGCGCGGTAACGTGGGCCTGCTCATCGTCGCGCATGGCCACCAGGGTCGCCTGCTCGGTAGCCGAGAGCTGGCGGTAGAGCGCGCTGCCGCCCGCCTGCGTATCGCCCAGGGCAGCCACGTAGAAGTAATATTCCAGGTATTCCAGGCTCAGGGCCAGCTTGAGCGCGGCTACTACATCGCCCGTGAGCACCGCCTGGCCGTAGGCAGGCTGCCAGGCGCCGCCCAGCAGCCCCGGCAGCGCTGCGCCCGCCAGGTAGCGAAAAGCCTGCCGCCGCGAGCCGGGCAGGGTAGGAGTGAGGCGGCCCAGCGCGGCCACCAGCTTCTCGACGTTCATAAAGGATAACATAAAAATGCGCAACGGCGGCCCGGTGCTACAGCAGGCGGGTGGCCGTGAGCTGCGAATCGGCGGCGAGGTAGGTGTTGAGGGCGATGGCGGCCTCGGGGGCGGTCTGGGTTTTTTCGCGGTGCGTGGTGCGGTCGATGACTTCGGGTAGGGTCGTGACGCCGCGCGCCCGCAGCACATCGCGCAGCAGGGCCGCGTGGCGGGCTTCCACCGAAACTATCTTGCCCAGCAGGGTGAGGTAGTCGGCCGTGGTTACGAAGCCGGCTACCGCGTTGATGGTGGCTACGCCGAGGTCGGCCAGGGTTTGCGCCGCGTTCAGCACGCCCAGCCTGCCGTCGCTCGTGGCCAGTACGGCGTCGGTAAAGCTGATTTTAGCATCGAGGCTCACCGTGAGCGGGCGTAGCGCGCGCGAGGCCAGCACGGTGCGCAAAAAATCTGCCTGAATCTGGGCGTGGCGGGCAATGTCGCTGATTATCTGGTAGTCGGCGCTGGGGGAAGCCAGGCCTTTGAAGTAGCTGCCCGCCAGCACACCGGCGTAAAAAGCCGTTTCGACCTGCTTGAGTGCGTAGCTCAGGTTGAGGGCGCCGTTGTCGCCGTTGCCCACGTCGGTGGTAGGGGTAGGCTTGTCTTTGGTGCAGCCGGCCAAGGCTAGCGCCGCTGTGCCAGCCGTAGCGCCGGCATAGCTAAAAAAAGAGCGTCGCCCGAGGAGCGATGGGGTGCGAGACGGCTCCGGATAAAGAAAGGGCGCTGCCAGCAGAAGGATAGACATAGCTGTAGGGAGGTTACTTAACGAACGGAGCGTACCTCGCGCTGATACAGCAACAAAGTTGACACAAAAAAGGCGACCCGTGAGGGTCGCCTTTCCAAAGCAAGCAATAAGCGCCTAACTAACCTTAGTAGTTGAATAGCGTGCTGGTCGGGATAACGAAGTTCTTGGCAATCTTAGCTACCGTACCTACGTCCAAACCTTCGTCGAAAGCCTCCGAGAAAGCAGCGGCCGGGAAGTTCGCTGTGTTAGGCAGCGTCGTACCCGATAGAGCCAGATTACCTTGGGTAATATTGGCCTCAGATTCGAACGTAATGCCAGTCGGCGCATTGGTGTTGTTGCCAGCGCCATAAATAGCATCCGTGAAACCGGGTACTGCACCGTTGCCGTCATTGCCCGAAATCCAGCTCTTGGGAGCACCCATAACGCCGCTGTAAGGCGCCGCCGGAACACTTTGCGAAGGCGTATTGCTGCCGATACCAGCGCGGCGCATGGTCCGCAGGTGCGAGGCGTGCCGGGCTTCAACAGAGTGAATGTTGAGGGCAGCAGTCAGAATAGTTTTATTGCTCATCACTAGGGGAGCAGCGCCTTTGTAAGCACGCACCCCGGTGTCTTCAAACGATTGAGCCAAGGCCAGGTACGTAGCAGCGTCGGTTATGACAAACTTGCCGCCGGCTGTGTAATCAAACTGGGCAGCAGTAGGGTCAGGAATAGCATTGGCCGTGCCCAGTACGCTACGCAGGAAAGCTACGTGGTTGGCTTCATCGGTAGCAATGAGACTCAGCGCAGCCGTGTGGGCAGTGCTAAGGCCAACTACTGCCGTACGCTTCTGGTAGAAGTAAGACTCGAGGTATTCCAACTTCAGGGCGAAGTTGAGCACATCGTTAATGCCAGCGTTAACCGGTGTCTGCGCATACACCTTATTGAAAATGGCCCCAATAGCCAGCGGCAGCGCCGCCGCGCTAAGCTTCTGGCCTAGGCCACTCATGTTTTTGAACACCGAGCGACGCGAGTCGAGACGGTCGTATACCTCAGGGTCAACTTTCTCTATTTCGGAGATTATTTGGAAGAAATTCATAATGCTAGACGAAGATTAAAATGGGGGATTGACCAAGCTAGGCTAACCTATTTGAGGTTTGAAACATCAAGCTTCGAACCATCGGCCAAGAAGGTATTAGCAACAAGTACTACTTCGGCCGGCGACTTAGCCCGCTCCAGGCTGGTGTTGGCCGGGGCGTTGTTGGTAGTTACACTGCTGTTATTGGCGCTCGACAGCGTAATGATGTCATCACCTACAAACGAGCCCTCTGAAACCAAGTCGCGGATAATAGCCGCGTGACGGGCTTCTACTGAGACAATTTTACCGGCAATAAGCAGGTAGGCTGGCGAGGTGATGTACTGGCCAGCCCCGTTGTAAGCTGCTACCCCCAGGTCTTCAAAAGCCTTTGCAGTGCTCAGTACTGAGCCCCGGTCATCAAAGTTGATACCACTAAAATTGGGCGTCAGTGCCATGATAGGCGTAGCACCAGCTGCCGTAATGGCGGCCTTGAAAAAATCGCGGTGAATAACCTCGTGGTAGTACAGGTCATCCAAAATCAGTTTCTCAGGGCTGCTAGCACCCAGGCCGGTGTAATACTTGCCGGTACGCAGCGTGGTGTAGAAGCCAGCTTCGAGCTGCTCCAGCGCGTAAGCGTAGTTGAGCACGCCTACATCGCCAGTGCCCACGTTTACCGTGCCGGGCATTGAGTCATTCTTGCTGCAACCCGCCAGCACTAGCGCCGTGGCGCCGGCCGTAGCGCCCGCATACATGAAGAACGAGCGCCGCTTGATGGGCGTGTAGAGCGGCTTGTCGAGTCCCGACTCAGGCTGCGGTGACTTAGAAATCAAGGAAGTGGACATGGTAGAAAAAGATAGGAAAAAGGGAAGAAATACGCGTCAACTGCGGTGCTCGGCCCATTACGGGAAATACTGCTGTTCAGGTTATCCCCAAGCAATTATTTTTGCGGGTGGGCCGGGCGTCGCACCGACTTTAGTAGCTCAAAAAGCCCTTAAAGCAAAAGAGCCACGCCTCAGTTACGAGGTGTGGCTCTTTCTTGGATTGCCGCAAGCGGCTAAAACCTAGTTGAACAATCCGAGGGCAATGCCAGCTGCGGAGCGGAAATTGCGCGCGATGGTCTTTACAGTAGCCGCATCGAGCGGCTCATCAAACGCCTCTGAGGCAGCGGCGGCGCTGATGGTGAGGCCGGTAGGGGCCGTGGTGGTAGTTTGCACGTTGAGGGGCGTGGTGCCCTGCGTCACGTTATCCTCGGCCGGATATTTCGTAGCGTCGCTGCCGGGGCCGTACACCGGGGACGTTACGGCCGGCACGGGGCCGCCGCCTTCTTGCAGCGAAATCCAGCTTTTGGGGAAGGCATCGCCCGCACCGCCGCCATCCTGGCCGGCCACGGCTACGCCGCCCCGGCGCATGGTGCGAATGTGCGACGAGTGCCGCGCCTCCACCGAGTGAATGTTGAGCGCTGCCGTCAGAATATCCTTGTTAGCCATCAAGCTCACGGCGCCGCCTTTGTAGGCCCGCACGCCGGTATCGACAAACGCCTGGGCCGTGCCCAGAAAGTTGGCAGCATTGGCAAAGGGCGTAAGCTTGCCGCCCGCCGTGTAGTCGAAGGCCGCCGCCGTAGGGTCGGCAATGGCATTGGTGCCCAGCACCCCCCGCAGGGCGTTGATGTGGCCCACCTCATCATCGCGGATGATGGTGATGGCGTTCAGGTCCGTACCGGTAAATAGGTTGCGGTCGATACCCATCTGGTAGTAATAGCGCTCCAGGTATTCCAAGCTCAGGGCTAGGTTGAGGGTATTTATGATGTCGCTCGAAAGCGTAGTGGTCTGGCCGTAGGCCTTCGTAAACATCGTGCTTAGCAAAGCCGGCAGCGTGGCCGCCGTAATCTTCTTGCCCATGCCCGACAGGTTTTTGAACGCCTGGCGGCGCGTGTCGAAACGGTCGTATACGTCCGCGTCTACCTTCTCAATGTCGGATAAAATTTGAAAAAAATCCATACTACTAATTGAATGACAAGTGGTTGAGGGATAGGCGCGGCCTTAAGCAAAGCTGCTGGCCGTGAGCTTGGAGCCGGGCATCAGGAAGTTGTTGGCGGTAGCCAGCACGGCCGAGGGCGACTTCGACTGCTCCATGCGGGCGGTGGCGCTCGTGGTGCTGGGGTCGATAATCGAGTTGTCGGTGACGGTAGCGTTGTTAACCGGGCCCACGAAGGAGTTGTAGGAAATCAGGTCGCGGATGAGGGCGGCGTGGCGCGCCTCTACCGACACGATTTTGCCGGCCAGAGTCAGGTAGTTAGGGTCGGTGATGTAGCGCCCAGCCCCGTTGTAAGCCTGCACCCCCAGGTCTTCAAACGACTGCGCCGCGCTAAGCACGCTGGTGCGGCTGGTGAAGTCAATTTTGCTGAAATCCGGCGTCAGGGCCTTGATGGCGCTGTTGCCCAACGCAGCCTTGAAGAAGTCGGCGTGAATTTTCTCGTGCAAGGCCAGGTCCGTAAAAATTTGTTTCTCAGCCGCATCTGCGCCCGAAGCGGTCAGCGAGGTGAAATACTTGCCGGTCAGCACCTGCGCGTAAAAAGCTGCCTCCAGCTGCTCCAGCGCGTAGGCATAGTTGAGTACGCCCGTGTCACCCGAGCCTACATCGACGGTGCCGGGCGCCGAGTCGTCCTTGCTGCACCCGGCCAGCACGAGGGCCGTGGCGCCGGCCGTAGCGCCCGCATACATAAAAAATGAGCGCCGCTTGATGGGCGTAAGCAATGGTTTGTCCAATTCAGCCACTACTGATTGGACCTCATGGGTAGAGGAGGAGGTAGACATGGAAAAAGAAGGAAAGAGGAAATACTAGCGGCGTTGCCAGGCAACTTGACGTCCTTTACGGCACTGAGCCGTGCATGGTAGGCCGACCCAGTGCCTTCTGGAGGCGCAAGCACCGCCTTATCAGTAACTTAACTGCCTGTCTTTTACCCACAGAGAAAAAACAAAATAAACTCAAAATTTATGCGCTTTGGCTGGCGTAAGTTGCCCGTGGCTGGCCTCTAACGGTTGAGCTTCCAGAAATAAGTCAACCCATAAAAAAACCGGCTGCCTCCGAGGCAGCCGGTTTTTCAGCTAGCATAATGGGGCACCCTGAGCGGGTCAGCTCAGGGTGCCGGTACTGGCACGCTGGATAAAGGAAAAAGATGCGGTAGCATAGCGTAACCTAACGTTTAGCCATAAGGCAGTCCGGTGCCCGGTAGTACCAAGCGCCGCCCTAACCTACGAACTTTGTGCGGTGGTCAGATTTAAGACAGCAGCAAGAAAAAGGCCGGCCCCCGGCCCCTGGTGGGCGTGGGGGCTGCTGTGGTGGTGGCTAGGCAGCGCGGGCGTGCTGGCCCAGTCGGCGCCGCCCGGCCCCCCCGCGGCCGGCGAGGTGGCCCTGCTGCCGCCGTCCGCCACGGTGGCGCTGACGGGGCCGTTCACGTTGGCGTTCCGGCTGCGGGGGGCGGCGCTGGCCAGCCACTCCGACTTCCCCGAGATTGAAGGCTTCCGCAAGGGTGGCCTCGCCCAAACCACCACCACGCAGCTGCTGCCCGGCGGCGCCCGCCGTACCGAACTGACGGTGACGCAGCGCTACCTGCCTTACACGGAAGGCACCTACACCGTGCCGCCCTTTTCCCTCACCGTGAACGGCCAGGTGCTGCGTAGCGCCGGTGCCCGGGTGCGGGTGGTGGCCGCGCCAGCCCCCGCGCCCGATGCCGGGGTGGCCCCCCCGTCCGGCGTGGCCGTGGGCTCGCTCGACCAGCTGCTGGGCAAGCCCAAGCCCAAGTACTTCTACGAGCCCCCCGATAATGCCTCGCTGGCCCTGGAGGCCGACCACGACCAAGTATTCGTGGGCCAGGGCGTGCGGGTAAACCTGTATTTCTACCTCAAGCCCGCCGACCAGGCGGTGCTGAATTTCTACGACTTCAACAACCAGCTGACCGAACTGCTGCGCCAATTGCGCCAGCCCACCACCTGGGAAGTGGCCGCCCCCGACCCCTCGGTGCTGCCCGATACGGTGCGCCGGGCGGGCGGGCAGCTGTACCTGCGCTTTCGGCTGGCGGGGGGCACCTACTACCCGCTCACGGCGCAGGCGCTCCGGTTTCCGGCGCTCCAGCTCACGCTCACCAAGTTCAAGCTGCTCAAAAAGCCCCAACCCGGCGACACCGAGCGCCTGGCCATTTATAAAACCTACGCCGCGCCGGCCCTGCGCGTGGCCGTGCGCCCGCTGCCCGCGCCGGGCGGGGCCGTGGTGGGCACGTATGCCCTGCACGAGGGCATCAGCGGCACGCGCTTTCGCACGGGCGAGGCGTTCAGCTACACGTTTGGGGTGGAGGGGCAGGGCAATGCGGCGGCGCTGACGCTGCCCCCGCTGCGGCCCCACCCGGGCCTGGAGGTGTATGGCCCCGATATCAAGGCAGAGGCCCTGCCGGACGGCCGGTTTCGGAAAAACTTCCGGTACCGGCTGGTGGCCCACCGGCCCGGCTCGCTGCCCCTGGATAGCCTGCTGGCGCTGCCCTTCTTCAACCCCCTCACGGCCCGCTACGACACCCTGCGCCCCGAGCTGCGCCTGCTCATCAGCGGCGAGGCGCACCCGCTGGCCGCCGCCCAGGCGGCCGACGACCCCTTCTACGGTCCCGCCCTCACGCGGGCCGATGCCCAGCTTCAGCCCCTGGATGTGTACCCCGCCGTGGGGCGCTACGCCGCCTTGCTGGTGGGCGCCCTGCTGGTGGTGGCCGTGGTGGGGTGGTGGCGAGCGGGGTAACTTTGCCCGGCTGGCTTGGAGCTGCGCCCGGGCAGCCAGTAGCTTGCCCACTATTTTCAGCTACCAGCGGCTTTGCCATGTCAAATAGTTTCGGAACGCTTTTTCGCATCACCACTTTCGGCGAGTCGCACGGGGTGGGCATTGGGGTTATCATCGACGGCTGCCCGGCCGGGCTGGCCCTCGACCCGGCCACCATCCAGCTAGCCCTGGACAGGCGGCGGCCGGGCCAGTCGGCCCTCACCACGCCGCGCCAGGAGGCCGACCGCGTGCAGGTGCAGTCGGGCCTGTTTGAGGGCCTGACCACGGGCACGCCCATCAGCCTGTTTATTCCCAACGCCGACCAGCGCTCCGACGACTACTCGCACATTGCCGGGGCCTACCGCCCCAGCCACGCCGACTACACCTACGATGCCAAGTATGGCCGCCGCGACCACCGGGGCGGGGGCCGTAGCTCGGCCCGCGAAACGGCCGCCCGCGTGGCCGCCGGCGCCGTGGCCGCCGCGCTGCTGGCCCACTTCGGCGTCGAGGTAAAAGCCTACGTGTCGGCCGTGGGCGAAGTAGAGCTAACCAAAAGCTACAGCGAGCTCGACCTGGGCCTCATTGACAGCAACCCCGTGCGCTGCCCCGATGCTGAGGCCGCCGCCCGCATGGAAGCCCGCATCCGGGCCGCGCAGGCCGCCCATGACACCGTGGGCGGCGTGGTCACCGGCGTGGCTACCGGCCTGCCGCCCGGCCTGGGCGAGCCGGTGTTTGATAAGCTGCCCGCCGTGCTGGGCCACGCCTTGCTTAGCATCAACGCCGTGAAGGGCTTCGAATTCGGCTCGGGCTTTGAAGGAACCAAGCTGCCCGGCTCGCAGCACAACGACGCCTTTTACACCGACGACGCGGGCCGCGTGCGCACCCGCACCAACCACAGCGGCGGTAGCCAGGGCGGCATTTCAAACGGCCAGGATGTGAACTTTCGGGTGGCCTTCAAGCCGGTGGCGACGCTGCTGCAACCCCAGCAAACCATCAACCAGGCCGGCGAGGCCGTGACGCTGGCCGGCCGGGGCCGCCACGATGCCTGCGTACTGCCCCGCGCCGTGCCCATCGTGGAGGCCATGACCCAGCTCGTGCTGGCCGACCTGCTGCTGCGGGCCCGCGCCAACCGCCTGTAAGAACCTTGTGAGCCGTTGCGTGTTATGGGGTTCTAGTTTAGAATGAATCCAGAATGCCGGGCGGGGCAAGGGCGCCGCTTGTTGTCCAGAACCAGTTAATTTTCAACGATATGTCTGCCATTTCCATCTACGCCGAGGCGTCGCCCAACCCCGAGAGCATGAAATTTGTGCTCAATTCTACCCTGCTGCCCGACGGCGTGAGCGTGGACTACCCCAACCTGGAGGCCGCCGCCAACTCGCCCATCGCGCAGGAGCTGTTTGGCTTCGACTACGTGGGCCGCGTGTTCATCGCCCAAAACTTCGTCACCATTTCCAAAACGCAGCCCGAGTTGGGCTGGACCAGCATCATCCCCGAACTGCGCCAGTTTATTAAGAGCTACGTGGAAGCGGGTGGCCAGCTGTTTCTCGTGGACCCCGCCGCCGAGCAAAAGGCCGCCCAGGCTGCCAGCGCCGGCGACCCCACTCAGCAGGATGGCTTCACGAGCCAGAAAATCATCGACCTGCTCGATAACTACGTGCGCCCCGCCGTGGAGCAGGACGGCGGCAACATCACCTTCAAAAGCTACCACGACGGCATTGTGACCGTGAACCTGCAAGGCTCGTGCTCGGGCTGCCCTTCGGCCACCGTCACGCTCAAGTCAGGCATCGAAAACCTGCTCAAGCGCATGGTGCCCGAGGTTAAAGAGGTTGTAGCCGAAGGCATTACGGTGTAAGTGAGCGTCTGCACAGGCCCAAAAAAGGGGCCGGCTACCCAGGTAGCCGGCCCCTTTTTTGAGGGTCGAAACGCGTAAGAACTAAATTTTGCGCGCGCGTTGCTTCACGGTAAAGTTGCGGCTCACGTTGAAGCCAAAGCAGAGGTAGCCGTCGAAGAAGTTGCCGGTCGTCTGGGTGATGAACTGCTGCTCAATCATGCCCGTCGAGTTTGTCACGTGCAGCTGAAAAATGTGGCCGCCGGTTTCGATGTCTACGCCCAGCGCCACCGAGTTGCGGTAGTGGTCGGCGGTGTACGAGGGCAGCAGGTAGTAATATTCCGCGTTGAGCGAGAAGCGCTTGGTGAGCTTGTAGCGCCCGCCGCCGCCTATGGCAAACACGTCGTTTTTGTCGCCCTCATTTATCACCAGGTTGCGGTGCACGAGCGTGGGCATGAGCTGGAGCGAGAAATCGGGGCTGAACTTGCGGGCGATGAGCGCCTGGTAGGTGTAAGCCGTGCGCTTGCCCAGCGTGTAATCGATGCCGTTGCTCATGCGCTCCGTCATCACGGCCGTTGAGCCAAACAGCGTCACCGACACGGGCACCTGGCGCGTCCCGGTCGTTTGCTGAATGAGCTTGTATTTCAGGAAGCCGTCGTACGTTTTGTTCAGCGACGAGCGGCCCACGCCCACCTCAAAGCGGTCGGTCAGGGCGTATTCGAAGCCCAGGCGTAGCGTGGCCGCGTCGAGGCCAAAGAAGTTGTAGGCCCCGCTGTTGAGCGCGCCGAAGCGGTGCGAAATCAAAAACACCATCGTGCCTTCGCCGGGCGTTTGCACGGTGTGGCCGTTGATGAGGCGCGTGGCCTTGAAGGTGGCATCCACTATTTGGGTGGGGGCATCCTTCTTGGCATCCTGCTCCAGCTGGCCCAGCAGGTCGGCCTGCGCGTGGGCCACCGTGGCCGCCCCCGCCGTGAGCAGCAGGCCCAGTAAGGTTGCCCGACGGAAAAGAGTACGTATTTTTTTCATAAAGGAGTAATAAAAAGACTGTTAGGGCTGCGAAACCAGCGCCGGCGACACCGAGTCGCACGTCAAGTTGATGCGCACGCTCACCGACTTGGCAATGTGCTCGCGCACGAGCATGGGAATGTCGATGGAGAAGTCGGCCGGCGCAATGTTGAAGTAGGCAAACACCACGAGCTGGCCGTCGCGCACCTGCAAGGTGCCCGTTACCAACGCCTTGTGCGTTACGCCGTGGATGGTGAGGTTGCCCTCGGCCTCCACCGTTTGGGTGGCCGTGGCAAGCTGCTTGAGCACCTGGGGCGCGTTGAGCACCTGCCCGGTGAAGGTGGCCTTCGGAAATTTATCCGACTCCATGTAGTTCTCGTTGAAGTGCTCCTGCATGAGGGTGCGCTTGAACTGAAAGTCGTGGATGGGCACTGAGAAAGCAATCTGGCCCGTGCCCAGGTCAAACACGGCCGCCACCTTGTCGTTGCGGGCCTCGATGTCCTCCATGATGGAGGCCGAGAAAAAGGAGATGTGGCCGCCCCGGGTCATGTACTTGCCCTGGGCCCAGGCCCGGCCGGGCGCACCCAGCCCTAGCAGCAATAGCATCAGCCCGCTTATCCGCCCCGCTTTTAGTAATATTCTATGCATAAGCCAACGCGGCAGGTAAGAAGAAAAAGAGGGGAGCCTTAGTTATTGGGAGTGCCGGCGTTGACCCAGGCTTTGAGAACGGCGATTTGGCACGCATCGAGGTTGCCGACGCCGTCGTAGGGCATGGGCTTGAAGCCGGGCGAGTGGCTGACGTTACCAATCAGGTAGCTCTCACCGTTGATGCCGTTGGCGGGCGTCGACCAGGATTTCAAGTCGTTGAAATCCTCCATATTGAGGGCGCTCAGTGCCAAGGACTTGTAGTTCTGTGCATTGTGGCAACGGTAGCAGTTCTGCTTCAGAATGGGCAGTACATCAGTCTGGTAGGAGAGGGTTACGGGCAGGCTGGCGCACGTAACGGTGGGCGGCACTTCCTGGGTGTAGGAGCAGGCGCCCAGCAGGCCCAGCGTGGCCACGGCAAGGCCCAGGCCCCAGCGGGTAGGTAGTAAAGTAGCGGGTTTCACAAAGAGTAAAAAATTTAGTATCAGAAGAGGATTTTACCGGCAAGTTACGGTGCAAAGTGTGGGTAAATCAAGGGGTTGCTTCCCCGTAAAATGACGAGCTAGCTCCCCTTTCTTTGGCCGGCCCAGCCACTGTTGCCAACTAGCTGCACCTTAGCCCGGCTAATGGCCGTGACCAGCAGCGAACCGCCTGCTCGTGCCCTGCCTGCCCTGCTTGGCTGGCAACCTACGTGCGTGGTCAAAACTAAGATTGAGCACCCGGAAGAAAGGATAGTTTTCGCTCACCCGACCTATTTGCTTAGTGGATGCACGGCTGGACTCAACCACGGTGCCGCCGCAATGTTTGGCCTTTTAGAGCCGCCGCGCGTTGCCTCGGCAGAAAATTACGCTGGCTGCCGAAGCGCAGGTTTTACCCAGTTTTCGAACAGGTTTGCGCAAGGCCGGGCGGCGGGCAGTTTGAGCGCCCGGGTAGCCCTCAGCGGACCCAAAAAAAGCCCTCCCGGCCAGGTGGCAAGGAGGGCTTTGGGGGAGGCTACGGACCGGGTTTCGGGCCGTCGCTGCGGTAGGCTAGACCGTAGCGGTGTTCAGCTTGGGGGCGTCGCCGGGCAGGCTCGTTACGTCTTCGCCAGCGGCTTTGCGCTCGCGCTCTTCTTTTTTGCCATAAGTGTCCAGGATAATGGGCGTGGCAATGAACAGCGACGAGTAGGTGCCGAAGATGATGCCAATAATCATGGCAAACGAGAACGAGCGCAGCGTTTCGCCGCCAAAGATGTAGAGCACGAGCACTACCAAAAACACGGTGGTGAACGTAATCATGGTGCGCGAGAACGTCGAGTTCAGGGCCGGGTTTACTACCTGGGCGAAGGTCAGCTTCGGGTTTTCGCGCAGGTATTCGCGCACGCGGTCGTAGATAACCACCGTGTCGTTCATCGAGAAGCCGATGATGGAGAGTACGGCCGCCACGAAAATCTGGTCCATCTCGTAATTGGCCCCGAAGGCACGGGCGATGGGGTAGGAGGCGATAACCAGCAGCGCATCGTGGAAGAGGGCGATAACGGCGGCCATCGAGTACTGCCACTTCTCGAAGCGGAACAGCACGTAGACGAAGATGCCGAGCAGCGTGAGGGCCAGGCTCAGGAACGAGGTGCGCTTGATGTCGTCGGCGATGGTGGCGCCCACTTTCGAGGTCGATTTGATGGCGGGCGCGTCGGCGGCGTACTTGGTCAGGCCCTGGTTGAGGGCGGTGGCCACGGTCTTGTCGGCCGCTTCGCTCTCATCCTCGGCCAGGTAGCCGGTGGTGATGCGCAGGCGGTTGGGCGAGCCAAACTGCTTTACTTCGAGGCCAGTGTTTTTGAAGGCCGGCTCCAGGGCGGTGCGCACGTCGGAGGCAACCATTGCCTTGTTGAAATCGACCACGTAGGCACGGCCGCCGCGGAAGTCAACGCCCAGGTTGGGGCCGCCTTGCAGGTACATCAGCACGAAGCCCACCACGATAACGATGGTCGAGAAGGCGTAGGCGATTTTGCGCTTGCCCACGATGTCGAAGTTGACGTTCTTGAACAGGTTGCGCGAAATCGACGTCGAGAACGTCATGGTGCTCGTCGTCTTGCCTTTGATGAGGGCCTCAATGATGAGGCGCGACACGTACACGGCCGACAGGAACGAGGTGAGCACACCAATACCCAGCGTCACGGCGAAGCTCTGCACCGGGCCCGTGCCGAAGAAGCCCAGGATGATGGCGATGAGCATGGTCGTCACGTTCGAGTCGAAGATGGCCGAGAAGGCGCGGTTGTAGCCCGCGTTCACGGCATCATGCAGCGAGTGGCCGTGGTCCAGCTCTTCGCGGATACGCTCGAAAATCAGTACGTTAGCATCTACCGACGAGGCGATAACGAGAATCAGGCCGGCGATGCCGGGCAGCGTGAGGGCCGTGCCAAACTGCGCCAGCACGCCCAGAATCAGGAACATGTTGAAGAGCAGGGCGGCATCGGCCACGAGGCCGGCGCGGCCGTAGTACAGGGCCATGAAGACCATGATAATCAGCAGGCCGGCCAGCGACGAATACAGGCCCTGGTTGATGGCTTCCTTACCGAGCGAGGGGCCTACCACGGCCTCTTCCACGATGCGGGTGGGGGCGGGCAGCTTGCCGGCCTTTAGCACCTGCGCCAGGTCCTGCGCTTCGTCAATGGTGAAGTTACCCGAGATGCTGGTGTTGCCACCCGAGATTTCGCTCTGCACTACGGGGTCCGAATACACCACGTCGTCGAGCACCACGGCCACTTGCTTGCCGATGTTGTTGCCGGTCATTTTCTGCCACTTGCGGGCACCGCCGGGGTTCATGCTCATGCTTACTTCGGGGCGGCCGCCCTGGTCGTAGTCCTGGCGGGCGTCGCTCACCACCTCGCCGCTGATGGGCGCGGCGATGGCGCCGGTGCGGTCTTTCTTCACGGCCACGAGGCGCAGAAACTGCTGACCATTGGCTTCCACCGGCTTGTTGGTGTAGAGCAGGGCCACGTTGGGGGGCAGAATGCTGCGGGCCTCCTGCGAGCGCAGCACCGTGTTCATCTGGGCAGTGTCGCGCAGGTTCACGCCTAGCGAGCCGGGCATGGTGAGCAGGCGAGCCAGCACGCCACCCTTCTGGGCGGCGGCCGAGTCGGTTTTGGCTTTGCCGGCGGGGGCTTTCTTGGCGAGCTGGGCGGCCAGCGAGGTGCTGTCGGTCTTGGCAGGGCCAGCGGCGGCAATGGTCGAGTCGGCTTTGGCTACGGCGGCGGCGGGGCCGGTAGTTTTCTCCTTGGCCGTCAGCACTTGGTCGAGCTGGGCCAGGTAGGGCGTTACCTCATTCTGGGGCCACACTTCGTAAAACTCCAGCTTGGCCTGGCCTTGCAGCAGCTTGCGCACGCGGTCGGGGTTGTCCACGCCGGGCAACTCCACCTGGATGCGGCCGGTGCCTTTCACGCGCTGAATGTTGGGCTGGTTCACACCGAACTTATCCACGCGCTTGCGCAGGATGTCGAACGAACGGCCGATGGCGTCCTCTTCTTCCTTATTGATAGCCGACAGCACTTTGCTGTCCGAGCTGTTGAGGTCAATCTTGCGGTCCTTGTTCACCGAGTTGGTGAAGATGCGGTTCAGCGGCACGCCGGGGGCCGCCTCCTGGTACGCCTGGTAAAACAGCGTGGTGAAGGGCGTGCCCGAGTTGGTTTTCTGGCGCTCCTGGGCGGTTTCGATGGCTTTGTTAAAAGCGGGGTCTTTCGAGTTGCCGGCCATAGCGCGCACGATTTCCACCGGCGATACTTCCAGCGTCACGTGCATGCCGCCCTTCAGGTCGAGGCCCAGTCCCAACTCGCTCTGCTTTACATCGCGGTAGGTGTAGGAGCCGAACACCGGGGCGCGCCACACCGAGTCGAGGTAGTGCTGGCGCTTGTTTTCGTTGAGCTGGCCATTGCGCGTGGCGTAGGCCACGGCCTTGTCCTGCACCCCGCGCGAAACGTAAGTGAAGAAGAGAAAGTACGCGCACAACACCGAAACGATGGCCGTGAGCGCAATAATGAGTCCTTTGTAACGCATTGCGTTGAGTTATGAAGTATGAGTTAAAAGTTATGAGTTGCCAGCAGGGAGCTATGAATTAAGCTGCAAGAAGGGACCAAACCCAACTCATAACTTTTAACTCATAACTCATAACTACCCTTAGGGTGCCTGCGGCGACAAAGCCGCGCCCAGCAGCCGCTGGCGGCACAGCTGGGCCACAAAGGTGGCCGGCGCGCCCACCGGAGCCAGCGCCACCACGCGGCGCACCAGGCGCGGCAGCCAGGCGGCGGGCAGCGTAGCCGGCAACCAGCCCAGCGCCCAGGCGGGAGCCACGTAGCTGCCCAGGGGCGAGGCTGCTTCCAGCGTTATTTTTTGCTTGATGACCGTGGCGCGCGGGGCGGCGCTCAGCGGCGTTTGGGCTGGGTGAAGGGGGCGCAACAGGCTCACCATCCGGCCATTCAGGCCCAGCAACAGCAGCACCGGCAGCGCCACCAGGGCCACTCGCACTAACTGCGTAAACTGGGAAAGGGAATAGCGCATACCGTGGGCAGAGCTACAAATATAACCCGCGTAGCCAGTTGGCGCCAAGCGGTGCCCAGCGGCTACCATTCGCGCAGGTCGTCGAAGGCATATTGCGCGCCGCTCCAAAACTCATCCAGGGCAATGAGGCGGGGCTTGAAGAAGGAAATGAGCGCCGGCCAGTCGTCGCGGCTGAACACGTTGGCCGGGGCCAGTTCCTTATAAATGCGGCTCAGCGGCTGGCCGTGCTCGTTTACGGCCGCGGCTTCCCAGGTCCATTCTTCGCCCAGCGTTTCGTGCAGCAGGGTGCGCAGGGCGAGGAACTGCTCAAAGAATAGCTCGCGCACGCCCGCGTCGGGCTGCGTCAGCTCGATGCCGATGCTGGCGCGGCGGTTGTCGGCGTGCAGCCGGAAGGTCACACCCTTCACGCCCGTCTTATAATTGACCCAACTCACCGGCCAGCCATCAAACGAGCGCACCGGGGCCATGTACTGGCCAAAGGCAGTCCAGAAAGCCTGGCGCAGCTGCGAAACTTCCGCTTTGCTATACACAGTTGTTAATCAGGAAATTCGAGTGCGGCGCAGGGCGAGCCGAAAGTAGGATATTATCTGCTTGCCGCTCAATTCTTGGTCCATGCCTCACCCGTTATAGAAAGCCGCCTAAATCTCGGGCCAGGGGGCGCCGCTCAAACGTTATTGCCCCTCGGCCACCTTGCCGCGCAGGTAGCCGATGAGCACGGCCAGCCCATTCTCGAAGTGCCGGTTGTTGGGGATGATGATATCCGCGTCAGCCTTGAAGGGTTGGATATACTTTTCGTAGGTCGGCGCCACGTGGTTGGTGTAGCGGTACAGCACGTCTTGCAGGTCGTAGCCGCGTTCATCACGGTCGCGCACGATGCGGCGGTGTAGCTTCACGTGCTCCTGGGCATCGATGTAAACTTTGAGGTCGAGCAGCTTGGCAATTTCCTCGAAGTAAAACACGAAAATGCCTTCCACCACCACAATGGGCGCGGGCCGAAACACCAGCTCGGCGGGCACCACGTGGGGGTTGTTGAAGGTATATTCTTGACGGCGTACTTCCTGGCCGGCGCGCAGCAGGCGCACATCGGCAGCGTAGGCCACCGAGTCGATGCTGCTGGGCAGGTCGAAGTTTTCGACGCCCTGCTCATCGCGCAGCTGCTGGTCGCGGGGGTGATAATAATTGTCCTGCGAAATCAAACAGATGTCGCGTTCGGGAAAAGCGGCCAGCAAGCGGCGCAAAAACGTAGTTTTGCCCGATGCGCTGCCGCCCGTGATACCAACGAGGTAGGGATGCTGCATAACGGAGGGCAAAGGTAGGTTTTTTGAATTTGGAATCAGGAATGAGCCAGGAAGAATTACGGTTGTGCTAATTCTTCCTTATCCATTCCTGCTTCCAGATTCAGGAAGTTGACCAGCCCGGCCACGGCCCGCGCCCGGTGGCTGAACTGGTTTTTCTCGGCCAGCGTCATTTCGGCAAAGCTGCGGCCGTCGCCCTCGCTGGGCACAAATACCGGGTCGTAGCCGAAGCCGCCCTGGCCGGTGGGCGCGGCGGCAATGTGGCCGGCTACCTCGCCGCTGAACTCGCGCGCATCGCTGGCTCCGCGCACCAGCGAGATGACTGTGCGAAAGTGGGCTTGGCGCTGGGCCTGGCTACCCAACTCGCGCAGCAGCTTGGCCACGTTGGCGGCGGCCTCGCGCTGGGGGCCGGCGTAGCGGGCCGAGTACACGCCCGGCTCGCCGCCCAGGGCGTCTACTTCCAGCCCGGTATCGTCGGCAAAGCAGGCCACGCCGAAATAGTCCCACACGTACTGCGCCTTCTGGTGGGCGTTGCCGGCGAGGGTAGGCTGAGTTTCGGGCAGCTCCTCGTGGCAGCCAATGTCGGCCAGGCTCAGCAGCTCCAGGCCGGCGGGCAGCAGCGGCCGGATTTCATCGAGTTTATGCGCATTATTCGAAGCAAAGCAGAGCCGCATGGCAGAAAGTGCAAGTAGAAAATATGAACAAAAAACGCTGGAAAAAGCGGCTGGCTCCCCGGTTGTGGCAGTGGTTGGGTACCCGCCCGGCTAGCGAAACATCGACTTGATGGTAGTCCACGAGTGCTGCACCAAGCGCCCGGCGCTGGCGGCGTAGGTGGGCGCCAGCGCCGGGGTAGCCCGGTTTGCCATCGGCTCTGGCCCGAGGTCAGGGTTCCTCTCGGTGGGGTGGGGCTCGGGTAGCGCAGCCAGTGGCTGGCCAGGGGCAGCGTGCCCGGCCAATTGTTCGGCAGCAGGCGCTGCTACTGCGCTGCGGGGTAACTCAATAACCGGGGCGTCGGCATCGGTAGGCGCGGGCCAGGCGGCGCGGGCGGTGGCCCCGTGGTCGGCGGCCAGAAAAAGCACCAGGGTCGCCCCCAGCACCAGGCCCGCACTGCCCAGTAGCAGCCTGGGGCGCAGGTAAGCACTCGAAATAATGCGCGATACGTAATAATAGTGCATACAATAAAGCTGTTTCAATAAACGACGGTTAGCCAAATATAGTCCGGCGTGGCCATCGGCCGGACGCCGTAGTGGGCGGGTGTTGAGTAGCCGGGCCAGTGAGCCACGCGGGGGCCACTCAAACCAGTGGCGGGTGGTTGACTTTGTGGAAGCTAATGCGTACTTTTGCAGTCCCTTCCGCAAAAACGGCAGGGTTTAACAGGTAAATAGGCCCTCCCGATAATGAAAAAGGACACGCACCCCGAGTACCGCCAGGTAGTTTTTCAAGACACCTCGTCGGACTTCAAATTTATTACCCGCTCCACGATGAACTCGGCTGAGACCATTCAGTGGGAAGACGGCAACACCTACCCGGTGATTAAAATCGAAGTAAGCAGCGCTTCGCACCCCTTCTACACGGGCAAAAACATGTTCATCGACACGGCCGGCCGCGTGGAGAAATTCCGCAGCCGCTACTCCAAGAAGGAGCAGAGCAGCGCCAACAAGCAATAAGGCGCGGCGGGCGGCTGGCCGACGGCCGCGCGCAGGTTGTCCAAAAACTCTTCCTGGGTTACCCAGGAAGAGTTTTTTTTTGGCGGGGGCCGCCCCGCCCGGCGGTAGTAAATTTGTTGTTTGCCCGGGGTGAGTAGCCACCCACCAGTTCTATGCACGTTTTATTTTTTGATGACCCGGCCATTCGGCCGCACCTGCTACCCCTCACGTTTACGCGGCCGGTGGCGGCGTTGCGCTGCGGCATTCTCACCATTGCCGAGAAGTGGCAGCACCGGCTAGGCGCCCCGAGCGTGGGCTACCTCACGCAGCCCTATTTGCAGGCTAAGTTTCCGGCGGGTACGGTGGCGGGGCCGGTGCTGGTTATCAACGGCGCGGTGTGCCCCGACGACCTGCTGACGCGCCAGGTGCAGGCCCTCGCGCCCGGCCAGGGCCTCTACTGCGCCGAACTGCTGGTGGCCGCCCACCTGGCCGACGCCACCAAAGTAGCCGAGCTTATCCAGGATGGCCTTGAAGTAGTGCAGGCCCAAGAAGATGTGCCGGCCATCGAGCGGCCCTGGCACCTGTTTCTGCGCAACGGGGCCGAGATTCGGCGCGACTTTGCGCTGCTCACCGCCGGGCGCATTTCGCAGCCGGTAGGCGATGCGCACACCATTGTGTACGGGGCCGAAAATATCTTCATTGAGGAAGGAGTAAAAATCCGCGCGGCCATCCTCAACGCCGAGGACGGACCCATCTACCTGGGTAAAAATGCGCAGGTGCAGGAAGGCGCCGTGCTCAAAGGGCCGCTGTCGCTGGGCGAAGGCGCCGTGGCCAACGCCGGGGTGCGCCTGCGGGGCGACAATACCATTGGCCCTTACTGCAAGGTGGGGGGCGAAATCGGCAACAGCATTCTCATGGGCTACAGCAACAAGGGCCACGACGGCTACCTCGGCAACTCGGTTATCGGGGAGTGGTGCAACCTGGGGGCCGATACGAATACGAGCAACCTCAAAAACAACTACGCCCCGGTGAAGGTGTGGAGCCACGCCGCCCACCGCTTCGTCGATACCGGCCAGACGTTTTGCGGCCTGCTCATGGGCGACCACGCCAAAGCGGGCATCAACACCATGTTTAATACCGGCACGGTGGTAGGCGTGGGGGCCAACGTATTCGGGGCCGGCTTTCCGCGCACCTTCATCCCGAGCTTCAGCTGGGGCGGCGCGGCGGGCTTCGAAACGTTTAAACTGGGCAAGTTTGCTGAGGTGGCCGACCGCGTAATGGCCCGGCGCGCACTGCCCTACGATGCCGTAGAGCAGGCCATTATTACCGATATTTTCAAGCAGACCGAGGGCGACCGGGTATGGGAGAAAGCTGTCTGAACCGCGGATTTATCGGATTGGTCGGAGTAATCGGATTTTGTGGCTGCTGCCCTTGGTAAGTAGGCTTGTGGCTTCTTTACAGCTTTGGAATTTATGTTGCTTGATAATCGGTATGGCAAACTGATAGAGGCGGTGATTGGCTGCGCAATGGAGGTGCACCGGACTTTGGGCAATGGTTTTCAAGAGGTAATATACCAACGCAGCCTAGCCGTAGAAATGGAAAAGGTCGGGCTGGTTTTCGGGCGGGAAAGCGAGATGCCTTTGTTTTATAAAGGAGTGAGCGTCGGCTCCCGGCGAGTAGATTTCCTGGTTGCCGATGCTGTTTTAGTCGAGTTGAACTCGCTGCACGAACTTACGCCTACCCACTACGCGCAAATTATCAACTACTTATAAGCCTACCAATTAGAAGTAGGGTTGCTACTAAACTCCGGTGAGCGTAGCTGTGCTTCAAACGATTCATCAAAAGCCAGTCTCGCAATAAGTTATAAGGTAAAGAGCCAGCCACAAAATCCGGCTAATCCGACCAATCCGATAAATCCGCGGTTCAGATATGCAATTCGCCGATATTCCCAATCAAACTGCCCTCAAAGACGTGCTGCGCCACTCGGTGCAGCGCGGCCACGTGGCGCACGCGCAGCTGTTTCGCGGGGCCGAGGGCTCGGCGGCGCTGGCCCTGGCGCTGGCCTACGCGCAATACCTCAACTGCGAAGGCCGCGCCGAAGACGCCGCCGACAGCTGCGGCCACTGCCCCGCCTGCCTGAAAATCAGCAAGCTGGCCCACCCCGACCTCAACTTCATCCTACCCACCACCACTACCAAGGCCGTGCCCAAAGACGCGACCAGCGGCAAGTTTATGGCCGAGTGGCGCACCTTCCTGGCCGAAAGCCCCTACCAGGGCTTCAACGACTGGATGCAGCACATCGGGGCCGAAAACAAGCAGGGCAGCATCTCGAAGGAAGAAGCTGGACAATTACTTAAATTAGTCAGCCTCAAGGCATTTGAGGCGCGCTTCAAGCTCGTCATCATCTGGCTGCCCGAGCTGATGCACCCGGCCGCCGCCAACGCCGTGCTCAAGCTATTGGAAGAGCCGCCACCCGCCACCGTGTTTTTGCTCGTCAGCAACGAGCCCGAGCGGCTGCTGCCCACCATCATCAGCCGGGTGCAGCCGGTGGTAGTGCGTCCATTTTCGGAAAATGATATAACCGCTTATCTGACAATGCACTACCACGTGCCCGAAGCCAAGGCCCGGCAGGTGGCCCAACTGGCCGAGGGCAACCTGGGGGCGGCCATCGCCAGCCGCGAGCAGAGCGCCGACCACGACTACGCCGACTTTTTCATCAAGTGGATGCGCCGCTGCTACAGCCTGAAAATGACCGACGTGCTGGCCCTGGCCGACGAGTTTCAGAAGATGGGCCGCGAAAACCAGAAGGAGCAGCTGAGCTTCTCGCTGGGCTTGCTGCGCAAGGTGCTGCTCTTCGGCATTGACCCGCGCATGGTGCCGCACCTGCCCAGCGGCGAGCAGCAGTTCGTGCAGGGTTTCAGCAAGTTTGTGACGGCCCACAACGCCGACCAGCTCACCGAGGAGCTGAATACAGCCCACTACCACATCGAGCGCAACGCCAACCCGCGCATGGTGTTTGTGGATGCCTCGCTGCGCATGGGCCAGCAGCTGCGCCGCGCCTAATAACCAGGTAGTACGAAGCTTCTGCTTCGCACTACTTCTACCTTTGCGCGATGCGCCACCGCCTGTCCCCGTTTTTGCTAGCCCTCGGCCTGGGCGCCAGCCAGCCGGTGCGGGCGCAGGTGGCGCCCGACCCCGCCCAGAATACGGGCATTCACCAGGGCCGTTTCATCGGCGTAGTGGCGGGCACGGCCGTGGTGTACGCGTTGACTTCCATCTTATTAGGTAAAACGTGGTATACCAAGCGGGTGCCGTTTCACTCCTTTAACGACAACGGTGAGTGGCTGCAAATGGACAAGGTGGGCCACGCTACCACGGCCTACGCCATCAGCCGGGGCGAGTACGAGCTGTTTCGCTGGAGCGGGGTCAATGAGCGGGCCTCGGTGCTCACGGGCAGCCTCGTGGCGCTGCTTTACCAAACGACCATCGAGTTGTTTGATGGCCGTTCCGAAGGCTGGGGCTTCTCGAAGGGCGACATGGCCGCCAACTTCACCGGCGTGGCCCTGTTTATGGGGCAGCAGTACGGGTTTGGCGAGCAAAAAGCGAGCCTGCGCTACGGCTGGCGCCAGAGCATCTACCCGCAGTACCGGCCCAACTTACTGGGTAAAACCGTTGGTAATCAGATGCTCAAGGACTACAACGGCCAGCAGTACTGGCTCTCGCTGAACGTGGCGTCGGTGCTGCCGGTGGGGCCCTCGTTTCCGCGCTGGCTCAACCTTGACCTGGGCTACAGCGGCAGTGGCATGACCGGCGGCCACGCCAACCCGCCCTACTTCGACGCCGCGGGTAAGGAGGTGAAATTTACCCGCTACCGCCAGTTCTACCTCTCGCCCGACATATCCCTGGCCCGCCTGCCGGGCCTCAACGGCAGCGCGGCCCAGCCACTGGTGAGCGCCGGGCAGTTCTTCAAGATTCCGGCGCCTTCCCTGGAATTCAATGCCCTGAACGGCCTGCGCCTGCACCCGCTGCTCTTACCCAAAGACTAAATTCTGGCAGGCTGGCCCTGCGCACAATACGTTATGTCTGACTTCATTATCCGCCTGGCTACCCGCGCCTCACGCCTCGCCCTGTGGCAAACCGAGCACGTAGCCAGCTTGCTCAACCAAGCCGGCCTGCGCACCGAAATAGTGCCCATGCAAACCACCGGCGACCAGGTGCTCGACCGCTCGCTGGCCAAAATCGGCTCAAAGGGCGTTTTCACCGAAGAGCTGGAAGAAAGCCTGCGCCGGGGCGATACCCACCTGGCCATTCACTCGGCCAAGGACGTGCAAAGTACCATCCCGCCCGACCTGGAGTTAGTGGCTTTTCTGGAGCGCGAGCAGCCCAACGATGTGGTTATCAGCTTTCAGGAAAACCTGGACCTGCGCAAGCCCGGCCTGCTGCTGGGCACGAGCAGCACCCGCCGCAAGGCGCTGCTGCGCCGCTTCTACCCGCTGGCCAACACGGCCGAGGCGCGCGGCAACCTCCAAACCCGCGTGCGCAAGCTTGAAGAAGGCCAATACGATGCGCTGGTGCTGGCCTACGCTGGCGTGCACCGCATGGGCTATGACCACCTCATCCGGCACCACCTGCCCACCGATAAGTTTGTGCCGCCCGTCGGGCAGGGCAGCATTGCGGTCGAGTGCTCGCGTTTTCTGGATAACGACCTAAAGGAGAAGGTAAAGCAAGCACTCGACCACCCACTTACCCATCGCTGCCTGCTGGCCGAGCGGGCCTTTTTGCGCACAATGGAAGGCGGGTGCAGCATCCCGTCGTTTGCGCTGGCTACGCTCACATCGGCCGGTGATGTTCGCCTGCACGGCGGTCTCATCAGCCTCAGCGGCGAAGAATACGTCGATTTTACCCAAATTGCCCCCGCCGCCCAGGCCGAAGGGCTGGGTATGGCCGTGGCCGACTACGTGCTCAGTCACGGCGGGGCCGCCATTCTGGCCAGCATCCGCGAGCACCGGGGCGAGCAGTAGGGGCGGCCCGCCGGTTGTTTTTTTGTGATTTAATAATTCATTTGTATCCGTATGAAGCTGTTAGGAGCCAGCCGCCCGGCGCGGTTACTGGGGTTGCTGTTGGTGCTGGCTCAGCCCGCGCTGGCCACCAAGAAGCCAAAAGCCAGCCGCAAGGACGAGGTAGTGACCATCAGCACCAGCCTGGGCGACATTCGCCTTATTCTATTCAGCGACACGCCGTTGCACCGTGAAAACTTCCTGCGTAAAGCCAAAGCCGGGTTTTACAATGGCACGACGTTTCACCGCGTCATCCCCAATTTTATGGTGCAGGGCGGCGACCCCAACTCCAAGGATAGTGACCCCACCAACGACGGCCAGGGGCCGCCCAACGAGCCCACCATCCCGGCCGAGCTGGCGGCCGGCCACCAGCACGACTACGGCGCCCTGGCCGCCGCCCGCCAGGCCGACATGGTGAACCCGCAACGCGCCAGCAACGGCAGCCAGTTTTACCTCGTTGAAAATCATCAGGGTACGCATTTCCTGGATGGGCAATACACGGTGTTCGGCCAGGTTATCCAAGGCAAGGAGGTGCTGGACAAGCTGGTGGCCGTGCCCAAGGATGGCCGCGACCGCCCCCTCACTGACCTGCGCATGACGATGCGCATCGAAAAGCTGAAAAAGAAGAAAATCAGCGAGTTGTATGGCTACGCGTATTGAGAAAATATGAAAATTCTGCTCACCGGCTCCAATGGCTTGCTCGGGCAAAAGCTTGTGGCGCTGCTGCACCAACTACCTGAGGTGGAGCTGGTTGCCACCGCGCGCGGTGCCAACCGGCTGGCGGCCCACTACCCGGCGCTGGCTTTTCAGTCGCTCGACGTGACCGATGCCGCCCAAGTGCAGCAGGTGCTGGCTCAGGTGCGGCCCACGCACCTCATCCACACTGCCGCAATGACCCAGGTGGATGAGTGCGAGCTAAACCAAGCGGCCTGCTGGATGCAAAACGTAACGGCGGTAGCGCATCTGGCCGCCGCCTGCGCCCAGCTCGACATCCACCTCACGCACCTGAGCACCGACTTTGTATTCAATGGGCAGCAAAGTATGCTCGATGAAGAGGCTGTGCCTGACCCCATTAGCCACTACGGGGTAAGCAAGCTGGCGGCCGAGCGCGTAGTGCAAAGCACGCCCGGCCTGCGCTGGGCCATTGCCCGCACCGTGCTGGTATATGGTACCCTCACGGCGGGTAGCCGCAGCAACATTGTACTGTGGGTGCGCGATTCACTGCGCCAGGGCAAGGCCATCCAGGTAGTGGCTGACCAGTGGCGCACGCCCACACTGGCCGAAGACCTGGCGCAGGGCTGCTGGCTGCTGGCCCGGCAATCGGCGCGGGGCATCTACCACCTCAGCGGGCGTGAGCTGCTCACACCGTATGCTATGGCTTGTCAAGTGGCTGATTATTATGGCCTTGATAAGTCGTTGCTAACGCAAGTTGACGCTAGCACCTTCGTGCAGCCAGGGCGCCGGCCCTTGCTCACCGGCTTCCGCATTGAGAAGGCAGAACGCGAAGTAGGCTACCAGCCCCATTCGTTCGCGGCGGGTTTGGCCATCCTGGCTCGACAGCTGGCCGCGATAGAGCAGTAGCAGGTCTTTCAGTAAACAAAAAAAAGCCCGCCAGCATTGCCGACGGGCTTTTCAGCTATAAGCCTTCCGCTTCTAAGATACTTGGAGGAGAATATTTGGACGTTGATAAAAGTACTGCTTGGGTGAATAAGAGTAGGAAGTGCCTGCGCGGTGCAACATGCAGGGCTTACTAAGTTGTAAGATTTTGTAAATCAAAACGCTATAGTTGTTCAGGCCATTCGCCTATCAGCAGGCCACCTACTAGGAGCGCGGTACGCTGGCGCAGGGCTGCTTCGCCAAGGGCGCGGGGCACCAGGCGACCATCGAGCGTAGTGAAGTCGCGGCCGGCAGCCAGGGTAACATAGTTGGTTGCTGAGGAGCCCATGTGGTCAGTATTCTGACGGGGAGAATAGGCAGCTTTCATGGGGGTGAGCAATAGATAAGAGTCGTTATAAAAGGACGTAGCGTAGCTTTGGGAAGCAAATCTTTTACAAGAATACGGCCATCCACAGCCGCTCTAAAGGACATTGTTGCTTTCTGTGTGACATTGCATTTAAAGAATAGGGTTAAATAAAATGCTAATTAAAAATAAAAAAGTGCAATTTGCTAAATAATTTCTCAAATTTCATAAAAGTTAGTGCACTGGTAAATAGTCTGCTATTTACCAAGTAGCTACAAAAGCAGATTTATTTTTCGCTGCTAATTGTGACAATGGGCAGCAAATTATGCCTCGTTAGCGCGGCTTTTTACCTGCCAAAATCAGCGATTTTTAGCGGTAGCGGCTACTTTTTGCAGCGCAAGTAGGGTTAGAAGTAGCGCCAGGCCAGGCGCGACGGCCACCCACCATGCGCTGGGCTCCTGCCGGGAGGCAGCCAGCAAGCTGCCCCAACTGACCGCATCGGGGGCTTGGCCGATGCCCAAAAATGCCAGCGAGCTTTCTAAGCTTATCAGCCCGGCCAGGCTAAGTGGGACTAAGCTGCGCAACGACTGGCTGGCGGAGGGCAGGGCGTGGCGCCACCAAATGCGGCCCGGCGGCAGGCCGCTGGCCCAGGCAGCCTCGATAAAGGGCTGCACCCGCACGCGCAGCATCTCGGCCCGTACCAAGCGGGCGGGCTCGGGCCAGGCCACTATTACCAGCAGTCCCAGCAGCTGATAGGCCGTGAGGGGTGGCCCCGCTGCCAGCGCCACCAGCATGATAAGCCGGGGTACGGCCCCGAGCAGAGTGCCCGTGCCCAGCACCAGGCTATCGAGGGGCAGGGCGATGGCTGGCTGCCGGTGTAGCATTTTTCGAAATGCTAGTAAACTGAACCACAAGATACTGCCTAAGAACAGGGCCAGCGCTAGTGGCTGGCCCGGTAGTGCCAGCGCCCACCAGCCCGCAGCCAGTAGCCCCCCGGCGGCCGCCACGGGCAGGCGCAGGCGGGTATTGCCCCAAAAACCCGCCGCCCCACCCATAAGGGCCCCCAGGGCTGCCGCCAGGAAAGTGGCGGGCAGGCTGATGCTGACCAGGCGCTGGGCCCCAGCCAGTAGTCCGGCCAGTACATCGCGCCCCAGTGCATCGGTGCCGAGGTAGTGGGGGGCACCGGGGGGAGTGGCAATGGCCAGCAGGTCGGTGGCCGGGCCGGAATAGGGCAGGGGCAGCCAGGGGCCCAGTAGCCCCAGGCCGGCCACTAGCGCCAGCCAGCTGATAGCCAGCCAGTAGGCTACCGGCTGGCGAGCTGTAGGGCGGGCTTTCATGCGAGTGGCCGCAGGCGCGGGTCAAGGGCAAAATACAGCGCATCGGCCAGCAGCAGGCCTAGTAGGCGCACCAGTGCCGTGAGCAGCACCCCGGCCACCACCACGGGATAGTCGTGGGTGGCGGCGGCCTGGGCCAGCAGGCGCCCGCTGCCGGGCAAGGCAAATACAACCTCTACCACTACTGTGCCCGCTACCAGGCTGGGCAGTAAATCGGCGAGGGTAGTGAGGAGGGGGATGAGAGCATTAGGCAGGGCATGACGCCGCAGTAGCTGCCTGATAGGCAAGCCCTTGGCGCGGGCGGTGGTGGCGTAGCCCGCCCCCAGCTCGTGGTGCAGCGCTGCTGCCAGGGGCAGCGTCAGGCTGGGCAATAGGGCTAATACCAGGCTCAGCAACGGCAGCAGCGAGCGCGGGCCCCAGTAGCTCAGGCCCTGGCCCAGGCTGCTCGTGGCCGCATCGGGGGCCTGGCCGGTGGGTATGAGGTTAACGCCGTCCGGGTTGGCCAGCAGCAGGAGCAGCAGCAGTGCCAGCAGGAACAAGGGTATCGTCTGGAGCCCACCCAGCAGGGTGCGTACCAGCGCCCGGCCCCGGCCCGTGGGCGCCCCGGCCAGGTACAAGGCCAGGGCCAGTGCCAGCCCCGTGGCCAGCACCGCCGCGCTACCGGTCAGGGGCAGGGTATAAATGAGCGCCCGCCCGAGCGCGGCCCCGACGGGCTGCCCATCGCGGTAAGACTGCCCCAGGCTGCCGTGTAGCAGCTGCCCTAGCCAGCGGTGATATTGATTGTGCCTGCCGTGCCAGTGCCAGCCCGCGACCGGCGCTGGCGCGCGCGTGACGTAAAAAACAGGTTCATCTAAACCCAGCCGGTGGCGAAAAGACCGCCGGGCGGCTTGCTGCGTCGGCGCGGCCTGGCCAGCGGCGCCCCATTTTTCACCGGCTTCTTCCAAGGCAAGCTGTTCGGGGCCGCCGGGTAGCAGCCGGCTCACCACAAATACCAGCGAGGCGATGCCCCAGGCGGCCAGGGCGGCCCGAGCCAGCCGCGCCAGTAGCCACCCGCCCCGGCTAGTGCGCACGGGTAGCCAGGCTATCGGCCGCTGGCCACGAAAGCGCTGTGGCCGCGTAGCCGGGCTTGAGGCTGGAGGCAATTACGTGGTGCAACTGCCGGCTGACGGCCAGGCGGTACGGCACAAAAAACAAGGGTAGAATTGGCATTTCATCTTGTAGCATCCCCTGGAAGCGCCGCAGCAGCAGGCGCTTGCGGCGCGGGTTGCCCTCGGTGGCAATGTGCTCCAGCAGCCGGTCGGTGTCGGGGTGCCCAAAGCCCGTAACATTACCGTGGTTGATGGCGTTCGTATGCAGGATGGGGCCGAAATTATAGCCCGAAGAACTGCCCTTAATCAACCGCACATACACGTCAAAATCACCGCTTTGCAGGCATGAGGTCAGCAGGGAGCCCTCCGTAGGCAGCAACTGCACCGGAATACCCAGCTGCGCCGCCGCCGCCTGAAACTGCAAGGCCACCGTCGTAAACGTTAGCTCATCGGTGCGGTAGCGCAGGGCCAGCGCCAGGGGGGCCGCCACGGCCGGGTGGTGCCAGGCTCCATCGGCCAGCCGCCGCCAGCCAGCCTGCCTCAGCAGCGCGGCGGCCTGCTTGGGGGCATAGGCCGGCAAGGGCAGGCTATCGTTATAAAACGGGCTGCCCGGGGGCAGCAGCCCCACGGTGCGGCTGCCCTGGCCCAGCTGCGTGGCCACCATGAGTTGCGCCGGGTCGAAGAGGCGACTCAGCGCTTGGCGCGTCAGCTTGTGGCGCAGGGCGGGCTGCCGCACGTTGAAGCCAGCCGTCACTAGGTCATACGAAGACTTGGTGTAGAAGGCAAACGCCTGCCGCACGGTGGCCGCCGCCTGAAGCTGCCGGAAAATGCGAGCCGGTACCTGCGGATATACATCCACTTCGTGGCGGCGCAGGGCCAGCGCCGCAGTGGCATCATCGGGCAAAATGTTGAATATCAACTGCTCGGGGTGGGCTTGCAGCACTGCCGGCGCGGCCGGCAGTGCATCGGCCCACCAGTGGGCTTTGCGCTGGAAGACGAGCTGCCGGTCGGGTTCCCAGGCTGCCAGGCGGTAGGGGCCGCAGCCGGGCAGGCGCTCGGGGTGACGCGCGGGGTTGGCCTGCTGATAGCGGCGCACCAGGGCCACTACGGCCGGCGCGGGGGCCCGCGTGGCCGGCCAATCCTGGAGCGTGGCCAGCGACAGCGGGCGCAGGGTGTGGTCCGGGTCGAGCGCGGCTTCCGAAATGATGGGGTAATCGCCCGAGGAAACGATAAACTCGTTGGCTTGGCCCCGGCACACGAACGTAAAGTGGCGCGGGTCGGCGGGGTCGGCCCGCACCTGGCGAATAAAGCTGAATTGTATCCGGGCGCCCTCGTTGGGCAGGTTAGGACACTGCATCAGCTTCAGCGTAAAGTCAACGTCAGTGGCCAGTACCGGCTGGCCGCTGTCCCAGGTGGCCTGGGGCCGCAGGTGGTAGTCGAGCAGGGTCAGCGAATCGGCCAGTAGCTGCACGCGGGGCAGCGCTTCTACCAGCGCCGGGCTGTAGCCGCCAGTGGCGTAATCATTCTGAAGAAGTGCCAGTTGAAGCAGATTGGAGGCATCAATGGCATTTTGATTGGGCAGGGTCTGCGGGTCGAGCGTCTCGGGGTCGCGGGCCCACCGAATATGCACGGGAGAGCTAGCTTGGTGCTGCCCAGCCGACGGTGTCGAACAGGCGCTGGTCAGGAAAGCAAGCAAGCTGCCGAGCCAGTAATATCTCATCTAACAGCGGCAAAAAAAGGTGCCGCTGGCAAGTTAGGCAGGACTACTGTATTGTGGCAGGATTAGCCCACAATATCGTTGCCCCAACCGTTGCCACCCACGATGTCGTTGCCCCAGCCGTTACCGCCCACGATGTCGTTGCCCCAGCCGTTGCCACCTACTATATCGTTTCCCCAGCCGTTACCGCCTACGATGTCGTTGCCCCAGCCGTTGCCACCCACGCTGGCCACGATGTCGTTGCCCCAGCCATTGCCGCCCACGTTGGCTACGATATCATTGCCCCAGCCGTTGCCACCTACGCTGGCCACGATGTCATTGCCCCAGCCGTTGCCACCTACGCTAGTAACCGGCTGGTTGGTAAGGGTGAAAATATTTACAAGGGCGAGAGTGATGAGCTGAAACATGGTGACTGAGAGGGGTTATGGTGAATTGCTGATACAAATCTCCTCCCGCCGCTCAGCCCTCGAAAGGACAGAATATGGCTGCCTGTGACAATGACTAATCTAATTTTTTTTGGTATTAATCCAATTTATTTTTCTCTAAAACTCTCTCTCTCGTCCTCTACTTGGCGAACTGGTGCGCTGCGCCGTCGCGTAAAAAGGGCGAAATGTGACATCCTATCGCATAACTTGCGCACACCATTCCAAGATGCAAAGCTTTAAAAAAGGCGGGGCGTCTGCAAGGACAATGTGTCGGTTTTTGACTAGGCCTTTTTAGTCCAGTAGGAATGAAAAAACTGCGTTTAAACAACGGCAAGGCACTTTTTTTATGAAAGAAATTGCAAATTTGGCGCGGATTGTGACATTGCGTCGGTCGGGTCAGCGGCCCTTGCTTGACTTGGACGCGGCCCGGATTGGCAAAGAGGAGCGGCTGATGCACGAAGTGGCTGCTAACCCAGAAACAACTGCTATCCAACTTACTAAGTTGCTGTACGGGGCAAATTCGACCAGCAACCAGGCGGCCATGCGCCAGCTGCGGGCGCGGGTGCAGGACAAGCTGCTGAATCACCTCTACTTTCTGGACCAGACGGACCCGCGCTTTCTGGTGTCGCGCCGCTACGAGATAGAGTGCCTGGATTTGCTGCACAAAGTCACCATCCTGTATATGGAGGGCGAGTTTACGCTCACCGAGCGGCTGCTGCGGCGCTGCATCCGGCTGGCGGCGCAGAGCGATTTTACGGCCTATGAGGAGCAGGCCACCCAAAAGCTGCGGGCCATTCATGCGGCGCAACGGCAGCAGAATAAATACGACGAAGCCAGCGCCCGGCTGCTGGAACTGCGGCGCGTGCTGGCCGTGGAGCAGGAAGCGGAGCAAATTCAGCTCGATGTGCTGATTGGGATGGAGCAGGCCGTGTCGAAGCGGCGGGCGGTGCAACGCAAAATGCCCGCCTACCTGGAGCGCCTGGAAGAGCTGTATCAACTGGCGCCCACGTTTACCACGTTTTTTGCCCGCTACCGGGTGCGCCTGACTGCCGCCGGCCTGGCCGGGCACTACACCAATATTATCCGCGATACGCAAGAGGCCACGGCCCTGCTGGAGCAGGGCAAAATCAATGCCCGGCGCTTCGACCAGCGCTTCAACCAGTTTATGCAAGTGTATGCGCACCTGCGCGGCCGGCAGCCGGTGGCGGGCTTGCAACTGGCCGCCGAGTTTGCCCAGAGTATTCACCCCACTTCCAGCAACTGGTTTTACTTCTACGAGCACTACCTGCTGCTGGCCCTGCACGCGGGCGAGTACGAGCAGGCGCTGCTGCTGCTGCACGTGGCTCAGAAAAACCCGTCGTTTGGCAAGCTGCGGCAGGCGGCCCTGGAGCGCTGGGAACTGCTGGAAGCGTATACGGAGCTGATGCAGCCCGTGGAGCAGGTGCCCGTGAAGCGGCGCAACCAACTAGCCGTGTTTGCGGCCCTGACCGTGCCCGAGTACAGCCGCGATAAGCTGGGCTTCAACGTGGCCATTCTGGTGTTTCAGCTGGTGCACTACTTGCAGCAGCGGCTGCTGGAGCCGGTGCTGACGCGCCTAGAGCGCCTGCGCAAGTATCAGCAGCGCCACCTGCGCGACGCGGCCACGCTGCGCAGCCGCACCATGCTGCGGCTGCTGCTGCTGCTGCCGGAAGCCGATTTTGACCCGGTGCTGCTGGCCCCGCGCAGCAAGCCGCTGCTGGCCGTGCTGCGGAAGGCGCCGCTGGTGGGCGAAGCTGACGCGGAGGTCGAGATTATTCCCTACGAAGGGCTGTGGAGCCTGGTGCTCCAAATCCTGGCTGAGGGCGCACCGGCCTAGCCGGGCGCCGCCGGGGCTTAAGGCTCGACTACCACTTCCTGGCTGACGCAGTTGCTGGCTGCGCAGGCACCAGGGCCGTAGCCGCGCAGGCTCATGCGCACCGGAAAGCGCCCCGGCTTGCGAAAGCTATGCTCCACGCGGCGGCCCTGCTGGGTGTAGCCATCGCGAAAATCCCAGACCACGACTACCGACTGGCAGTCGGGCAGCACCGAGTCGAGGGCATCGAAGGCCACGGGCTGGCCCACGCGCGCCCGCAGGGTTGGCCCGGCACTGAAGTTGAGCACCGGCTTGCGGGTGAGGTCCACGTCGAAGGTTTTTTCGGCGCGGCGCACTTCGCCGGTGGCCGGCACCACCACATCGAGCACCACCTGGTAATGGGCGCGGCTGGCGTAGCAGTGCGTGATGGTGAGGCCGGTGAGGGTGGTGCCATCGCCCATGTTCCAGCGGTATTCGAGCGGGCCGGCGCCGGGGTCTACCGAGCGGGTAGCGTCGAAATCGACGCACAACTCCACCGGCTGGAGCGGGCCGCACACGGCCGCTGTGGTGTCGGAAGCCAAAGTTTGGGCGTGGGCCGGGGCGGCGGGTAGCGCCCAGGCTACGGCCAGCGCAACCAACGCGCCCCGCCACGGCGCGGGAAGAAGCGAAAACGGAGTAGAGCAGCGCACCAAAGAAGCAGGATTAGCGTGAAAAAATGGCCAGGCGGGGGTGGGCGGGCTTACAGCTTGTTGAGGCGCTGCAAGAGGCTGCGCATGTAAGTCTGGCCCACCGGAATGTATTTCTCCTTGATGAGCAGCGAGTTGTCTTCCAGCGCCTGCACGTAGTCGATGTTGATGATAAACGAGCGGTGCACCCGCACGAAACGCTGCGGCGGAAATTTTTCCTCAATGGCCCGCATCGTGCTGTACACGATGAGCTTGCTGCGCGTCGTGACGAGGTGCACGTAGTCGCCGAGGGCCTCCACGTAGTAGATGTCAGCAAAATCGACGCGCACCAGCTTGTTGTCCACCTTCACGAACGTAAACTCGGGGTTGGTGCCGGCCGGCAGGGCGTCGGCGTCGGCGGCGGTGCGTTGGGCCGTGATGGCCTCCAGCACTTTTTGGGCGGCTTGCAAAAAGCGCGGGTAGCTCAGGGGCTTGAGCAGGTAGTCGGCCACGGCAAACTCGAAGGCCTGCACCGCATACGACTGGCTGCTGGTGATGAGCACCACCTGCGGCGGGTCGGGCAGGGTGCGCAGCAGGTCGAGGCCCGACATAAGGGGCATTTCCACGTCGAGAAACAGCACGTCGAATGCCTGATTGCGCAGCACCTCGGCGGCCTCAATGGCGCTGCCGCAAGCACCGGAAGCTTCCAGAAAAGGCGTATTGGCAATGCAATTGCGCACTATTTGCACCGACATGGGGTCGTCATCAACCACCAGGCAGCGGAGCGGGGCGGCATCGGGTTCAGGGGTGGAAAAGGACATGTAAAACCAGGCTAAACAGGGAAGTAGACCTAACAAAAATAGGGGCTGGCCCCGGCGCTGCCACGCCGGGCCTGCTAAAAACTACGTCGCCTGGCCCGGCCGCCGCCTCAGGCCCGCTCCTGGAGCTGCGGATAAAGCTGGCCGAGCTGCTGCCGCACGGTCTGGAGCAGCGGCTCGCAGTAGGGGCAATCGGGGGTGCGGGCGCTGCGTTCCAGCTCGTCGAGCTGGGCGTGCAGGCCCGGCACGCCGAAATAGGCGACCTGGCCCTTCAGCTTGTGGGCCAGCGCGGCCAGGGTGGCGGGGTCGTGGGGCCAGGCGGCGGCCAGCAGCTGCTCCAGGGCGGGTGCCTCGGTAAGAAAGGTGCTGACAATCTGGCTGATGAAAGCCGCGTTGCCGCCCGCCAGCTCTTCAAGCTGCTGCCAATTGGGGTGCAGCGCGGGGGGGGCGCTGGGTGGCAGGGCCGCGGGCGGCACGGCACCCGGCGCGGCGCCGCCGCCCACCGGGCGGCCGGTGAAATGGGCCAGCCGGGCATACAGCACGGCCGGCTCGAAGGGCTTGGCCAGAATGTCGTTCATGCCGGCGGCCAGGGCCAGGCTGCGGTCTTCGGGCAGCACCGAGGCCGTGAGGCCGATGATGGGCAGCCGGGTCGCGTCGGGGCAGTGCTGGCGCAGGGCGCGGGTGGCGCCGTAGCCGTCCAGCTCGGGCATCTGGACGTCCATCAGCACGGCGTCGAAGGGCGTGGCGGCGGCTAGTACCTGCTCCACGGCCAGGCGGCCATTCTCGGCAATGACCACCTGCACATTCCAATTTTCCAGGGTTTTGCGGGCTACGAGCTGATTGAGGCGGTTGTCTTCGGCCACGAGCACGCGCAGGGCGGGCTCGAAGGCCGGTAGCGGGCCGCTCACGGCGTCGGGCCGGGCCAGGGCGGGGTCGGCCAGGGCGTAGGTCAGCTCGAAATAAAATTGCGAGCCCACGCCTTCTTCGCTGCTTACGCCGAGCTGGCCGCCGTGCAGCTGCACCAGGTTGCGGGCGATGCTCAGGCCCAGGCCGGTGCCCCCAAACTCGCGGGTAGTGCTGGCATTGGCCTGCGAAAAATCTTCGAAAATAGCCGCCAGCTTATCGGCCGGAATACCAATGCCGCTGTCCTGCACCTCAAAGCGCAGCGCCACGTGGCCCGCCGCTACCGGGCCGGGCGCCACGTCCACCCGCACCGCTACGCCACCCTGGCGGGTGAATTTCAGGGCGTTGCTAACCAAGTTGACCAGCACCTGCTGTAAGCGCACGGGGTCGCCCACGATGGCCGGGGGCACGTCATCGGCCACGGTCACGTCCAGCGCCAGCCCCTTGCTGTCGGCCGCGTAGCGAAAAAGCGTGCGCAGCCCACTCACGGCCTCGGGCAGGCGGAAGGCTATCTGCTCCAGGGTGAGCTTGCCGGCCTCCATCTTCGACGAGTCGAGGATGTCGTTGAGAATAACCAGCAGGTTTTGCGACGACGAGCCGATGGCCGTCAGGTACTCACTTTGCTCAGGCGTAGTAGGCGTGTTTTGCAGCAAGTTAGTGAGACCGATAACGGCATTCATGGGGGTGCGAATCTCGTGGCTCATATTGGCCAAAAACTGCGCCTTGGCCCGGCGCGAAGCCTCCGCCGCGTCGCGGGCAATGAGCAGTTCGCCGTTTATACGCTCAATCGCGTAATTCTTCTGTCGCAGCTCGTGCGTGCGCTCCTGCACGGTGCGCTCCAGCTGGCGCTGCTGGCGGCGCAGCACACTTTCGCGGGCGCGCACCACGGCCGCCAGCAGGCCGCCCAGCGCCAGCAGCGCCAGGGCCAGCGCGGCCGGCGTGCGCCACCAGGGCGTGGCAATGCGGAAGGCGCTGCGGGCGGCGGCGCTCCATGGGCTGCCGGGCCCGGGGCGGCGCACCTGGGCTTCGAGCACGTAGCGCCCCGGCCCCAGGCCCGCAAACTGCGCCTCGCCGGCCGGGCTGGGGCGGCTCCAGGCATCGGCCAGGCCCCGCAGCCGGTAGCGGTACTGCAAGGCCGCCGCGCCGCCCGGCGCCAGGCTCAGGCCCTGAAACGTGAAGCTGACCCGGTGCTGGCCCGCCGGCAGGTGGCCGAGCGCCGCCGGGGCGCGGGTGGCGCCGTCTACCTCGGCCCCGGTGAGCACGAGGCCCGGCGCGGGTGCCTGCCCCGGCCGGGCCTGCGCCAGCTGGCGCAGGTCGAGGCGCAGTACGCCGGCGCGGGTGGCCAGCCAGGCCAGCGGCGGGCGGCCGGTGGCTAGCGCGGCGCTGGGCAGCAGGGCACTGCCCAGTAGGTTGTCGGCGGCCGTGAGGGACGTCAGGCGGTGCTGCCGGTCGAGCAAGCTCAGGCCCTGCGGGTGTACGAGTAGCAGCGCGCCGGCCAGCGGCGCGGGCAGCGGCAGCAGGGCCGTGAGGTAGTCGTCGGGCAGCGTGTGGGTGGCTTTGGTGAGGTGCTGCCAGCGGCCTCCGGCGGGCCGGTAGTACAACCCCTGGCCCTCGGTGCCGACCCAGAGGGTACCGGCCGCATCTTCGGCCAGCGCGCTGGCGTCGAGGCCCACCGTGTTGAGCTTGAGGTAGGTAAAGCGGCGCCCGGCCGGCTGCCACACGGCCAGGCCGGTGTTGTGAGTAGCTACCCACATCCGGCCAGCGTGGTCGGCCAGCAGCGCATAGATGCTATTGTGCAGCAGCCCGTTGGCCGTGGTGAAATGCTGCACCACCGGGGCCGGGTTAGCCGCCGATTTTGGGGGCAGCAGGTACAGGCCATCGGCGGCCGTGCCCACCCACAGCCCCGAGCCAGGCGCATAAGCCAGCGCCGTAACGGCCGAGCCCAGCCCGGCCGACAGGCCCGGCACCGGCTGGCGCGGCCCCCCCGGCACGGCCACCGCCCACACGCCGGCCGTGGCCGTGCCCACCCAAAAGCCGCCGCCCAGTGCCGCCGGCCGTGCCAGCAACTGGGCCGCCGCCCCGGTCGGCGGTGCCAACTGGGCAAGTGTAGTAGCCCCGGCAGCCGGCAAGCTACCCGCGCCAGGAAACGGGTAAAACCGCGTCCCATCCGGGGTGCCCCACACCTGGCCGGGCGAGCCGGGTAGGCTGCCCAGCGCCAATTCCTGGCCCGGCGCGCCGGCGGGCTTAGGCCAGAGGCTCAGGAAGCGGTCGGCGTGTTGCCAGAGGCCCTGGCCGGCGGTGCCCAGCCAGGCATTGCCCTCGCGGTCTTCGAGCAGGCAGGTGGGCACGGCGTCGGGGGGCAGGGCCAGGTGGTAGCGGCGCTGGTAGGCCCCGAGGCGGGCCGTATCGGGCACGGGCGGGCCGAGGCGCGGGGCGGGGCCACCCCCCAGCGCCGCCGGGGCGGGCCGAAAGCGCTGCCCATCGGTGGGCCGCACCGAGCGGCGGCCCTGGTCGTGCAGCACCCACAACTGGCCGCTGGCCGGGTCTTGCCACAGGCCCGTAACGAAGTTGGTGGCCAAGCCCTCGTGGGTGGTGAAGGTGACGAAGCGGCTGCCATCGTAGCGCACGAGGCCCTCGGCGGTGCCCAGCCAGAGGTAGCCCTGCTCGTCTTGCAGCAGGCAGTAAATAAACGGCTGGCTCAGCCCCTCGGCCGGCCCGAAATGCCGCACAAATGCCTGCGGCCCGGGCGCCGCCAGGCCCGCGCCGCGCCATAGCAGCGCGGCCAGCAGCAGCGTAGTTAAAAATCGACGGGGTAAAGTAAACGCAAACACGCAGCAAAAAGAGGAGCCAACGGCCGCAGGTGGCCAGTGTGCGCAAGTTACCAGGGCCGTTGGCTCGGCGGCCGGGCCTTTGGCCCATCGGCGGCCGTGGCCCGGCAAGCCCGGTTATTTTGCCTGCGAGCGGTTGCGGGCTTTGGTAGCGGGCCGGGCGCCGCGCCGGGCAAAGTAAACTTTTTGGGAGCCCAGCGAATTATACCCGGCGGCCCAACCGGCGCCGTAATTTTGCACGAGGCCGGCAGTCGTGCCGCCCCTCTAATTACCTCTCTTACAATGGCTGTTTACCCCGAATACATGGTAGCCCCCATCCGCCAGGACTTGGTGGAGGCTGGCTTCGAGCAACTGATGTCGCCGCAGGAAGTAGACGCGGCCCTGGCCGATACCGAAGGCACCGTACTGGTGGCCGTGAACTCGGTATGCGGCTGCGCCGCCGGCAAGGCCCGCCCGGCCCTCAAGCTGGCCCTGGCCAGCGCCGACAAAAAGCCCGGCAAGCTGGTGACAGTTTTTGCTGGTATGGAAACCGACGCCGTGGCTAAAATGCGCGAGCACATGCTGCCCTACCCGCCCTCCTCGCCCTGCATCGGCCTTTTCAAGGATGGTGAGCTGGTGCACATGATTGAGCGCTACCACATCGAGGGTTCCGACCTGATGCGTATTGTCAATAACCTGCAAGGCGCTTTCGAAGAGTATTGCTAGGCTACTGATTAGCACGGATTTCACGGATTTTGTGAACGGCGCTTATTCGGCGGCTAGGTGTGGTTTTAGGAAATTTGTGGACGGCTTCAACTTTGGTTGGGGCCGTCCCTTTTTATTTTCCTTTATTTGCATTCATGCTAATTGACACTCGCTTTCACGACCTCACCAGAAAAATTATTGGCTGCGCGATGCGGGTTCATAGTGAGCTTGGTAGCGGTTTTCCTGAGCTGATTTATCAACGGGGGCTTGCTGTAGAGCTGAAGCAAGAAGGTATTGCCTTTCAAAGCGAAATTCACCTGCCCGTTTTCTATAAAGACACTACTATCGGAGCCCGGCGCACTGATTTTTTGATTGAAAGTCAAGTCCTTGTTGAATTGAAAGCCGTGAGCGAACTAACCGATGCGCACCACGCTCAAACCATAAACTACTTGAAGGCCTACCGGCTAGAAGTTGCCCTGCTCATAAATTTTGGCGAAGCCAGCCTGAAATTCAAGCGCCTACTACACAACCCACTTCGCTAGCCTGAAACTTAAAAAACAAAAAAAGACGGCCCCAACCAAGGTTGAAGCCGTCCACAAAGTCCATAAAACCACACACACGGCCACCAGACAAGCGCCGTTCACAAAATCCGTGAAATTCGCTAAAATCCGTGCTAATCAGTGGTCCTAGTTGGCCACCTCACTCAGGAATTTGATGCGCATGAGCCGAACCTCTTCCTCGGTATAGTCATCGGGGCCTAGCTCGTTGAGGGCCACGGCGATGTTGTCGGTGGTGGCCGTCATGAAGTAATCGAAAATCTCGTCCTGCTTGTCCTCATCTACCACATCCTGAATGTAATAAGCCAGATTAAGGCGGGTGCCCGAGTAGCAGATATGCTCAATTTCCTCTATCAGGTCGGCCATCGAAATGCCTTGGCTGCGGGCAATGCCGGCCAGGTCCATCTTCTTGTCAATCTGCTGGATGATGTAAATCTTGAGCTTCGAGCGGTTGACGGTCGACTTGATAATGACGTCGGCCGCCGTCTCGATGTCATTGTCTTCCACGTATTTCTTGATGGCGGCCACGAAGGGCGCGCCAAACTTCTGGGCCTTGCCCTGGCCCACGCCCGAAACGTGCGTCAGCTCGTGCAGGCTCTGCGGGTACGTGGTGGCCATTTCCTTCAGGCTGGGGTCCTGGAAGAGTACGTAGGGCGGCAGGTTTTTCTGCTTGGCCACCTGCTTGCGCAGCTCCTTGAGCTGCACGAATAGCGCCTCGTCGTGGCCGGCGGCCTGCTGGTTTTTCTCGCCGTCTTCCTCCTCCTGCTTTTCGGCCTCGAAATCGTGGTCCTTAGTCAGCGTAAATGGGTGCGGGTTCTCAATGAAATCGATGCCCTTTTCAGTAATGTGAATCAGGCCGATGGAGTCGATATCCTTCTCCAGCAAGCCGTTGAGCAGGCACTGGCGCAGCACCGACAGCCAGAGCTGCATGTCGCCGCTCAGGGCCTTGCCCTGGCCGTACACCGGCAGGCCATTGTGGCCGTAGCTCTCGATGTGCGGGTTGCTGAGGCCCAGCAGCACCTGCGCCACGTGGTCGAGGCCGAAGCGCGCCTCGGTTTGCACCACCGCGCGCAGGGCCAGGCCCACGTACTCGGCGCCCGCAAACTTCTCCTTGGGGTGGCGGCAGTTATCGCAAAAGCCGCAGTCGGTATCGAGGTGCTCGCCAAAGTAGTGCAGCAGCTGGCGGCGGCGGCACACGGCGCTTTCCGAGTAGTTGGTCATTTCCAGCAAGAGCTGCCGGGCGTTGTCGCGCTCGGTTACGGGCTTGTCCTTGCTGAATTTTTCGAGCTTCAGAATATCGTCGTAGCTGTAGAACATCAGGCAGTTGCCCTCCAGGCCATCGCGGCCGCCGCGGCCGGTTTCCTGGTAGTAGCCCTCAATGGATTTGGGCGCGTCGTAGTGAATGACGAAGCGCACGTCGGGCTTGTCGATGCCCATGCCAAAGGCGATGGTGGCCACAATCACGTCGCAGTCCTCGTTCAGAAACGCGTCCTGGTTGTGCATCCGCGTGTGCGGGTCGAGGCCGGCGTGGTAGGGCAGGGCGCGCACGTCGTTCACGCGCAGCAGCTCGGCCACTTCCTCTACCTTCTTGCGGCTCAGGCAGTAAATGATGCCCGCCTTGCCCTTGTGCGACTGCACGTACTGAATGAGTTGCTTCTTGGTATTGCGCTTGGCGCGTACCTCGTAGTACAGATTGGTGCGGTTGAACGACGTTTTGAAAACGCTTGCATCGTCCATGTGCAGGTTTTTCTGGATGTCGAGCTGCACCTTGGGCGTGGCCGTGGCCGTGAGGGCGATGAGCGGAATCTTGCCTCCCAGGTTGTCGATAATGCCGCGAATCTTGCGGTATTCGGGCCGGAAGTCGTGGCCCCATTCCGAGATGCAGTGGGCCTCATCAATCGCCACAAACGAGATGCTGGCTTTCTGCAAAAAGGCGATGGTATCGTCCTTGCTCAGGCTTTCGGGCGCCACGTAGAGCAGCCGCACCTCGCCCGAAATCACGTCTTTCTTGACGCGGTTCATCTCCGTCTTGGTCAGCGTCGAGTTGTACACCTGCGCATTCACCCCGAAGGCCGCCAGCTGGTCTACCTGGTTCTTCATCAGGGCGATAAGCGGCGAGATGACGATGGCCGTGCCCGGCAGCACGAGCGCCGGCAGCTGGTAGCACAAGCTCTTGCCCGCCCCCGTGGGCATGATGACAAACGTGTTGTGGCCCGCCAGAATATTCTGAATGACAGCCTCTTGCGTGCCCCTGAACTGGCCGAAACCAAAAACTTCCTTGAGCTTGGTTTTTAGCTCAGCATTCGCGACAGCTGGTTCGGCGACGGCGGTCAATGACATAGAATACAAGAATAAGGCGAAGCAAAGAGCGTAGGTTATTAGCGAAGATAAGAAGGAAGGGCTTTTTTTGGTGAAAAATGGCCGAATACACGTAATATTTTGGAAAAGTTCCCGGGCTGGTTCGTAATCGTGGTTCAGCCTTGACGGCGCGCCGGCCGGGCTGGCCGGCGCGCCCGGGCGTATTTTTGGCCGTGCAACCGATTTCCGCTTCCTCCGCGCCCGCGCCCGTCGATGTGCTGGCCATTGCCCGCCAGGTGCTGCTCACCGAGGCCGACGCCCTGCGCGACGTGGCCCAGGCCGTGGGCGCCACCCCCGATTTTGCCCGCTGCGTGGCCGCCTTGCTGGCCCTGAAGGGCCGCGTGGTGGTGACGGGCGTGGGCAAAAGCGCCCACATTGCCGGCAAGCTCGTGGCCACGCTCAACGGCACCGGCACGCCGGCCTTGTTCATGCACGCCGCCGACGCCATTCACGGCGACCTGGGTATGATTCAGGCCGAGGATTTTGTGGTGGCCATCAGCAAGAGCGGCGACACGCCCGAGATAAAGGTGCTGGTGCCGCTGCTGCGCCGCAAGGGCGTGCCGCTGGCCGCCCTCGTGAGCAACGCCACCTCGTACCTGGCCCAGCAGGCCGACTACGTGCTGCACGCCCCCGTGCGCCGCGAGGCCTGCCCCCACGACCTGGCGCCCACCACCAGCACCACCGCCGCGCTGGCCCTGGGCGATGCCCTGGCCGTGTGCCTGCTCGAAAGCCGCCAGTTTTCGGCCCAGGACTTTGCCCGCCTGCACCCCGGCGGCACGCTGGGCAAGAAGCTCTACCTGACCGTGGGCGACCTGAGCCGCCAAAACCAGCGCCCGCAGGTGGACCTGGCCGCGCCGCTGCGCGAGGTGCTGCTCGAAATATCGGGCAAGCGCCTGGGGGCCACCGCCGTGCTCGACGACGACGGCCAGCTGGCCGGCATCATCACCGACGGCGACCTGCGCCGGATGCTGGGCGGCCAGCTGGCCCACCTCGAAACCCTGCTGGCCCGCGACATTCTCACGCCCCAGCCGGCCACCATCGACATCAGCGAGTTTGCGGCCGAGGCCCTCACCCGGATGCAGGCCCGCAATATCACCCAGCTTATCGTGTTGGAAGCTGGGCGCTTTGCCGGCTTCATTCACCTGCACGACCTGCTGCGCGAAGGGCTGGTGTGAGGCGCTGCCCGCCAGGCGGGTGGTGGAAGGGGCGTACTTTTGCCGGCCGTCCGGCCGGCGGGAAGGGCATTATACATTGCTGTTTTGGGTGCCGGTCCCGGGCCGGCCATTGCTTGTTTTGAAGTTTCCATTGGTTTCCCTGCTCATTCCTGTCTACAACGAAAGCGCCCGCCTGCGCCAGTCGCTGGAGCAGGTGCTGGCCTACCTCGATGCCCAGCCCTACGCCAGCGAGGTGCTGCTCATCGATGATGGCTCGACGGATGACACGGCCCAGGTAGCGGCCACCTGCTTCGCGGGCTACGCCGGCCGGGTGGCCCACCGGGTGCTCAGCTACCAGCCCAACCGGGGCAAGGGCTACGCCGTGCGGCAGGGCCTGCTGGCGGCGCAGGGCCAGGTAGCGGTGTTCTCGGATGCCGACCTGTCGACGCCCCTCAGCGAGCTGCCGGCGCTGCTGGCGCCGCTGCTGGCCGGCACCCACGACGTCGTATTTGGCTCGCGGGCCCTTGACCGCCGCCTCATCGGCGTGCACCAGCCCTGGCTGCGCGAGCAGGGCGGCCGGCTCTTCAACCTCGTGATGCGGCTGGCCACCGGCCTGCCTTATTGTGATACGCAGTGCGGCTTCAAGGCCTTTCGGCTGGCGGCGTGCCGGCCGCTGCTGGCCGGGGCCGCGCTCAACCGCTTCGGCTTCGATGTGGAGCTGCTGTACCTGGCCCACCACGCCGGCCTGCGCCTGCGGGAGCAGCCCGTGCGCTGGAACAATGCGGCCGGCAGCAAGGTGAGCCTGCTCGGCGGCCTCTACGGCTTTCGGGAACTGTGGCAGCTGCGCCGGCTGGCCCGGCGCGGGCACTACGCCGAGGCGCTGCGCCGCACCCGCGCGGCCTGGGCGCCGGGGACGCCGGTGGCCGGGGCCTAGGCCCCGGCCACCGGCGTCCCCGGCGTAGAATGGGCCTATCTTCGCGCTCCATTTTTACGCGCCCTATGAATCATACGTATCTCGTCGTGATGGCGGGCGGCATTGGCAGCCGTTTCTGGCCCTTTAGCCGCACCCAGCATCCCAAGCAGTTTCACGATGTGCTGGGGGTGGGGCGCTCCATGCTACAGCTGACCGTGGACCGCTTCCGGGGGATTTGCCCGCCCGAAAACGTGTTTATCGTGACTAACCGCGACTACATCGACCTCGTGCACGAGCACTTGCCCGAGCTGCCGGCCGACCAGATTCTGGGTGAGCCCATCGGGCGCAATACCGCGCCCTGCATTGCCTACGCCAGCTACCGCATTGCCCAGCGCGACCCGCAGGCCACGCTCATCATCTCGCCCGCCGACCATGCCGTGCTGCGCGAGGAAGAGCTGCGCCGGCTCATCCGCGAGGCGGTGGCGGCGGCCCGCCAGCACGATGTGCTCATTACGCTGGGCATTCACCCCGCCCGCCCCGACACGGGCTACGGCTACATTCAGTACATGGATGAGCCCGCCCACCGGCTGCCCGATACGAGCCTCTACAAGGTAAAAACCTTTACCGAAAAGCCTAATGCCGAGTTGGCCCGCATGTTTATCGACAGCGGCGACTTCCTCTGGAATGCCGGCCTGTTTGTGTGGCGCGCCGATGTCATCATCGAAGCCTTTCACCAGTGCCTGAGCGACATTGCCGAGGTGTTTGACGAAGGCCAGCACCTGCTGGGCACGCCCGACGAAAAGGCCTTTATCGACGAAGCCTATTCGCGCTGCCGCAATATCAGCATCGATTTTGGGGTAATGGAAAAGGCCGATAACGTGTACGTGCTGCCCGCCGACATTGGCTGGAGCGACCTCGGCACCTGGGACTCCTTGCACCAGGTGAGCGCCCACGATGCCCAGGGCAACGTGGTGGATGGCGAGGTGATGCTCTACGACACCCGCGACTGCATCATCAAAACGCCCCACGAGCGCCTGGTGGTGGTGCAGGGCCTGGAAGGCTACATCGTGGCCGAGCACGACAACGTGCTGCTCATCTGCCAGCGCTCGGAAGAGCAGCGGGTGAAGGAGTTTGTAGCCGATGCCAAGAGCAAGAAGGGCAACGGCTACAACTAAGGCAGCCCGCCCAGGGCCGCCCGGCGGAAGCGGCGCCGTTGCGGGGCCACCCTGCTTAGTAAGAATGGACTCTTATGCCTAAAAACCCTCAGAGGGCTCCCGCACACGGCGGGAGCCCTCTGAGGGTTTTTAGGCATAGGGTTGCAGTGGGCAGGCGGGCCGTGAGGGTTTCGCGGGCCCCGCCCGCCGGGGCGGCAGCCGGCTGAGTGTTTGCCGGCGGGCGGCCGCTAGCGGCGGCAGGGGGCCGAGGGTTCCGCCGACCCCTGCCGCCGCCGGCAGCAGCCCCCTGAGGGCTGGCCGGCGGTACTAGCCGCGCCCTTTGGCTACCTCAAACAGCATGATGCCGGCGGCCACGCCCACGTTGAGGCTCTGAATCTGGCCGCTCATGGGAATGCGCAGGCGCTGGTCGCAGAGGCGCAGCAGGTCGGGCGAGATGCCGTCTTCCTCCGAGCCCATGACCACGGCGATGGGGCCGCTGAGGCTGGCCGGGCCGGCGTGGCCGAGGTCGGCGTCGGCCTTTTCGGTGCAGGCAATAACAGTGAGGCCGCTTTCCTTGAGGAAGGTGATGGTCTGGCGCAGGTCGGCCTCGCGGCACACGGGCAGGATGTTGAGGGCGCCGGCCGAGGTTTTCACGGCGTCGCCGTTGATTTGGGCGGCGCCGTGGGCGGGCACCACGAGGGCCTGCACGCCCAGGCACTCGGCGGTGCGGGCGATGGCGCCGAAGTTGCGCACGTCCGTCACGCGGTCGAGCACGAGCACGAAGGGCACCTTGCCGTCCTCAAACAAGCCGGCCAGCAGCGTATCGAGCGGGGCAAAGTCGATGGGCGACACGAAGGCCACCGCGCCCTGGTGGTTTTTGCGGGTCAGGCTTTCGAGCTTTTCGAGCGGCACCAGCGACACGGGCACGTTGGCCTCGCGGGCCAGCGCCGAAATGTCCTGCGTAAGCGAGTTCTTGGTGCCGCGCAGCAGGAAAATCTTGTCCAGGGTGCGGCCCGCATTCAGCGCCTCCATAATGGGGCGCAGCCCAAACAGCATGTCGATGCTGCGGTCGGCGGCCGGGCGGGTGGTGTGCTCCTTGTAGAAGGGTGCGCCGCCACTGCCGCCGCGCTCGCCCCGGCCCCCGCCGGCGGCGGGGCGGCCGGGCGTCACCTGCCGGCCGCGCTCATCGTAGAATGGGCGCTGGGGGCGGGCCTTGCTGGCACCGTCGTTGCCGGCGGGGCGGCGGTCGTCGCGGCCCTCGCCGCCGGTGGGGCGGCCGGCGCGGCGCTCGTTGCTGTCGGCCCCTTCGCGGAAGCGGCGGGGTACGTAGTCGTCACTGAACCCGTCGTTTAGCGGGCGGTCGTCGTTTTTCTCCATTGTTCTACGGCGGCATACCAGAGCAGTTCGTACTCGGGGCGGCGCACCAGTTCGTAGTTATCAGGTGCTAAGGTACTAGGGCGGGGCCGGAAGGTGAAGGCCACGGCCTCGCCCTGCTGGCCGGCTTGGTCGTAGTGCCAGCGCTCTTCGCCGCTGGGCAGGCGGCGCACGCTCTGGGGCGGGCCAAGCACCACGTAGAGCAGGCCCCGGTCGGTGAGCCAGCCGGCTTTGTGGCCGGTAAACAGCTCATTGGCCGCCGTGACGCGGCTGTAGTAGCGCCGTATCATGTCGCGCCCCCGCACCTGGTCGCCGCCCGCCGCATCGAGCCAGAAGCGGTCGATGGCCCGCTTGGGGTCGGGCGATTTCAGCAGTGCCTGCCGCTCGGCCGCCGTGGTGAGGTAGAGCAGCGGCTCAATGACTTCGGGCGCGGTGCTTTGGCCCGGAAAGCTGGCCGGCACCACCAGCAGCGGCACCGTGCGCACGGGCTCGCCACTCGCGCCACCCACCTTCAGTGCGTACAAGCCCTGGCCAGGCAGGCGCAGCAAATTACCGGCCGCCACCGGCGCGGCCGACGAGTCGAGCGCGCCCAGCGTGCGCGGCGCCGCCACCTGGCTGCGCGGGTCGGTGAAGGGCGGCAGGGCTGGCGTGCCGGTGGGGTAGCGCCGCCAGCGCACCGGCTGCACTGGCCCAAACGTGGCCACGGCCACGCCCTCGCCCGCATTCAGGTACGGCCGCGCCAGCACGAGCCCCGCCGAATCGAGCAGCACGAAGGGCCGGGCCAGCAACTCGGGCGTGAGGCGCAGCCAGGCCGTGGTGGTAGCATCCTGGTCGGCGCCGGGCGGCTGGTTGGTAAGGCTGGGCTTGTCGAGGCTGATTTGTAGCACCGCGCCGGGCGCGAGCTGGCCGGCCGCCACGGCCGCCGTGAGCACCTGCACCGGGGCGGCGGGGTTGCTGCCAGGGTAGGGCCGGGCGGCGCGCACGGCCTGCCACAGCGGCTGCTTAGCCTCGAAGGTGGCCCAGCCGGTGAGGCGCAGCCGCACGGGCGCGGAACCCGGCGCGGGGGCAGGGTGGTTGAGAAAGAGGCGGAGGCTGTCGCCCTCGCGGCGGGTAGCCAGCCGCAGGCGGTCGGCCACCGGGCGGTAGAGGCCCGCAAAATCGGGGGTGGGCAGCAGGCGCGGGCCGGCCGCCTGCCCGGCCAGGGCGAGCACCCCGAGCGCCGCCCAAAACCTAGCCCCCGGCCCGCCGTAAATTGCCTTCCTTTTCGAATCACTCATGGCCTTCACGCTTTCGCTGCTGCTGTTTTTTCTCTTTGTACGGTATGTGCTGCCGCAGGTGCTGCGGCTGGTGCTGGGCAGCTTTGTGCGGCAGCAGGTGCACAAGGCGCAGCAGGGCGGGTTTTACGCGCCGCCGGGTGCGCAGGCCGGCTATCAGCAGTCGCCGCACCAGCAGGAGCGCCCCAGCCAGCCCGGCCAGGTGCGCGTCGATTACGTGCCCCCAACTACCTCGGCCAGCGAGCGCAAGCACGAATTTCGGGGCGGTGAGTATGTGGATTATGAAGAAGTAAAGTGAGCGCGGTAGGCTAGCAGGTACCCACTAAGCGATTATTCCCAACAAGCAAGGCCACTCCGCGGAGTGGCCTTGCTTGTTGGGAATAATCGCTTAATAGATAGTAAATAACCCGAACGCTCCAGGGGTAGGCGTCCGAAGCTGCGCTTGCTATTTATAGGCGTCTACCTCGGCGCGCATCATGGCGTTGAAATGCGAGCCGCCGTTGGCGAGCGTTACCAGGTTCCAGCCCCGGCCGATGGCGTAGCTCCAGGTGCGGCTGTCCTTAAACTCGAAGGTGGGGCGCAAAATCTGGCCGTAGGGCGTGTAGTTGTCCATGAAGTTGGTGGTGTAGAACTTGTCGCCGCTCACAATCCACTCCATTGCCACGTAAAAGCCTTCCTCGGGGGCCACTAGGTTGTAGGGCGATAAATCGACCGTGAACCACTCGCCGCCGCGCGCTGCCGATACAATCACGCTCTCCGTGAGCATGTCCTCGTTGGGCGCGTTGTAGTTGCCGTTGGCCTTATAAATCCGCACCCGGAAGGGCTCGCGCGGAAAGCCGTTTTCGCCGATGAAGAACGACACCGAGCGGATGGCGCCCAGCTTCTTGGCCTTGTCGTTTTTGCACATGAAGGCGTACTGGCTGCCCGGCATCCCCTGAATCATGCCCGCGCCCGGCGAGTTGGAGCGCGCGCCCATCAGCATGGGCCGCACCTTGCTGGCTTCAATCTGCACGTTGCTCAGCGCGATGGCCTGCTTGGGCAGCTGAATGATAATTTCCTCCATGCTGCTGCCGCGCTTCACAAAAAGAGCGGTGCGCTTGTAGCCCAGCGCCATCACGATAACCGAGTCCTCGGTGACCTTGGTGGGCATGGCCAGCTGAAAGTAGCCGTACTCGTTGGTGAGGGCGCCGGTTTGCTCCTCGCGCAGGTTGATGGAGGCGAACGGAATCGGGTCCTGGGTTTTTTCATCCACGACGCGGCCCGTAATGCGGCCTTCCTGCTGTGCCCAGCCTAGCTTGGGCAGCAGGCTGCCGATTAACAAGAGAAATAGTAAACGCTTTATCATACAGAAAAAAGGAAATTAATAAGGCCCCGGCCCACAAATTTAATCGCGGGCGGGCGCATCCAAGCCAGCGCCGCCCGGAAAATTTCTACTAAATCTCCAATTTTTTGCCCAGGCCCGCGGGGGTGGGGGGTGCCGGGCCTGCGCCTGGGCAAAGCCCGGGCCCCGGGGCAAGCTGGCGGGCCGGTAAAAGCCAGTGGCTAAAAGCAAATTGACTTCATCGTTTCGTGGCTACCCGCCGCCTAACTTCGCCTTTCCAATCTGGTTGCCTACCATTTTTGCCGGGAGCTATGCGGCAATTAACATTACGCTATGAGAATAATCTTACTGGCCTGGTTTTTATGCGGGCTGCTTGGGCCGGGGCTGCTGGCCCGGGCGCAGGGCAGCGCCGCCCGCCCGCCCACCGGGGCGTCGCTGGAAGGCCTGTGGAGCGGCGAGCTAACCGTGCCGGGCGGCGACCTGGAGCTGAGCATAAGTATCATCCGGCTCACGGGCGGTAAGTATTTCGGGGCCCTCGATGTGCCCATGCAGCGCCTCAACCGGGTGGCCGTGGAGGTGCGCCAGCCGGCCGGCTCCGACTCGGTGGTGCTGCTGGTGCCCGATAGCAACAGCCGCTTTCTGGGCCGCCGCTCGGCCGATGGCCAGCAGCTGAGCGGGATGTGGTGCCGCATGACCTTGCGCACGCCCATGGTGCTGCACTACGCGCTGCTTTCCAGCAGCCTCGACCCCGACCCGCGCTTTGCCCTGCCCTACCATACGGAGGAGGTGGTGTTCACCAACTTTACGTCTAAGCTGCGGCTGGCCGGCACGCTCACGCTGCCTACGGGCACCGGGCCGTTTCCGGCCGTAGTGCTGGTGTCGGATATGGGCAAGCAGGACCGCGACGGCTTGGCGCCCGGGGCGCCGGCCACGCTCGTGAGCTACCGGTTGCTGGGCTCGCTGGCCGACTACCTCACCCGCCGCGGCTTTGTGGTGCTGCGCTGCGACGACCGGGGCGTGGGCCAGTCAGGCGGCAGCAGCGAGGCGGCTACGCCCGTGCAGCGGGCAGGCGACGTGCAGGCCGCCCTCAACTTTCTGCGCACCCGCCCCGAGGCCGACCTGCTGCACCTGGGCGTGGTAGGCCACGGCGAAGGGGCCAACTTGGCCCTGCTGGCCGCCGCCCAGCCGCTGGCCCCGGCCTTTGTGGTGGGGCTGGGGGCCTATGGGCTGCCCGGCTACGAAACGCTGCTGCACCAGCAGGTGCTGGCCTGGCAGGCCCAAAAGCTGCCGCCCGCGCAACTCGACCTGCGCCTGCGCCGCCAGCGTACTCTCTACGACCTCATCCGCTACTCCACCAACCAGCCCCAGACGCTGGCCATCGTGGCCAACCTGCTGCGCCAGGGCGAGGCCACCCTGGCGGCCCCCGCCGCGCAGCAGCAGGCCACCGCCCTGCTCACGCCGTGGTATCGCGCCTTCCTGGCCTTCGACCCGCTCGATAACCTGCGCGCCGTGCAGTGCCCGGTGCTTCTCATCAGCGGGCAGGCCGATGAGCAGGCGCCGCCCGACCAGCACCTGGCGGCCTTGGCGCACGAGCTGCACGCCAGCGGCAACCGCGCGGTGACGGCCCTGCGGCCCGCCGGCGTCAACCACCTCTTGCAGCCGCCCACCGTGCAGTGGACCATGCTCAATGGCGAGATGAAGCCTACTTTTTCGCCCCTGGTGCAAGAGCAGTTGGCCCAGTGGCTGGCCGCCCAGGCCACCAGATAATAAGCCAGCGCCCCTCGCAGCGCTGCCCGCCCCACAACCCTTACATACGACAAGAGGCCCGGCTGTCTAGCCGGGCCTCTTGTCATAGCAGGCGTAGCGAACGGCTACTTAATCATGTCTACCTCGGCCTTAATCATGGCGTTGTAGTGCTGGCCGGCGGCGGTGGCCATCGTCAGCAGCGTCCAGCCTTTGGCAATGCTGTAGGTCCAGGTGCGGCTTTCCTTAAACTCGAAGGTGGGCCGCATAATCTGGCCGTAGGGCGTGTAGCTGTCGTCCATAAAGTTGGTATTAAAGAACTTATCGCCGCTCACAATCCATTCCATCGCCACGAAGAAGCCTTCCTCCGGCGCCACTACGTTGTAGGGCGTCAGGTCCACGGTGTACCACTGGCCACCCTTGGCGGCCGACACGACCACGTTGTCCGTCAGGATGTCGGTGTTGGGTGCATTGTAGTTGCCATCAGGCTTGTAGAGGCGTACCCGGAAGGGCTCGCGCGGAAAGCCGTTTTCGCCGATGTAGAACGACACCGAGCGGATGTTGCCCAGGCGCTTGTTCTTATCGTTCTTCACAAAAAAGGCGTACTGGCCGCCCGGCTGGCCTTGCAATAGGCCATCGCCGGGGTGATTGGAGGTGGTGCCCAGCTCCAGGTTTTTCACCTTGCCACCCTTCACCGATACCTCCTTCAGGGCAATGGCGCGGCGATTCACTTCCAGCACCAGGTTGGCCAACGGCTTGCCACGCTGCACCGCAATGGCCAGGTGCTCGTAGCCCAGCGCCATCACAATCAGCGAGTCGTTCTCGTTTTTGAGCGGCCCCGGCAGCTGAAACACGCCAAACTCGTTGCTGAGCGCGCCCGTCTGGTCGTCTTTTAAGCTGAGCGACGTGAAGGGCAGCGGCTCTTTCGTGGCCTTGTCAATAATTTTGCCCGCTATGATGGCCGGGGCGGCCGGCGCAGTAGTTTGGGCGTGCAGGGAGCCACCGGTCGCAAATGCGAATAGTGCAAAATAAAATAAACGTTGAAACATTTGTTGCAGGTAAAAGGGCTGGCTAGTGCAAAACTAAGAGTGAAAACGCATGTAATCAGCATGAATGCGCAGTGCCGCAACTACGTAGTTTGAAAATATGTTGGATTGCCGCCCAAACAGCCAGCTTACCGCTAAAAAAGCCCTGGTTGGTGGCCCCGCCAACTAAACGGCCGTATCTTTGTTTGAATTAAATCTAAATAACCTTAGCTCTTCGCCCGTGGCTCTTTTTCGTCGCTCCGCTGCCGTGGCTGCCCCGCAGCCGGCCCCTGCCCGCCGCACCGCCAACGACCTGCGCCCCGGCGAATCGGCCACCGTGTGCTGCCTCAAAGACCCCCAGATGGCCCTCAAGCTGCTGGAAATGGGCTGCATCCCCGGCACGCAGGTGCGCCTGAGCGGCCGCGCGCCCCTCGGCGACCCGCTCATGCTGGTGCTTGGCGATGAGGAATACACGCTGTCGCTGCGCGTGAGTGAGGCCGTTACCATCCAGCTAAAAGACTAACTACGAATCCTATGGCGGGCGCAACTCAGGACGCCGTGCGGCCGGCTATGCCGCAACCCGGCCCCGGGAGTGCGGTGCCGCCCGCCGAGCGCCTGCCCCGCCTGGCCCTCATCGGCAACCCCAACTCGGGCAAAACGTCGCTGTTTAACCAGCTCACGGGCCTCAATCAGAAGGTCGGCAACTTCCCCGGCGTGACCGTGGACCGCAAAACGGGCATTGCGCAACTGGGCGGCCAGCGCCGGGCCGAGGTCGTGGACCTACCCGGTACCTACTCGCTCTACCCCAAGAGCCTCGACGAGCGCGTCATCGCCGATCTGCTCTACAACCCGCTCTCGCCCGACTACCCCGATTTTGTGGTGGTGACCGTGGACGCCAGCAACCTGCGGCGCAACCTGCTGCTGTTCTCGCAGCTCGCCGACCTGGGCCTGCCCGCCATCCTGGCCCTCAACATGACCGACGTGGCCGCCGAGCGCGGCATCCTCATCGACCTGGGTGCCCTGGAGCGCGAGCTGGGCGTGCCCGTGGTGCCCCTGAATGCCCGCAAGGGCGTGGGGCTGGCGGCGCTGCGCATCGTGATGGCCGACCGGCTGGCTGCCGCGCCGCCCGCCGGCCGCTTCTGGCAGCCCGAGGCGGCACTGCGGCCGCTGCTGGCCGCCATCCGGGCGCATTTTAACCTGCCCAATGACTACCTGGCGCTGCACTACGCGCACCAGTTTCAGCAGCTGCACTTTCTGAGCGAGGCTGACCGCCAGTACCTGGCCGAGGCCACGGCGCGCATCGGGTTTAACTCGACGGCTCAGCAGGCTGCCGAAACGGTGGCCCGCTACGCCCACATCAACGAGCTGCTGCTGGAAGTGGTGACCGTGACGCGCACCGAGCGCCGCGAGCCGGCCTCCAACCGCATCGATAAGGTGCTGACGCACCGCGTGTTTGGCTACCTTATTTTTCTGGCGGTGCTGTTTCTGCTCTTTCAGGCCATCTTCGCCTGGGCGCAGTACCCGATGGATTTGATTGACCAGGGAATTTCGGCTTTGAGCGCCGTCATTCAGTCCCATTTTCACGGGCCGCTGGTGCGGCTGCTCACCGAGGGCGTCATTGCCGGGCTGGGGGGCGTGCTGATATTCATCCCACAGATTGCCTTGCTGTTCGCCTTTCTGGCGGTGCTGGAAGAAACCGGCTACATGGCCCGCGTCACCTTCCTCATGGACAAGCTGATGCGGCCCTTCGGGCTAAGCGGCAAGAGCGTGGTGCCGCTCATTTCGGGGCTGGCCTGCGCGGTGCCGGCTATCATGGGCGCGCGCACCATCGAGAGCTGGAAAGACCGGATGCTCACCATTTTCGTCACGCCGCTCATGTCGTGCTCGGCGCGCATTCCGGTGTACACGGTGCTGGTGGCGCTGGTGGTGCCCGACGGGGCGTGGCTGGGCCTCTTCAACCTGCGCGGGCTGGTGCTCATGGGCCTCTACCTGCTGGGCCTGAGCTCGGCGCTGCTCTCGGCGCTGCTGCTGAAAACGGTGCTTAAGGCCCGCGAGCGCAGCTACTTCATCATGGAGTTTCCGGTGTACCGCTGGCCGCGCTGGAAAAACGTGGGCCTCACCATCGTGGAAAAGGTGAAGGCGTTCATCTTGCAGGCGGGTAAGGTCATCATTGCCATCTCGGTGCTGCTGTGGGTGCTGGCCAGCTACGGCCCCGGCCAGCGACAGGCGCAGGCCGCCGCCCAGGTGCAGCAGCAGGCCACCGCCCAGCGCTGGCCCGCCGTCGAAACCGAGCGCCGCGTGGCCTCGGCCCGCCTCGAAACCAGCTACGCCGGCACCTTCGGCCACCTCATCGAGCCGGCCATCCGGCCGCTGGGCTTCGACTGGAAAATCGGCATTGCGCTGCTCACGTCCTTCGCCGCCCGCGAGGTATTTGTGGGCACTATGAGCACCATCTACAGCGTGGGTCAGGATGCCGACCTGGGCACCGTGCAGCAAAAGCTAGCCAGCGAGCAAGATGCGCAGGGCCGGCCGTTTTTCACGCCGGTGCGGGCCTTGTCCTTGCTCGTGTTCTACGTATTCGCCATGCAGTGCATGAGCACGCTGGCCGTAACCTACCGCGAAACCAAAAGCTGGCGATGGCCCCTGGGCCAGCTCGTGTACATGACAGGCCTGGCCTACGCCGCCTCGCTCTTTATCTGGCAGGTGTGGGGTAGCTAACCACCCACTGCATAACAGAACGCCGCGCAGCGCGTAGCGAAGCATGACGTTCTTTGCGGTTGAAACAGCGAATAAAAATGACGACGTACGAAGCCCTCCTGCGCCTGGCCTACCCGGCGCCCGCCGATGCAGCGCAGTATCTCACACCGGCTACCCTGGGTGCCTACGCCGGCTTTGAGCGGGCTACGCGGGCCGAGCAGCCTTTCCGCTTCGAGCAGTGGCGCCTGGGCGTGGCGGCCAGCCTGCTGCGCCTGCTGGCCGACCTGGGTGACCACGACGAGGCGCGCCGTGCCGCTGAGGTGCTGCACCGCGCCCTCAATACGGCCAAGTCGCCGCAGGATATCGACAAGCAGATTGGCAAGGAAAACAAGCTGTTTGAGCAGATTTATACCAACCTCTACGTCAACGACGAAGGGGAGGCCCTGCTCGACCTCTTTGCCCGCACCCTCGACGCCGACGCCCCCGACCTGCTGGCCCAGGTAGAAGCCGAGGCTGTAGACCTGGCCCGCGACCTGGACTTTGAGCGTGAGGCCGACGAGGACGACAGCGAGTAGCCACTACCAAGCAACGGGCCCGCAGCAACGGCTGCCGGAAAGAACCCCAAACGCAAAAGACCCGCGCCACCGGCACGGGTCTTTTGCGTTTCCTAGAGGGCGAGCGGCTTTAGTAGCCCGCGTTCTGGGTCAGGTTCGAGTTGTTGTTGATTTCCTGGTACGGAATAGGCAGAATTTCCTGCGGGTCGTTGGCCAGGATGGCAGGCAAGGTACTGGTGGCAGGCCGCACTACGCCGTTGGTGCGCTTGAGGTCGTAGAGGCGGAAGCCCTCGAAGGCTAGCTCCAACTGTCGCTCCAGCAGCACTTCGGGGAGGCCGGCGCTGGTGAGGGCATCGGCGCCCGAGCGCTGCCGCACGCGGTTGAGGTCGGCCAGGCCCGAGCTACCGGCCCGGATGTCGCACTCCGACCGGATGAGGTACATCTCGGCCAGGCGGATGAGCGGGATATTCTGGCCGTAGGTGCGCCACTTGGCGGTGCGCAGTTGGCCGGGGCGGTTGTTGCCGTCGCTCAGGTAAATAAGCTTCTTGGTTTGCAGGATAGTGAGCGAGTCGGTACCGCGCACGTCAGCGGGGCCGTAGAGCGCCGCAAAGTTGCCACTCACCTGCACGTCGCTACGGCCGTAGAGGATGCCCTGGTCGCCGGTGGGGCTATAGCCCGCGAAGAAGGTAGCCAGGCCGCTGTTGGCGGTGCCAGCGTTGTTCTGGTCGTTTTGCTGAATCTCAAACAGGCTTTCAGCGCTGTTGCGGTTGGCAAATACGGCGGCCAGCGTGCCCGCCAGCGAGGCCCCGCTATTGGTAATCACATCGTTGGCGGCGGTGCGGGCGGCCGGGTAGTTGCCCTGCTGCAAGTACACGCGGGCCAGCAGCGCCTCGGCTGAGTACGACGAGGCACGGGTGACGTTGAGCGCCGGTAGGCTTTTCATGGCCGACTGCAAATCGCTGATAACCTGCGTGTACACCTGCTGCACGGTGGCGCGCGGCAGCTTCACGTCGGCCTGGGCGATGGTGTTGTTAGGCGTCAGGTTGAGAGGCACGCCGGGCTGGGCGTTGGCGTCGCCGGGCTTGTACTGCTGGGCGTAGAGGCGCACCAGCTCGAAGTACATGGCCGCCCGAATGAAGTGCATCTCGCCGCGAAACTGCTGGCGCTGGGTGCTGTCGGCTACTACGCCCAAATTGGCCAACACGAGGTTGGTCTGGTTGATGTTGGCGTAGGCCTGCCGCCAGATGGCTAGCGCGTTCGAAATCTGGGCGTTCTGGATGTGGCCCGCCAACTGCGAATAGTTCTGAAACGAGCCGCGCCAGGTGATGTAATTATTGCTGGCCATCAGCTCGGGCACCAGAATGAGGTCGGTGCCGTAGAGGCTGGCGTTGTCGAGCTGCGCGTAGCAGCCCACTACGGCCGCCCCGATTTTTTGCGACGTGTTGAACGCCGTGCTCAGGTCGATGCTCTGCTGGGGCTCAATGTCGAGGGCGTCTTTGCACGACGCCAGGCCCAGGCCCAGCGAAAGCGCCAAGGCGGATTTAAACAGTATATTTTTCATAATAAGCAACAGGACAAACGATTAAAAGCCCAGGTTGGCGCCGATGAGGAAGGTCTTGGGCAGCGGCGGCGTGTAGAAGTCGTGGCCCAGCGCGATGTTGCCGCTGCTGGCCGCGCCCACGCCGTTGCCCAAGCCGAAGGTATTCACTTCGGGGTCGTAGCCGGTGTACTTGGTGAAGGTGGCCAGGTTTTGGGCCGTGATGTAGATGCGTACCGATTGCAGGTAGCCGCGCTTGACGAGGTCAACAGGCAGGGTGTAGCCCAGCGTCACGTTTTTGACGCGGAAGAACGAGCCGTCCTGAATGAAGCGCGACGAGTTGCCGATGCCATTGCCCGAGCCGAACTCGGCGCGCGGAATGTTGGTGATGTCACCGGCCTTCTGCCAGCGGCCCAGCTGGTCTACCGTCTGGTTATCGAGGTAGTTGTTGAAGCCCGTGGACTGGTACACGCCGGCCGCGTTGTAGATGTCGTTGCCGTAGCTAAACTGCCCCAGCGCGTTCAAATCGAAGCCCATGAAGCTGGCCGTGGTGTTCACGCCGCCCGTAAACTTGGGGTTGGGGTTGCCCACCTTCACATCGGGGGCGGTGCCGTAGTTGCTGCTGGCCGAGCCGTCTGCCTGGGTGTAGAGGGCGTCGCCGTTGGTGGGGTCTACGCCGGCGTAGCGCTTGGTGTAGAACACGCCCAGCGGCTGGCCCTGCATTACGCGGCTGATAACGGCGCCGCCCGGGATGATGGGCGTGGCCAGCGAGGTAATCTCGTTGCGGTTGAACGACATGTTGGCGCCCACGCTCCACTTGAATTCCCCATCAATGATTTTACCGTTTAGGGCTACTTCCAGGCCGCGGTTGCGCAGCGAGCCCACGTTCTGGGTGGCGTTGCTGAAGCCGGTGGCCAGTTGAAGCTGGCGGTTGAGCAGTAGCTTGTCGGTTTGCTTCTGGTACACGTCAACCTCACCGGTGATGCGGTTTTGCAGGAAGCCAAACTCCACGCCGACGTCAACCTGCTTGGTGTTTTCCCAGGTCAGGGTCTGGTCGCCGAGGGCGGTGCCGATGAACGTGCCCGACTGGTCGGCGTAGGGCAGGGCCGACACGAGGCTGCGCGACGAGAAGTTGCCAATCTCGGCGTTGCCGGTGAGGCCGTAGCTGGCGCGCACCTTGAGGTAGTTGATAACTTCGTTGCCCTTCAGGAAGCTTTCTTCCGAGAGCAGGTAGCCCACCGAGCCAGCCCCGAAGGTGCCGTAGCGGCGCTCGGAGCCGAAGCGCGACGAGCCGTCAATACGGGCGCTGCCGCCGATGAGGTACTTGCCCTGGAAGGCGTAGTTGACGCGCCCGAAGTAGGAGAGGATGGAGTAGCCGGTGCCCGACGAGCCCGAGCCCCCCGTTTTGACGGCCGCGCTGTTGATGCGCGTAAAGTCGCTGGTGGGGAAGCCCCGGCCCTCGGCCGAGGTCACCCGCGTGTCGGAGCGCTGATACGACTCCCCCACGAGCACGTCGAGGTGGTGGTCGCTGCCAAAGTCGCGGGCGTAGGTAGCGGTGTTGTTGTTGGTGTAGTTGACTACCTGCGTTTGGGCGCTGAACGCGTAGCCGGTGGCGCCGCCCGTCTGGGTGCCGGCGCTGCGCACCAGGTCCTCGTTCAGGTTCAGAAAGTCGCCGCCCACCTCGGTGCGCAGGGTCAGGCCCTTCATCGGCACAAAGTTGAGGTACGCCGAGCTGAACGAGCGGTAGGTGCCCGCGCGGTTCATACCCAGCTCCTGGTCAATGAGGGCGTTGTAGTAGATGGTCTGGGCGTTGAGCAAGCCCGTGGTGGGGTCATACACCGGCTGGGTGGGGGCCAGGGCATTGAGCTGCAACGGGTTGGAGAAGTCGTTGTCGCCGGCCACGCGGTCGTTCACGGTGCGGGCCAGCGAAGTGTTGAGGCCCACCCGCAGGTTGTCCAGGATGCTGTGGTCCAAGTTCATGCGCAGGCTGCCCCGCCGGAAGCGGTTGCCTACGATGATGCCCTTCTGGTCGTTGAAGGTGCCGCTGAGGTAGAAGCGCGTTTTGGCGTCGCCGCCGCTCACGCTGAAGTCGTACTGCGCCACGTTGGCCCCGCCGCCAAAGAGCTTGTACTTGCCCTGGTTGCGAAACGCCTGGTCGCTCCAGTTGGTGTTGTAAGGCGAGTTGTAATCCAGCCCGAAATAATCGGTGAAGTCTTTCGGTAGGCTAGCCTGGGTCGAGTAGCCGGCATTGACGAGCGACTCGCTCAGCAGCTCTTTGTACTGCGACGCGTTCAGGAACTCGCGCTTGCGGGTGGGCGCGCTGATGCCGTAGTAGTAGCCGGCCGTTACCTTGGTCTGGCCCTGCTTACCCTTGCGCGTGGTGATGATGATGACACCGTTGGAAGCCCGCGAGCCGTAGATGGCCGAAGCCGAGGCATCCTTCAAGATGCTGATGCTCTCGATGTCGTTCGGGTTGAGGTCGGCCAGCGGGTTCAGCGGCTCGGTGCTGGCCTGCGACTGGTCCTGCGAGGTCACCGGGATGCCGTCAATCACGTACAGCGGCTGGTTGGACGCCGATACCGACGATGTGCCCCGCACCTGGATGCTGAGGCCCTGGCCCAGTTTGCCGCTGCCCTGGTTGATAACCACGCCCGGCGTGCGGCCCTGGATGGACTGCTCGAACGATTGCACCGGCTGGTTTTGCACCACGCTGCCCGTGAGCTGCGTCACGGCGCCCGTCACGTCGGCCTTGCTCTGCGAGCCGTAGCCCACCACCACGGCCTCGGCCAGGTCGGTGGCGCTGGCGGCCAGCGTCACGTTGATGGTGCTGCGGCCAGCCACCGCAATGGTCTGGGTGGCGTAGCCCACCGAGCTGATAATGAGCGTAGCGTTGGGCTGCACGGCTAGCGTAAAGTTGCCGTCGGCGCCGCTGCTTACGCCGTTGCTGGTGCCGCGCTCGACCACCGTGGCGCCCGGCACGGGGCCGCCGTCGGAGCCTACCACCCGGCCCGTCACGGCCTGCGTCTGCGCAATTGCCGGGATGGTAGCCATCACCAGCAAGGGAGCGAAAAGTTTTCTCATAAATGAAGGAGTAATGAGTAAAGAAAATGATAGCGAAAGAGATTAGCGGTAGCACCGATAATCATGGCAAAACAACGCAATGGCGACGCGCAAATTAAGGGGCTGTTAAATTAATGCTTCCTGAATCGGCCCTAAAACGACCGGTAAACAGCCCTGCAAAACGCAGACTACCCCGAAACTACTGGGGCAAAAGCCTAAAAAATAGCTTTTCGAGGTTATTTGGCTGTGCGCGGAATTTTTGAGAAAGCCAACGGCCCGCGCGCAAAAAAGGCCCGCAACCAAAGCTGCGGGCCCGTCAACTCGCCTACGGTGGCGCTTACTATTTAGTACCCGGCGTTTTGCACCAGGTTGGGGTTGGCGTTGATTTCGCGCAGCGGGATGGGGAAGACGAGCTTCGGCGAATTCCAGGCGTAGGTGGTGTTGGTGAGCGGGTCAAAGGCTGATTCCTGGTTGCGCTTGAGGTCGCCGAGGCGGAAGCCCTCGAAGGCCAGCTCCAGGCGTCGCTCCTTTAGGATAGCATCCAGGGTGAGGGTGGCCAGCGGCGCCAGGCCCGCCCGGGTGCGCACGGTATTGATGTCGGCCAGCGGGGCGGCGCCCACGGCGGTGCCGGCCCGGAAGTTGGCCTCGGCGCGCGTGAGGTACAGCTCGGCCAGGCGCATCAGCTTGATGTTGCCGTACAGCACGTCGTACTTGCGGGTGTAGGTAGCGGTAGCATTGGTCACGAGCAGGGCCCGGCGGGTGTCGCCGGTTTCAAACCGGGCCACGAACTGTGGCAACACGTTGACGTCGGCCCGGCGCGTGACGGAGTAGAACACGTTGAGTTGGTTAGTGCCGCTCTGCGAGGAGAATTGAATAGCAAAAATGTCTTCCGAGGAGTTGCCCAGCGTGGAACTCGTGGAGACAAAGTTGTCGGCGTAGTTGGCGTTCAGCGCCGACTTATTCGAGGCTACCGCCACGCTGATGGCGCGGTTGGCGGCGGCGGCGGCATTGGCAAAGTCGCCTTGCTGCAAATACACCCGCGAGAGCAGGCCAGCGGCGGCGGCGCGGGTGGCAAACGTGCCGTTGGTGACGGGCAGCGCGCTTTCGGCCGTCGTCAGGTCGGTAATGAGCTGGGTGTACACCTCGGCCACCGTGTTGCGGGTCACCTTGCTGGCGTCCGCCACGGTCGAGGTAGGCGTGAGCACCAGCGGCACGCCGGGGTTGCTGGCGGGCGTGCCATCGTTCCAAGCGCGGGCGTAGAGGCGCACGAGGTCGAAGTACACCAACGAGCGGATAAACTTGGCCTCGCCCTCGGCGCTGGCTTTCTTGGCCGGCGTGTCGAGCTTGTCGAGGTTGGCCAGCACGTTGTTGGCGCGGTTGATGACGTCGTAATCGTTTATCCAGATGCTGGATACGAACGTGTTGGTGATGAGCAGCCCCTTGCGCTGGGCCTGCTGCGGGTCGTTGAAGGTGCCCACGAAGGCCTCATCGCCGTTGTCGCCCAGCAGGTCCGACATCAGCTGGATGTAGCCGCCGTAGCTGGCGCTGTTTTGCAGGCCCGTGTAGCAGCCGATGAGGGCGGCCTGCACGTCGGTCGAGGTATTGAGGGCCGTCGAAGCGTCGATAGAGCTGGTGGGCTGCACGTTGAGCTTGCCGTTGCAGCCGGCCAGGCCGCCCGTGAGCAGGCCGGCGGCCAAAAGCCCGAGTACTATATTTTTCATGCTAGAATATCGTGAAGAGGGAAAGCAGGCGCCGGCGCGCTTAAAAGCCCAGGTTGACGCCCACCGTGTAGGTGCGCGGCTGCGGGGCGGTGTAGAAGTCGATGCCCTGGTTGATGTTGCTCTGGGTGCGGTTGCCGCTGCCCGTTACCAGGTTGCCGCCGCCGGTGAGGTAGTCGGCGCTCACTTCGGGGTCCCAGCCCGAGTACTTCGTGAAGGTCAGCAGGTTGAGGGCCTGCACAAATACGCGGGCCGATTGCAGGAAGCCCCGCTGGGCCAGGGCGCTGGGCAGGTTGTAGCCCAGCAGCACGGTGCGCAGGCGTCCGTAGTCGCCGTTGCGCACAAAGCGCGACGACAGGCCCGTGCCGTTGCCGCTGAGGTAGCTGGCCTTGGGCACGTTGGTGATGTCGCCGGGCTTCTGCCAGCGGTTGAGCTGGTCGCGGGTCTGGTTGTCGGGGCCGTTGTTGAAGCCCACGGAATAGAACTGCGCGCCGCCGTCAAAAATCTGGTTGCCAAACACGCCCACGATGGTGGCCGATAAGTCGAAGGCCTTAAACGAGAAGGTGTTGGTGAGACCGCCCGTCCAGGTAGGGTTGGGGTTGCCCACCGGCACGTAGGCCGCCGCGTTGATGTCGGCGGTGGTGCCCCGGTTGAGGGTGCCGTCGGCGTTGGTCGAGTTGAGGTAGTAGAGGGCGTTGCCGTTGGCGGGGTCTACGCCGGCGTACTCGGGGCCGATGAACTCGCCCAGCGGCTGGCCCACCTGCGCCCGGTTGAGGAAGCTGCCCAAGATGTCGGGGCCGGCCAGGTCGAGAATCTTGTTCTTGTTGAGCGCCGCGTTGAAGCTGGTCGTCCAGGTGAAAGCGCCGATGAGGTTGCGCGTGGTCAGCACAAACTCCAGGCCCTTGTTTTCCATGCTGCCCACGTTGGCAAAGCGGCTGGTGAAGCCCGTGGTGGCGGGTACCGACTGCGACAGGGCCAGGCCCGTGGTGCGCTTCAGGTAAATATCCACCTCGCCGCTGATGCGGTTGTCGAGAAAGCCGTACTCCAGGCCGCCGTCGTACTGCGTGGTCGATTCCCACGACAAGTCGAGGTTGGCGAGCTGCGAAGGCCGCTGGCCCGACGTGCCCACGTAGCCCGCGCCCACCGACGTAAACAGCGCCTGGTACACCGAGTTGCCGATGTTCTGGTTGCCGGCCTTGCCCACGCTGGCCCGGATTTTCAGGTTGCTCACCACCGGGTTGCCTTTCAAAAAGCTTTCCTCCGACAGGAGCCAGCCCACCGACGCGGCCGGAAACACGCCGTAGCGCTTGTTGGGGCCGAAGCGCGATGAGCCATCGACGCGGGCGCTGGCGCCCACCAGGTACTTGCCGGCAAAGGCGTAGGAGCCCCGGGCGAAGTACGACACCAGCGTGTTGCCGGTGCTGTACGACGTGCCCGCCGTAATCTGCGAGGCGTTGTCAATGGTCTTGTAGGCGTCGGAGGCAAACTGGGTGCCCGTCACGCTGTTGCCGGTCAGGCGGCCTTCCTCGTAGCTCGTGCCCAGCGTCAGGTCCAGGGCGTGCACGTCCCCGAAGGTCTTCTTGTACGAGAAGTAGTTGTTTACCACCACTTTCGTGTTGGTAGTAGCCGCGTTGAACGTGTAGCCGTTGGTGGGGCCGCTGTTGCGGGTCGTGAGGCGACCCAGCACCTGGTTCTCGGTCTGGTTGATGAAGTCGGCCCCCAGCTCGGAGCGGAACAGCAGGTCCTGCGTCAGCTTGAACTGCGCGTACACATTACCCAGCACCCGGTAGCTGGTGGTGGCGTACGACGCGCCCTGGATGCTGAGCAGCGGGTTGTAGTAGAACGGAAACGTGGTATTGGGTACGCCGGTAGCCGGGTCGAGCGAGCCACTGAGTAGGCCCGTGCGCGGGTCGGTGAGGGGCGTAATCGGGGCGAGGGCCACGATTTGCATCGGCGAGCTAAAGGCGTTGTCGTTGGGCAGGCGGTTGTTGAGGCTGCGCGAGGCGGCCACGTTCACCCCAAACGAGAGCCGGTCGGTGGCCTGCTGGTCGATGTTGAGGCGCGTATTGATGCGCTGGTAGCGGTTGCCCACCAAGATGCCGTTCTGGTCGCTATATTGGCCCGACACGAAGAACTTGGTTTTCTCATTGCCGCCACTGGCGTTCAGGTCGTACTGCGCAAACGGCGCCCGCTGGAAGGCCTGGCTCTGCCAGTCAGTATTATAGGTAAGCGGGTCGGCCTGGCCGGCCGCGTAGGTGCTGAGGCGCGCGTTGTTGGATGCCACCGAGCGGCCCGAGTTCACGAGCGCCTCCGTGAGCAGCGTCACGTACTCCTGGCTGTTCAAAAACTCGCGCTTGTGCGTGGGCTGGCTCAGGCCCGTCTGGTAGCCCACCGTGAAGCGCGTGGCGCCGGCCTTGCCGCGCTTGGTGGTCACGATAACCACGCCGTTGGTAGCCCGCGAGCCGTAGATGGCCGACGCCGAGGCATCCTTCAGCACGCTAATGCTCTCAATGTCATTCGGGTTGATGTCAGCAATCGGGTTGGTCGAGGCTGTGGTCGAGGACAGGTTATCGGCCAGCACCGGAATGCCGTCTACCACGTACAGCGGCTGCGCGTCGCCGCTGATGCTCGACACGCCCCGCACGCGCACCTGGATGCCCTGCCCCAGCTTGCCGCTGCTGCTCTGGATAAATACGCCCGCCGCCCGGCCCTGGATAGACTGCTCGAACGACTGTACCGGCTGGCTGCCCACATCCTTGCTCGATAGCTGCACCACCGAGCCCGTGAGGTCGGCCTTGGTCTGGGTGCCGTAGCCCACCACCACGGCCTCGGCCAGGTCGGTGGCGCTGGCGGCCAGCGTCACATCGAGGGTGCGGCGGCCGGCCAGGGCCACCGTCTGGCTGGTGTAGCCCACCGAGCTGATGACGAGCGTGGCGTTAGGCTGCACGTTCAGCGTGAAGTTGCCGTCGGCGCCGCTACTCACGCCGTTAGTGGTGCCGCGCTCCACAATGGTAGCCCCTGGCACCGGGCCCCCGTCGGAGCCCAGCACCCGGCCGCTCACGGCCTGCGTTTGGGCCAGCGCCGGCAGGGCCGCCACCACGAATAAAGGAGTAAGAAGGTTCCTCATAAGGTAAGGAGTAAAATGGGTAATAAAAAAGAAGGCGTAGCGAAGAAAAGAGCGGGCAGGATAAAATAGGTGGTTGCAAAATAAAGCGGAGGTGAAGAAAAAATGGCTATAAAATGAAAAACTACCTAAAAATTATACCCCATTCTGAAGGAAATTTGTATTTTATGTCCAATTGTGCCCATTTTCAGAAGGGGCATTGAATAAATGCTTATCTCGAAGCTTTAGTGGGCGCCGGGGGCCGCTGCCGCACGGCTGCGCCCCGGCGCCCCGTACCTTTGCCACACGCATGAAGCCAACCATTCACTACCTCACCACCGCGGCCCAGGTGGCCGACGCGGCCGCCCATTTTGCCACGCTCCCGCGCATTGGCATCGACCTGGAGTTTGACGATAATCGCTACCGCTACGGCCGCCACCTGGCCCTGATTCAGGTGTTCGATGGCCAGGAGGTCTACCTCATCGACCCGCTGCCCCTGGAGCCCGAGATGGCCGCTGGCCTCGAGCCGCTCTTTGCCGTGCTGCGCAACCCGGCCGTGGCCAAGGTCTTCCACTCCTGCAAGTCGGATATTCTGCTGCTCGACGAGCTGTTCGGCGTCACCTGCCGCAGCATCGTCGATACTAGCGTGCAGTTTACCCTGCTGGCCCTCGAAGACAACAATATCTCGCTGGGTCGTCTCATTCAGAGTGAGTTGGGCTTTGAGGTGGACAAGGGCGAGCAGAAGTCCAACTGGCTCAAGCGCCCCCTCACCGACGCCCAGAAGGAGTACGCCGCCAACGACGTGCTTTACCTCTTTGAGCTGACCGACCGCCTCACCGTCCGCCTCCAGGAGCAAGGCCGCGCCCAGTGGGCCGCCGAAGAAAACGAAGCCCTCGAAGCCGTGCGCTACGGCCGCGATGAGCTGCGCCCGCACCTGCGCCTGGCCGGCAAGTTTCGCATCAGCCCCCAGGAGCTGCCGCTGTTTCGGGAGCTGTACGCGCTACGCGACCGCCTGGCGCGCCAGCTCGACCGCCCCAGCTACATGGTGCTCAGCAACGACCGGCTGGCCGAAATCACCCGCCAGCCCATCGGCACCCCCAATGAGCTGCGCACGGCCGGCGGCCTGCACCCCGAGCTGCGGCGCCCTCCGTATTCCGACGAGCTGCTGGCCCTGGCTACCGCCAACCTCGCCCCCGACAGCCCCCTGCCCGCCGACCAGCGCCGGCCCACGCCCTTCAAGCGCCGCTTTGGCGGCCCGCTGGCCGCCCGCGCCGAGGCCCGCGAAACGCTGCTCACCAACCTCAAAAACTACCTGGCGGGCGACTACAGCCCGGTGCTGGCCAACACGGTGCTCAGCAACCGCCTCATCGGCGACGTGGTAGAGCAGGGCAGCCTGGCCGCCCTGCGCCCCTGGCAGCGCCAGCTGCTGGGCGAAACCGCCGGCCAGCACGGCCTTTCCATCGCCGAGCTGGAAGCGCCGCTGCAAGGCTAGCTATTGAATTGAAAATGAGCAATTAAAAATTAAAAATTGTGGCAGATGAAACGGCTGATACAATTTTTAGTTTTTAATTGCTCATTTTCAATTCAAGTCTACTCCGCGCTGGCGCAGGAAAGCCCCGTGCTGCGCGGCCGGGTGCTCGACGCCGATACCCACCAGCCCATCCCCAACGCCCAGGTGGGCATTGCCGGCAACCGGCTGGGCACCAGCACCAACCTCGACGGGCGCTTTGCGCTGCGGGTGCCGGCCGCCTACCAGGCCAGCGAGCTGGAAGTGGCGCTGCTGGGTTACCGTAAGTACAGCCGGGCCCTGCCGCCGTTGCCGGGGCCCGAGCTGCTTATTGAGTTAAAAATCAGTCCGGCCAGCCTGGGCACGGTGGTTATTTCTTCTTCGGCCGAGGGTATTGTGCGCGCGGCGGTGGCCCGCATTGCGCGTAACTACCCGGCGCGGCCCACCCAGCTCACGGGCTTCTACCGCGAATCGGACGACGACGCGGCCCGCCAGCGGTACGACTACCTCGTGGAGGGCCAGCTGCGCGTGTACCAGCCGGGCTACCAGCACCCGCACCGGGCCGGCTACGTGCAGGTGCTGGAATCGCGGCGCGTAGACCTGCGCCCGGCCCGGCGCGATACGCCGGACTCGGTGGGCATCAACTGGCTGGGCGGGGCGCTCGTGCCGCACCGCTTCGACTTCGTGCGCCGGCGCCTGGAGTTTATCAGCGCCCCGCATTTTAAGGACTATCAGTACCACCTCAGCCCCCAGACCACCTTTCAGGGGCGGGCGGTGTACGTCGTGGCCTTCGGACCCCGGCCGGGCACCAACCGCGCTAATTTTGCGGGCGAGCTGTATATCGACGAGCGCAGCTACGCCTTTTTGGGGGCTGCCTGGCACCGCACGCCGGCCGGCATCCGGCGCGAAAACCTGCTGACGTTTGCGGCCACCGAGCGGGCTTACCGCGCCGATTATCAGCGCTATGCCGGGCGCTATTACCTAAAAAGCATCTGGTATAATACCCTGGGTCAGCCGCTGGCGGGCCGGGTGCGGCACCACTTGGCCGAGTTTGTGACCACGGCCATCGACACGGCGCAGGTAGTGCCGCCCACCTACGCCGAGCGCAGCCAGTACGCCGACATTTTCCTGCAAAATCCGGTGCTCTACGACTCCACGTTCTGGCAGCACTACACCACCGTGCTGCCGGCCGCCGCCCTGCTCGACCAGGCCCGCCAGCGCCAGGCCGATACCTTGCTGCGCTCGGCGCGGCCCGCCGCCGGGGCCAATGTGCCGGCTCATTCCGCTACGGCCCGCCGGGGGCTGCTCGGCCGCCTGCGCTACAGCTACTCGGGGGGCCTGCTGCCGGTGCAGGTGCCCGCCGCCGACCTGCGCGTGACGCTGGCCCCCGGCGGCACTGGCTTTCGGGCGGAGGCGCTGGCCAGCACCACGCCCCAGGCGCTCACCTGGCAGTATGGCTTTGGGGCGCAGCTCGACCTTACGCCGCAGCTGGCGGCCTACTTTACCTCGCGCAATGTGCTGCGCCAGCTGCGCGGTGCGGGCTGGGAAATCGGCCTTACCTACGCCCGCAACCTCAACCCGCGCGGCCGGCCGCTGCGGGCGCGGGCCAGCCTGGCCTACCTGCGCCAGAGCGTGGGCCGCGAGCTGGGCACCTTCGCCAACCCCGACGCCGGCCTGCGCCTGGCCGGCACCGCCCTAGCCGCCGACGAATTGACCCTCACGCTCCAAAATACCACCGACGCCTGCCTGCCCAGGCTGGGCCTCGGCCTGGAGCTAAGCCGCCGCTGGGAAGCCGTAGCCGACCTGGGCTACGTGCTGCCTCTGCGCACCCGCAGCCAGCTGCTCGTAGAAGAGAAAAAAAGCTTTTTCAGCCTCAATGCCCACGAAGCTAGCCTGCCCTTGCCTGCCAGTGAGGTGCTGGTGCTGGTAGATGGGCAGCCGGCCAGCAGTGGCCCCTGGCAGCTGGGGCGCCCGCTGCTGAGCGTGGGCGTGCTGTACCGGTTGGGGCAGTAGGGGAGGCGCCCGCCGGCCCGCGTGTTAATTTTGGGGCAGTCCCGCTTTGCGGGCTTGCTTAAGTAGCGTATGACTGACCCCACTCTGCCCGTACCCGCCGCCGCGCCGCCCGCCTTGCCCCGCCGGGGCCGGGGTGGCTGGCTGGCGGCCGGGCTGGTGGTGGCCTTGCTGCTGGGGGCGGCCGGCTGGGCCTACCACCTGCTGTACCGCCCCAACGTGCCGGCCGCCGTGGAGGGCCCCGGCTACCTCTACATCCGGCGCGGCGTGGGGCTGAATGCCGTGCTCGACTCGCTGCGGCAGCCGGGGCAGTTGACCCGGCCCGCCGATTTTGCCCGCGTGGCGCGCTGGTGGGGCTACGGCGGCCCGGCCCACCCGGTGCAGCCTGGCCGCTACACGCTGCCCGCTGGCGCCGGCAACCTGGCGCTGCTGCACCTGCTGGCCAGCGGCCGCCAGGATACCATTGCCTTCACCCTCAAGCCGTTTAACTACCTGCCGCAGCTGCCGCGCCAGGCGGGCCGTCAGCTCAGCACCGATACGGCCCAGCTGCACAAGCTGCTGCTGGACAATGCCTACCTGGTGGCGCGCTACGGCCTCGACACGGCTACCGTGCGCACGCTCTTCATTCCGGGGCAGCTGCGGCTTTTCTGGCCTACGCCGGCGGCGGCGTTTCTGGATACGGTGGCGGCCCGGCACCGGCGCTTCTGGAACCCCCGGCGCGTGCGCGAAGCCGACTCCTTGAAAATGAGCCCGGTGCAGGTGGCCGTGCTGGCCAGCATCGTGCAGCGCGAAACGGCCCAGCCTACCGACAAGCCTATTATCGCAGGCGTGTACCTCAACCGCCTGCGTCAGGGCCAGCCCCTGCAAGCCGACCCCACGCTGCTGTGGCCCCTGCACGGCCTGGGCACCCGCAAGCGCGTGCTCAACGTGGACAAAAAAGTCGATTCGCCCTACAACACCTACCGCCACAAAGGCCTGCCGCCCGGCCCCATCACCACGCCCTACCCGCAGGCCCTCGACGCCGTGCTGCGCCCCGCCCACCACCGCTACGTCTTCTTCTGCGCCCGCCCCGATGGCAGCGGCTTCTCCGATTTCAGCGAAACCTTTGCCCAGCACAAGGCCTTCGCCCGTCGCTTTCAGCACCACTTGGATAGCCTGCGAATAATGAGGTAATAGGTTAATGGGCAGTTTTAATAGCTGTCCTTGCGACGGGAGGTAGTAAGTGAATATGTTCTATGTCACCGGTTGAAAGTCAAGTTGCGAAGCTGTTCGAGAGGTCTGAAAAACGTCGTTTGAACGTCAAGCAGACCGCAGGGAAGCAACTTCTACTAGAAAGATAGAAAAAAGTTAACCATTAATCATTAAAAAATTAACCATTAAAAATAATGCGTCTTGTTATTCAGCGCGTCCGCGAAGCTTCCGTTACCGTCGAGGGCCGGGTTACCGGCCAGATTGGCGCCGGCCTGCTGGTGCTGGTCGGCTGCGCCCCTACCGACGACGAGGCCGCCCTGGTCTGGCAGGTGCGCAAGCTAGTGAACCTGCGCATCTTCAGCGACGACCACGGCCAGATGAACCGGAGCGTGCTCGACGTGGGCGGCGAAGTGCTGGTGGTGAGCCAGTTTACGCTGCTGGCCGATGCCCGCAAGGGCAACCGGCCCAGCTACATCGGCGCCGCGTCGCCCGCCGTGGCCGAGCCCCTCTACGAGCGTTTCGTGGCGCTGGTGGCCGAGGCACTGGGCCGGCCGGTGCCCACTGGCATCTTCGGTGCCGACATGCAGGTGCGCCTGCTCAACGACGGTCCGGTGACCATCGTGCTCGACTCGCCGGCCGCCACTAATTAACCACAAGCCATGACTATTGAACAAGCTCAAGCCACCGTAGATGAGTGGATTAAGACTACCGGCGTGCGCTATTTCAGCGAGCTGACCAACCTGGCCATCCTCACCGAGGAGGTGGGGGAGGTGGCCCGCCTCATTGCCCGGCAGTACGGCGAGCAGTCGTTCAAGGCCTCGGACCAGGGCCGCGAGCTGGGCGATGAGCTGGCCGACGTGCTATTCGTAGTTATTTGCCTGGCCAACCAGACGGGCGTCAACCTCACCGAGGCCCTGGCCCAAAACCTGGCCAAGAAAACCCGGCGCGACGCCACCCGCCACCGCGATAATCCGAAATTGAGTAATGGGAGTAGTTTGAGTAATGAGAACTGAGGAATGTCGTGCTGAACGCCGCGAAGCCTAGCGCTCTTCAGCCCCCATTACTCAAATTACTCCTATTACTCAAACTACTCCATGAACCCCCACCTGACCCGGTTGCTGGCCCTAGCGCAGCAGCCTAGCCGCCGCATCGTGGGCCTCATGTCGGGCACCTCGCTCGATGGCCTCGATGTGGCGCTGTGTTGCTGCACCGGCCACGGTCCGGCACTGCGAGTCGAACTGGAGAAATTTGCCACGGTGCCCTACGCGGCCGATTTTCAGCGGCGCCTGCGGGCCATCAGCCAGCCCGAAATCAGCTTGCCCGATTTGACGCTGCTCCACGCCGAACTGGCCCGCCGCCACGCCGCCACGGTGCTGGCCTGCCTGGCCCGCTGGCAGGTGCCGCCAGCCGAGGTAGACGTGCTGGCCAGCCACGGCCAGACCATCTGGCACGCGCCGCGCCACCAGCACGGGCGAGTAGATTTTCCGCACCACGCTACCCTGCAAATCGGCGACGGCGACCACCTGGCCGTGGGTACGGGCCTTATCACGCTCTCCGATTTTCGGCAGAAAAACGTGGCCGCCGGCCACGAGGGCGCGCCACTGGCCCCGTTTGCCGATGCGCTGCTGTTTCGCAAGCCGGGCACCAACCGGCTGCTGCTCAACCTCGGGGGCATTGCCAACTTTACGCTGCTGCCTGCCGCCGGCGGCCCCGCCCAGGCCACCGATACCGGCCCCGCCAACACACTGCTCGACTACGTGGTGCGCCAGCACTATCCCGGCCGGACTTACGACGCCGGGGGCCAACTCGCGGCCCAGGGCCGGCCGCACGCCGGGCTGCTGGCGGCGCTGCTGGCCCACCCATTTTTCGCCGCGCCCTTCCCCAAAACGACCGGGCCGGAGCTGTTTTCGCCCGAGTTTCTAGCCGAAAATCAGCGCCTTACGCGCACGCAAAGGCTGCCCGCGCCCGACCTGCTGGCCACCCTCACCGAGCTAACGGCCGCCGCCGTGGCACTGGCCGCCCGCCACTACCTGGGCCCGCAGCCCACTGCCGAAGTGCTGGTGAGTGGCGGGGGTGTGCATAACGCCGCGCTGCTGGCCGCGCTGGCCCGGCAGCTGCCCGGCGCCCGCCTGCGCACCACCGCCGAAGCTGGCGTGCCACCCGATGCCAAAGAGGCCCTGCTGTTTGCGGTGCTGGCCAACGAAACCCTGGCCGGCGATGGCAGTTTGAGCCTGGGCAAAATTTCGCTACCCGGCTGAGGCCCCCGCCGGGCCGTGGTTTGCGTAAAGCCAGCGCAGATGACTTTTTTGCTCCGCGGCCTGCTGCCGCTGGCCGCCGGGCTGGCCCTGGCTGCCCCCGCCGCCCACGCCCAAGCCACCCGCGTGGTAGACCAGAACGCGCTGGGGTGGTTTACCTACACCGGCGACCACCCGCTGAGCCGCCGCTGGACGCTGCACACCGAGGCCCAGGTGCGCCGCGTAGAGCTGGGCGGCCACCCGCAGCAGCTGTTGCTGCGCCTGGGTGGCGTGTATGCCCTGCCCCAGGGCGTGAAGCTGGGCGGCGGCTACACCAATTTCACTACCTATACCTACGGCCGCCACCCCATAGCCGCGCTGGGCCAGCCCACGCCCGAGCACCGCGCCTACGAGGATATTACGCTGCCCGGCGGTGCCTACGGCCGCCTCACCCTCACGCACCGCCTGCGGCTGGAGCAGCGCTGGCTGGGGCAACTCGACCACGCCCGGCCCACCGAGGTGGCGGGCTGGGAGTATCAGAATCGCATCCGCTACCAGCTGGCCGGCCAAGTGCCGCTGCAAGGCCCCAAGCTGGATGACGGAGAGTTTTATTTTACGTTTTACGACGAGCTGTTCATCGGCTTCGGGCCGAATGTGGGCTACAACGTGTTCAACCAGAACCGGATTTCGGGCGGGCTGGGCTACCAGATTACCGATGATTTCCGGCTGGACCTAAGCTACCTCAACCAGTGGGTGCAGCACCCCAGCCCCCTGGCCGCCACCGGCCAGCCGATTTTTGAGAACAACAACGGCTTTCGCTTCAACGTGGTCTACAACCTGCACTTTGCCAAAAGCCAGTCCGACTAGCCACCCGGCGCGCCCTTAGCGCCGCCGCAGCCCGAAGCCCAGCACCGCCCGCGCCGTGGTGTCGCGAAACGTGACTTCGAGCAGCACGGGCGGCGGGCGGCGGGCCGAGTCGCTGGCAAAGGTGAAGCGGCAAAACCACTGGCCCGGCTGCCGCCCGCTGCCCAGCCGCGTGCCCAGCTGATACAGCTCGATGGCCGGCCCGCGCGCCTGGCCCTGCTGCCACAGGGGCGCGGCGGCGGCGCTAAAAGCAGCCGGGCGCACGGCCGCCCGCACCTCGGGCGCCAGCCGGTGGTAGGCGGCAGCGTAGTCGGCCCACAGAATTTCCAGCAAAAAGCGCCGCGCCACCTGCGCCTGGGTGGGCGCGGGGCGCGGCGCCAGGCCCGGCGCGGTGGCCAGCAGCAGCCCCGCCAGCCAGGGCCGGGCGGGCAGCAGGGCGGCGCAGTAGCGGCGGCAAAAGCTCATGGGACCAAAAATAAGCGGGGGCGGCTGGCCCGGCATTGCTGCCGGCCTGCCGCCCCCGCCCCGGTTGCCCGGTGGTTGCCTTATTCGACCACCACGCGGCGCACCACGTTGAGGTCAGGGCCCGCCAGCTGGAGGATGTAGACGCCCGTGGCCAGGCCCGTGGTGGCTACCTCGGCTTGGTTGAGGCGGCCGGGGGCCAGCGCGAAGGGCCGGCTGGCCACCAGCTGCCCCAGGCTATTGCGCAGGGTGAGGGTGGCGGCGCACGAGGCGCCTAGGCCGCTAAGCTGCACCCGCAGCGGGGCCGCGCCCGCTACCGGGTTGGGTAGCACGCTCACGTCGTAGCCAGCCGTTTGGTCGCGGGCGGCCAGGGGCTGCACGCAGCTGATGGTAGCCTGGAAGCCGGTGCTTTCGCCGGTGGCATCGCTCTTAAAGCGCAGCGTGAGGGCGCCGCTGGTGCTGCTGCCCGTGAGGGTCGGCGGCAGGTTGCTGCCCGAGTACTGCCCCAGCAGCGGCGCCGAGGTGCTCAGGCCATCGTATACGTAGAGGAAGTCCACGTACTGCTCGGTCGAGAACGAGGTAAACACGAGTTGCGATACCATGCCGGCGGTGCCGGGCTTGATGGTGAGCGTGCCGTCGCTGTTGCTGGCGTAGTTGTTGTTGCCGCCGTTGTCGTACACTTTGTCCGAGCAGGTCGTGACCGTGGCGGTGCCCGTGGTGGGCACCACCGTGCCCACAAACGGCCCGATTACGGTAAGGATTGCCGCCGATACGTTGTTGTTCTTGTTGGTTTCCGTCACCGCGTTGAGCGGGTCAGCCACGAAAAGCACGTAGTAGGTGCCGCCCGACGTGCCGGTGGGGATGGTGAGCGTGGCGCTGCGGTACGAGCTGCTGCCCGAGCCGAGCGTGCCGCCCGTGGAGGTGTTCAGCTGCACATCGCTGGCGTCGAGCGTGGCATCGGTCGAGAGGTAGTAGCCTACCGTGCTGCTGCTGGCCAGCGTGTTTCCCGTGTTGGAGATGTAGCAGCCCGCGCTCAGGCTGCTGCCGTTGTTGACGCTGCTCGTCGAGAGCGTGGCGCTCTGGATGGTCAGGTCAACGCCCGGCACGATAACCTGCACCGTGTAGTAGTAGGCGCTTACGTTGTTGCTCTCGTTGCTCTCGGTCACCTGGTTGAGGTAGTCGGCCACAAACAGCACGTAGTAGGTGCCCGAAGGCGTGTTGGCCGGCACCGTGGGCGTGCCGTATGGCGAAGCCGAGGTGTAGGCGGCCAGCGAGGCGTAGGTGGTGTTGCCAATGAGGATGTCACTGGTGTCGAAGGTCGAGTTGGTCGAGAGGTAGTAGCCCACCGTGGCCGGCGTGGCCGGCAGGTTGCCCTGGTTGTAGAGGTAGCAGCTGGTGTTAAGCGTGCCACCGGCCGCTACCTGGTACTGCGACACGTAGGGCGACTGGATGGTGAGGTCCACGAAGGGAGCCGCCACCTGAATCGTGGTGTAGTTGACGTTGTTGGTCTTGCTCGACTCGGTGAGCTGGTTGAGGTAGTCGGCCACGAACAGCACGTAGTAGTAGCCGCTGGCCGTGCCCGTCGGGATGGTAAACGTGCCGGTGCGCGAGGCGTAGCTGCCGCCAGTCAGCGAGATGGCCGCCGAGCTGCCCAGCAGCACGTCATTCGAACTGAGTACGTTGTCGGTCGAGAGGTAGTAGCCCACCGTGGCCGGGTTGGCCGTCAGGTTGCCCTGGTTGTAGAGGTAGCAGCTGGTGGTGATGGTGCCGCCCGGGGCCGTCTGGTAGGGGCTGGCGCTGGTCGACTGAATGGTGAGGTCGATATAGGGCGCCGTTACCTGCACCGTGGTGTAGTTGACGTTGTTCGTCTTGCTGGTTTCCGTTATCTGGTTGAGGTAATCAGCCACAAACAGCACGTAGTACGTGCCCGGCGCGGTGCCCGTGGGCATGGTAGCCGTGCCGCTCACGTAGGCATAGGAGTTGGCCGATACGTAGGTGCCCGTCGAGTTGCCGATGAGCACGTCGTTGGCGTCGAGGGTCGAGTTGGTCGAGAGGTAGTAGCCCACCGTGGCCGAGTTAACCGCTACCGTACCCAGGTTGGAGAGGTAGCAGCTGGTGCTCAGGGCACTGCCGGCCGTCACCGTGCTGGGCGATACCGACGGCGTGTAGGCTATCGTCAGGTCAATGGTAGAGGCGTACACGTAGAGGCTGGAGTAGGCTACGTTGTTGCTCTCGTTGCTTTCAGCCACAGCCCCGGCGGGGTCGGCCACGAAGAGCACGTAGTACGAGCCCGTGGCCGTGCTGGTCGGGATGGTGAGCGTGCCCGAGCGGTACGAGCTGCCGCCCGCCGCCAGCGCGCCGCCGGTAGAGGTGCTCAGCAGTACGTCGTTGGTGTCAAACGTGGTGTTGGTCGAGAGGTAGAAGCCCAGCGTGCTGCTGCTGGCCGGCTGGTTGCCTTGGTTGTAGAGGTAGGCGTAAGCTGATACGGTCGTGCCCGCCGCCACCGACGTCGAGTACAGCGACTGCGAGCCCACGGTCAGGTCGGGGCCGGGTGGCAGCACCGTAATGCTCACCGCCGATACGTTGTTGTTCTCGTTCACCTCCGCTACCTGGTTCTGGTAGTCGGCCACAAACAGGATGTAGTAGCTGCCCGCCGCCGTGTTGGTCGGGATGGCCGCCGTGCCCGTGCGGGTGCCGTACGCGCCCGCGCCCAGGGTGTAGCCGTACTGCGACGTCAGCAGCTGGTCGTTGGTGTCGAGCGTGGCGTCGGTCGAGAGGTAAAACCCGACGCTGCTGCTGCTGGCCACGCTGTTGCCCTGGTTGTAGATGTAGGAGTTGAACGACACCGCATTGCCCGCCGCCACCGCAGTCGGGCTCACGGTAGTGCTCTGCATCACCAGGTCGGGCGTGGCCGCCTGCACCGTAATGGCCACCGAGGCCACGTTGTTGTTCTCATTGCTCTCGGCTACCTGGCTGAGGTAGTCGGCCACAAACAGCACGTAGTACGTGCCCACCGTGGTGCTGGCCGGAATGGTCAGGCTCGAATAGCGCGACGACGACTGGCCCACGCTCAGGGCGCCGCCCGTGGCATTGGTCAGGTACACGTCGTTGCTGCTAAGTACGTTATCCGTCGAGAGGTAGTAGCCCAGGTTGCTGCTGCTGGCCGTCGTGCCCGAGAGGTTATACACCAGCGAGCTGGCGCTCACGGTGTTGCCGGCCACGGTGCTCGTCGGGCTGATGGTAGCGCTCTGCACCGTCAGGTCGGGCTGCGGAATGGTCGTCACGCAGCTGATAGTGGCCGCAAAGCCGCTGTACTGATAGATGTAGTCGGCCACCAGCACCACCGTGAGCGCCCCCGAAGCCGTGGTGGCGTAGAGGGTGCCGGGCGGGTTGCTCGAATCGTACGAGCCAATGAGGGCGGCCGAGGTAGAGGTACCATCGTACACGTATACCTTGTCGTAGTACGTCTCCACGTTGAAAGACGTGAAGTCGAGCTTAATCTTGTTGCCCGCCGTGCCCGGCAGCAGCGTTACCGCACCGTTGGCGTTGGCCGAGTAGTCGCCGTTGACCCCGCCGTCGTCGTAGAGGGTGCCCGCGCAGGTAGTATAGGTAGCCGTGCCCGAAACGGGTAGCTGATACGTTTGCGCCCGCAGCTGGCCCGGGTGCAGGCCCAGCAGGCCCGTACCCAGTAGCAGCGTCACAAAAAACCTAAAAAGAGTAGTGTTTTGCATGCAGCTTAAATTATCTTTTGAGTGGATGGAACTTTGATGAAGTAAAGATAAGGTGGTGAAACACAAAACGCCCGCTATAAAGACATAGCGGGCGTAGTCGTAGCAGAAAAAAATAAAAGGGGCTCCGGCGGCCGGGCTTATCAGGGCGCCGCCGGCGTGGGCACCAGCACAAATACGTCCTCACCGGGCCGCTTCATGAGGTACTTTTCGCGGGCAAATTTCTCGAGCAGCGCTGGCGAGCTCAGCAGTTCGGCGCGGTCTTTTTTCACGCTCTCGATGTTGGCTTCGTAGTACTCTTTCTCAGCCCGCAGCTCGCGCCATTTGTGGTACATGTCGTACTGCTTACTCAGGTCGTTGGAGTCAAACACGGCCATCCACACCACAAAGCCGGCGGCCGTGAGGAAGTAGAAGTTGCGCATTACGCGCAGCGCCGGCAGTACAAAGCGAGGTAAAGTCATCACCTAAAGGTAGCAGGCGCCGCCTAACTAGGCGCGCTGGCCCGCGCGCCGGTACTTAGGCCAGCCGGCCCCTCCTTGCTACCGGCCACCTACAACGACATCGCCTGCGCGTTGCGGGCGCGGATAGCCTCCGCGGTTTTAGGAATAAAAAAGGTGTCCAGCATGGTGGCGGCGGTGGCTTGCACCTCCTCGATGAAGGGCCGCAAGGCCTGGTTATAGGCTTGGAAAGCCAACTCAAAATCACCGTGGTGCGCTGCCAGCGCGGTGGCCACGGCGGCGGCCCCGCTCATGGCCAGCGAGGCGCCGATGCCCGCCGCCGGCGAGGCGCAGTAGCCGGCGTCGCCCACCAGGGCCACGCGGCCTTTGCTCCACGAGGGCATCTTGATTTGAGAGAATTTATCGAAGTACGAAATGCCTGATGCCGCTACTTCGGCCAGCAGTTCCGGCGTGCGCCAGCCCTGGCCGGCAAACTCGCGCAGCACGATGGCCCGCTGCTGGGCCGCATCCCGGTAGTCGTACGCAAGCTCGGTTGCGGAAAAGAACCAGAAAATAATATCAGTCTTGCCGTTGTACGCATTCAGTAGCACGCCCTTGCCCGGCGTGCTGTAAAGCTGCGCGGTGTTTTGCGGCAGCAGCAAGCGGTCGACGATGGTGAGCGAAGCGTAGTGTTGCAGAAAGCAGGAGTAGTCCGCCTCGTGGCCAAACCACAGCTTGCGGACGCCGGAGTGCAGCCCGTCGCAGCCCAATACCAAGTCGAAGGCGCGGGGCGCGCCTTGTGCAAACGTCGCTTGAATGGCGTCGGCAGTTTCAGCCAGCCCCGTAATGTGGTTATTAAACAGGAAGTCAACCGTGTGCGGAAGCGCACCCAGCAGAATCGTCAGCAGCTTATCACGCTCAATCTCGATTTCCGCGGGGTCGTCATCGGCCAGCGGCTCGGCTGCCACTGGCAGCGGTAGCGTGGCCGGTCTATCGTCGGCACTTTGAAAGGTGAGCTGCGAGGGAGGCAGGCCGTGGGCTTTCAGCTGCTCAAAAATGCCCATGCGCCGGGCGCTGGCCAGGGCCTCGCCTTGGATGTTAATCGCGGCCCCACCCAGCCGGGGCTGGGCGGCCCGCTCCACTACCGTCACGCGGTAGCCTAAGCGGCTGAGCCAATAGGCAGTGGCGAGGCCCGCGATGCTGGCCCCCGAGACAAGGACGTTCTTTCCGTTTGCCGATTCCATTTCAGATACTTGTGTGGGCTGGTAAATGCCGGATGATTACCGCACAAAATTCTGAGATGCCCCCGCGCTAGGCTAGAAGAAACGCGACAAAATCGGTGTTGACCTCGCGCTGCCACCGTGCGGCGTGGCGCGCAAAGGCCGCCGGCGTGGTGCCGCCACTGTAGCGCTTAAAGTCCCGGCCCAAGTGCGACTGGTCGGCGTAGCCTAGCTGCTGCGCCAGGCCCGCCAGGCTGGCCGCCGGCTGCTGCCAGAGGTGGGCGCAGGCCTGCTCAAAGCGCATCAGGCCCGCCACGTCTTTCACCGTGTGGCCCGCCGCCTGCTTGAACTTTCGCTCCAGGGTGCGCACCGTGGCGTGCGCTGCCGCCGCTACCTGGCGCACCGGTAGGGTGCCAGCGGCGGCGCGCAGGGCCTGGCCCGCTTTGCTGGGCAGCTGGTCGGTGGCCCCGCGCGGCCAGGCCTGCTCGCAATACCGGGCTGCCGCCGCCAGCGCTTCCGTCACGTTGCCGGCCGCCAGCCAGCTAGCCAGTGGGGCTTGCAGCTGCGCGATGGGGTGGGCCATGCTGCGCACGCCGTCTTTGCCGGGCGGCAGCCCAAGCAAGTCGAACACGGCCCAGGGAAAGCACTTGATACCAATGATTTCGACCCGGCCTTTTGCCTGAAAAACTGCCGGCTGCTGAAGCAGCCCCACCAAAAACGGCGACGACAACGGCTGCCCGCCCTGTGCGGTAGCCAGGCTGCACGCGCCCCCGAAGTAGAAAATAATTTCTGCGTAGCCATCCGGCACTACCTCCAGGCTCGGGTGCAGGGCGTCGAAGTCCCGGCGGAGGTACCAGAAGTCCTTGATAACGGCCCGGAGAGTGGCCGGTGGGTCAATTTCCTGGTGCTGCATATGGCAAGTTAAGCGGGGCCGGGCCGCAAAAAAGCCCGCCCAAGTAAGCTCAGGCGGGCTTTTTAAACAAAGCAGGTGCCGGGGCTACCTACATTTTGCGGCCGGGGAAGTAGGCCGTTTCGCCCAGCTCCTCCTCAATGCGGAGCAGTTGGTTGTACTTGGCCATGCGGTCGGAGCGCGAGGCCGAGCCGGTTTTAATCTGGCCGGTGTTGAGGGCCACGGCCAGGTCGGCGATGGTGCTGTCCTCGGTTTCGCCCGAGCGGTGGCTCATGATGGACTTGTAGCCGTTGCGGCGGCCCAGGTTCACGGCATCAATCGTCTCGGTGAGGGTACCAATCTGGTTTACCTTGATGAGGATGGCGTTGGCAATGTGCTCATCAATACCGCGCTGGAGGCGCTCCACGTTGGTCACGAACAAGTCGTCGCCCACGAGCTGGATTTTCTTGCCTACCTGGTCGGTGATGCTCTTCCAACCCGCCCAGTCGTCCTCGGCCAGGCCGTCTTCGATGCTGATGATGGGGTATTTCTTGGTCCAGTCTACCCAGTAGCTCACCATCTGCTCGGGCGTCAGCTTGTCGCCGGTGCTCTTCTTGAAGTGGTAGTGACCGTCCTCGAAAAACTCCGAGGCGGCGGGGTCGAGGGCAATCATCACCTGCTCGCCGGGCTTGTAGCCGGCCTGCTCGATGGCTTGCAGCACAATCTGGATGGCCTCCTCATTGCTCTGGATGTCGGGGGCAAAGCCGCCTTCGTCGCCCACGTTGGTGCTGTAGCCCTTCTTCTTGAGCACCGTTTTGAGGGTGTGGAAGATGTCGGTGCCCCAGCGTAGCGCCTCGCTGAACGAGCTGGCTCCCACCGGCATGACCATGAATTCCTGGAAGTCAATCTTGTTGTCGGCGTGCGAGCCGCCGTTCAGGATGTTCATCATCGGCACGGGCAAGGTGGTAGCCCCCACGCCGCCTACGTAGCGGTACAGCGGCTGGCCCAGCTCCTGCGCGGCGGCGCGGGCGGCGGCCAGGCTCACGCCCAGAATGGCGTTGGCGCCGAGGCTGCCCTTGTTGGCGGTGCCGTCGAGCTCGCGCATGATTTTATCAATCAGCCCTTGCTCGTACACCGAGAAGCCCACCAGCTCTTCGGCGATTTTGGTGTTCACATTCTCGACGGCTTTGAGCACGCCCTTGCCCTGGTACATGGCCTTGTCGCCGTCGCGCAGCTCCACGGCTTCGTGCACGCCGGTGCTGGCGCCCGAGGGCACGGCGGCACGGCCTACAGTACCCGAATCGGTGGTTACGTCAACTTCAACGGTCGGATTGCCACGCGAGTCGAAAATCTGGCGGGCGTGAATGGCTGCGATGTAGCTCATGTCTTTTGAAAGAAAGATAGGAAGTGCAAATGTAGGCCGCTGGGGAAAAGAACGGCGTACATTTTCGCGGGGCTTCGCAAACGTTGCCGGTGAGTGGCGCGCCGGCTACACCTCGGCCAGTAGCTCGGCCAGCTTCGCAAACAGCACCTCGTTGCCGGCCTGCTGGTACCCGGCCAGCGCGGCCTCAAACTGCGGCAGGTCGGCCAGAAACGCTGCTACATTGGCCGCCGTGATGGCCTCAAAGCGGCGGCCGTAGCCCATTTTTTCAATCTCGGCGGCGTTCAGCCACTGCTCGAACTGGGCCGGAATGGGCACCGCGCACACCGGCTTGTGCAGGTACACGGCCTCCGAAATCAGCGAAAAGCCGCCGTTGGTGAGCACCGCCCGGCTGCCGGCCAGCTCGGCAATGAAGCCGGCTTCGGAGAACGGGCGTAGCAGCACGTTGCCGTGGTTTTCGTCCTTGTTGAAGCCGTAGACCCGAAATTCCTGCCCGGGCAGCTGCTGCAAAATCTCGACCAGGTCGGTTTGGTTGGTGGCCGTTTGGTACACCAGCATGTAGTCGCCGGGGGTGGGCTGCGCCGCCTGAATCTCGGGCCGGATAATGCTGGGTACTAACGTAGTACGCTCGGCGTAGCGCAGGCGCAGTGGCAGCTCAAAAAAGGTAGTGATAAGGTAATGCCGGGCGCGGGGCAGCTTGGCCCGCACCAGGTAGCGGGCCACGTCGTAGCTTTCGCGCTCGGCGGTGGGCACCGGCACGTTGAGGTGGGCGCGGCTGATAATCTGCATGTTATCGATGCTGATGACCGGCACCCGCAGGAGCTTGGCAAAGAAGTAGCTGAACGACTCGAAATCCGAAATCACGACTTCGGGCCGGAAGCCGTGCAGCAACTGCCGGTACTGCCGGAAGTTGACTTGCAGGGCCTCGGGCGCGCTGCGTAGCGTGAGGGCAATGGTGCGCGACTTGGACACCGCCAGCTCTTTGTAGGCAATGTGAAATCCTTTTATCTCAAGCACCCGGCCGGGAAACGTTTTGTCGAGCAGCGCGAAGGCCCGTGCGCTGCTTACTACGCGCACGTCGTGGCCCTGCTCCAAGAGCCAGGCGATGAGTACTTTGCTGCGGGTGGCGTGGCCGAGGCCCTCGCCTGGCACGCCGTAGAGGATGGTCATGGGAAGCACTAAAAACGGAAGAAGCAGCAAGTAAAGCCTAAAAACTGCGTTGTGCCGGTGCCGCAGGTCTGGAAAAAGGCCCCTTTGGGCGATGCCAGGGGCCAAAACGTCGGCTACCTTGTTGCCGGCGCCGCTGGTAGCGCCGGCCTGGCCCGGTTTTCGATTTGCCGTCCGTTAGCTGACTTTTACGTGCTTTTCATGATGAAATTTTTGACGCTCCGTTCTTCTTTGCGGGCGCCGTTGGGCCGCGTGGCAGCCCTGGGGCTGCTGGCGGCCACGGCCTGCACGGCCCCGCGCGGCATCACTACCTCGGGCAAGGTGACGCCCCAGGGCGAGTTTCGGCTGGCCTACAACCAGGGCTTCAACGTGGGCTCGGCGCCGCTCAACAAGGCCGGCTCGGCGGCGAAGGATGCCGCCAGCCGGCTCGGCAGCCGGGCCGCCAGCGGTGATACCATCCGCTACTCGGGCACGGTGAGCAGCCTCCAGACGGCGGCCCTGGCATATTTGCTCGACCCCTTGCAGCCCACCGCCGACCTCAGCATTTGCTACGGCGTGGTGCCGCGCCTCGATGTGGGCTACAAGTATGCGTTCGGCTCGCACGTGTTCGACACGCAGTACCAACTGCTGGGCCCCACCGGCTCGGTCGAAAACCCCGCGCGCGGGGCGGCCAGCGGCACCACCTACGCCAGCATCGGGCTGCAATACGCCATCCAGCGGGCATCTTTGCCCAACGTCTCCTTCCTCACCGATGTGAATAACCTGCTGGGCGTGTCGGCCACGCGCCACGATATTCTCATTCCGCTCACCGTCAGCCAGTCGTTTGGGCCCGAGGAAAGCATCGGCGCCATCAGCTACGGCGCGGTGTACGCCCACTCGTGGGTGAGCTACGGCTTTGCCCCGAGCCGGCTCTACAACCGGGCGGGCACCGGCGTGCTGCCCACGCTCACCAGCCAGAGCCGCAATTTCTCGTCCTACGGCCTGTTTCTCAACCTCAAGCTGGGCTACAAGTACGTGTACGTGGTGCCCGCCCTCAGCCTCTACTACCAGAATTACGGCGACTACACCCTGCTCGACGGCAGCACCACCTCGCTGAGCGGCGTCACGTTCATCCCATCGCTGGGCGTGCAGTTTCGCATTCCCAACTTTGCGCGATGAGTAATGAGTGTAATGGGAGTAATAAGAGTATGGTAGTATAACTCTCAAAATTCATTACTCAAATTATTCCCACTACTCCGCTTACTCCGCCGTGCCGCCGGCTACTACGGTCAGCATATCGGCGGGGCTGAGGTAGGTACGGGCCAGGGCCAGTAGTTCGGCGGCCGTGGCGGCCTGGGTACGGCGGGCCAGCTCGGCGTAGTAGTCGGGCCGCAGGTGCTGGAGCAGCACGTAGCGGTAGCGGTCGGCTTGCTCAAATACGGTGGTGGTTTCGCCCAGCAGCTTGCCCAGCGTGTAGTTTTTGACGGTTTCCAGCTCGTCGTCGTCGAGCGGCTCGGTTTGGAGGCGAGTCAGTTCAGCGGCAATCTCGTGGCGCGTGGCGGCTACGCTTTCGCCGTTGACGTCGGTGCCGATAATCAGGGCCACGCCCTGCTCGCGGGCCACCACGCTGGCTTGGATGCCGTAGGTAAAGCCCTTGTCCTCGCGGATGTTGCGCATCAGGCGCGAGCCAAAGTAGCCACCCAGTACCTTCACCAGCAGCAGCAGCTCAGGCGTGTTGGCCTCGGTGAGGGCCGGCCAGCGCCGCCCCACCCGCAGCGATGCCTGGATGCTACCCGCCACCGGCACCGTAACCAGGCCGGTAGGCGGCGTATCGAGTAGGCCCGGCTCGGTGGGCAGGGCGGCGGGGACCGCGCCGGTAGCCGGCTGCCACTGGCCCAGCTGCTCGGCCACGGCCTCGGTGGCGGCGGCCACATCGCCGCTCAAAAAAATCTCGGCCCCAGCCGGCGCGTAGGCCGCTGCGTGGAAGGCCCGTAGCTCGGCCACCGTCAGGGCATTGAAGGAATTTTCGTCGAAGGGCCGCCCGTAGGCCGATTCTTCGCCGAAAAGCTGCCGGTTGAACTCCTCGCTGGCGCGGTAGCTGGTTTTTTGGCGCTCCACGCGCATGTTCTGGCTGAGGCGGGTCTGGAGCTGGCGCAGCTCATCTTCCGGAAAGCTGGGCGCCGCCAGCACCTCGGCCACCAGGGGCAGCAGGGTGGGCAGGTGGCGAGCCAGGCAGTAGAGCGTGAGCATGGTGCGGTCGGGGCCGGGCTCGCAGTCGAGCGAAGCGCCGTAAAAGGCCACCATATCGGCCACCTCACGGGCCGAGCGCGTGGCGGTGCCCTCGGTGAGCAGGCGCGCCGTGAGCTGCGACACGCCTGGCTGGGGCTCTTGCAGCTTGCCGGCGGGCAGCACTACTTGCAGGCGCAGCACGGGCTGGGCCTCATTGGCCAGCAGGTGCAGGCGAGCGCCGTTGGGCAGCGTGCGCACCTGCGGAGTAGGCAGCACAATTTGGGTAAGTGGAAATGTGGGAGGGGGCTGAAGGCGATTAAGCACGGAGTCTGTTATCAAAGTGAAGCCGGCAAGCGAATGATGATTAAAGCTGCCAAGGTATCGGCGGGCCGGCATACCACCTGCCGGCTTGGGGTAGTGGGCAAAAGTTGCCGAGGTAAAATAGGCTGGTAGCCAATTGGTTGGCGAAATTACGTTGCCCCGTTGGCTTGGTTCTAAAAAAGAAGGAGCCTGCTTCTGGCCAGAAGCAGGCTCCTTCGCGAAGAATGGCGCGCTACAAGCTAATTAGGCAGCGTGCCCTGCGTGCCACCGGCGCCTTTCTCATCGAAGGCATCGGCCAGCTTTTGCAGGTTGAAGTGCAGCGATACCCGGATGGTTTGGGCCAGGGGGTTGGCCTGCGAGTTGGGTACCAGGTAGGCGCCATCGACGCCGAATACCGATAGGCGTGCGCCCAGGCCAAAGCTCACGTACTGGCGGTTGCCGGTATGCGGGTTCTCGTAGAAGTAGCCCACGCGGGCCGCAATCTTGTTGTCGTACCAGTATTCGAGGCCCGTGGAGAGGTTAATTTCCTGCAACTCGCCCTTGAAGCCGGCCGGCGCATCGTGAAACGAGCTGAAGATGGCGCCCACAATGCCCTGCTGCTGCCGCTCCAAGTTGGTTTGGTTCACGCGGGTAGTTTGGGCGGCGGCCACGGTGGGGTCCGAGCCAGTGTAGGGGTCCTCGTAGTAGGGCGAAGGCACCAGCAGCTTGGTGGCGTCGAAGGCCAGCGTGATTTTGTTGTAGGGGTCCAGTTCACGGGTGATGGCCGTGCCCAGGCGCAGCTGCGTGGGCAGGAAGTTGGCGTTGGTGGCGTCGCCGTAGGTGAGCTTGTTGCCCAGGTTGGTGAGCGCCGCGCCAAACGACAGGTTATACACTCCCGTGCCGATGGTGGCATCCTTGGTGTAGTAGGCGCCCAGGTCGGCGGCGAAGGCGCTGCCCGGCTTGGCGTCGTTGCCGCTCACGTTGCCTACCAGGTTCGAGCGCACGTAGCGGGCCGTGATGCCTACTCCGAAGTTCTCGCTCAGCTTCTGGCCGTAGGAGAGCGTGAAGGCGTATTCCTTGGGGTTGAAATTGCCGTTGGGCAGGTTTTGTGAGTTGCGGTAGTCAATGTTGCCCAGGTCGAAATAGAGCAGCGAGGCCGCCAGCGTGGCCCGGTCGTTGAGCTTGGCGTAGCCCCCGAGGTTGCTCAGGCTCATGTCGTCGGTGATGTTGCGCAGCCACGGCGAGTACGACGGCGATACGCTGTACTTGTACTGCTCGAAGCCCAGCTTGCCCGGGTTGTAGTAGGCCGAGTTGGCATCGGGCGAGGTAGCCACGCCCGCATCGCCGAGGGCCGCGCCGCGCGCATCGGGGCTCAGCGTCAGGATGGGCACCGCCGTGGTAATGGTGTGCAGGTCGGCGTTAGCTATCTGCGCCAGCGCGGCCGGCGCGGCCAGCAGCAACAGCGCCGGGGCAATGCCTAGCGTACGAAAAAAGGTCATATGGGGGAGTAAAGGACTGCTGTGGGAGGAGGAAGGCCGACGACCTGGAAAACGTTGCAAATAAAGGAAGAGATTTCTGGCTCAGCAGTGGGCCGGCGGCCCGGCCGCTAGCGCAACCGCCCAGCCGCGCGTATGCTTAGTTGAGCAGCACCAATTTTTCAAATTTGGTGGCCACCTGGTCGCCCGAGCGCACGCTCACCCGGTACACGTACACGCCGCGCGCCAGCTGGTCGTTGTAGTCGTCGCGGCCGTTCCAGCTCAGGCTAGGGTCTTGCACGGTGCTGGGAATGTGAGCAGTACTGGCCGGGAAGTTGGCGCGCAGGGTCTTGACGAGGCGCCCGGCTACCGTGAAAATCTGCACCTGCACGTCCAGTTCCTGGCCCGCCCGCGTCTGGTCGAAGTGAAACGTGGTGATATTGCTGAACGGGTTGGGGTAGTTGAGCACGTGGTCGAGGGCCAGCGTGGCCGACTGTGCCACGATGAAGTCAACTGTGCCCTCGGCCGAATTATTGTGCGTGTCCCAGGCTTTGAGGCGAATGGTGTGGGGGCCGGGGGCCAAGTCCTTGTAGAGGTAGCGCACTAGGCCCGAGCGGTAGTTGTCGAGGTCGGCGGTGTAGGCGTCGTTCACCACCACCAGCTTGGTGGGGTCGTTGTCGATGGTGGCCGTAATGTCGTGCCCGATGCCCGCGCTCGACGTGTTAATGCCCGAGTCGTCCTTGAGCCGCGCAATGAGCAGCGGGCTAGGGAGGGCCGTGCCGCCTGACACGAAGGAGGTATCGTTGGGCAGCGGCGCCGAGCTGATGAACAGGTGCACGAGCGGCGGCCGGTTGTCGGCAAGGGCCTTGCGCGAGGCGCCGCCCACCGGCACCAGTTGGTAGCCCTGGGCATCCACCTTGTTCACGAGGTCGGCGGCGTAGAGGCTGATTTTGCCCAGGCCCACGTTGTAGGCAATGTCCTTGGGCACCACAAACTTCACCGAGAAGCGCCCGTTGCGCACTGTGGCTTGCCCGCCGTAGATGACGTTTTCCTGCGTCTCGACCGGTATCTGGGTCGAGCCGGCGTCGCCGAGCGTCTGCACCGTCACAGGCTTGTCGAAGATGGTGATGTCGGCCGTGCCGCCGAAGCCAGTGTTGAGCACGCCGTTGCGCTCCACGTGGCCGCTCAGGCGTACCTGGCCCAGGGCCTGCAAGGTGTCAAGGCTCACAGTCACTGATGGCACGCGGCGGCCATTGATGGAGTCGAGCACCACGCGCTGGCCGGGGTAGGCGAGGCGGGTGGTGGGGTCGGCCAGCAGGGTGTAGTTGCGGTTATTGAGGTCGCCGCCAATCGACACGTTCTTGGCCACGCTCGCGGCCAGGCCCAGGTAGGGGAGGGTGCCGGCCCCGTTACGGGTGAGCACCTGCGTGTAAAAGTTGTTGACAACCTGGGTGTTGAAATTAGAATACACCACCCGCGTCGTCGTAAACAGCCCCACGGCGCCGGCGCCCAGGCCAGTGCCGCCGCCGTTGTTGTCCACCAGCACGTTTTCGCCGGCCGAGGTAAAGCCGGGGTTGTCGTAGGTGCTCAGGTCGCAGGTGCCCGTGACCAGGAACGTGAGGCGGTGCTGATTGCGCAGCGCCAGCAGCGAGGCATTGGTGATAAGCTGCTCGTCGGCGAGGCCGCGCGGGCCGCCGTGGCCGGTGTAGCCAATCAGCAGCGAGCCCTGCTCCAGCGCCTCATCAATGGCCGCCACAGCCGCCGGCGAGCGCTGCCCGGCCGAGGAACTTACCTGCGGAAACAGGTCGAGGTAGTCTTTGCGCAGGTTGTAGGCCGGCTCGCTCTGCTTGATGTTGGTGGCAAAAAAGTTTTCCGACTCGCTGGCGAACTCGTTGGTTTTCTCCGCGTCCGTGTCGTCGGCGGTGAGGGTAATGCGGTTGCGCCACTTGCCGAAGCTACTGGGCGTGTCGTAGTCCAGCAGTTTGTCCACCACTAGCTTGGCCAGGCTCGCATCGGTGCGCGCCGCGCCCACCGCCGGGCGCACCGGCAGGCGGCCAATGCCGATGTCGGTGTTTTCAACCGTGACGCCGTACGATACCTCCGGCCACTCGCCCTCGCTGTCGTCGAGCAAGCCGTAATAATCTTCAGAAGAATAGCTGTTTTCGCCCTCCATATTGTCGCGGCTGCCGCTCACGGGCAAAAACGACTCGCGCGACTCGTAGGTCGGCACGAAATTCTGGTTGGTCTTTTCGTCGAAGCTGGCCGAAGTGGTGTACGAGGCGTGGCCGGTGCGCCAGGCGGGCTCCTGGCTGGCATCGTTGTAGGCCGATGATTTGTAGTCGTACGAGGCGTCGCCAAACAGCAGCAGGTAGCCGCGCCGGCCCACCGGGTCGGGGTTGCGGTCATACACCTGCTTCATCAGGTCGCGGATGGCCGTCACGTCCTGCCCGCCCGAGCTGTATTCGTTGTACACCTGCGTGGTCGTGACCACGGCCACGTTCAGGCCGTTATAGTCGCGGCGGTGCTGGGCCAGCCGCTCGGCCTGCTCCCGAAAGGGCGGGTACGTGACGATAACCAGGTCGAGCTTGCCGTCGGTGTTGAGGGCGTGCAGGTTCTGATTCGGAATTTTGCCAAACAGCCGGGGCGCGTCAAATGTGCCGGCCGGCTGCACCGCCACAAACTCGCGTAGCGAGTCGGTGTAGGCCGCAAAATTGCCGCTGGCATCGAGCGCCTGGCCCTGGGGCCGGCGCGGGTTGGTGACGTCCCACACCTGCGTGCCGGCGCTGGCATTGGCCACCGTGAAGGTGCCCACCGAGCCCGCGCCGCGCTTGTAGTTCAAGGAGTTAAACTCCAGGTAAGCGCCGCTCAGGCGTAATTGGCGCTTCACCACCAGCTCCAGGTAGTCGAGGTAGCCGGTGCCGCCCGCGTCGTACGATGAGAATGTGAGCGACACCTTAGGGTCGGTGAGGCCGGCCGGCGTGGTGGTGGTAAAGGTGCGAAAGTCGTTGGTAGCTACCGCCGTAAACGAGCCGGGGGAAAGGCCCGTCAGCGTAGCCGTGCCCAGCCGGGTGCCGCCCAGGGCCACGTCGAAGCTGCTGCTTTGGGTGGCCGTGTTGGCAGTGGCCACCGTCAGGCGCAGGGTGTCGCCGGCCACGAGGTCGGCCAGCGGCTGGTTGCCGTCGCCGCTGAACGCGAAGTCGCGCTGGCTGCTGCTCGTGGTAAAGGCTTCGCCCAGCCAGCGCCGGCCCGAGTGCAGCACATTTATCAGGTCGTGCTCGTAAAAGCGGCGGTCCAGAAAGGAGGTGATGGCCGCGCCCGTGGAGGCCTGGGCCGGCGCCGCCACGGTAGGGATGCGGCGCCCGTCGCGGGTGCCCACCGTCACGAAGTAGTAGGCCGTATCCGAGTAAATGTTGGTGATGTGCTTGAAGCGCCCGCCCTCACCCAGCAGCCCCGCTACGCCGGGTTGCGGCACCGTGGCCGCCAGGCCGGGCTGGCTGGCCCGCCATGCGTGCGGCCCTTTGGCATAAAAAAGAAAGTACTCGCCCGCATCAAACGTGGCGTCGTTGTTGCCCACAAACAGTAGGTTGTTCTCGGCCAGGTCGTCGGGCCGGGGGGCGCTATTGGCCTGCGGCAGCAAGCCCACGGCGTTGCCGTAAAGCTGCACCCGGCGCGGGTCAGTGGTGGCCACCGGCACGCCCAGGCTTTGCAGCGCCGCCCGGTCGAGCTTGTACACGCCGTTGCGCGGCACCCCGATTTTAAACCAGTCGCCGCTGTTCAGCACCGAGGTACTCACGTGGCTGCGCGCCGTGGTGCGGCTGGCCGAAGCACCGCCGGCCGAAGCCTGGTAGGCGTAGGTAAATGAGCGCAGGCGCTCGGCCTGGCCGGTTTGCGGGTTGCGGCGCACCGGCTTAATCAGCACGTAGGTAAATGCCTGGCGGGCCTCGGTGCCGTAGCGCAGCTGCACGGCGGGCGCCGCCGGCAACGTGGTGTTGCCCAGCAGCTTTACATCGACTGCCGAAAAGGCTTCGTACACGGCATCGCGCAGCTCACCGCTGCCGGTGGTGCCGGCCAAGCGCAGCGAGTAAGTGCCGATAACCTCGCCGGCACCGTGCGAGGCGCCTACAAAGCTGGGCACCCGGCGTGGGGCATCATCGGCGTTAGCGCGCGGGTTGCCCAGGCTGGCGTAGGTAGTCCAGCTGAGGCTCACGGGCACGGTTTGCACCGCGCCGCTCCCTTGGGCGCGGGCCTGCATGGCCACGCTCACCAGCAGCCCCAGCAGTAGCATCGAGAAAAAATTTCGCATAAATCTACCTGCTAAGGCACTAGGCACTAAAAAATAGGCCGCCGGCCACCCGGCTCGCCGCGTTCTAAACAGCAAAGACAACCAACTTATTGCGAGCCGCCGGGGCTGGCTTCGAGGCCGTCGCGGCTGCGCACCCGGCCCGGCACCGACAGCAGCACGTAGAGCAGCACCGCCAGCGGAATGCCCGCCGCCCGCAGCGTAGCCACCAGCACCAGCGCCAACCCGACAAAAATAAACCGCCGCCGGTTTCCCAGCCAGCGCAGGTTCTTAAACTTCAGCGCAAATAGGGGCAGCTCGGCCACGAGCAGGCCCGAGAGCAGCACGGTCAGCCCCAGCAGCAGCCAGGGGTTGAGAATAATAGTTTTCACCCCAAACTGGTCGTGGGCCAGGATGAGCGGCAGCGAGGCCACCACCAGCGTGCAGGCCGGCGTGGGCAGGCCGATGAAGGAGGTGGTTTGCCGGGTGTCGTTGTTGAACTTGGCCAGCCGCAAGGCCGAAAAAATGCTGATGACAAACCCCGCGAAGGGCAGTAGCAGCCCTACCCCGCCCGGCGCCGCAAAGGGCGAAAAGCTGTCGGCGTTGAATACCTGCCCGGCCAGGCTTTGTAGCAGCAATTGATAGGTGATGGCCCCCGGCACCACCCCAAACGACACCATGTCGGCCAGCGAATCCAAGTCCTTGCCGATGGGCGACGACACGCGCAGCGCCCGCGCCAGCAGCCCGTCAAAAAAATCGGCCACGGCGGCCACGCCCACCAGGTAGGCGCCCGTCACCAGCTCGCCCTGAAAAATAAACGTGAGCGCCAGGCACCCGCACAGCAGGTTGAGGCAGGTGACGGCGTTGGGGATATGTCGTTTCAAGCGCGCAAGGAGTGAGGCGGGCACGAGCGCCCGCCTCATAAAGTAAGAAACTGATTTACTGCAAATACGGATTGCCGCGCCGCTCCGCGCCGATGGTCGTGGCGGGGCCGTGGCCGGGGTACACCACCGTTTCGTCGGGCAGGGTCAGCAGCTCGCTCACGATGCTTTGAAGGAGCGTGGCGTGGTCGCCGCCCGGCAGGTCGGTGCGCCCGATGCTGCTCCGAAACAGCACATCGCCGCCGATGAGCTGGCCGCCCGCCGCGTCGTACAGCACTACGTGGCCCGGCGCGTGGCCCGGCGTAAAGCGCACCTGAAGCTCGCTCTCGCCCAGCTCCACTACCTGGCCCGCCGCCAGCTCGCCGGTAGGCTCGGCTGGCTCGTAGGCCGGAAAGCCGTAGGGGCCAGCGTAGCTACCCACGGCCCGCAGCGTGGGCAGGTCGAGGGTATTGAGTAGGAAAGGTACGCTTGGGTACTGCCTGAGCACAAAGGCGTTGCCGAGCACGTGGTCGATGTGGGCGTGGGTATTGAGCAAGAACTGCACGTCGAGCTTTTCCTGTTCAATGTAGGCGCTGAGCGTCTGCTGCTCGGCCTTGGAGTAGGCGCCGGGGTCTACGATGGCCGTGGCACGGGTGGCCTCGTCAATGAGCAGGTAGGTGTTCTCGCTGAACGCGTTGAAGGTGAAGCTGACAATCCGAAGCATGGGGCAAAGGTAAGAAGCCCAAAGATGCAGCGCCCGCCTTCACGCGCCGCCCCCGCCGGGCTGCGTACTTTGCCCGTACGAATGACTGATTTCACTGATTACGACTACCTGCTGCTGGGCCACGGCATTGCCGGGGCCGTGCTGGCCCGCGAGCTGCGTGGGCGCGGCCTGCGCGTGCTGGCCTACGACGACCCCCGGCCCGACACCGCCTCGCGCGTGGCCGCCGGCCTCATGAACCCCGTGGCCGGCAAGCGCTTTGCCCTCACCTGGCGTGCCGCCGACACCCTGCCCTACGCCGTGGCCTACTACCAGGCCCTGGCCGCCGAGCTGGGCGGTGGCGACTTTTTCCAGGCGGCGCCCATCCTCAAGGTTTTTGGCTCGGCGCAGGAGCGAGAGCAGATGCTGGCCCGCGCTCTGGACGACCCCTGGCAGGGTTTCGTCGAGAAAATTGACCCCGCGCCCATCGAGCGGCCCGGCCTGCTGGCCCCGCACGGCGGCGCGTGGCTGCGCGGCGGCGGCCACCTGCGCGTAGAGGCGCTGCTGGCCGCCCTGGCCCGGCAGGGCCGCGCCGAAGGCTGGCTGCGCGAAGAAACTTTTACTTGGGAGCACCTCGTTAGCGACGGCACCGGCGTGGCCTACGCGCCGGGCCGGCTGCGGGCGCGGCGCGTGGTGTGCTGCCAGGGCGCGGCGGCGCTGGCCAGCCCACCCTTCGGCTGGCTGCCGCTCACCCCCAACCAGGGCGCGGTGCTCGACGTGGCGGTGCCCGGCCTGAGCGCGGCGCAGGTGCTCAATCGGGGCGCCTACGTGGTGCCAGGCCAGCAGACGGGGCAGTTCAGGGTGGGGGCCACCTACCGCTGGCCGCCCTTTGCCGAGGCGCCGGACCCGGCCGACGAGCAAGAGCTGGCCGGCCGCCTGGCGGCCCTTACGCCGCTGCCCTTCACGGTGCTGGGCGAGCGCCGGGGCGTGCGGCCCGCCGTGCGCGACCGCCGCCCGCTGCTGGGCCAGCACCCCGCCCTGCCGTGGCTGAGCCTGTTTGGCGGCTTTGGCTCGAAGGGCGTGAGCCTAGCCCCGCGCCTGGCCGCCTTGCTGGCCGATTACCTCGAAACCGGCGCCGAGCTGTGGCCCGACGTTAACTTAGCCCGCTACTATTCGCTTTATCCTGAGAAGTAAGCCTGCCCCGGACACCAGACCCGCCCCGGGCGGCGTTGCGTGTACAAACCCTGCCGCCCGGCTGCCGGCCGGCCCCGCGAGCGGCCCGCCGCCCGCTTCCGACTCTAAAATTCTGACTCGATTTGCTGTGAATTTTTTCCAATCTTTTCGCCGGCCTGCGGGCGGCTTCTCCCGGGGGCAAGGCTGCTGGGTGCTGGCTTTGGGGCTGCTTGGGGCAGTGCCCGCCCGGGCCCAAACCGCGCAGGAGCCTTTCGGCCGGGTGCGCATTCAGTACAAAAAGCTGGAGTGGCAGCAGTTTTCGACCCAGAATTTTAACGTCTACTTCTACGCCGGGGGCGAGGCCAGCGCCCGCCGCACGGCCGAGTACGCCGAGCAGGAGTTGCAGCGCATCACGGCGCTGGTGGGGTATTTTCCCTACAGCAAAACCACGCTCATGCTCTACAACTCGGTGGGCGACCTGCGGCAGAGCAACATCGGCCTGCCGGTGGCCAATGCCGTGAACGGCGGCGAGGCCCAACTAGCCCGCCAAACCAAGGTGGAGGTGGCCTTCACGGGCCGCCAAACTGACTTTAAGCGCGAGCTGAGCTACCAGATAACCCAGGTGCTGCTCAACGACATGATGTATGGCGGCTCGCTACGCGAGGTGCTGCAAAGCAATTACCTGCTGCAACTGCCCGATTGGTTTGTGAGCGGCGCCGCCGCCTACGCCGCCGAGGGCTGGAGCGTGGACATGGACGCCTACATGCGCGACATGGTGCGCCAGTACCCGACCGGCAACCGCACGGCGCAGTTCTTCGTGCGCAACCCGCGCCTGGCGGGCCACAGCATCTGGAACTACATTGCCGAGCGCTACGGCTACGGCACGGTGCAGAACGTGCTGAACCTCACGCGCATTACCCGCGATGTGGAAGTAGGCATCTCGTCGTCGCTGAACGTGCCCTACAAGGTGTTTCTGCGCAACTGGGTGGGCTACTACCGCGACATCAATACCGGCGCCTCCATCTCGGCGCTTACCGTGCCAGCCGAGGCCAACCGCCTCAGCAGCCGCAACAAGCGGGGCTTCGATATCTTCTCGCAGCCCGTTTTCAGCCCTGATGGCCAGCACCTGGCCTACGCCGTAAACGAGCAGGGCCGCTACCGCGTGGTGGTGGCCAACCGCGACGGCTCGCACCGCCGCACGGTGGTGCAGGGCGGCTACCGCACCCCCGACCAGCAGCTCGAAACCCGCCTGCCGGTGCTGGCTTGGCGCGGCAATACCCAGCTGGCCGTGGCCGAGATGCTGCGCGGCCGCATGGCCCTGCACCTGCACGAGGCCACCGGCAGCGCCGTGCTCAACCGCCTGCGCGGGGCCATTCGGTTCAGCCACCCGGCCACTGTGTTTGCGCCCTACGACCAGGTGCTCGACATGAATTACTCGGCCGATGGCAAGGCGTTGGTATTCACGGCGGTGCAGAATGGGCAGAACGACATTTACCTGCTGCGGGCCGGCAGCCGCCAGCCCGAAAAGCTGACCGACGACCTGTTCGACGACCAGCAGGCGGTATTCTTGCCCAACAGCCAGGAAGTGGTGTTCAGCTCGAACCGCTACCTCGACTCCACGGGCCGCGCCCGCCCGGCCACGTTCCCTAACGTGGTGAATAACTACGACTTATTTCTGGCCCACCTCGATGGCCGGGCCGTGCCCATCGAGCCGCTCGTGAGTACCATCTCGAACGAAACCCGGCCCCGGCCGATTTCCGACGACGAGATTTTGTACCTGGGCGAGGAGAACGGCGTGCGCGGCCTCTACCGCTACTCGCGCAAGACCAAGCAGCACCAGCCGGTGAGCAGCTTCGCCACCAACATGCAGGATTTTGACTACAGCCTGCCCTCCGGTGCGCTGGCCTTCATTCCGCAGCTTCAGGCCCGCGACCTGCTCTACCTCTACCCGCGCTACGAACTGCCCACCGACCTGAAGCTCGGTAAAACCTCGCGCCAGCGCATTCTGGAAAACCGCTCGCAGCCTGCGCCCACCCCGGCGCGGCCCGCTGCTGGCGCCGCCGCTGCCCCGCCGGCCGGCACAGCTACGGCCACCGCACCCGCTGGCACGGCGGCCCCCGCCACTACCACGCCCGCCAGCACCGCCAAGCGCCGCAGCACCGCCCCGCTCAACCCCAACAACTACCAGTTTGACGAGGATGAGGACGAGGCGCCCGTGCGGCCCCGCCGCAATGCCAAGGTGGCCAACGCCCCAGCCACGGCACCCGGCGCGCGCGTAGCCAGCACGGCCCTGGCCGGCCCCTACCGCTACGACACACGCTTTATGGCCGACAACCTGGTGACGGGCGTCGCCATCGACCCGCTGCTGGGCTTTGGCGTGTCGCTCCAGGCCAATTTGTCGGATGCGTTTGAGAATCATCGCTTTCAGGCCAATATATTTGGGCAGCTCGACCTGCGCACGAGCAATATCAGCCTCTCGTACACCAACGTGACGCGCCGCTTCGACTGGTCTATCGGCTACCAGAAGCAGGCATATTTCTTCGATGGCAGCACGCCGGGCATCAACATTGCCGGGGCGCTGGGCGGCGAGCAAGTGCGCTACGGCCGCAACTCGCTCTCGCCCACCATCGCCTACCCGCTCACCCACAACTTGAGCCTGCGCGGCGGCCCGCGCTACGACAATATTACCCGCTCGACCACCGGCAGCTCCAGCACCGACGGCGAGCTGAACCGCAACTACTTGGGCTACAGTGCTGAGCTGGTATTTGACAACTCGCGCACTACGGGCGTCAACATGCTGCTCGGTAACCGCCTGAAGGTGGGCGTGCTTCAAATGAACGACCTAGCCACCCAGGCCAACAGCTTCGGTAAGTTCTACATCGACCTGCGGCGCTACCAGAAAATCCACCGCCAGATAGTGTGGGCCAACCGCGCCAGCTACGGGCAGTTCTTCGGGGCTAGCCAGGGCGGCAGCAGCCCGCAGGTGTTCCGCCTGGGCGGTATGGACAACTGGGTGAACCAGAACTACGCCGACCGCCGCCTGCCCGCCTCCGGCGACGCCTTTGCCCCGGACCCCACCACCATGTTCTACCAGCAGTTTGTGACCAACCTGCGGGGCTTCGACCTGAGCAAGCGCACCGGGCCGCGCTACGTGCTGTTCAATAGCGAGTTACGTATTCCCATTGTGCAGTATTTTGCTAATCGGCCCATCTACTCCGGCTTTTTCCGCAACTTGCAGTTTGTGGGCTTTTTCGACGCGGGCACGGCTTACTCGGGCACCAACCCCTTCGGCGAAGACAACTCGAACAACACCGTCAACTTTGGCAGCGGCAAGCCCTTCAGCGGCACCGTCACCAACTTCAGCAACCCCATCCTGATGGGTTACGGTGTGGGCGTGCGCACCACGGTGCTGGGCTTCTACACCAAGTTTGACTTGGCCTGGGCCCGCGAAAACTACGTGACCTCCAAGCCCAAGCCCTACTTCACGCTCGGCCACGACTTTTAAATTACTGCTTACTGGTTAGTGGTGAATGAGTAACGCCGTTCTTTTTTACCCCAGAACAGCATTAATCATTCACCACTAACCATTAAGCAGTAATTTTGCCCCGTGTCGCTGCCCGCTGAAATTTGGTTGTTGCTGCTGAAAGACCTGCGCCTGGAGTGGCGGCAGCGCAGCGCCCTGGGGGGCCTGCTGCTCTATGTGGGCGGCACGGTGTACGTGAGCTACCTCAGCTTCAGCTTTCGCGGGGGCGCGCCGCCGGCGCCGGCCTGGAACGCGCTCTTTTGGGTTATTCTGCTGTTTGCGGCGCTGGGCGCGGCCGGGCGGGGGCTGGCCCAGGAGTCGGCCGGCCTGCGGCTGTACTACTACACCGTGGCCCGGCCCGAGGCCGTAGTGCTGGCCAAAATCATCTATAACGCGCTGCTGCTGTTGGCCTTGGCTATGCCGGCGCTGCTGCTTTACACGCTGCTGCTCGGCAACCCCGTGCAGGACTGGCCTACCTACGCGCTCAGCATTGCGCTGGGCGCCGTGAGCCTGGCTTCGTCGCTTACGCTGGTGGCCGGCATTGCGGCGCGGGCGGGGCAGGGCGGGGGCGGCACGCTGCTGGCCGTGCTAGGCCTGCCGGTGCTGGTGCCGGTGCTGCTGCTGCTGGTGAAGGTGAGCAAAAATGCCCTCGACGGCCTGCCCTGGGATGCCAGCCAAGGCGCCATCATTGCCCTGGTGGCCCTGAACTTTATCGTGGGCGCGGTGTCTTATCTGTTGTTTCCCTTCCTGTGGCGCAGCTAGGGCTGCCCCCTTTGTCAGCAACACTATGCCCGATTCCGCTCGCCTGCTCACATTGCCGCCACAGGCTTTTGCCCGCCGCGACGAAGCGCCCGACGCCGAGTTTTACCGCTTCGAGCGCTTGGTTACGCACATTGATGCAGCGGCCGTGGCGGCCGTTACGCAGCTCTACCGGCAGCACTTGCCGGCCGGCGGGGCCATCTTGGATTTGATGAGCAGCTGGGTTAGCCACCTGCCCGCCGAGGTGGCCTACAGCCGCGTAGCGGCCTTGGGCATGAATGCCAGCGAGCTGGCCCACAACCCACGCCTCACCGAGCCAGGCCTCGTGCAGAACCTCAACGAAAACCCTGCGCTACCCTACGGCGACGCCGAGTTCGACGGCGCCGGCATCTGCGTGTCGGTGCAGTACCTGACCCAGCCGGTAGCGGTGTTTAAAGAGTTGGCGCGGGTGCTACGGCCGGGCGCGCCGCTCGTCGTCACGTTCTCCAACCGCTGCTTTCCCGATAAAGCCGTGTACGCCTGGCAAGCCCTCGACGACGCCGGCCACGCCGGCCTAGTCAAGCACTACTTCGAGGCCGCCGGCTTCGGCCCCGCCGAGGTGTATGCCCACCAGCCCAAGCACGGCGACCCGATCTACGGCGTAGTAGCCCGCAACCTTATTCATAATTCATAATTTTTAATTCATAATTAAATGAAGTGGTGGAAATACCTGGCCATTGTGCTGCTGCTTTACACCGCCGTGATGGGCCTGCTAGGCCATGTGCCGCGCCTAGCCATTCTCAACGAAACGGAGCGCAACCTCTACTTCCACGTGCCCATGTGGTTTGGCATGACCATCCTGCTGTTTGCCTCGGTAGTCAATTCTATCCGCTACCTGCGCGACCCCAGCCAGCGCCTCGACACCCTGGCCCACGAGTCGGCCAAAACGGGTATCCTGCTGGGTGTATTAGGCTTGCTGACTGGTAGCTTGTGGGCGCGCTACACCTGGGGCACCTGGTGGACCACCGACGTGAAGCTCAACTGCGCGGCCGTGACCATGCTCATCTACTTCGCGTACCTGGTGCTGCGCGGCGCGGTGCAGGACGAGCAGCAGCGGGCGCGCCTGTCGGCCATCTACAATATTTTTGCGTTTGCGGCGGCCATCCCGCTGCTGTTCATCATGCCCCGCATGGCGTCGGCCTCGCTGCACCCCGGCATGGGCGGCAACCCCGGCTTCTCCAAATACGACCTCGACAGCGCGATGCGTCTGGTATTTTACCCGGCCGTGATTGGCTGGGCGCTGCTCGGCGTCTGGATTACGGAGGTAGCCTGCCGTTTCGCTTTTATTCAAGAGAAAGTTTATGAAAAACAAGAAAAACAGCTGGCTTAGCCGCGCCTTTACCCTGCTCTTGCCGCTACTGCTGCTGGCTGGCACTGCCCTGGCCCAGGCCAACGCCGTGGCTGCCGACCAGCCCGAAATGGCCGACGCCCTGCGAGCCAGCGGCAAAATATACGTTGTGGTGCTCGTTATCGTCATCATCCTCAGCGGCTTGCTGGCTTACCTCGTGCGCCTCGACCGCAAGGTGAGTCGCCTGGAGCGCGAGGTGGAAGGCCGCTAAGTCCGGTTGCAGCGCGAACTTGTGGTTCGCGCTCCCCTGCCAGGTACATCGTGCTGGGCCGCGAACTTCAAAGTTCGCGCTACTGTTTTTTAGTCAATATCTTATGAAAAAGTCGCACATTTTCGTTTTGGTGGTTATCGCGGCGGCGGTGGGCATCATCATCAGCACCATGTCGGATGCCAGCACGTATTCGACCTTCACCATTGCCCGGCAGCAGGCAGCGGCTGGCAACCCGGCCAAGGTGCACGTAGTGGGCACCCTGCCCCGCGACGCCGACAAGCGCCCCGTGGGCCTGGAATACGACCCGGTGATAAATCCCAACTACTTCGCTTTCACGATGGTAGATACCCTGCACGTGGCCCAGCGCGTAGTGTATCGCAACCCCAAGCCCCAGGACCTCGACAAGTCGGAGCAAGTGGTGATAGTGGGCGCCATGAAAGACGGCGTGTTTGAGGCCGACCAGATTCTGACCAAATGCCCCAGCAAATACGTGGAGAAAGACTTGGGCAAGACTGGCCCGCCCGCCACGGCTATGGTGACCACCCGTTAGGCCGCCAGACGCAGCAAGATACCAAAAAGCGCGTCGTACGAAACACCTTGAACATCCGCCGCCTCGTTGGATTTAACGTCCTGGCGAGGTGACTGCTAGTCAAGGCGTTTTGCGCGACGCGCTTTTTAGCGTAGTTGGCGCTGCCTCACCGGGGCAGTGGCTGCCCTATATGGCGCAATCCTGCAAATCAAGTACAGCATGTCATGTGCCCTTGGCCGTGCGAGGCGTGTGGTGGGTAGCCGTCCAGATTATCTGCTACCCGCCGCACGGCCCGGCGCGCCCCGGCCGCTAGTTGCTGCCGCTGGCCATATCTGAGCCATGACCTACCTCGTTGCCTGATGAAGAAATGGTTAACTCTTTTGCGGCCAGCGGAGCCGCGCTAGCTGGAGCAGAAGCCAAGACAGCGAGCAGGTTGCCTGCACTATGCGCTGGCAAGTCTCCTGCTGTTTTATAGCTGCTTTTGGCCGATACAGGGGGTGGCATGCTGCTTTTAGGCTATCTTTCAGCCTGTTTTTACCCGGCTGGGTATTTCTACCTGCTTTCTATGTCTGCCACTACTACTACTGCCTCGCCTCCTTTGCTGCCGCTGGCTTGTGTCGTAGTAGATGACAATGAGATGAACCGGCTCACGCTGGAACATTACGTGGGCATCACCGAGGGTCTGGTGCTGGCCGGGGCTTTTGCCGACGGGGTGGCCTGCCTCAACTACTTCCGTACGGGTGGTACGGCCGATATTCTGCTGCTCGATATCAGTATGCCCGAGCTCACGGGTCTCGACCTGGTGCGCATCCTGCCCGAGCCGCTGCCTGAGGTGGTGCTTGTGACCTCGCACCGTGACTACGCCGTCGATGCCTTTGAGCTGCACGTGACTGACTACCTGGTGAAGCCCCTCGACTACGCCCGCTTCAGCCGCACCGTGGACCGCATTCGAAGCCAGCGGGCGGCCCAGGCGCCGGCCGCGCTCACCGAAGACCCCGCCGCTGCCTTCGGGGCCGATGGCCACTCGCTGTTTCTGAAAATTAATAACCGCCTGATGCGGGTCAACTTCGACGAGGTACTCTACATCGAGGCCATGTCGATGTACTCGGTGCTCGTCACGCTCAAACACAAGCACATTGTGTACGCTACGCTCAAAACCTTTGAGGAGCGGCTGCCTTTCGCCCACTTCGTGCGCGTGCACCGCTCGTACATGGTGAATACTCAGCTCATTGAGGCCGTGGAAGACAACCAGTTGCAGCTGCCCGGCGGCCACGAGGTGCCGGTAGCCAAGGCCTATCAGGAAAGTTTCTTCCGCCGCCTGCGCGGCATCTAATTGCAAGCGAGTAGCACGTGGCTTCCGCTCCGTGCGCGAGCGCAGCGAGCAACTCACGACTGGGTTCGTTCGGCTACGCTCGCGCACGAAGCGGAAGCTGCGCGCTACCCCAACTCGGCGGGCAGTTCCAGCAGCGCGGCCTCGATGGCGGCCAGCAGCAGCGCAGTGGCTACCTGGCGGGCGGGCTCGTCGGGGGTGGGCAGCAGGGTGGGGGCGGGCTCCAGGGTGCGGAGGGCGGCGGTGGCCCCCTCAATGCTCAGGGTGAGTACGTTGGGCTTGATGTGGTGCGCCAGCTCGGCCACCAGTAGCCAGTCGCGGGCGTCGGCGGCAGCCCGTATTTTTTGGAGCGTGGGCGGCATGTGGGTCAGAAAGGAATTGACCATGCCGGCCACGAAGGCCGCGTGGCCCTTGGCCTCGTGGCGCAGGCGGGTGAGGTCGTAGCTGGGCGGCGGGGCCAGCGTGAGCACCGCCACCGGCTGGCGCAGCAGGTTGATGAGCTTGGCGTAGAGGTGCTCCTCGGCAAAGGGCTTGGCGAGGTAGTCGTCCATGCCGGCGGCCAAGTACTTCTCATTGTCACTGCGAAACACGTTGGCCGTGAGGGCCAGCACCGGCACGGCGGCCCGCACGGGGTCGGCAAAGCTGCGCAGGTGCTGCGTCACCTCAATGCCGCTGAGGTGGGGCATCTGGATGTCCATCAGCACCACGTCGTAGGAGTGGTCCTGCAATTTTTGCAGGGCCACGCGGCCGTCCTCGGCCTCCTCTACCTCCACGCCCCACTGCTGAAGGTGCAGGCGGGCCACGGTGCGGTTGATGGGATTATCCTCGGCCAGCAGCACCCGGATGCCGCGCAACTGCCCGGTGTCGAAGGCATCGGCCACCACGGGCGCGGGCGCGGCCGTTTTGCGCAGCGGAAGGGTGAAGGAAAACGTGCTGCCTTGGCCCAGCTTGCTCGTCACGCTCAGCTCGCCGCCGAGCTGCGTCACCAGTGCCCGGCTGATGGTGAGGCCCAGCCCGGTGCCGCCGTAGCGGCGCGTGGTGTCGGCGTAGGCCTGGGTGAAGCTCTCAAAAATGCGCTCCAGCGCCTCGGCCCCGATGCCAATGCCCGAGTCCTGCACCGTGAAGCGCACCAGCAGCTCCTCGTCCGTTTCATCCACCAAGAAGCTGCGCAGCCACACGCTGCCGCTGCTCGTAAACTTGATGGCGTTGGAGAGCAGGTTGAGCAGGATTTGGTTGAGGCGAAACGGGTCGCTCAATACCCACGGCGCCTCGTCGGTGGCGAAGGGCTTGAAGCCGAACACCAGCCCTTTTTCCTGGGCCTGCAAGGTGAGCGTGGCCACGGCCTGCTGCATCGAGTCGTGCAGGTGAAAGGCCACGGCCTCCATCTCCAGCTTGCCCGAGTGAATTTTCGACACGTCGAGCACGTCGTTCAGCACGCCCAGCAGGTGCGTGCCCGAGCTGCGGATGGTGCGCACAAACTCCTGCTGCTGCGGGCTGAGGCGGGTTTTGGCCAGCAGCGCGGCCATGCCCAGCACGCCGTTCATGGGCGTGCGGATTTCGTGGCTCATGTTGGCCAAAAAGTTTTCGCGGGCCTGGGCGGCTTCCTCGGCGGCTAGTTGGGCGGCCTTGAGGGCGGTAATGTCGGTGCTCACGCCCAGCACCTGCACGGTGCCGTCGGGGCGCACCAGCGGGCGCTTGATGGTGTAAAACCAGCGCTCCTCGCCGGTGGGGGAGGTCGAGCGCTCCTCGGCCACCACCTCGCGGCCGGTGGCCAGCACCTGCGCGTCGATGGCCGCGTACTCGGCCGCCTCGCGGGTTTTGGCGCGCTGCACCTGCTCGGTGGGTGGGTGCAGCGCCGCCTGCTCATCGAGCTTAAACAAAGCCCGGTTGCCGAATACTACCTCGCCGGCCGCGTCGCGCACGTACACGGGGCTGGGGCTGGTGTTGAGTACCTGCTCCATAAACTCCTGCTGCTCGCGGCGCTCGGCTTCGCTGCGCTGGCTGCGGGCCTCGGCCTGCACGCGGGCCGTCACGTCGAGGCCGCTGGCCAGCATGTAGGGCAGCCCGCGCCCGGCCCCGGCCAGCAGCTTGAACTGCCGCTGGTGGTGCACCTCGCCGCCTGGCACGGGCGTGCGGTCGTCCCAGCTCACGGGCTCGGCGCTGATTTCGGCCTGCTCAAACATGCGGTCGCGGTGCGCGGCCAGCGCCAGCGGAAAGCCGTAGCGGGCGCAGTACTCGGCCAGGGTGCGGCCCGGCAGCCAGGCGCGGTGCTCGGGGTCGGGCACGGCCTGGGGGTTCACGTACACGTAGCGACGCTGCTCGTCGAGCACGGCAATCTCCACCGGTACCTCGTCCAGAATAACCTCGTAAAAGGCCCGCTGAGCATCGCGCTGAGCTTCTATCTCGCGGTGCCGGGTCACGTCGTGGTAGCTCAGCAGCCAGCCCGTGGTGTCGCCCAGGGCCACTGGCCGGGCATCGCGCTCCAGCACGCGGCCATCGCGCAGGCGCAGCAGCGTGCTCGCAATGCCGGTGGGGTGGGCCGTGGTCAGCTCGGCCACATAGGCCACTGGGTCTTCCAAGTGTGGCAGTAGCAGGGCGGTGAGCTGGCTGGTGGGCAGCCCCGCGCACTGGCTGGCTGCCAGCGGCAGGCCGAGCAGGGTGCAAAACTGGTCGTTGGCCAGCAGCACTTTTTTGTGGGCATCGAGCAATAGTAGGCCCTCGCGCAGGCAGCTTAGCAGGGCTGCCAGGTGCTGCTGGGCAGTGGTGGCGTCGGGTGGGGTGGGGGCGGTGGCGTCGGCGGGCCGCGCGGGGTCGGCGGGCAGGGCAGCGGCCGGGGCATCAGCCGCCGGCCGGGGGGAACCAGGAGTGAGCATGGAGTGTAGCAGTCAAGCGGCCATCAAGGTAAACAAGAAAGCGGGTGAGCCGGTCGTAGAGATGAGGGCCCCGCCTACCCGACCCCGGCCCGTTGGGCGGTACCTTTGCCAAAAAACCAGCTAGCTCGTGAATTTACTTATCGGAAATCTTGGCCAGGCCAGCGTCATCCTGGCCTTTGTGGCGGCAGCGGTGGCGGCCTACGGCTACTTTCAAGCGGCGCGCGGCCGGGCGCTGGGCCAGGCCGATGCCAGCTGGCTGCGGCTGGCGCGGGGCGCCTTCTTCGTGCACGGCGCGGCGGTGCTGGCGGTGGTGGGCTGCCTGTTCAACATCATCTACGCCCACCGCTACGAGTACTACTACGCGTGGTCGCACTCCAGCAACCACCTGCCGGTGCAGTACATGATTTCCTGCTTCTGGGAAGGCCAGGAGGGCAGCTT